>Ga0073934_10002485_pt1 | contig 38103 bp, 40 predicted proteins | sample LarsenN4metaG_FD_76834 | JGI IMG/M metagenome (GOLD analysis project Ga0073934, IMG submission 76834) | Hot spring sediment bacterial and archeal communities from British Columbia, Canada, to study Microbial Dark Matter (Phase II) - Larsen... ... | reverse complement strand
GCGGGCGTGCGGCCACGGTTTGAGCGGGTGGCTTCGCGCGCCACGAATGCCTCACTTTCCTCGACCGGCAAGCGCGCCGTATTCGAAGCACGCGGAGAAATCTTCACTGTACCCGCCGAAAAGGGCGATGCTCGCAACCTGACCAATTCCCCGGGCGTCGCGGACCGCTACCCGGCGTGGTCGCCCGACAACAAGTGGATCGCCCATTTCTCCGACCAGGCAGGCGAGTACGCCTTGCACCTGCGGGACCAGACCGGCCGCGGTGAAGTGAAGAAGATCAGCGTGGGCAACCCCCCGTCGTTCTTCTACTCGCCGGTGTGGTCGCCGGACAGCAAGAAGATCGCTTACCACGACAAGCGGTTGAACCTCTGGTACCTGGAGCTGGAGAAGGGGACGCCCATCAAGGTGGACACGGACTACTACGACCACCCGGAACGCTCCCTGAACCCGACGTGGTCGCCGGACAGCAAATGGATCGCCTACACGAAGCGCCTGAGGAGCCAGCTCCATGCGGTGTTTGTCTATGCGCTGGAGACGGCAAAGAGCACGCAGATTACCGACGGCATGAGCGACGCGCGCTACCCGCAGTTCGACCAGAGCGGCAAGTATCTCTACTTCACGGCTAGCACGGATGTGGCCCTGACAACGGGTTGGCTCGACATGTCCAGCGTGGCTCGCCCCGTCACCCGCAGTGTGTACGTCGTCGTGTTGAAGAAGGACCTGCCCTCGCCGCTGGCGCCCGAAAGCGACGAGGAAAAAGTCGAGGAGGCCAAACCGGAAGAAAAGAAAGAAGGCGAACAGGCTCCCAAGCCGGCCGAGCCGAAACCAGCGGCGGGCAAGGAACCGCCGGCGGTGGTGATCGATTTCGAGGGCATCCTGCAACGGATCCTGGCCCTGCCCGTGCCCGTGCGCACCTACACCGGCCTCCAAGCCGGCAAGGCCGGGGTGCTGTTCCTGGCCGAAGCGCCTGCCTATCCCCTGCCCGGCATGGAAGGAGTAACGATCCACAAGTTCGAACTGGAGAAGCGCCGGGCGGAGAGGTTCCTGGATGCAGCCACCTATTTCACGCTTTCCGCTAATGGTGAGAAGGCGCTCTACCGGCTGGGCCAGGACCGCTGGTTCATCACCGGCACGGCCCAACCGCCGCGGCCGGGCGAGGGCGCACTGCGCATGGAGGGCATGGAAATGTGGGTCGAGCCGCGCGCGGAATGGCGGCAGATGTACCGCGAAGTCTGGCGCATCGAACGCGACTTCCTCTATGACCCGGGCGCCCACGGCCTTGACCTGAAGGCCGCGGAAAAGAAATACGAGCCCTACCTCGATTCGGTTGCGCACCGCTCCGACCTGAACTACCTGTTCCAGGAGATGCTCGGCAACCTCGTCTTGGGACACATGAACGTGGTCGGCGGGGACATTCCGCAGGCCCGCCAGGTGCCGGGCGGGCTGCTGGGCGCCGACTACAAGATCGAAAACGGCCGCTACCGTTTCGCCCGCGTGTTCAACGGCGAAAACTGGAATCCGCAACTGCGCGCCCCGCTCACCCAGCCGGGCGTCAATGTTGTCGCCGGGGAATACCTGCTGGCCGTGAACGGCCGGGACCTGCGCGGCTCCGACAACATCTACAGTTTCTTTGAATCCACGGCCAACAAGTCCGTGGTGCTCAAAGTGGGCCCCCATCCCGACGGCACCGGCGCCCGCGAAGTCACCGTCGTTCCGGTGGAAAGCGAAACGACGCTGCGGCACTTCGGCTGGATTGAAGACAACCGGCGCAAAGTGCACCAGATGACCGGCGGCCGCGTGGCCTACGTGTACCTGCCGAACACGGGCACTGGCGGCTGGTCTTACTTCAACCGCTACTTCTTCGCCCAGGTCGGCAAGGAAGCAGCCGTGATTGACGAGCGCTTCAACGGCGGTGGCCTGGTGGCCGACTACATCATTGACTACCTGCGGCGGCCGCTGCTGAGCTACTGGCACACGCGCGAGGGCGCCGATTTCACCACGCCGTTTGCCGCCATCTTCGGGCCCAAGGCGATGCTCATCAACGAATTCGCGGGTTCCGGCGGCGACATGCTCCCGTGGATGTTCCGCAAGGCCGGCATCGGCCCCCTGGTCGGCAAGCGCACCTGGGGAGGCTTGGTGGGCATCTACGACTATCCGCAACTGATTGACGGCGGATTTGTCACGGCGCCGCGCCTAGCCTTCTGGAACCCCAACGGCACCTGGGACGTGGAGAACAACGGCGTTCCGCCGGACATCGAAGTCGAACACGACCCGAAAGCCGTGCGCGAGGGCCGCGACCCACAACTGGAAAGAGCGGTGGAAGTGGTGATGGAGGCCTTGCGGAAGAACCCGCTGCCGAAACACACACGGCCCGAATATCCGCGCTATTACAAGAAGTGATCCGGCCCAGGAACGGTCGCGGGCTGTCCAGAGAGTGGGGCGGGCTACGCTGTGGCGCCGCCGCAGGACGATCCCGCGCCTGCGGTGCAGCCATAGCAGTGGTTATTGGTGACGATGCGGCGCAGGTGCAGCCGGGCAGCGTCGAAATCGCGGATATGTTGGGGCGCGCCAAAGGCCACGGGCAAGTCCAGCATCTGGTTGAAGTCGCAGTCGTAGAGCGTGCCGTCCCACCCGACGGAAAGTGTGTACCGGCACATCACGCCGGCCGCGGCCACGGGATTGAAGGCGTTGGCCAGCCGGGACATGTAGCCTTCGTAGTTGCCCGTAGCCAACAGGAATTCCAGGAACCGGCTGATGGGCATGTTCGTGATGGTGTACAGCCGGTTGAACACCACCCCAAAATGCCGCTTGAGCTCGCGCGCGAACTGCTCTTCGATGGCCTGCTGCTTCGGCGGCAGGAACGCGCCGACAGGGTTATATACCAGATTGAGCCGCAGGCCCGTGCCTTCCCGCCCGTAGCCGAGCTCATTCAGCTTGCGCAGGGCGACGATGGACTTGTCGAAGACGCCGAGGCCACGCTGCGCATCGGTCTGCGCGGCACGGTAGTAGGGCAGCGAGGCGATGACCTCCACCTGGTGCCGCGCGAGGAAGTCGGCCAGGTCGGCCTGCGAAGGGATCAGCAGCACGGTCAGGTTGCAACGATCTATCACATGCCGGCCGAGCCCCCGAGCCTGCTCGACCAGCCAGCGAAAGTTCGGGTTCAACTCCGGCGCACCACCGGTGATGTCCACGGTGGGGATATCGGTCGCCGCTAGAGCACGGATGCACTGCTCCGCCGTCTCCCGCGTCATGATCTCCTGGCGATCCGGGCCGGCATCCACGTGACAGTGCCCGCAGGTCTGATTGCAAAGCTTCCCGACGTTGACCTGAAAGACGGTGATCCCCGTGGAGCGCAGCGGAAACAGTCCCGCTTCCGCCATGCGCTTTGCAAACGGCGCAAAGCCGTTCGGCGTGGAAAGAATGCGCAACTGCTCGGCAGCCGAGGCCAGCGGGCTGGCTCGCGCTTTCAGACTCAAGCCCATGGCTGATTCCTTCGCGCCCCGCCGTTCACATGGAGAGCTTCCCGGCCACGTTGCGCATCTGCACGCCGTGGACGAGGGAAGCCCCGCCGCGAATGGCGCAGGCTACGTGCACCGCCTCGGTCATCTCCTCGATGTTCGAGCCCTTTTCCAGGCACGCCTGGGTGTAGGCGTCAATGCAGTAAGGGCACTGCACGGTGTGCGCCACGGCCAAGGCCATCAGTGCTTTTTCGCGTTCGCTCAGGGCGCCATCGGCGAACACCGCCGCGTAGTAGCTCGAGAATCTCTCCCACAGTTCTTTGTTGCCCTGAGCCACTTCGGCGAACCGGTGCAGATCCGCGGGATGGTAGTAGGTCTCCATGCTTGGCCCTCCGTTGATGGGGTTCTAGTTGCCTCCAACCGCTTCAGCAGCAGCCAGGGGCACAGACGCGCTCCGCGTTTTCCGTCTTGCGGTAGCGCCGGCCCTTGGTCTCCGCCGGCGAGCGCAGCGCCATCGGCGCGCACTGGAACGGCTTCACCTCGCCCGGCGCCACGGACCGGAGTGGCGGCACGGGGATAATCTCGTCCGCGTAGGGCGCGCTGGTTAGCAGGCGGTAGGTCTTCTCGCAAACGGCCATGCGCTGTCCGCGCAGCAGCGTGTGACCATCATCGTCCTCCACCCTCTTCCACGGGCCGCGGTAGATGACGGCCTGGTGGTGATCCAGGCAGGGACCCTGCTTGCCCTTGCGCGCCGTGACCGTCACGCTGCGGAATTGGATGCCGCGGATCGTCTTCCAAGGCTTCGCGTCGTACTTGTCGAAGGCGATGCCGTAGAACCCGGCGCGTTCAAAGGCAGCCAGGAAAGCCGTTTCCTGGAAGGCCCCGGCGATGCAGCCGCTCCACAGTTCGGGGTCCTGCTTCATGCGCTCGGGCACCGGCTCGTCGGAAACAATGTCGCTGATGGCCACACGCCCGCCGCGCTTGAGCACGCGGAACATCTCGCGGAAAAGCGCCGGGCGGTCTTCCTCGCGCACGAGATTCAGCACGCAGTTCGAGATAACCACGTCCACCGAGGCGTCCGGAATGAGCGGCGCGCTCTTCTTCAGGCGCGCCTGGAACTCCTCGAAGCGGCGCAGGTCGTCGGCCGAGCGCACCGGTCTCGCGGCCAAGTAGGCATCCACTTCGTCGAGGGGCAGCGCCAAGTCCTGGATGCGTCCCCTGAGGAACTTCACGTTGTCGAAGCCGATGCGGCGGGCCACTTCGCCCTGGTATTTGCGCGCCAGACGGAGCATCTCGGGGTGAAAGTCCACGCCGATGACGCGGCCCTTCGGCCCCACAATCTGCGCCGCGATGTAACAGATTTTCCCAGCGCCGCTGCCCAGGTCAAGCACCACATCGCCTTCCTGGACGTAGCGCGACGGGTCGCCGCAGCCGTAATCTTTGCGAAGAATCTCGCCGGGAATGGGGTCCAGGTATCGGGGGTCGTAGCTCACCGGGCAGCAGAGTTGCGCCTGACGACTGCGCGCAGCCTGTCCGTAGTACTCGCGCACAGCCGCCTCGGCATCGAGCGTGGCACCCTGTCGAGTCATGCGGGATCCTCCTTGGGGCCCGGGTCGCCAACTGCGAGCCCGATCCGACGCTACAAGCGGGTCGTCAGCAGTCCCTAGAAGCCCATGGCCAGCCGCACCCAGCGGCAGCGTTAAACTCTTTCCGGCACGGTCCGCCTCACCCGCCAGAAGAGCTGCGGCAATCTTCGGCGCGTCGTTCTACCGCCGCGCAAAGCTGAGAGCTGCAGCAGAAAACCAGTGCACGGTGCTCATCGTGCTCCACAGTGCCAGTTCAGCACGGGTTTGACAGTCAGCAGCACGGGCCCAGCGTAATCCGTGATCCAATCTAACCCCCCGGCACCAAGGTGACCACAGCGCCCAGCGCCTTGCAGGACCGCTCTGCTTCCACAGATGCGCAACAGGCACCCGGAGATTCATCTGCCGGACCCGGCCGGTAATCTATCTCCCGGCCACGCACCGCAAAGCGCCTAGGGCCGAACCGGTGAATCCGATGGGTAATGTGTGCTAGCGTTCCCTGGCTATGCCCGAGCTGCCCGAGGTCGAAACGATTGCGCGCGGGCTGGCCGCTTGCCTGCCCGGTCGCCGGATCGTAGCGGCGCGACTGGGCAAGACCGACTTCGTGGACAATCCGGAAGAGTTGGCGAGGGCGCTGCCCGGGTGTATCGTGCGGCGGGTCGAGCGCTACGGCAAGTTTCTGCTCCTCCGGCTCGCCGCGGGCAACGGTGCCGCCGGGCCGACCCTGCTCATCCATCTGGGCATGACCGGCCAGCTCATCCCGCAGCGCGCCGATGTGCCTCGGGCGCCGCACACACACGTTGTGCTGTCGCTCGATGATGGCACCGAGGTGCGTTACACCGACCTCCGCCGCTTCGGGCGAATGGCCCTGGTAGCCGATGGCAAGCTGCACAGCATACTGGGCTCCCTGGGTCCCGACCCGCTGCAAATGGCGCCCGGGGAGTTCGTGCAGCGGCTGGCGGCGCGGCGGGCCATGGTTAAGGCACTGCTGCTCGACCAGCGCACGCTCCGGGGCCTGGGGAACATCTACGCCGACGAGAGCCTGTGGCGGGCGCGCATCCATCCCGCGCGGCAGGCAGCGCGGCTGCGGCGCGATCAGCTCCTCAGGCTCCACCGCTCCGTGCGTGCCGTGCTCTCCGCAGCCATCCGCCTCGGCGGGTCCTCGATTGCCAACTATCGGAACGCCCAGGGGGAGCCTGGCCTGTTCCAGTTGAACCACCGCGTGTACCACCGCGAAGGAAGGCCCTGCCCGCGGTGCAGAGCAAGAATCCGCCGGGTCATTGTCGCCGGCCGCAGCAGCTATTTCTGCCCGCTCTGCCAGCGACGGCCAAAAGGGTTCAAGCGATAGTCGGGAAAGGGATGCTGCTGGCTCTCTAGGGCCAGTCAGTCGCCCAGGGCGGCACGCCGCGGCTCGTGCACGCCTCGCAGCAGCGGCATAGCGGCGGCGAAGATGCGCTCGCCCCACACGCGGCGGTCGCCCCGCTCCAGCCAGTGCACGCGGTTCGCCAGCCGACGGAACGGAGACTCTTCGAGCAGCTCCGCCAGCATGTCGTGGATGCGTTGCTGGAACTCGAGATTCTCCGAGCGGAATCCATCTGGCGGGATGCCGTCGGCCAGGGGCGGCACGGCCACCAGAAGCGCGTAGCTGCCCATCCACCACTCGAGCCACTGCTCGAGGTGGTGCTGCCGGCCGAACTTGTTCACCAGGTAGCAGTAATTGTCCAGCACCGAGCGGTCGCAGATCACGTGCGGCGCGCGCGACGCAGCGTCCAGCTCCGCGGCAATCTGCGCGTGGAGTATCCAGAGCTGGCCCTCGAGTGTTGTGGCTTCGTTGACCGGAAAGGGCGAGCGCCGGGCAACCTCCGTCACCAGTTCCACGTTGTAGTTCGCTTTCTTGAGCAGCGAGCAGACTTCGTAGGCCAGCGTGGTCTTGCCAACTCCGTGCGTTCCAATCAGCGCCAGCTTCACGTGCTGTCTCCTGGCCGAACTGCGCCTCTTCTAGCACAAATCTGCGCTGGGGCAAATCCCCCTGCGGTATGCTTTGCGTTGGTCTGAGGGAAACTCGCGCTGGCAGGGTGCGGGATTCGGCGCGCCAGGGAAGGCCGAGGGATTACTACCTTGCGGGCAGTCGTGCAGCGAGTCAGCAGGGCGCAGGTGACCGTGGACGGTGAGGCCACCGGCAGCATTGGCCTTGGTCTCGTCGTGCTGGTGGGCGTGGGGCGCAACGACACGCCCGAAGCGGCTGCCTATCTGGCCGAAAAGGTCGCGCACCTGCGCATCTTCGACGATGAGCAGGGGAAGATGAACCGGTCGCTGCTCGACGCAGGCGGCGCCGTGCTAGCCATTTCGCAGTTCACGCTGTACGGCGATGCGCGTGGCCAGCGCCGCCCCAGCTTCCTCGAGGCAGCGCCGTCCGAACTGGGCAAGACGCTCTACGAAGAGTTTGTCCGAGCCCTGCGCGCGCTGGGCGCCCGCGTCGAAACCGGCGTCTTCCAGGCGCGCATGTCCGTCGAACTGACGAACGAAGGCCCCGTTACCATCCTCCTCGACTCCGATAAGCTGTTCTGACTGAGATGCGCAGCAGGACGCCAGGTGCTGCGCCGGCCGTTCCAGAGGTTCTTGCCAGGCTGCGCAAGTTGAGCGAGCCGCACGTGCGAGTGGGAATGGCGCGCTCCGCGAGCTTGCCAGCGCGGCCGTGCAACGTAGGCTCGTGGAAGCTCGAGCCTGCTGCGGCTTCGATGCGCGCGGGAAAAATGCTCGTGGATGACGCGCCAGCTCCTGCCCTTGCGCGCAAACACGTGCGTCCCGCGGCCGCGGACGGCGCGGCCTCGGCCGAGTTCCACCGTCCAATAGAACGTGGCTACGGCCGTATCGCCGCTGGTGTGCACGTGCGGCTGCTCGATGCGGTAGGTGAGCTTCGGCGCCCGCCTCAGGTAGTAGTGGAACGTCCGCGCCAGCGCGCGCAGCCCGCGGATGCGTTCGTGGCGCGTGGACGAGAAGCCGACGAAGCCCTTGTCGAAGATTTGCAGCGCGCCGGCGACATCGCCGCGGTTGAAGGCGCTGGCTTGCTGGCGCTCCAGGCGCAGGACCTCCCGCCGTACTCCCCCGCTCATGGCTACCTCCTCGGGCGCTGAGGTGATTCTAGCGCGGCTTTAGCGGCTGTTCATGCCCTGGCGAAGCACACCGCCGGCCATGCAAGGCCGGCTAGGGGTCACGCCCGCAGCCCGCGGGCGCATTAGCAAAGAAGTTATGGCCGCGCGCCCCGGCCCTGAGGTAGGCTAGGCCCGCATCCAGGCGTTCCTCCATGCTGTTCAAGACGCAGAGCGCGGCTGTTTACGGGATTGACGCCTATCTGGTGAAAGTCGAAGTGGACGTCGGCTCCGGCAAGATGGGCGAGTTCACGGTGGTGGGTCTGCCCGACGTGGCCGTCAAGGAGAGCCGCGACCGCATCAAGGCCGCGCTGAAGAACTGCGGCTTCGACTTTCCCGCGCCGCAAAGCATCACCATCAACCTAGCCCCGGCCGACATCCGCAAGGAAGGCTCCGCATTCGACCTGCCCATGGCCCTGGGCATCCTGGGCTGCACGGGGATGTTCTTTGGCAAGACGCTTCAGGATTTTGTTTTCCTCGGCGAGCTTTCGCTCGACGGCGGAGTGCGGCCGGTTCGCGGGGCCCTTTCGGCGGCGCTGGCCGCGCGCGAGCGCGGGGTGCGGAACCTGGCTGTGCCGGAAACCAATGCGAGGGAAGCGGCCGTGGTCGAGGGCATAGACGTCTTCGCAGTTCGCTCGCTGCCGCAGGCCGTGGACTTAGTCAACGCGCCGGAATCATTCTCGCCCGTGCGCGTGGATGCCCAGGAGATGCTCGCGGCGGCTTCGCAGTATCCGGTGGACCTGCGCGACGTGCGCGGCCAGCAGGCCGCCAAGCGCGCGCTCGAAGTGGCCTGCGCCGGCGGGCATAACATCCTGTTCATCGGGCCACCCGGCGCGGGCAAGACCATGCTGGCCAAGCGCATCCCCACGATTCTCCCGCCGCTTTCGCTCGAAGAAGCCATCGAGACCACCCGCATTCACAGCGTGGCTGGGCTGCTCGAAGATTCGCGCGGGCTGGTAGGCACGCGACCGTTTCGTTCACCGCACCACACCATCAGCGACGCGGGCTTGATCGGTGGCGGCGCGGTGCCGCGCCCGGGCGAAGTTTCGCTGGCGCATCATGGCGTGCTGTTTTTGGACGAGTTGCCGGAATTCCAGCGCAACGTGCTCGAGGTGCTGCGTCAGCCGCTCGAAGAGGGAGCGGTGACCATCGCCCGTGCGGCTATCTCCGTCGCCTTTCCAGCTCGGTTTATGCTCACCGCGGCCATGAACCCCTGCCCCTGCGGCTTCTTTGGCGACCCCACGCGGGAATGCCATTGCACGCCGCCGCAGATCCAGCGGTACGTCTCGAAGATTTCCGGGCCGCTGCTCGACCGCATTGATATCCACATCGAAGTTCCGGCGGTGCGCTACCGCGAACTGCGCGGCGATGCGGCCGCGGAAGGCTCTGCCGCGGTGCGCGAGCGGGTGCTGCGGGCGCGGCAGGCCCAGCTCGACCGCTTCCGCAGCGAAAAGCACATCTACGCCAACGCGCAGATGCCACCCAAGCTGCTTCGCAAGCATTGCGCCATCTCTGCCGAAAGCGAGAAGCTGCTGGAGAACGCCATGACCCGGCTGGGGCTTTCCGCCCGCGCGCACGACCGCATCCTGAAGGTGGCACGCACGATTGCCGACCTGGACGGAGCAGCCGGGATAGAGTCCAAACACATCAGCGAAGCCGTGCAGTACCGCTCGCTCGACCGCACCTACTGGGCGTGAGAAAGCCCCGCGTAAGGCCCTGAAATCAATCCCGTGGATTCCGCTCGGCAACGACACCAGACAAGACGGGATCGCTTTGCGCGGCCCGGGCAAGGAACCAACCCACCAGCTATGAAAGCAACGTGGAAGGTGACGACTCCGTGATTGACGCCGGGGAAGGGGGTATGCTAGCGATACGGGTCTTCTGACGACCCTGTGCGGCCGGATGGGAACGCAAAGCAAAAGAGTTGAGGCCACCCTGGAGACAGTGCTGGCCAGTGTGGACCTCGCCGAGGACATCGCTGTGCGGGTCGCCGACGCGGCCGGCTTCGACGAAGAAGACCGGCACAAGATCGGCATGGCCGTGCGCGAGGGCGTGATCAACGCCTTCCAATACGGCAACCAGCAGCAGCGCGGGAAGAAGATTTTCCTGCGGCTGGAGCTGCTCCCCGACAAGCTGGAAATCACCGTGCTCGACCAGGGCTCCGGGTTCGACCTGGCGGCAGTCCCCGACCCGCTGGCCGAGGAGAATCTGCTGAAAATCTCCGGGCGCGGGATTTTTCTGATTCGCTGCTTCATGGACGAATTTTCGGTCCGCCGCGGGCAACAAGGCGGAGCAGAAGTGGTGATGGCCAAGCGTTACCGCACGCCTCCGATGGGCGGCGACGACCGGCCCGCAGAGGCCAAGGAGGTTTAAAGTGAACGTCCGGGCAACCACACGCGAAACCAACGGGGTGGTCATCGTGGACTTCAGCGGGCGCATCACCCTCGGCGAAGGCAGCGCGATGCTGCGCGCGATAATCCGCGAGCTGCTGGCTAAAGGCCAGAAACGAATCGTACTGAACCTGGCCGAGGTGAACTACATTGACAGCTCCGGGATCGGCGAGCTCGTCAGCGGCTACACCACCGCGCGCAACCAGGGCGGCCAGCTCAAGCTGCTTAACCTGACGCGCAAAGTTCACGACCTGTTGCAAATCACGAGGCTGTTCACTGTGTTTGAGGTCTTCACCGAAGAAAGCGCCGCCATCGCCAGCTTCGGCTAGACTTCTCTTCCGCCGGAACGCAACGCGGCACTGTGCCTCAACGTTGCGCGATTCGCCTCGCAACGTGCGAAGCATCGTTAGGGTTGAGATTTTTCAGCCGCCAAGGCAACCTGAGATAGGCGCTCGGCGGGACGGTGGCCCCGGAGTAGGTCCTCATGCTGCGTGAAGCATCTCCGCGGTGCGTTTACGTCCTGCACTGCTTGCCAGAACCAGGGCGGAACCTCAGCGGCGGTCGTCGGGCACGCGGCTACTGCTCGAGACGAATGACCAGGCTGGAGAGCTGTTCCCGGTCGCGGAGTCGCGCGGCCAGGCTGCGCGCGGCTTCGCCGCTCGAGACGCGCCCAACGTACACGCGGTAGAAAAGCCCTTCCGGAGAATCCCATTCGCGGATGAACACGGGCTGGTAGCGCGTTTCGAGGCGCTGGCGGAGGCGCAGGGCGTTGTCGCGCACCAGGAAGGCGCCCACTTGGACGGAGAAGTATCCGGAGACGTCCGGCGGGGCGGCGATCACTTCCAGCCGCACAGGAACGACGCCGCGGGCCACCATGTCGAGAGCGCGCGCCGCTCCGAGCGACAGGTCAATCACGCGGTCTTCGATAAACGGGCCGCGATCGTTGATGCGCACTTCCGTTTTTCGACCGTTGCGCAGGTTGGTGACGCGCACGAGCGTGCCGAAGGGCAGAGTGCGGTGCGCCGCGGTCAACTGGTGCATGTCATAAGTCTCGCCGCTGGCCGTGCGACGCCCGTGAAAGGGCACGCCGTACCAGGAAGCCAGGCCCTGCTCGAGCGGCATTCCCGGTTTCACGGGGACAGGTTCAGGATAGGTGGCCGGGGCGCCGGTGGCAGGGGGGGCTGGGGCCGAGGCGCGAACGTTTCGCTTGGAGCAGCCGACGAGAGACACAGCCATGGGGAGCAGAAGGGCGCGAACCAGCCAGGAGCGCCATCGAACCTCCCCGGGCCTGCGCGGGTCGTAGCGATGTGCGGAGGGCATCATGGCGTCGGGATTACTCGTGGCGCGTACGGCCGGCCCCGGAATCCCGGGTTTGCAGCTCATCGGCCAGCCGGGCGAGCCGTTCCGACGCAGAACGGAGCGCCTTGGCCAGCTTGCGCTGCGTAGTTGGCTTGACTTCTTCTTTCAGGAAGCGGCGAACCTTGGCCAGCTCCCGGTCAATCTTGGCGCCGATTTGCTCAAAAGTGGTCATTGGATCGCGCTCCCCTCAAGGCCCCGAAGTTTCCGCTATTATAGGGGCGCGTCGAAAGGGCTCGCAAGGAAGCGGTCTTGCAACTGTCACCCCGATGGCGATGGAGGCTCGAGCGGTGGCGCACGCGGCTTGCGGGGATGTTCCGCGCCGCGGAGAAGCCCGCGCGTCCGCGGGTGTGCCCGGCCTGCGGGAAACTGGTCGGGGCCACGGCGACCAAATGCCATGAATGCGGGGCCAGCCTGACGTTTTCACTCGCTGCGGCCAGCCGGTCGGTGAGCGGGTTGCTGCCCAGCGAATCACCCGCCAGTTATTTCATCCTGGGGCTCAACTTCTTCCTGTTCGGCGTCTGCCTGATGGCTTCCATGCAGGGCGGGTTTTCCCTGTTCGGGAGCATCCGGGGCGAGGTGCTATTGCGGCTCGGTGCGAAGTTCATGCCGGCAATCCTCGAGGGGGAATTCTGGCGGCTGCTCCTGCCGATCTTTCTGCACGGCAGCTTCCTGCATTTGGCCTTCAACACGATCGTCCTGATGGACATCGGCCCGACGGTCGAGGAAGTGTACGGCTCAGCGCGCTTTTTCTTCCTGTACCTCGTTACCGGGATTGCCGGGTTCCTGCTGAGCGGCTGGTGGAGCCCCTACGCAATCAGCATCGGCGCTTCGGGTTCGCTGATGGGCTTGATCGGGCTCATGCTGGCCATTACCACGCGGCGCGGGGGCAGCTACATGCGCACGCTGCGGAGCCAGTTGATCCGGTGGGTCATCTACATCTTCGTGCTCGGCCTGTTTTTCAACGCCGACCACGCGGCCCACCTGGGCGGGCTAGCTGCGGGATTCCTGCTCGGCAAGGTGATGACGGACCGCGAACCGGTTGGCGCAGCAGAACGCCGGCGCGCCTACCTGCTGGGCTGGCTCGCCGGACTGGCCGTGGTCGCGAGCTTTGCGGCGATGATCCTCCGCTACTTCAGATGGCTTTAGCCCTTCGCTGCGGCAGCCCCGGGTGGCGGTACGATCAGCACAGGGCAGGCAGCACGGCGGATCACGCGCTCGGTCACGGAGCCGAAGATGGCGTGCTCGAGGCCCTTCCTCCCGTGCGACCCCATGACAATCAGTTCGCTGCCGTGCTGCGCGGCGTACTGCAGGATGGCCTTCCAGGTCGTGCCGTGAATCAGGTCGCTGCGAATGGGGAAGCCCTGCGCAGGGATGGCAGCAACCAGTTCCGCCAGCTCCATTCGCGCCGATTCCTCGACTTTCTCCACCAGGCTTCCTTCGGGCAGGCCGGCGTAAGCAGTCAACAGAGGCACGTCTTCCACGACGTGGAGCACGGTCAGCTCAGCGGCACAGGTGCGCGCCAGCAGGAGGGCGTAGTCCAAGGCGCGCCGCGAGGTCTCGGAAAAATCCACCGGGCAAAGGATGCTCCGCACCGCCACCATGGAGGGGAAGTATCCCACAGCAGCCACGGGCCTGCCAGCGCGCAGGTTGGAAGGGCCTACGAGCTGTGCAGGCGCCGCGCCACCACCACGCCGTAGTGCAGGCCAGAAAAAACCGCGCACGCGGCTACGACGTAAACCAGGAGGCCACGAATGGCGACGAGCCACGCGGCAGGCGTCACCTCGGCGGTGAGAACGAGCAACACGAGGACAATCTGCGTGAACGTGGTGGCCTTGCCGTAGAGGGAAGGGGGAAAGGGGCGATAACCAACCACCCCGAGGATTACGGCCGACACCACGAGAATCAGCACATCGCGCCCCAGAACCAGAATGGCCAGCCACCAGGCCAGTTTCTGCTTGAGGGCCAGAGCAACAAACGAGGACGAAAGCAGCAGCTTATCGGCGATGGGGTCGAGGTAGGCGCCCAGCGGCGTTTTCTGGTTCAGGTGGCGCGCCAGCAGGCCGTCCAAGGCGTCGGTCAGGGCGGCGGCAATCAGCACGCCCAGCGCCAGTGCGTAGCGGTCATAGGAAATGGAAATCAGAAAAAACGGCAGGAAGGCCAGACGCAGAAAAGTAAGCTGGTTGGGGACGGTCAGGATGCGGTTGGCCATCGGCCAGCACTCTACCGCAGATCAGGCGAACGCGGCGAGGTAATCGGCAAGCGAGCGGCCGGTCTTTTGCTCAAACACGTCCGCCAGCGAAGGGATGGCGCCGCGTGGCTCGTCCAGAGCGATGCGCTCGACGCGGGCCATGGGGAAAAACAAGGTCGGCATGCCCATCGGCTCGCTTTCGGGGCTGAGCACCTGGTGGACGAATTCATCGAAGGAGTTCAGGTCAATCCCGCGGACCGTTACGCCGGCGGCATGCAACGCGAGCAGCTCGCCCCAGATCTTCTCTTTGGGGTTGTGCAGGCTGACGACCACGATTGAGTGAGCTTCCATAAATGGCCCTCAGCGGCATCGTAGCGGATTCCTTCGCCCCGGCCACGGCCAGCAGGCCGGGGCTTGCCCTTCTAGCCACCCTGGGCAGGGGCTACACGGTCATCGTTCTCAGGTTGGGGTCCACGACCAAGGTAGGCTCGGTGAGCTGTTGCACATCGGCCGGCGAGACCCCAGGGGCTACTTCGCGCAGCACCAAGCCTTGCGGCGTAACTTCGATGACCGCCAGCTCGGTGACGATCAGGTTCACCACGCCCACGCCGGTCAACGGCAGGCTGCACTGTTTGCGGATCTTGGGTTTGTTGTCTTTGGTCGCGTGCTCCATGGCCACGATGACGCGCCGCGCTCCCGCCACCAGGTCCATGGCGCCACCCATGCCTTTCAGCATCTTCCCCGGAATGGCCCAGTTGGCCAGATTGCCTTTTTCGTCCACTTCCAGGGCGCCGAGCACCGTCAGGTCCACGTGGCCGCCGCGGATCATGGCAAACGAATCGGCGCTCGAAAAGTAGCAGCAGCCCGGAATCTCGCTCACCGTTTCCTTCCCTGCATTGATCAGGTCGGGGTCCTCATCGCCCTCGAAAGGATACGGCCCGACGCCAAGCATGCCGTTCTCGGACTGCAGCAGCACGTCCATCCCCGCGGAAATGTAATTCGACACCAGCGTCGGCAGCCCGATGCCCAGGTTCACGTAGTAGCCATCGCGCAGTTCCTGCGCCACGCGCTTCACGATGACCTCGCGTTTGTCTTTTTCCTCAGGCACTGGAATCCTCCCGTTGCGGCCCGCCCCTGCTGAGCTGATTGCGGAGGCCGCCGCGAGCCCCCGGGGCGGCCAACCTCAGGCGGGGCGAGCAGGTTATCGTCTTCGCACCGTGCGACGCTCGATGCGCTTTTCGTAGCTGGTCCCTTGGAAGATGGCATTCACATAGATGCCCGGCGTGTGGACAGAGTCCGGCTCCAGCCGGCCCCGTTCGACCAGCTCTTCGACCTCGGCGATCACGTAGTCGGCGGCGGTAGCCATCATCGGGTTGAAGTTGCGCGCTGTCTTGCGATACACCAAGTTGCCCCAGCAGTCTCCCTTCCACGCCTTGATGAAGGCGAAGTCAGCGCGCAGGGCCCGCTCCAGCACGTAGGGCCGGCCATCGAACTTGCGCACTTCCTTGCCTTCGGCAATGATCGTGCCGTAGCCCGTGGGAGTGTAGAAGGCCGGGATGCCCGCGCCGCCTGCCCGGATGCGCTCGGCAAAGGTACCCTGCGGGCTCAATTCGATCTCCAACTCGCCCGCCAGGACGAGCTGCTCGAACAGCTTGTTCTCGCCCACGTACGTCGAAATCATCTTCTTCACCTGGCGCGTCTGCAGCAGCAGGCCGATGCCGAAGCCGTCCACGCCGGCATTGTTGGAGATGACGGTCAAATTCTTGACGCCCTTGCGGCGCACGGCAGCAATCAGGTTCTCCGGGATGCCGCACAAGCCGAAGCCGCCCATCAGGATGGTCGCGCCGTCGCGCAGCGTTTCAATCGCCGCGTCGGCATTTGCCACACGTTTGTCCATGCCCATGACTCCGCTTACAGCGGCTGCGAGATTCGTCGCAAATCGAAGTGCGATCCGACCGTGGCAGTCTACTGCAACTCGCGCAGCTTTTTGTAGATGTCATTTGCGGTGAGGAATTCATCGCCCAGCTCACGGCGAGCCAGCACGGTGCGGAGGTATTCGGCAGCCTGCGCCAGCCGGTCGAGAGCGCGGGCCAAGTTCTGCGCGTTGGTGAGGCTGATGTCGCGCCAAAGCTCGTAAGAAGCCCCGGCCAAGCGAAGCATGTCGCGCAAGCCCGGACCAGCCAGCGCCAGGGGAAGTCCGGTCTCGTCGGTTTCCTCGGCAACCACGCGCGCCAGGGCCAGCGCGACCATCTGCGGCAGGTGCGAAATGATGGCCACGGCCCAGTCGTGCGTATCGGCATCGAGCCAGACGGGTTGCGCGCCGATTACCTCGATCAAACGGGCAAAGGCCTGCACGCGCGGGTCGCTGTCTGATGGTTCGCCGATGAGGGCGTACTTCGCCCCGCGGAAAAGCTCTTGGTCGGCATGCGCGATTCCGCTGACTTCTTTGCCCGCCATCGGATGGCCGCCCAGAAACCGCACCGAGCCTGTGAAGTGCTGTTCTGCGACGCGACACACCGCCACTTTGGTGCTGCAGGCATCGGTCACGAGAGCGCTCGGCTCGGCCGTCCGCGCAATCTCGGGGAGCAAATCGAGAGCCATGCCCACCGGCAGGGCCACATAAACCAGCTCGGCGCCACGCAACGCTGCACCGAGTTCGGCTTCGATTTCCTGCACCGCACCCCGTTCGAGAGCGCCGGGCAGCACTTCGGCTTTATCCCAACCGACGACGCGCGTCTCCGGGAAAGACCGTCGCAAAGCGAGGGCAAACGAGCCGCCGATTAAGCCGGTGCCAAGAACCGCCACGCGCGAAAAGAGAACAGACATAGGCTGCACGGACGACTGTCGAGGGGCGAAGACACGCTCCTTTTGGGCTAGGCGATGCGCCGGCCAACCGCCGGGGCGATGATGCGCAGCTCAGCCATGAGCTGCGCAAACTGCTCGACGTAGAGTGACTGCGCTCCGTCCGACAGGGCCCGCTCGGGCTCGTGGTGAACTTCGATCAGCAGCCCATCGGCCCCGGCCGCCACGGCCGCACGGGCCATGGGCGCGACTTTGTCGCGCCGCCCGGTGCCGTGCGATGGGTCAGCAATGATCGGCAGGTGGGAAAGCTTCTTGATCACCGGGATGGCGGCGATATCCAGCGTGTTGCGCGTGTAGTTCTCGAAGGTGCGTATCCCGCGCTCGCACAGGATGACGTCGTAGTTCCCGCCGGCCATGATGTATTCGGCGCTCAGCAGCAGTTCTTCGATGGTGGCCGACATGCCGCGCTTGAGCAGCACCGGCCTCGTCACCGTGCCCAGGGCGCGGAGCAGGTGGTAGTTCTGCATGTTGCGTGCGCCCACCTGGAACAGGTCTACGTACGGCAGCATCATGGAGATCTGCGAGGGGTCCATCACTTCGCTGACGACCAGTTGGCCGTTCCGGTCGGCAGCCTCGCGGAGCATGGCCAGGCCTTTCTCACCGAGCCCCTGAAACGTGTAAGGAGACGTGCGCGGCTTGAATGCTCCGCCGCGCAGCACTTTCGCACCGAGCCGGGCCACCTGCTCGGCGATGCGTCGGATCTGGTCGGCTGATTCGACAGCGCAGGGTCCAGCCATCACCACGACGTCAGTGCCGCCCACCTGCACATTCTTGCCCAGCTCCACGACGGTGCCCTCCGGGCGGAAGGCCCGGCTGGCCAACTTGTAGGGCTGGGTGATGCGGACGACTTCCCGCACGCCGTCGAGCAGCTCGATATCGCGCGGATCAAACTCCGGATGCACGCCGACGGCGCCCAGCACGGTGTGCTTGACGCCGGTCGAACGGTGCACGTCAAACCCCAACGACACCAGCCGGTCAATCACTCGCTGGATCTGCTCTTCTGAGGCTCCAGCCTGCATCACCACGACCATCGCGGCGTCCCCACCTCGTTCAGGAGTCTTTCTGCTCCGGCGCAGGAGGAGTTGCTTCGCCACCCTCCTCCGCCATGGCCATGCGCTCGATCGAGCGCGCCTCGTCCAAGATACGTTCGAACAGCCGTCCGATGGCTGTGTCAGACAGCGGCCCTTGATTCGCCCGCGCGACGTTTTCCAGGATTTCACGCTCGCGCTCGGGCTGGTAGAGCGGCAGCCTGCTGGCGCGCTTCAATTGCCCGATGGCCAGCGCACACCGCGAGCGCTCATTCAGCAACTCGACCAGCTTGCGGTCGATCGCGTCAATCCGCTGGCGCCACTCGTCAATGGTCATGCGCTCGAACCCTGCGGCAGCCGACGGCTCAGGCCCGCGCACGCAGCGTGTTTGAGCGCGCGGACGCGGTCGCGCACACCCGCGATGGCCGCATCTAGGGTCGGAGCCTGCTCGATTTGCGCCACGAGCGCAGAGCCCACCACCGCCGCATCGGCCAGTCCTCCGAGGATCGCAACGTGCCCGGGCAGAGAAATGCCGAAACCCACGGCCAGTGGCAGCTTCGTGGCCGCGCGACACCGGCGAACGAGCTCGGGCAGGTCTTCCGGCAGCTCCTCGCGCGCGCCGGTCACCCCCGTGCGGGATATAAGATACAGGAACCCGCTGGACGACTCCGCGATGCGGGCCAAGCGCTCGGGCGTTGTCGTTGGTGCGGCCAGGAAAACCGTGTCCAAGCCCCGTGCGCGGACGATCTTACTATGCTCGCTCGCTTCTTCGGGGGGGAGGTCCGTTACGAGCACGCCGTCGGCACCAGCGGCTGCAGCTCTCGCAGCAAAGGTCTCCAGGCCCATCCGCAGCAGCGGGTTGAAATAACTGAACACTACGAGAGGCACCTCCGTGTTGCTGCGCAGGTGGCGCACCAGTTCGAGCACGCCGGCCAGCGTTGTGCCACTGCGCAGGGCCCTCGCACTGGCCCGCTGGATCACCGCGCCGTCGGCCAGCGGATCGCTGAACGGCACGCCCAGCTCGAGCACGTCCGCGCCCGCTTCAGCCACCGCCAGCGCCAGGCGCTTGCTGGCATCGAGCGCGGGGTCGCCGGCAGTGAGGTACGCGATCAGGCCCAGCTCGCCCGCTGTGCGCAGCGCCTCGAAGCGTCGCGCGATCCGACTGGTCGCTGTTGGCACAGGTACGCTCATCAGCCAAACAGGCTAAGGCAAGAACCGCAACAAAATGTCCATGTCTTTGTCGCCGCGGCCCGACAGATTCAGGATGGCAATCTCGTCGCGGGACATCCCTGGCGCGCGGCGAATCAACTCGGCGAGCGCATGGGCCGGCTCGAGCGCGGGGATGATGCCTTCCGTGCGCGCCAGCGTGCGCGCGGCGTCAATCGCAGCTTCATCGCTGGCTGCTACGTATTCCGCGCGGCGCTGCTCGGCCAGCCAGGCGTGTTCAGGACCCACCGCCGGATAGTCCAACCCCGCCGATACCGAGTGGGTCGTCGAAATCTGTCCATCCGAGGTCTGCAACACGTAAGTGTACGTTCCCTGGAGCACGCCGGGCTTTGCGCCGTTGAACCCGGGGGCCAGTCGCGCGGAATGTTCTCCGAGCGCCGGCCCGCGCCCGCCGGCCTCGACGCCAACCATGCGCACGTCCGGATCGTTGAGGAACGCGTGGAACAACCCGATGGCATTCGAGCCGCCGCCGACGCAGGCAAAGAGCCAGCCGGGCAGGCGGCCTTCCGCTTCGAGGATCTGCTGGCGCGCTTCGCGGCCGATCACCGCCTGGAAGTCGCGCACCATGCGGGGGTAGGGATGCGCTCCCAGGACGGAGCCGAGCAGGAAGTGCGTAGTGCGGACGTTGGTCACCCAATCGCGCATGGCTTCGTTGATGGCGTCCTTGAGGGTGCGGCCGCCGGACTCCACGCCGACGACCTGGGCATCGAGCAGGCGCATGCGAAAGACGTTCAGCCGCTGGCGCTCCATGTCTTCCGTACCCATGTAGACAACGCATTCCAGACCAAGTCGCGCCGCCACGGTTGCCGTGGCGACGCCGTGCTGGCCTGCCCCGGTTTCGGCAATGATGCGGCGCTTGCCCATGCGCGCGGCGAGCAGACCCTGTCCGAGGCAGTTGTTGATCTTGTGCGCGCCGGTGTGCAGCAGATCTTCGCGCTTCAGATAGATCCGCATGCCGCCTAGGTGCTCGCTCAAGCGGGAAGCAAACTGCAAAGGAGTCGGTCGTCCCGCAAAGACGCGCAGCAGGCGGTCCAATTCCGCGGCGAATTCCGGATCCGCGCACGCCGAGGCGTAAGCCTGCTCCAGCTCTTCAAGAGGCGCCACCAGGGTCTCGGGCACGTAGCGCCCGCCATAGGGGCCGAAGCGCCCGCGGGCATCAGGCCAAACTTGCGCACCAACGCTCATCGGAGCAAATGCCTCACGCCTTTCAATTGCTCTCGCAGGGCGCGCAAGCGGGCCGGGTCTTTTCTTCCCGGCCGGGCTTCCAAGCCGCTGCAGATGTCCACGGCCGCAGGCCGGACTTCGCGGATGGCCCGCGCAATGTTGGCCGGTCGGAGTCCGCCAGCCAGGATGATGCGCCCATAGCGCTTGGCGCGCCGCGCCACCCGCCAATCAAACCGCCGGCCCATGCCACCGGGCAGTTTGCTGCTGAACCCGTCGAGCAGAAAGGCAGCAGCGCAGCAATAGCTCGCCAGCGCTGCCGGACGAAAGCCGCGCCGGACGTGGAAGGCCTTGATGACCGGGCGGAGCCTTGCGCAGGCTGCGACCTGCTCGGGTGGTTCGTCGCCGTGCAGCTGCAGCAGGTCAATCCCCACTTTTCGAACGACCTGCTTCACTTTGTCTGTCGGCTCGTCCACAAACACGCCTATAGAGCGCACGCGGCGCGGAAGCCGGCGAATAATCGCCCGGGCGCGCGACGGCGTGATGTAGCGTGGGCTGGGCGGGTAGAAGTTGAAGCCCAAGGCGTCCGCGCCTGCCTCGATGGCCAGTTTGGCGTCCCGCCAACTCGTGATGCCGCAGATTTTCACCTTGAACCTGGATGGCCACACGCCTAACTCCCGCCGCGCAGGCGTTGCAGGGCGCTGCCCGGGTCGTCCGCCTGCATCAGGTGTTCCCCAATCAGAAAGGCGTCAAAACCGGCGGCGCGCAGGCGCCCGATTTGGTCACGCGTGTGGATTCCCGACTCGCTGACGGCGAGGCAATCGTCGGGTATGGCCTCAACGAGCTCCAACGACGTCTCGACGCGCACTTCGAACGTGCGCAGGTCGCGATTGTTGATGCCGAGGATGCGCGCTCCGGCGGTCAGCGCGCGCGCCAACTCTTCCGGCGTGTGCACTTCGACCAGCGGCTCCATGCCCAGTTCACGACCGAGCCCCAGCAGGTCGCGCAGCTCGCGGTCGTCCAGCACGGCCGCAATCAGCAGGAACGAATCCGCCCCCGCCGCGCGCGTTTCCCACACCTGCCAAGGGTCTACCAGGAAATCCTTGCGCAGCACGGGGAGTGTCGCGGCTTGGCGCGCCGCGCGCAGATGGGCAAGCGAGCCCTGGAAGAATTCCTGCTCGGTCAGCACCGAAAGGGCCACGGCACCGGCATCTGCAAGATGTCGCGCGAGTGCGGAAGGATCAAAGGTTTCGCGGAGGACGCCGCGAGAGGGCGAAGCCTTCTTGAGTTCGGCGATCACGTTGACGCCATCGCCGCCGAGCGCCGCGGCAAAATCGCGGGCCGGCGGCTCTTTTTTCACGGCCATGCGCAAGGCAGCCAGCGGAAAACGATATTTCTGCCGGGGCAACGCGGCCCGCCGCGCCTCCACGATGCGCTCGAGGATTGTGCCGGTCCTGGTTTCCGGGCTCACAGAAACGCTTCCGCTCCAGCGCGCGACAAACAAAACCCCTATGTTATGCAGCGTGCCGGATGCTGTCAATTTGATCGCGAGCGGGCTGCGACGCGTTCATGCTAGTGTAGCGGCGTGAATACGACTAAAGCCTGTGCCCTGCCGGTGATCCGCCGTGAGCTTGCCGCGCTCCATGAGCGAGTAATCGCGTGCCGACGCTGCCCGCGGCTCGTGCAGCATCGCGAGCGTGTAGCGCGCGTCAAGCGACGCGCCTATCGCGACTGGGAGTACTGGGGGCGCCCGGTAACCGGCTTCGGCGATCCTGCCGGCAAGCTGTTGATTCTGGGGCTGGCTCCCGCGGCGCACGGTGGCAACCGCACCGGCCGCATCTTCACCGGCGACCGGTCCGGCGATTTCCTCTTTCGCATGTTGCACCAGGCCGGCTGGGCCAGCCAGCCCACTTCAACGCACCGCGGCGACGGGCTAGAGCTGGTCGGCGCGTACGTCACCGCCACCGTGCGCTGTACCCCGCCAGGCAATCAGCCCTCGCTGCTGGAGATTGCCAACTGCCGGCCGTACCTCGAACGCGAACTCGACCTGCTGCGACCACGGGTCGTGCTCGCACTGGGCCGGATTGCCTTCGACAGCTACCTGAAACTGCTGCAAGAGCGCGGCGAGATTCGAAGCCGGGTGCCCTACCGCTTCGGCCACGGGGCGCACTACAAGCTGCCGGGCGCGCTGCCGCACCTGGTGGCTTCCTACCATCCCAGCCAGCAGAACACCCTGACGGGCCGGCTGACCCCGGCCATGTTCCGGCGCGTCTTGCGGCTGATCCGCGCGCAGCTCGCTGAAGGGGCTAGTGCGACCAGTCCCACCTGATCGGCGAGTTCAAGGAGTTCACCGGGCTCATTCTCGCGCGCTATTTCCCCATTCGTTGACCGCAATCTTCTCGTTGACTCCGTTGCACCGCTTGCGGGCGCGCAACCGACGGCGTATGATGGCGGCCACAACTCGCAAGGCCGGGTTAGTCTGTTCCCCAACACACGCCCGGCACTTATGGATTTAGGCGAAAGGAGGTCCCCACCATGCCTACGTCCAGAGAATTCGCAGTGCTGATGGAGGATCGGCCGGGAACGCTGGGCAGGATCTGCCGGGCGCTGGCCGATCGCGGCGTCAACATTCTCGGGTTCCAATCCTTCCCGGTCGGAGGGAAGAGCCTGACGCGGTTTGTCGTGGACAACCCCACGACGGCCAAGACGATCCTTGACGGCGAGCGGCTCACCTACTTCGAGACCGAAGTGGCGCAGGTCAAGCTGCCGCATCGGCCCGGCGAGCTGGGCCGGGCTGCCGCGCGGCTGGGGGAAGCCAACATCAACATCAACTACACCTACTGCGGCGTCGAGCCGGGCACGAATGCGCCGCTGGTCTTCTTCGGTGTCGCGGAGATTGGCCAGGCCGTGCCCATTCTGGAAAAGGCGGCAGCCGCCGCGGCAGGAACCTGAGCTCAAAGCTCTGAACCCATGCGGACGGGAGCGGCACGGAGCCGCTCCCGTCTATAATCCTGCCATGTACGCCCGCAGACTGCGCGTCGAAGTCATCCTTGACGGCCAGCGCCAGCCCTGCCCACTTGACTGGCTCGACAGCTTCTGCATGCGCAACTTCACTGGAGCAGCCGAGTTTGACGATACGCTCCCTATCGCTGACGGCATACTTGAGGCTAGTTTTCGCGTGGACCCGGCGCGGCTGGCCGCAGCGCTGGACGACTGGCTGACGCAGCGCGGGAAGGGCCACGGACGACCCGTCAAGGTGGAAATCCAGTCCGCCTGACTCACCGCTGAGTCTCACGGCAAGACTTCCGGTAGCCGAGCCGGAGCGTGACGCTCGCCGGCGGGGAGGCCCGCAGCAGGCGAGAGTAGCGCGCGAAGCCGGGGAACTGCGTCGCGGGCAGCTTTCTCGCCAGCGGCAATCAGCTCCGGCGCGCGCTTGAAGTCGTCCCACTGGAACCCGGTCACGTCTGGTTCAATCACAAGGTGAGCCTTTTGTCGCCACACTTTTTCCGCGTTGGCTTGCATGATCGAGAACGAACGCCCGATAACATCGGCCATCGTCTTGGGTTTGTCCGGCGGAAGGTCGGAGGCCAGGTAAACAGCAACGCGGATATCCGCGCCCATGGCGGGCAGAGCGTCCACGGGGACCGGCGCGCCCAGAAAGCCGTCTACGAGCATGCGTCCGTCGTACTCCACCGGAAGGAACAGGCCGGGGTAAGCGCACGAAGCGCGCAGCGGCGGGCCCAGCTCGCCGCGAGTGAAAAAGACCAGTTCGCCGCTGGCCAGGTCCGTGGCGGCAATGGCCAAAGGAATCCGCAACTGTTCGAAGTCGCGCACAGCGCAGAAGCGGTGGAAAAAGTCGGCCAGCGGCTCGTTGCTGGCCAGGCCCATCCAGGAAAGCGTCCATTTGCCGAAGTCTTTGAACCGCGTGGCCGCGGCCAGTTCTTCCAGCTGGCGGAGAGGCGTACCGCAGGCGTAGGCCGAAGCCATCAGGGCCCCGACGCTGGTGCCAGCGATGCAGTGGATGGGAATCTTTTGCTCTTCGAGAACCTTCAGCACACCAATGTGAGCAATCCCGCGTGCGAAGCCGCCGCCCAGCGCGAGCCCGAGCCGCCGCTGGCTGGGCGCAGGCTTCGGCGGCGCGCCGTAGGCCCAGGCGCGCAAGCCGCGCATCCCCGCCGAAATCCAGCGCAGAACGGACGCCAAACCCCACCTCCACCTTGTTGGATTAATCTTGCCCGGTTTGGGGATGCAAAGGGTTTCCGATTGACCCTCTGCTGGCCGTTCAGTAACCTCCCCGCTGGAGTTGGTCGCAATTCTTCCGCACTGGATAGGAATTCATGAAACAACGCATCGAAAAAGTTGCTGTCCTGGGCGCTGGCACCATGGGGGCGCGGATTGCCGCCCATCTGGCCAATGCCGGAGTGCCTTGCTACCTGCTGGACATCGTTCCCGCTGAACCCACTGCAGAAGAAAAAAGCAAGGGTTTGACGCTGGAGCACCCTGCAGTACGCAATCGTATCGTCCACGCGGGGCTGGAGGCGGCCAAGAAAGCGCGGCCGGCGGCACTTTTTGTCCCCAGCGGAGCCCGGCTGATCACCACGGGCAACTTTGAGGACCACCTGGCCTGGTGCGGCGAAGCGGACTGGATCCTCGAAGCGGTCGCTGAGAATCTGGAAATCAAGCGCCGGCTGCTCGAGCGCGTCGAGCAATACCGCAGGCCCGGCACCATCGTCACCACAAACACCTCCGGCCTGCCCATCCGCCTCATCAGCGAAGGCCGCTCCCCAGATTTCCAGCGGCACTGGGCCGGGACGCACTTCTTCAATCCCCCGCGCTACATGAAGCTGGTCGAGCTGATTCCCGGGCCGCAGACGCACCGGGATGTGCTCGACACGCTTGCCGATTTCTGCGACCGCCGGCTGGGCAAGGGCGTGGTCATCGCCAAGGACACACCGAACTTCATCGCCAACCGCATCGGCACATTTTCCATGCTCAATGCGCTGCGACTCATGACGGAGCTGGACATGAGCATCGAGGAAGTGGACGCCTGCACGGGTCCCGCCGTGGGCTGGCCGAAGTCAGCGACATTCCGCACGGCGGATATCGTCGGCCTCGACGTGCTGATCCACGTGGTGCGCAATATTTACGACAACGTTCCGCACGATGAATCCCGCGAAGTCTATCGCGTTCCGCCGCTGCTCGAAGAAATGGCCAAACGCGGCTGGCTGGGGGAGAAAACCGCCAGCGGATTTTACAAGCGCGTGCGCGGCGAAGGCGAGAGCGAAATCGTCACGCTCGACTGGAAGAAAATGGAGTACCGGCCACGACAGAGGGCCCGGTTCGCGTCCCTTGAAATGGGCCAGACCATGGACGACACGCGGGAGCGCCTGCGCATGTTGCTGGCGGCAGGCGACAAAGCTGCGCAGTTCCTATGGGGCTCGATCTCGGCCCTTTGCCTTTACGCAGCGCGGCGCATTCCCGAAATCGCCGACACCGTCGTGGACGTGGATCGCGCCATGCGCTGGGGATTCGGCTGGGAGCTAGGCCCATTTGAAATCTGGGACGCGGTTGGCGTGGAAGAGATGGCGCAGCGACTGGAAAAGCAGGGCCAGGCGCTTCCCCCGCTGGTCACCGGTTTGCTCTCCTGCGGCAGGAAGTCGTTCTACGCCGCCCCGCAGGGCGAAACGCGCTACTTCGACTTGGGCACCGCCGACTACGAACCGGTTGTCGAACCGGAAGGCGTCATCGTTCTGAAATCGCTGAAGGATCGGTCGAAGCTCGTCGAGCGCAATGCCGGTGCCAGCCTGATTGACCTGGGCGACGGCGTAATCTGCTGCGAGTTCCACTCGAAGATGAACGCCATCGGCGGCGACACGGTGGCCATGCTGCACAAGGGCCTGGAGCGGCTGCGGGCCGAGTTTGACGCCATGGTCATCGCCAACCAGGCGCAGAACTTCTCCGTGGGTGCCAACCTGATGCTTTTGCTGATGACCGCGCAGGAGCAGGAATGGGACGAGATTCACCTCGCCGTGCGCCAGTTTCAGAACGTCAACCAGGCCATCAAGTACGCTCCGCGGCCCGTCGTCGCGGCGCCGCAGGGCATGGCGCTGGGCGGCGGCTGCGAAATCAGCCTGCACGCTGCGCGCATCCACGCGGCCGCGGAAGCCTACATCGGCCTCGTGGAATCCGGCGTCGGGCTCATCCCCGCGGGCGGCGGAACGAAAGAAATGCTCGTCCGCGCCAACGAGCGCGCGGCCGGCGGCGAAGAACTTGACCTGTACCACGCCATGAAGCCTGTGCTGGAAAACGTGGCCATGGCCAAGGTGTCCACGAGCGCCGAAGAAGCCCGGAGCCTGGGCTTCCTGCGCGACGCTGACATCGTGGCCATGAACCGCGACCGGCTGGTCGCCGACGCCAAGCAGACCGCGCTGGCCCTGGCGCGTGCCGGGTGGCGTCCGCCGGGCACCGGCCCGAAGGAGCAGACCGTGCGGGTGCTCGGCGAACCGTTCCTCGCCGCGGCCAAGCTGGCCATCCACATGATGCTGCGCGGCGAATACATCACTGAGTACGACGCCCACGTGGCCCGCAAGCTCGCCTACGTGATGGCCGGCGGACCGCTCAGTTCGCCGCAATCGGTTAGCGAGCAATACATCCTCGACCTCGAACGGGAAGCGTTCGTCTCGCTCTGCGGCGAGCGCAAGACGCAGGAGCGCATCGCCCACACCCTGAAAACCGGCAAGCCCCTCCGCAATTAAGAGCTTACGCGACGAGCGTGGGAAGCGGCGTGCGCAATGGCGCTCGGCCGCGCTCAGCAACGACAGGGCGGGATCAGCACAGCAGCCGCCGTCGACTGCCATTCCCCGGGCAAGGTTATCAGGCGTCGTTTTCGCATGGCGGGATTGTATTCCATGCCTCGCAGGAGACCTGCGTTTTCCTTGACTCTGTGGAAACCAGCCAGTAGCATGCCGCGTTTCTCGGAAGCGAGATGAAAGCCGAAGATTCTTCGCGCAAGGAGTGTTTATGAGACCCGGGAGTTTCCGCCGCTTCTGGCCGGTGATTCTGGCGGGTGTGCTGCTGGCGACCGGCGCTGTCTCTCAGAACCCGCCGCCGTATTACGCCATACGCGGCGCGAGGATTGTGCCGGTCTCCGGCCCGCCAATCGAAAACGGCACTGTGGTCATCGCCAACGGCCTGATTGCGGCCGTGGGTGGCTCGAACACGGCGATTCCGCCGGAAGCTTGGGTGATAGATGGCAAGGGGTTGACCGTCTATCCCGGTCTGATTGACGCCCTGACGGACCTGGGCCTGCAAGCGGCGGCGCGTCCCGCCGGAGCAGGGGCACAGGCGCAGCAGCCCGGCCCTCCGGCGGCGCAGCAGCCTGCCGCCCGGCCGTCGCAAGGGCCGGAAGATCGCCCTGCGACCACACCGTGGGAGATTGCCGCGGACGAACTGAACCCTGCCGACCGCCGCATCGAACAGTGGCGCAGCGCCGCGTTCACCACGGCGCTCAGCGTCCCGAGCCGCGGGCTCATCACCGGACAGGGCAGCGTCATCAACCTGGCCGGGGAGCGCCCCGGACGGATGGTTGTCAAGTCACCCGCCGCCGTGCGCATCAACTTCACGGGTACGGGCGTGAGCGGTTTTCCCGGCTCGCTGATGGGCGTGCAAGCCTATCTGAAGCAGGTATTCCTCGATACGCTGCATTATGCTCAGGCGCAGCAAATCTACGAGGCCAACCCCAAGGGCCTAGAGCGGCCCATGTACGACCGCACGGTGCGCGTGATGCATGACGTGGTTTCACGCCGCAGCCCGGTTCTATTGCCGGCCACCACCGAACCGCAGATTGCTCGTGCGCTGAAGCTCGGCGAGCAAATCGGCGCGCCGGTCGTGGTGCTCTACGGCGTTCACGAGGGCTACGCCGCCGCCCCGATGCTCGCAGCGAAGAAAGTCCCCGTACTGGTCAGTCTGCGCTGGCCGGAGCGGGACCGCGACGCCGACCCGGACGCCGAAGAGCCGCTGCGCGTGCTCCAGTTCCGCGACCGCGCTCCTTCGACTCCAGCCGCGCTGGAAAAGGCCGGCGTCAAGTTCGCGTTCTATTCGGACGGCATCGCGAACCCGCGGGACCTGCTGCGACACGTGAAGAAGGCAATTGATGCCGGTCTTAGAGCGGAGTCCGCGCTGCGCGCCCTGACCCTCAGCGCCGCGGAGATTCTTGGCGTCGCCGACCGGCTGGGCTCGATTGAGCCCGGCAAGATTGCCAATCTGGTGGTGGCCGATGGCGACCTGTTCGCCGAGCGCACGCGTATCAAGTGGGTCTTCGTGGACGGGCGACGGTTCGAGGTCCGCGAGCCGGAGCGTCCCGCCGCGCCGGCCGGGGAAGCGCATCCAAGCGGCACAATGGCCGGCCGGTGGAGCATCATCGTAAACACGCCCGGAGGCGAGAGCATCCCGGTCACGGCAGATCTTACGATGTCCCCTGACGGCTCGATTGCCGGCAGCATGACCACCCCGTTCGGCGTTGCGCCTGTTACTTCGGGCTCGCTTACCGGCAACCGCTTCACCATCACCGTCACCGTGACCGCGCCGGAGGGTTCCGGCGATGCCGTCTTTTCGGGCACCCTCGAAGGCAACCGCATCTCCGGCACAGTCACCTTCCAGGGCAGCACTGCCGAATTCACGGGTACGCGTCCCGGCGCAGCCGCGGACCAGCAACAGCAATAGGAGGCCGACGATGAAGCGCGCAATCCTGGTTGTGGTTCTGGCCCTGGCCGCTCCGCTCGGCTTCGCCGCGGAGCCGCAGGGCCCTGGCGTCATCGTGATCCAGAACGCCACGATCCTGACCATCACCAAGGGCACGATCCCGAACGGCTCGATCCTGATTCGCGATGGCAAAATCGCTGAGGTCGGCAGAAAAGTCCAGGTGCCGGCAGGCGCCACGGTGATGGACGCCAAGGGCATGTACGTCATGCCCGGGATCATTGACTGCCACTCGCACATCGCCATAGATGGCGGCGTGAACGAAGGCAGCATTGCCGTGTCCTCGATGGTAGCTATCGAAGACGTGCTCGACCCCACGGACATTGACATCTACCGTGACCTGGCCGGCGGCGTCACCGCGGCGAACGTGCTCCACGGCAGTGCCAACCCCATCGGCGGGCTGAACGCCGTCATCAAGCTGCGCTGGGGCAAGGACGCGCGCGGCCTGCTGTTTGAGGGCGCGCCACCCGGCATCAAGTTTGCCCTGGGCGAAAATCCCAAGCGCTCGAACTTCACTCCTCCGCCCGGCACGCCGCGGCGCTACCCCGCCACGCGCATGGGCGTGATGGACGTGATCCGCCAAGCCTTCGTCGAAGCCCGCGAGTACAAGAAAGAATGGGAGGACTACCGGCGCCGCCAGGCTGCCGGCGAGCGCAACCTGCTCCCGCCGCGGCGCAACCTGAAGCTCGACCCGCTGGTCGAAATCCTCGAAGGCAAGCGCCTGGTACACGCCCACTGCTACCGCGCCGACGAAATTCTGCAACTGATCCGCCTAGCCGAGGAGTTCGGCTTCCGCGTGGCCACGTTCCAGCACGTGCTCGAAGGCTACAAGGTGGCCAAGGAAATTGCCGCGCACGGCGCCGGGGCCTCCACGTTTTCCGACTGGTGGGCCTACAAGGTGGAAGCCTACGACGCCATTCCCTACAACGCGGCGCTGATGACCCAGCGCGGCGTCGTGGTCTCCATCAACTCGGACAGCGCGGAGGAAGCCCGCCACCTGAACCAAGAGGCGGCCAAGGCGATCAAATTCGGCGGGCTGTCCGAGGAGGAAGCTTTGAAGCTGGTCACCCTGAACCCGGCCAAGCACCTCCGCATTGACAACCGAGTGGGCTCGATTGAAGCGGGCAAGGACGCCGACCTGGTGATTTACGACAAGCACCCGCTCAGCGTCTATGCCGTCGTCCAGAAGGTGTTGATTGACGGCCAAGTGTACTTCGACCGCGAGAAAGACATGGCCCAGCGCGCCGAGCTCGAAAAGGAAAAGAAGGCGCTGCTCGAGAAAGAAAAGAAAGCGGCGGAGCCCGCCCGCGGCGGCCCGCCGCAGCGGCCGGGCCAGCAACGTCCGCAGCGGCCCCCGCAGGGCACTGGGACGGACGGGGAGGTGCTCCAGTGAGCATGCGCGCACAGCTCCAGATTCGCATCCTGGTCTTCGTCGCCCTGGTGCTCCTAGCCGGTTCGCTCGGGCAAGGCCAGGGGCGCAAGACCTATGCTATCCAAGGCGCGAAGGTCTATACGCTGGCCGGCGCGCCCATCGAAAACGCCACGGTTGTGATTGAAAACGGAAAAATCAAGGCCGTGGGGCGCAGTGTCTCCCTCCCTGCGGGCGCTCAGGTGATCAACGCGCGCAGGCTCGAAGTCTATCCAGGCTTCTTCGATGCGGTCAGCCGGCTCGGCCTGGTGGAAATCGGGCAAGTGCCCGCCACGCAGGATACGACCGAGCTGGGTGATTTCAATCCGCATCTGACCGCAGCTACGGCTGTTCATCCGGCCAGCGAGCACATTCCCGTGGCGCGCGCCAATGGCATCACCCACGCGCTTTCCGTGCCCCAGGGTGGGGTGATGAGCGGACAGGCCTCGGCGATCCATCTTGCTGGTTGGACCATTCAGGAAATGGCCATCCGTCCCTCGGCGGCACTCGTGCTGAACTGGCCCTCGCTCGGGGGCGGCGGAGGGGGCTTTGGCGGATTCGGCCCGCGGCGACCCTTCAGCGAAGTCCGGCAGGAATACGAGCGCCGCGTAAATGAAATCACTGACTGGCTGGAACGCGCCCGCCACCATGCCCAGGCGATGGAGAAAGGCTCCGCCGCGGGCTTCGCACGCGACCTGAAGCTTGAAGCCCTGGTGGCTGTCGTTAAAGGCGAGCTCCCCGTGCTGGTCATGACCAACACCGACCGCGACATCAAGAACGCCGTCGAGTTTGCCGAAAAGCAGAAAATCAAGATCATCATCGCCGGAGGCGCGCGGGCCTGGAAGGTCAAGGACCTGCTCAAGCAGAAAAACGTACCGGTCATCCTGCGCCCGACACAGAGTCTGCCGAGCGAAGAAGACGAGCCTTACGACAAGCCGTTTACGGCGCCCGGCGAGTTGCACGCGGCCGGCGTGAAGATCGCCTTCGCCACGTTTGATTCCTCGGATTCGCGCACGCTGCCGTATGAAGCCGGTAACGCGGTGCCCTACGGGCTGCCCCGCGAAGAAGCGCTCAAGGCCATCACCATCTACCCGGCGGAGATGCTGGGCTTGGCGGACAAGCTCGGAACCATCGGACCGGGCAAAATCGCCAACCTGATCGTCACCGACGGCGATCCGCTCGAGTTCCGCACCCAAGTGCGCTACCTGTTCATCAACGGCCAGTTGACCTCGACGGAGAACCGGCACCGCCAGCTCTACGAAAAATACCGCGCCCGCCCGTAGCAGCTAACTTCCGCCGGTACGGGCAAAGGGGGACGCGACGGGCGAAACCGTACCGTTGGCGCCGGCCTCCGAGCTCGCTGGCCACCGCAGATCGAAGAGGCGACCGGCGGAGAGCAGCCAGCCGCCCTTGCAGGCTGAAGATTCCCTTCTTACAATCCCCTGGAGAGTAAGGCCGTCATCCAAAACAGGGTCAGGTAGCTTGCTCTTACGTCAGGGAACCAAGGCGGGGCTCCGATGGCAGCGGTCCTGGAGATCGCCACTCCGAGGAGCAAGAGGCTATGTCGCTAAAAACTGGGGTCATTCAGAGCTACGATCTCGGCGGCTTCAGTGCCATTCGGTTCTTTGCCGTGCTGAGCCGTGTTTTCGGACGACAGGCTCTTGAGGTGAAACCATGCAAGAAGCGGTGATTGCCAGCGCGGTGCGGACGGCGGTAGGCAAGGCCTATAAGGGCACACTGCGGACCACGCGCCCGGACGATTTGGCGGCCGTGGCCATCCGAGAGGCGGTCGCACGCGTGCCGGGCCTCGATCCGAAACAAATCGAGGACATCATCCTCGGCTGCGCAATGCCGGAAGCCGAACAGGGAATGAATGTAGCTCGGATCGCAGCGCTGCGCGCGGGTTTGCCCGTCGAGTCGTCAGCGATGACCATCAACCGGTTCTGTTCCTCGGGTCTGCAGGCCATCGCGCTGGCCGCGGAGCGCATCATGGCGGGTCACGCGGACGTGATCGTAGCGGGAGGCACCGAATCCATGAGCCTGGTGCCCATGGGTGGCAACAAGATTTCCCCGAACCCCTGGCTGATGGACCACTACCCGGACTCCTATCTCGGCATGGGCCTGACGGCTGAAAACCTGGCCCGCAAGTATGGCATCACGCGCGAAGAAGCCGACCGGTTTTCCTTCGAGAGCCACCAGAAAGCGCTGGCCGCGATTGCAGCGGGTAGGTTCAAGAGCGAGATTGTGCCGGTCGAGGTGAAGTTCACCGAGCTCACCAACGGCTCCGGTCCGGCCAAGCTGGTGACAAGATCAGTCAATTTCGACACGGACGAAGGACCCCGCGCCGACACTTCGCTGGAAGCACTGGCCAAGCTCAAGCCGGCGTTCCACGCCCACGGGACCATCACCGCGGGCAACAGTTCGCAGATGAGCGACGGCGCGGCTGCGGCGGTGGTGATGAGCGCCGAGCGCGCTCGCGCCCTCGGTGCCAGGCCCCTGGCGCGGTTCGTGGCCTTCGCCACAGCCGGATGCGCCCCGGAGGAGATGGGCATCGGCCCCGTCTTCGCCATCCCGAAGGCGCTCAAGCTGGCCGGACTCTCGCTCGAGCGGATTGACGTGATCGAGCTGAACGAGGCGTTTGCTTCGCAGGCGCTCTCCGTAATCAAGCTGGCCGGACTCGAGCCCGCAAGGGTAAATGTGAACGGCGGAGCCATCGCCCTGGGCCATCCGCTGGGCTGCACGGGCGCCAAGCTGACGGCGACGATCCTGCACGAGCTGGCGCGCCGCAACGGGCGCTACGGGCTCGTCACCATGTGTGTCGGCGGGGGCATGGGCGCGGCCGGGATCTTCGAGCGCGTGGCCTGAGCTTTCTCCGCCGCCTGAGTTTGCTGGAATTGCCGGGGCCACAGGTTCCCGGTAAGATAAACGTGCCGCTCCGAGGCCGCGAGCTCGATCCGCACGGGGACCAATGGCTGGCGCCGCCTGGTACTTCGCATACGGCAGCAACATGAAGCGCGCGCAGTTCCAATCGCGCGCCGGGCAGATCCTAGAGGAGCACCGCGCGCGGCTGGAGAACTACGAGCTGGTGTTTAACAAGAAGGCGCGCGGGGGCACGGCCACGGCCAACATCCGCCCGGCCAACGGCAAGACCGTGCACGGCGTGCTGTACAAGGTTCCCGAGGCCGCGCTGCGCAACCTGGATCGCTACGAAGGGGTGCCCGAACATTATCGCCGCATCGAGGTCACGGTCACGGACGAGCAGGGCGGCAAGACCAACGCCCAGGTCTACATCGCCACCAAAGTCGAGCGGAATGCGTTGCGCCCCGCGGCGCACTACCTGCAGACCATCCTCGAGGGAGCCGCGCAGCACGGTTTGCCTGAGAACTACATTCAGGAAATCCGCCAAGCAGCCGGTGTAGCATAGCAGCGCCCGGCGCACACGCCGCCAGGCGCGAGGAGAACCACTATGGCTACTGCAACCACGCCCCAGGCTGTCGCCCGCGGCGGCAGCTTCCTGATTGCATCGGTGGCCCCGCAGGAAGTGTTCACGCCCGCCGACTTGACAGACGACCAGAAACTGGTGGGCCAGACCGCCGAGGAGTTCGTCGCAAAGGAAGTGCTCCCGCTTGCCCACGAGCTCGAACAGCACAAGGAAGGCCTGATGGCGAAGCTGCTGAAAAAGGCGGGGGAAATCGGCCTGCTGGGCGTGGGTATTCCCGAGGAATACGGCGGCTCGGGGCTGGACAAGGTCTCGGCGACGGTGCTGGCCGAAAAACTCTCCTCCTATGCGTCGTTCGCGGTAACCCACGGCGGGCATGCGGGCATCGGCACGGTGCCCATCGTGTACTTTGGCACGGAAGAACAGAAGCGCCGCTACCTGCCGAAGATTGCTACCGGTGAGCTGATCTCCTGCTACTGCTTGTCGGAACCGCAGGCCGGCTCCGACGCGCAGAACGCGCTGACCACAGCCGTGCTTTCCTCCGACGGCCGGCACTGGGTGCTGAACGGACAGAAGATGTGGATTACCAACGGCGGCTTTGCCGATGTGTTCCTGGTGTTCGCCAAGGTAGATGGCGAAAAGTTTTCCTGCTTCATCGTTGAGCGCAGTTACCCCGGCTTCAAGGTCGGCGCGGAGGAAAAGAAGATGGGCATCAAGGGCAGCTCGACCGTGCCCATCTACTTTGAGAACTGCTTGGTGCCGCGCGAGAACCTGCTGTTCGAGGTCGGAGCCGGGTTCAAGGTCGCGGTCAACACGTTGAACATGGGCCGGTTCAACCTGGGGGCATACTGCCTGGGCGGGGCGAAAAAGGTCCTCGAAGTTTCCACGCAGTACGCGATGGAACGGGTGGCCTTTGGCCGGCCCATTGCCCAGTTCGGGTTGATCCGCCAGAAGCTGGCCGAGATGGCCATCCGGATCCTTGCTGTGGAATCGATGATCTATCGCTCAGCGGGGATGATCGAGGCGGCCATGGCATCGGCCAAGGCCGGCGGGGACAAGACCCAACAGCTCATGGCCGTGCTCGAGGAGTACGCCATCGAAAGCTCGATCAGCAAAGTCTACGGCAGCGAAGCGCTGGATTACGTCGTGGACGAGGCCGTGCAAATCTACGGCGGCTACGGCTATCATGAAGAGTACCCGGTGGCCCGCGCCTATCGCGATAGCCGCGTCAATCGCATCTTTGAAGGCACCAATGAAATCAACCGGCTGCTGATCATCCAGATGCTCATGCGGCGGGCCATGAAGGGAATCTTGCCGCTGATTCCCGCGGCCACCAAGCTCGCTGACGAACTGCTGGCTGGGCCCCAATTGGAAGAAGGCCCGTCGGGCCTGCTGGCCGACGAGGAGCGCGCAGTGGCCGGGGCCAAGAAGGCTTTTCTGCTGGCTGCCGGCGCAGCCGTCCAGCGTTACAGGGAGAAACTGGAGGACCACCAGGAGATCATCGGAGCGCTCGCTAACATCGTGATGGAAATCTACGCGATGGAATCCAGTCTGCGCCGCGCACAAAAGGCAGTGGCGCCCCGCGGCGAAAGCGCAGCGGCTGTGATGACAGATGCCGTGCGCGCATTCCTCTACGACGCAGGCGACCGCGTCGAAAAACAAGCGCGCACCGTGCTCGCCGCTGTGGCTGACGGCGACACGCTGCGCGTGCAGCTTGCCGGGCTACGGCGCTTCCTGAAGCGGAACCCGGTCAACGCTATCGTGCTGCGACGCACCGTAGCCGAAGCCGTGCTCTCCGCAGGACGCTACCCGTTCGAGGGCCGGTGAGCGAGAAGCAGCTCCCCATTGAGTGGATTCCGGATCTGGCTCGTCCTTACCTGTGCGGCTACCGGTTCTTCCGAGAAAGCAAGCCAGGTCTGCTGGGCTACTGGGCAGCCAGCCGGCCCCCTCGTAGCAGCCGCTCGCGACTGACCACCGGTTCGGCGGGCTTCTTCGTTGGCTACCTGCTCGCCGGCCGCGAGTTTGCCTTTCTTCAACCACAGCCGCCGGAGTGCCTGGTCTTTGCCTTTGTGCAGCCCGCGGGCAGCCCGCTCCATGCGCGGCTCGTCGAGAGCGGTGACGGGCTGCTGCGCAAGACCTTTGAGTACATCCACTGGCTGACGCACCGCCCGCCGCGGTTCTCATTTTTCGAGCAGGAGCTTCCGACGCTTGTCCGGCATCAGTCCATGAGAGATTGGCCCAAGAAGAAGTACAAGCATCTTTCGCGCAACTTCTTTATCGAGACGATGGCCTGGCTGGTACGCAGCGGGCTGGTGCGCAAGCTGCGCACAGCAGAGGGGGAACCGCGCACCTGACCGACAAGATACCCTGCCGTCTTCGCGCCACCAGAACGCACCCATCGCGCCGCGGGCGGCTTCCCAGTTACCCTGCAAGGAGAGGCGAACCGTGAAATCCACTCGCTGGCTGCTACCCTTCCTGCTGGTCGTGATTGTCGGGCTCGGCGCGTTGAACGTCTGTCAGAACCGGATCATTCAGCGGCAGAGCAGGAGATTCGCTGACCGCTGGCCGGCCGACGTTAGTCCAGAAAGCTTCCATCGTTCAGAAAAGGCCGTTATTCCCGCAGTCGCACGGGCCATCGGCGCCCATCCGAACCACTTCTTTTTCAGCAAGTTGCCTGATAGCCATTTGGCCGACCGTTTGCATCAAAGACTAGTAGGAGGCAGGGAAGGTCCCCATGCGGCCAAGCGAGGATCGCGCTCGGAAATGGATGTGGGCACTGCTGGCAGGGCTTGCGGCGTTGCAGGTCTATGTAGTGAGGGAGTTGCTGGCGGCCCTGCTCCTGCTCGCCATGACCTTCGCCTTCCTGAGCGGGCTGATACTGGCCCTCTTCCTCGTGGGGCGTGCGGGCCGATCCACAATGGCCCGAGCCGAAGCCACCTCGCGCGCCGCGTTGGCCAGGGCCAGGCGGCTGCCTTCGCTGCTGGGCGAACTCAGTCGAAAATCACTCCGCCGTCTGCGTTCACAGCTTGCCCCGTAATCACCGCAGCCTCATCCGAAACAAGGAAGACAGCCAGCGCCGCCACCTCTTCCGCTTTCACTGCGCGGCCGAGCAGAGTGCCCTCTAGGGCGTCCGCCAGAAGTTTCTTCGCGGGCTGGGCAGCGTGGCGTGCCAGCTCCAATCCAAGTTCCTTTGACATTCTCGTTTCGGCAACGATGCCCGGGCAGATGGCATTCACGCGGACTCCTTTTCGCGTCGCCTCTGCGGCCAACGAGCGCGTCAGTGCTGCGAGCCCGGCTTTCGACGCTGCGTAGGGGGCATTGCAGGCCAGGGCAGCCTTGGCCGCCATGCTCGAGATATTCAGAATGACGCCGGACCGACGTTCATACATTTCCGGCAGGACCAATCGCGCCAGCAGGAACGCACCGCGCAGGTTGACTGCCAGCACGCGATCCCAATCCCGCGGCGAGATCTGCTCAACGGGTTCGACCGGGCCGAAGATCCCGGCGTTGTTGACCAGGATGTCCACCGGGGCCAGTTCATGGCGGGCAGTTTCTACGATGCGCCGACAATCTTCTTCGCGGGAGACGTCAGCAGCTACGGCTATGGCCTTTCCTCCCGCGCGGCCAATCTCAGCACTCACGGCCTCGATCTCGGAGACTGTCCTAGCCGTGACGAGCACCGCTGCCCCCTCCGCGGCGAACCGCAGAGCAATGGCCCGGCCGATCCCGCGTCCCCCGCCCGTTACGATAGCCGTTTTCCCCCTAAGCAGCATCAGATTCCTCGGCTTGGCACAGCCAGCGCCGAGGATACCATCCCCGGCGGACCTGACCAATCACGGCAAAAGGGAGAGGAGAGCACGTGGCGGGGAATGACCCTCTTCGTTTATCATGTCGGGTTGAGACCGATGCGCGACTCGGGCAATACGGACAAGTCGGCCGGAGGGACCCTGGTGCGGGTGCGTCCGCGGGGCTTCTGCGCGGGTGTAGTTCGCGCGGTAGAAATCGTCGAGCTGGCCCTCGAAGTCTACGGACCCCCCATCTACGTCCACCACGAAATCGTCCATAACCGCTACGTCGTGGAGCAACTTCGTCAG
>Ga0073934_10002484_pt1 | contig 38106 bp, 35 predicted proteins | sample LarsenN4metaG_FD_76834 | JGI IMG/M metagenome (GOLD analysis project Ga0073934, IMG submission 76834) | Hot spring sediment bacterial and archeal communities from British Columbia, Canada, to study Microbial Dark Matter (Phase II) - Larsen... ... | reverse complement strand
TTGTTGACCACGAACAGTTACCAGAAATTAGTGAAGCCATGATTTATGCGGCTAGGTGCCGTTTAATGCTGAGACAGTTAGCTAGCCAAAATAAAATCGCTTAATATTTGTTTTATAAACTGTTTCTAAGGCTGGCACTGCCAGCCATAAACCGGGAAAAACTTCACTGCGGATGATGCCGGATTCATCCGGTTGGAGTGCCACATACTCGCCATCAATCCACCTCAACCAAGTCAATTTGTTTTCGTAAAATTCCCAGACAATATACTCCTGTACCTGGTTGCGTCGGTAAACTTTTAATTTGTCTCCCAAATCGTAGGAAGCACTAGAAGCTGCCACCTCTGCAATTAATTCCGGTGCCCCTTATATATAGCCATCATCGCTGATGCGCGACTGTCCCCCGATAGTTTCATCAAGCCGCAGTAAGGCATCTGGTTGCGGTTCGTTGTCCGTATCCAGACGCACAGTGGCATTGTCAGCCAACCGCACCCGCGGCGTGGCAGCACAATAGACACCCAGCCAAGTGATAACCAGACTATGCGGTTCACCATGAGACTCAAAACGCACTGGAGATGCCATATACACTACTCCCTCAATCAGTTCGGCTTTCTTGATATGTGGCATGGCTGTGTAACGCCGCTCGAATTCGGAGCGAGAGAGGCGATCGCCATTTTCCAAAGGGAGCGATTTTCCCGCGATCAATCTTCCCACTGCCATAAGACATGACCTACTAACATCTAGAGTTATTTTAGACTATGAGCAACCAATCTGGTAGAGCTATCTTAGTCAAGAGGAGCAAGGAGGGTTGGGGGTTTGGGAGGGATATCTGAGCTTGAACGGCACCCTACGGTTTCTCGCCTTAGCCGCGATCGAACAAGACCCAGAAGTGCAAGGGGTTTTATGCCTAGAAGAACCGGAAAACGGCATTCATCCCGAAAGAATTCCCAAAATGCTGCAGTTATTGCAAGACATCGCCACTGATGTCCAAGAACCCATTGGCCCAGATAATCCCTTGCGCCAAGTCATTATCAATACCCATTCCCCCGCCGTTGTTAGCCAAGTCCCTGATGACAGTTTATTACTGGCAGAATTAAAAGAGACCGTAGATGGAGAGCGAATTTTTAAGCGCGTTTGTTTTAGCTGTTTATCCGATACTTGGCGAGAGCAGGCACCAGAAAAAGCCCCAATTGTCTCTAAAGGCAAACTTTTATCTTATTTAAATCCCGTAGCTAGCAATATAGAGCCAGAGGATGATTACCTGTGGCAACCCCCTCAAGCCAAAAAACGCCGGGTGATCGATCGCGATGACTTGAGTCAATGTTCATATCGCCAGCAGACGCCAATCAAGGTCCCCCGGTACGGTCGCCGCCACCGCCTAGGGTCCCCTCACAAGCCCGAGAACCAGGACCAGATAAACATATATATCCCTTATCCAAAGGATATGAGCAATTTTGCTGAGGATTTTCTGTAGTAGCGGTCCGGAAATGAAAACTCGATGGTAGAATTGCAAGAACTGTTGAGCGATCGGTCCAAGGTTCCGGTTATGATGCGGTAGATCGTGGACCCCTAAGCCTGGTGGCGACTGCCCCCCAGAGCCGTCCCCGGTCTTTCCGAGGAGCATCCCGTCCTCCCCACCCCCAACCTCAGCGGCCCAGTCATATCCCACTGGGACCAAAATAGAGGATACTCAAGTTACACAGCTTTATGGTGAGCTATTTTTTCTATGGACGAGCAGTTGAAAGCGGACATTAAGCAAAGCATAGAAACTTCGATTCGTAAGTTTTTCCAAGACAAGCAGGTTAAGACTAGCCACGTCCTAGACCTCCTCCTACCCAACGAAAGAAAAATCCGCTCTTTAATGGGTGGGTTGGAAACCAGTCTCGGTATCACCCTCTGGCAACCACTCGCTGCCGTCCTTGCCAAGTCTAACGGTTTCATCGTTGAGGACAAAAAGCAATTCCTGCCTCAGCCACTGCCATCCCCGATCGGTGAAACCCTCAGCAGCTTAAAACAGCTTTGGCAAAATCAGGATCCCTCTATCTCCGTAGAGTCTTCCGTTGCTCGCTTGCGAGAAGCCGCCGAAAAAGCCCAGCCAGCGGAAAACTTGATCTACGTCTCCCTCCCTGCCAGCAAATGCGTAGATCTTTATCTCATCAAAGATGGCAAGGAATACGCCTTTGACCTGAAAAGCAATCAAATCAATAAACGGAGCGGTTTGGATTTAAAGCTCCAGCTTTTGGAATGGTACGCTTATAGATTCTGTCAAGACCCCGCCGCCAACTTGGAAGCCCGGGTGGTCTTTCCCCTCAATCCATATAAAGGTGATTGGTGGAAGCGTCAAGGTGAAAAAGCCCTACCTTTGGAAAGGGGTAAAGATGCCTGGGTGCAGGATGAGTTTTGGGATTTCTGCTTAGGTCAAGATAATGCTTGGGGTAAAATCTTAGAAATCTTTGAGGAACTCGGCAAAGAAGGTTTTGGCGAACACTTTAAAGATATCTTTTATTTTTAAATCGTGAGCGGTTAACGGTTACACGGCTTAACCGTTAACCGTTGACGGTTAAAGCCGCCCCGATCGCCCTGCCCAAATGATAAGCAAAATTCACCGGCACGGCGTTTCCTATTTGCCGGTACTGTGACCCCACCCCCCCCATAAACTCCCACCCATCCGGGAAAGTTTGAATTCTCGCATATTCCCGCACTGTAAACGGTCGAGTTTCCTCTGGGTGGCAGCGTTCCGTTTGCTTTTGCGACGGTGAAGTAGTCAGAGTCAAACTCGGTTCATCCCAACTAATGCGCCGCGCAATCCCCGTCTTCCCCCCTTCCAAGTAATAATTTTTCATCATATAACTTTTCTGCACATCCTCCGGCAAATCTCGCCAACACCCTCCCGGCGGTACTAACTCTAAAACCGCCGCTTTTCTGGCACTGTATTTTATTCCCACCGACGGCGGCACGTCTTTAAGCGCATCTCTCAGAGTCAGAATTTTAGGCGATGGTTGAGGGTAAAAAAACCGCATTCCCGGACGAGTCCCCACAATAATCACACGTTCCCGCTTCTGCGGCACATCATAATTAACTGCATTCAGCAGCCGATATTGCACTTCATACCCCAGAGACTCCAAAACCGTTAAAATAATTTGCAGAGTTTCCCCTTTTTGATGACTAATTAAACCCCGCACATTTTCCGCTAAAAAGATTTTCGGTTGCACTTCGGCCACGCATCGCGCAAATTCATAAAATAATGTGCCTCTGGTATCTTCCAGTCCCAAACTTTTGCCCGCATAGCTGAATGCCTGACAGGGAAAACCGCCCGTTACTACATCTGCACTCATCCCCGCAAAAGAGATATTTTTAATATCACCGTGGATTACGTTCCATTGGGGGCGATTTTGCCGCAGAGTAGCCACAGCATCGCGGTCAATTTCCACTAATGCTGTAGCTTTTAATCCGGCTTTTTCTAATCCCAGAGCTAAACCACCCGCCCCGGCGAAGAGTTCTATAACTGTCCCTACTTTTTGCCGGTGGGGGTGTTTGGGAGGCCGCCGGTAAGGTAATAATTCTGACTCAAACAATGCCAAAATTTAAAAATTAGTTAATTATTATTGATGCTAAATTCATGGTATCATTTAATTGATGATTTAGCAAGATTTGGCGGCAATTTTTTTGATAAATTGTAGGACACGGCAATGCCGTGTCCCTACGGGGGATTTGAGATAAATTAATTAATTTAAGATTAATTTAATTGTTGTAACTGTTGCTGTAAATCCTCCCGGAGACGCGCACAGGCGGAATCTTCATCTACTTGGGAGAGAATATCCCGAATCACAGAATCAGGGCCGAGGGAACCCCAACTGCAGCCGTTTTCTAAGTATAATTGGGCAGCTTGACCGACGCGCAGGGTGCCGTATCCGGCGAGGGTGGCTTGAGCGATCGCGGCGCCAGCATAAGCGGACAAACCCGCACCATCTCCCGTCGCACCCCCCACCGCCGCCGCACTTTTGCCCATCCCCAACATCACACCGCTGAGAATCTCACTCAACAACAAACCGCCACCACTAAATAAAATCTGCTGCCATAACTTCCCCGCCTCATATCCCGTCATGGGCAACCCATACAACCGCGCCAAAGCGCGAATTAACGCTAAATCTGCCACCACCCCGCCCAGCAAATCTAAAAACGCGATCGGATTAACCGCCACCGCCAAACCTTTATAGCGAGCAAACTGCCAAATCAGCTTTTCCGCTTCCGTTTGGCGCCCTTGAATCGTCAGATTAGCGATTTTCGCTTCCGCATCGCGCACCTGCGTCAGCGCATTAAGAGCAATCAGCTCTAACCCCTCTTGCGTCACAATTTCCAGGATTTTTACGTGTAGTTCCTCAATTTGCGGCGGTGGCGTTTCCCATTCATAACTCACTCTCCCATCGGGCCATTCCACCCGCACTTGCACCGGAGCCGGTTCTGCAGCTACCATCACAATATCCTGCGCTGATAATAACCTTTGCACCCCCATCCCACCCAGATTTTGCAACTGCCGATAAATCGCTTGGCGGTCTTGTTCTGGGTAAAGGTCAATTTTATTAAAAGCTAAAATTATCGGTTTTTGCGCTTGGCGTAATTCAAAGAGCGCCTCATATTCCGTGCGGGTGATATCTCCCGCCACCACAAATAAAATCAAATCAGCTTGTGCGGCGACTTCCCGCGCCATGAGCGATCGCGCTTGCCCCTCCACCTCATCCAATCCCGGCGTATCAATCAACTCTACTACCAGGTGATTGAGCTTCTCCCCCGAAGCTAATTGGGGCACCCACTGCACCGATCGCGGCCATTGCGTCACCCCATGAATCGGACCCGTGGGCAAAATTTTCTGCCCCAGCAAAGCATTCACCACCGCCGATTTTCCTCGGCTTACCAACCCAAACGCCGCAATTCTAATTATCGGCTCTTCCAGCTTTTTTAAATTCGCTCCCATCCGCTCCAACTGAGTCATCAACGATGCCAACTGTTTCACATCACCAGACTGATGCGCTGGTCGCCGCAGCCGGGAATACCAAGACAGGGCCTGCCGGATGCTCGATCGTGCCCGGTTAATGTGAATTTCTTGCCTTTTGTCACTTGTCATTTGTCCTTTGTCATTTGTTATTTGGAAATGACCACCACTCTATCCTTTCGCCGGTGTAGGTTGCAGTTGACCATCAGAATTGGGCATCAAACGTGCCCAGGCTTTAGGGACAAAAGATTGGAGGAAATCCAACCGCCGGTTTTGCTCAAATACCTGTTTAATCGCTTGACTGAGTAGCTCCAAATTCCCCCCGGATATCTGGGAGCCAGCATCCCCCGATTGAAAACATTCAATCAAGCTCAAACCCGCCAACCGCGTCAGGTAGGCGGCGCCGATACCCTGCACCACCCCCCCAGCAATGTAAGTGATACTGTTGCTTTTGAGGATAGCGGTGATGGTTTGCGTGGATAGTTCCACTAAACCCAGTTTCACCATTTGTTCGGCGAGAGTCGCCGCCACGGTTTGACCTTGGGCCAGAGATAATTTTTGCTGGTAGATACTGCCCAAATCTAAAACTAATTGTCCAGTAATCGCACCAGTGGCGAGAAGGTCTAAAGCGGGGACTGGGTTGGCAAATGCTGCCCCTGCAGCAATCCATTGATAGCGCTCAATCATAGGAAGAGCGATTTCTCGGCGGATGGCGTTTAAGGTGGTTTGGCAGTGCTGATGTAAGTTACGAGCAGTGCGCCAGGTACTACCTAAAATTAGGTTTTGCTTTTCTGTGGCGATGATATAATGTAGGCGTTTTTGAAGCTGGCTAATATCTGGGGCGGGTTGTTCTATGCTTTCCTGTATAGAACCGTCGGTTTGATGTTGGCGGACTTTCAGTTTTTGGGGAGCGGCGCTAATCACCAGGAGATTTTGCGGGTCGATCGCCCCTTCTAGCCAACTCCGCACCTGCTGCCAAACTACGGGTTTTTGCTCTGCCGAATATTGGTCCTGCTTATTCCACACCACCAGAGTGTCAACCGCCCCAGACAACTGCTGCAGCGCCTCATATTCCGGTTTCGTCAAGTCTCCGGTAATGACAAAAATCACTAAATCTGATTCTACTATCCCCTCTGGCAAGAGTGGATTTGTAGGTTGGGTTGAGGGACGAAACCCAACCAAGTCAGTAAACAAGGCTGGGGTTTCCGTCCAAGTAGCATTGATTTGCCCCTCTTCCGCTGCCAAAAGTTGCCGCAGAGCCGTTTTACCTACGCCTTTCCCGCCAGTGATGGTGATGCGTAATTGCTCCCGGTCCATGTCTGGGCGCAGATTGGCCAATAAACCCCGTAACTTTTCGGTTTCCGGGTGGTCTGGGGCCACTGTGGCTAAGGTGCTGAGGGTACTCGCCGCTGTCGCTATGGCTTTAACCACAGTTTCTCTGTCTGTGGGGGGTTTTGGCGTGGCTGTGGGAATGGAGGCGGTCCGCTTGCCCAGCCACCAGATGCCCGCACCCGCCGCGATCGCTCCTACTACACCAACTTCTCCCACCTGTACCAAAGAATGTCCTAAACTATCCAACAGCCACAGGCTCAGGGATAGACCTATTCCGCCGATTAAAATCGGTTTGCGCAATTTTCTAGCCATAGACCGGTTTTCCTTCCTGCTACCAACCACTGCCGCCCGGTTGAATCCCAATAGTTCTATTTTATGCTCTGCGGCGCCCGATCGCTTGCCATCCCCTCTTTCCCCTCAATACATAGTTATGGCAATTTGTCAAGCCTAAACTTTGCCATCAAAAAAGCAATCCCACGGAATTCCGTGGGATTGCTCAAGTTTGATTTGGTGGCGGGAGGCGGATTTGAACCACCGACCTTCGGGTTATGCTTACCAACTACAGTTTTCACTGCCTAGATTTCCTAGTTTGTGGTCTGGACTTTCTCTTCACCCTCGACACAACTCGTTAGGGTGCTTCCCATAAAGTCTCTACACCTTCTCCTTTTTCGGAGCTTGGCTCGGGATTACCATTTGAAAGGCTTCCCCGAGTTTGAGAAGTTATCACATATAAGTTTCCTTATATGCAGCCCTAGCTTCTACTAACTGCCAAGCGTTTCGATATGCCCAAGATGCGGGTTTTCTCTGACGCTTTTCGGCTTCGACCATGTGAACTTCACTGCCGTAGCCTATAAAAACACTAGATGGGAATACATAAAAGATGTTTATGTCTTCTATGTAAGCTATCGCAAAATCAAAGTCAGACTCATTGTATGCTTCTCTAACAATTCTTCTTCTGTTTGTTTTGGTTCTACGATTATCTACAACGTAGTTCCCAGAAGATTGGCTATACCAAGCACTTTTTACCTGTACTTTGATAAGAGTCCCATTAACATCGAATACTAGATCGTATGCCAACCTATCTCCGACTGGTCTTAGAACTCCCCAACCACGCCTTAATCCCTCAAGGATGGTTGCCTGCTCTGCAATGTCTCCTTTTAACTTAGTGTTCATCCTCAGTTAGTTGCAGATGCTGAGCCCGACGAGCTACCAGACTGCTCTATCCCGCGTTGATGTATATAACATAACACCACCTTTGCCAGCCTGTCAACCCCTAATGCCAAATTTTTTGAAATTAATTTTTTTAGGGGTAGTGCGGGCGTCTCGGACGCTACTGTGGTAAAGGTTCCCCGTCTCCGAGTCCCCCCGTCCCCCCGTCCCCCCGTCTCCGAGTCCCCCCTAGCACATAAACATATCGCCGACCACATCCAGGCGACTGAATTCGCCGATCGTGATGAATTTTTCCGAAAGGGTTTCGGCGATCGAAGGCGCGATCCAGCCCATTTGCCTGAGCAAATGGATTGCCACAGCGGACTTAGCACGCTTGGCCCCATCCATCACCTTAATCGCCAAACCCAGACCTTCACCCACCCGACCAATGCACTGAATCCCCTCAGCGCCAGATTTGCTCACCAGTTCACCCGCCGTCAGGCGCATCAGTTCCGTATCGAACTCCCCTTCTCCTGCCACTAGATGCGGGTGGTAAGTCATAGCGCGGACGATCCGCTCCATATCCACATTATCTCCCGAAGCCAACCGCGCATAAAGACTGGCCATTTGGGCGAGCTGCAATAAATAGGTAGGGGCACCACAGTCATCCCGGGCGCCGATAAACTCTTCCGCAGGCATCCGCAGTAATTCGGCGACTTTGCCCAAAATCAGGCGCTGGACTGGGTGAGAGCGCAGTAAATAGGTGTTTAAAGGCCAGTTGCATTGCTTAGAAACGGCCAACATCCCCGCATGCTTGCCAGAGCAGCCGTGTTGTAGCCCACTTTGCTTGCCCGAGGGAGTGGGGCACTGGAGGGCCGAGGAATCCACATCGGCGCGCCACAGGATATTGAATACCTGACGAGCTTGCTCGATGTTGCCCTTGTGGGAGCTACAAATAATCGCTAAATCCCGATCGCTCAATTCGTAGCGTTCGAGAGTACCCGTACTGGTGACGGCGAGAGCTTGGAAAGGTTTGAGGGAAGAACGCACGAAAGAGGCAGTTTCCGGGTTGCCAGCAGCACACATCAGGCGGCCACGGTTGTCGCACACCACCGCTTGCACGGTATGCTTAGATTCGATAATGCCTTCGCGCAGCAGTTGGACTTCTATAGATGCGGACTGAGTTTTTTTTGCCATCTAACTTAGCTAATCGGTTTCCGGGGTCTCAATATTGTGGCGCGGACAGGAATGCCCGCATCGAGATTGGCGCTGGTCTAAAATTCAGATTCTGATTCAGATAAACCGGCGGCTTAGAGGAAATACCAACCGATACCACCGGCGAGCAACACCAGGAATATTCCTCCTAAAGTGAGACGGAGGCGGCGACGGATGGGCTGAATTTCATAGGTGACAATGAGCCGATCGCGCTGGAGAATTTCCGGGGTTTTCGTCCAGGAGCAGCCATCATACCACCCAGATTCTTCATAGAATACGGTAGGACTGGTCAGGCGCTCTAGCACATACTGCCAGCCGAGGTAGAGTTTTACCACCACCAATGCCAGGAATAAACCAGCGCCACCACTACCGCTGAGGATAAACTGGAGCAGATATTTTCCCGGTGGAAAACTGGCGGCGGCGATCGGGCCGGTAACAATCCAGCTCAGGCACCAAATCACCACCATTGGCCGCAGATACCCCCACCAGTTCCGGGTTGCCCAGCTAAAGAACCAAGATTCTTTGAGTTGGAGGTACTCATTGAGCGGTTGCTGCTCCGTGGGTACTGGGCAAGCAGAAGCGTCCCTAATTTCCAAAATCTTCCCCCGGAGTTTACGAAGTTGATGCCCCTTCGGAGGGACGCGCCATTAAGGTCGGACCAGGCGTATTGGCGTAAGAAATCCGTTCGGCGTGACTCCAGAACGCTTCGAGATTGTAATACTCCCGTTCCTTGGGGGTGAGAATGTGGACGATCGCATCGCCGTAATCCTGAACCCACCAAGTGCCGCTCTCTTGCCCTTCTTGGCGCAGAGGCAGACGGTGCAACTCCAGTTCCACTTTCGCTTCGATCGCTTGGGCGATGGCTCTCACCTGCGCCTTAGAAAACCCCGTGACAATCACAAAGTAGTCCGCCAGGTAAGATACATCTGCCACCCGAATCACCACAATATCGCCGCCTTTACGGTCGTCCGCCGCCAGCGCGATCGTCTCAGCCAGCTTTCTGCTGGCATTGATATCGCCGGAGACTCGCCCTGCTTGCTTCCGGGTTATGGCCTGATGCCCATTCAACTTTTCTGATTTTTCTACCATTCAATCTCCCATTTGCTTTTTAAGGAGAAACCGGGTTTCTTGAGTCACATTTGGTGCAATCGCAGAAAATCTGGATACCCAAACCGGTTTCTTAGTTTGCCTGCCGCTATCATCAAAGGAGGTTTTAGCACTTATCTTAGCACCAGCAGCGCATATAGGTGCGGACCAACCCCAGCCACAGGGCCGCCAAGTGCCACCCACCCGCCGCCCTGGGGAGAGATGGGTGATTTTGGCCTGATGTTTGAGGCGCTCCGGGCACTATGATTTCCCCAGAAGCAGTGAAAAACCGTTCTATTCAGGAGGCGATAAATGCTCCGGCTTCTTTGGCAGCGTGTCAAACGCATCGTGCAACAATTATGGCAGTACCTGCGTGGATGGCTCAATCCAGAACCAAACCCCAGTGTCCCGCCTCCCCCATTGGCTGACTCGGATGTAGAATACCTCTTTGAAACACTTTTATCTGGGGTGAGCAAAGGTTGGAACCAGTCCCAGGTCCTGCAATGGCTGCGCCAACAGGAATATCGCCTCACTGAAAGCCAGTGGCTCGCTTGGCTCGATCGCTATCGCCTCACCTACACCCCCACCCCAGAAATGCAGCAAAGTCTGCTCCGCCTTGCCCAGCTCGGGTGTGGTCAAATTTCCCAAATTGCTGCTCAATTAGCTAGCATCCCACCAATTGACGATCGCTCAGAACCATTCCGCCGCCAAGACAGTCAAACCCCCGAAGTCGCCACATCACCTCCTCACACTCTTACCTTAGATAACCCGAATTCCTTCCCCCCATCCCCAGAAAATCCAGAAAATTTGGTCATTCTAGGGGAGGATGAACAGCAATATCTGGATTTCCTCGCCCAGCTAGAACGTGCCACCAAAGAGGACCCCGACAACTCCCAACTCTGGACCGCTATTGGCGAGTTGATGGGCATCTTAGAAAGAGACGAAGAAGCCCTCGCCGCGTTCGATCGTGCCCTCGCCATCGCACCAGCGATCGCCTCCACCTGGTACAACCGAGGCAATGCCCTCTACAATCTACACCGCTATGCTGAAGCCGTCACATCCTACACCAAGGCACTAGAACTGCAGCCCGACTACCCCGAAGCCGAAATCAACCGCCGCAGTGCCCAAACTCTAGAGATGCCAGAAATCCCCCCATCAGCAGCTATTGATGAGCCCACCGATGCTCAGTCCGAAAAAAGTGAAAAGTGAAAAGTGAAAAGTGAAAAGTGTCTTACAGCTTGTTCAACAGTGAATTAGTACCGCCATTCTTTCCCCCTCACCCTAAATCCACTTCGACAGGCTCAGTGCATCGCCTCGACCAGAGGGGATCCAGGATTTGAAGATGGATCACATTTGTTCAGAACCGGCTGTAACTCAGCTCCCGGCTCACTTCTATAAACCACATCTTTGATTGGCTCAATTTTAGGAAAAATTAGCATAATTTAATTTTTTATTAAACTTATTATCTGATAAAATTACAGGTAATTAATTCTCTATTGGTGATTTTCCATTATGGGGCAATTACGCCACTTACTGCCATAACTAAAAGATGTGACCCAGAAAATTTAAGTCATCTGGGCTGGAGCCGTGAGAGAAAACCCAAAAACTTACTTAAGAACCAGCAGAAAAACTAATGGATATGATAAATATTGAATCACTGAAAAAATAACAATTACTGACTTGGGGAGAGTCAGATTGGCACGGCGTCGAAAAATCAAACTTATACTTGGTGGTAATTAAATGTCTCACTATGATAAAATTAGTCGGATATACACCGACGGTGCCTGTTCAGGAAATCCGGGAAATGGTGGTTGGGGGGTGGTGGTTTGCTACGATGACGGGACCATAGAAGAGCTGGGAGGAACGGAACGGGAAACGACGAACAACCGGATGGAGATGCAAGCGGCGATCGCCGCCCTAGAGTTTTTCCGTACCAGGGGACAAACAGAACCGATTACCCTGCTCACGGATAGCGAATACCTGGAAAAAGGTATCACCCAGTGGATTCATGGATGGAAAAAGAAAGGTTGGAAAACCGCCAGCGGCAACCCCGTGCTAAACCAAGACCTGTGGCAGCAACTAGACGCCCTCAACAGTGTCCAGGTCAAATGGCAGCACGTGAAAGCCCACGCAGGCAATACATACAACGAACGGTGTGATACCATTGCCCGCGCCTTTTCTCTGGGAAAAATGCCCCAATTGCAACAAAATTCAGCCCAGTTAGCAGCCAGGGCGGCGAACCTTGTAGAATATTCCCAAAATAGTGAAATTATGGCAGCCAATTCTGATATGGATATCAATGCCCACGCTCCAGGTGATGCTCTCGATGCCTTGCCGAGAGAAACCAGGGTGAATCAACTGCAAAACTTGATAGAAACCCTGCACATTGCCGACGAAATCGCCACTAAAGGCTACTTAATCACCAGTTCTGAACTGGCGGACTTGATGGATGTGAACGCTAGTGCCGTCACCAGTCGGGGCGATCACTGGCCGTGGCGGAACTGGATTGTATCGCGGGTACGTCGTGAGGGCAACCAAATCCTGTGGCAGTTGGAACGAGTGGATTTAATCAACGCCACAGAGAGCGAAGAGTATTAAATTGCCCCACTGAGTATGGGAGTGGGGAGAAACAAATCAGATCGCCCCTCCTTACTCCAGATTCACTCCTTGGTTTTTAATTGATACTTTCGACCTCGCCACTGGGTGGGGCGGCGGATGGTAGAGAGCAATATTCTCGCCCAAGCCAGGGGGTCGGCGAGGGGAGACAGCCAGAAGCTCCAAGAGGCGGGAAAGCTGGGGAGTTGGTAGGAAGGGACGATCGCCCAATTCAGGGCAAACCGCACCGCCACCAAAAACAAATTCAACCCCAAAGCCACCTGCACCATCATTTCCATCCCTGAAAGGGATTCGGGTAAATATTGACCCAGAGACAGCAGCACCACTACCATAGGCAGGGGCAACCCCTGAACCGCCAGCAGTAAGCACAAATCGCCCCAGAGCTGCGCGGGAGAGGAAGCATCTTGGAGGTCAAGACTGCGCCCCCACTCCCGCCAGGTTTCGGCTGCCCCCTCATACATCCGCACTTTTACCAGCTTCGCCCCATCCCAAAAGCCGACTTGATAACCCCGCTGCGCTATATGGCGGGCCAAAGTCACGTCATCACAAAAAGACTCACGGGCAATCTCATAACCACCCACCGCCTCCAGAACCGATCGGCGACAGAGAAAGCATTGGCCATTAGCCATCACCCTTTCAGTACCCGGGTTTGTCCCCGTCGGACCGAAGCGGTAAACCAAAGTCATTAACAAAGAAGGTTGCAGCCACATTTCCCCCGGAGTTTTGAGAATAAATTGGGGGGAAAGGGAAACCAAATCATATCCAGCCGCTGCAGCCGATCGCGCCACCGTAGCCGCCAGAGCCGGATCCGGGTAAGTATCCGCATCAATCCCCAAAATCCACTCGCTCGCAGCACTGCTATGCAAAAATCCCGCCTGTAATGCCCAAGGACGACCAACCCATCCCGGCGGTAAGGGGTCATCCTCAATCAAACGAAAACGAGGGTCTTTTTCCGCTGCTTGTCGCACCAAATCCGGTGTACCGTCAGTGGAGCGACTATCCACCACAATCATTTCCCGCACTTCATAGCTTTGTTTCGTCAGACCCGCCAGACACGGACCAAGGCGCTGCGCCTCATTCAGAGTGGGCACCACAATGCTGATAGTGCCCAATTGGTCTGGGGTCGGCGGTTGTGGCTCCAAGGGGGGGCGCCGCGATGGGCCTTTTACCAATCGCGATAAGAGAATTAGGGAGAATGGCACCTGAAACAATAGCAGCCCCAGGGCCAAGTTACTGAAGATTGTTGCCGTCACTGTGAGCCAATTATGGGTCATTGGTCAAAAGTCCTTTGTCATTAGTCCTTTGTCATTTGGTAGGGGCGATTCGCGAATCGCCCTTACAAGTGACAAGTGACAAATGACAAGTGATCAATTGTAGCTAAGATGCGGCCACTTCCGAGGCTTTGGCGTGGGGAGTAGCATCCTCGTGTAATGGCATCTCGGTGGCTGGTGTGGGAGATGCCATAGCCCAAAGAATGATTGCCGGTCCCATGCCTAAAACAATCCCCAGCAGCACGGGAATCCAGAGGCCAGCCGCCAAGCTCATTACAGCAGAAAAGATGAAGTTGCTCGCATAAACAATTACAGGGAAAACCATTTCCCCTCGGGTCATGGTTAGAGGTGGTTTTGGCCAGAGTAGAGCCGCCACAGTCATAAATAGGGCGCCAGTACCCATCCAACCGGCAAAGTTTTGGTATGGCATACCAAAGAAGGCTCCCGGTTGTAGCCACTCCCAGAAGGGAATATCGGTCTGGCTCATGGCTGGGTCGAGAACGAAGTCCCAGGAAGTCAGCAGTAAGGCTCCGAGAACAATCGCGCCTAGGTGTCGCCCCCAAGGTGGTAGCTTTGTGGTTTCAAGACCAACGCGAGCCAGGAGGTAGGAAACTAAACCCAGATAAAACCAAGACAGGGGAATGGTGAAGGGCACCAAACCGGAGATTTTATAGCCCAAGCCGCTCAGGTATTGGTAGTGACCGAAGGGAAAGCCGGTACTGGTTCCGAGCAGTTCGCTACCCAAGGATAAAAACACCGCTGGCACCATGAAGGCGAGCCACTGCCGCACTCCCAAAAGCCTTCCGGCGTAGATGGATACGGCGACGGCGCCAAACAGGATATACGCGACACCCCCGTTAGCCATGCTTACCTGAAAGATTTGCTGTCCGATGGGGGATAAGCTCACGATCGTGTCCGCATTTGGGACCACCAACAGTAGCCCTGCCAATCCAAAGGCCATTGAGACAATGTGGGCGATCAGGAAACCCCGTTGGGCTGTTACAAGTTGCTTCATGGAAATAAAAAATCAATCTGACAATCAGAATCGGCTAGCGGCGGGGATGCCCGCCTGCTTCGCTTAATATTACTTTACATTAGGGAAAATTTGGTTGGGAGGAGAAACCCGGTTTCTGCGGCAGGATAGAGAAACCCGGTTTCTGGACCCCTGGATCCCTAGACCCCTGGACCCCAGAACCAAAGAAACCGGGTTTCTGCAGACATTTATCGCCATAAACAGGAAATTTGGTTAAGAAACCCAGTTTCTGAACCCCTCTCTACTCAATTATCTCCTCATATTGGGTGGAGGATTCTAGAGAATGCTCTTTTATGGATATGAGGACATCATCTAATGGGATATTGTCCAGCAAATGATGGCGTTCTTGAGTATAATCGCCTTCACCCGTGCTAAAATGTTGAATAAACCGGATCGTATCCACAACTCCTAATGAATCCACTAGGGCTTGATATCCTTTTTTAATAATTTCGTGGGTTGTTTTAGTCATGGGTTGGATCCTCTGGCTGAGTAATCATCATTAACCATTCTACTGGGTTATCAACCCTGATATTTATCAAAGTGCTGTGATTTTTGGCTTTTCTGATTAGTCGGTTATCTGTGGAAAGAAATATATCAGCACGGCTGCGTTCTGCACTGGCAATATGGGTGGCATCGTAGCTAGCAAATCCTAATTGTACCAGTTCTCTAGCCCGATTTTCTATAAATTCACTGCTAATGACCCTGATTTTAGCAATCTTCAGAATTGCCTTAACATTTTTGAGCCTTTCTAAGTCGGGAGTTTGAGCGATTTCCGCATCTAATGCAGCACTGGTGATGAGTTTCCATTCTCCTGATTGACATTGGCGCAATATGGTGATAATTGCTTCAGTTTCTAAGGCAATTCGTGGCTGATTTTGGTCATCAAAAGGGCGATTTAGGCAACACACATCTAAATAAATAGATCACATATTTATCACAAGTGACAGGTTGGTAATTTCTGGCTTGGGTCATGTTTTTATCTCAAATTAGGTTTCTGCGGGATAGAAACCGGGTTTCTGCGGAGATTTATCGCCATAAACGGGGAATTTAGTTAAGAAACCCGGTTTCTGAACCCCTAAACCCGGTTTCTGTCACCCCACCCAAGGCCAAGAAACCGGGTTTCTGCGGAGATTTATCGTCACAAACCGAGATTTAATTAAGAAACCCGGTTTCTGAACCCCCAAACCCGGTTTCTGTCACCCACGGGGGAAATTTTGGTTGGGGTGGGCACGGCGTTATTGATATTTCTCGTTTTTTGCGTTATCTTAACGTAGCTGTGCTACTACGGGTGTTAAATTTGGGTAATTTTGGGGTAATTTTGGGGTCAAATTATATTGTAGGGGCACGGCATCCTAAATATTCGGGTTTCACGAACAATCTTAATAACGCCGTGCCCACCACCACGGAAAATTTGAATATAAAAACCAAGGTTATGGCAAAGAAACCGGGTTTCTGCGGAGATTTATCGTCACAAACCGAGATTTAATTAAGAAACCCGGTTTCTAAACCCCCACCCCAGAGTCCCGGCGAAGAAAACTAAGAACCAGAGACCGGAAGCCGAGAAACAGCCACCCGGAACCCGCAGAGGTTTAGCCCGAAGTCCCAATCGCGCCTGCGGCGCTGCCCGGAGCGGCAATACCTGGGGTCGTTGCCCCAGGAACCACCACGCAGCACTCGGAGATTGGACTGTCCGCCAGTTTCCCAAGCACTTCCATCAGTAGGTGCAACATTGTAATTATTGTGCCAAACGTCCTGACACCACTCCCAGACGTTCCCGTGCATATCGTATAAACCCCAGGCGTTAGGAGGAAATGTGCCTACTGGGGTGGTTTGTTTCCGATTGTTTCCATAGTTGGCTAAGTCGGTGGTGATGGTGTCGCCAAAGTGAAATGGGGTGGTGGTTCCGGCTCTACAAGCATATTCCCATTCCGCTTCACTGGGAAGACGATAGGCTTGTCCTGTTTTTTGGGTCAGTTTTTGGCAAAATTTTACTGCATTGTTCCAGGATACGTTCTCTACTGGGAGGTCTGAGCCTTTGAAATGGGAGGGGTTTTGCCCCATGATGGCTTGATATTGGGCTATTGTGATGGGATATTTGGCGAGATAGAATGATGGCACTGTTACTTGGTGTTGTTCGGAATCTTCACCCATCTGGAATTTTCCGCCTGGAATGGCTACCATGTCTAGGAAAATGCCGTTACCCAGGTTTTGGCGGTAATATTGTGCTTCTTTGTTTGTGCGGCTGATGACTTGTCCTGTGGAATTGACCGTAACGGTGGTAAACTGGAATGTGGATAGGCTGGGTCGTGGCGGTGTTGGTGGCGTTATTAATGCTTTTAATACTTCTGTAGCGGACTGATAGCGGTTTTTGGCGATTGTTTCCAGCAATTTATCCAAAATTTCCCCTAATTCACTGCTGACATTGCTGCTTTTTGGCAAATTTTGCCGCCATACCCAACATCCTTCTAAAGCATCATACAGTTTATCAGAACCGTCCCCATTGGGTAAACATCCCGTGAGCAACCGGATACAAGTAACGGCTAAACTGTATAAATCACTGGCGGGGTAGGCGATTCCCTGCATCATTTGTTCTAATGGTGCATAACCAGAAGTTCCCACAGAGGTTCCCTGACGGGTTAAAAGGGTTTTGGTGTTGGCTTTGGCGACGCCAAAATCAATCAAGACTAATTTTTTGTCGCTGTCGCGGCGAATGATGTTTTCTGGTTTAATGTCCCGATGGATGACTTTATGCTGGTGGATAAAGTCCAAAACTGGTAATAAGTCTTGCAGCAGTTCCCGGATTTTGGTTTCGCTGAAGAGACCGGCTTTTAATTCTTGCTGTAATGTCTGACCTTTAATGTATTGTTGGACTAAATATTGGTAGGGAATTGCCTGATTATTTCCCACTTGAGGTAAATTTTCTTCAAAATAGGCGTATAATGTGGGAATCTGGGAATGTTCCTCTAATTGGATGAGTCTTTCGGCTTCTTGGTTAAACAGTTCGGTGGCTTTTTGTAAGGCTCCGGGATTGCTTTTCATCCCCGGGTCGGGGGCAAATTGTTTGACCACACATTGACTGTTGCGACGGCGGGTGTCTTCGGCTAAATAGGTTTTGCCAAATCCCCCTTGTCCCAGAGCCTTGGTAATGCGGTACTGTCCCCCTAATAGGGAGATTAGCATACTGCCACAGGTTTGGCAATATCGATTATTATCAGGGTTTTGGGGGTTGATGCAGTTGGGGTTAATGCAGAGCATGGGGGTTATTTGTTCTTTGTCCTTGGTCATTTGTCATTTGTCCAAAAGACTAAGCCTGCCCTGAGCGCAGTCGAAGGGGAAAAATGACAAATTTGGCCTATATATATGGCCGCACCTTTTCCATTATCCAGATTGTATGTCAAGTCAGTTTTGGTGTCAATAGGTTTGGGAAAAATTTTTTTGAGGTTTGTAGTAGGGTTTTAGCCCAAAAAAAGGTTTGTAGTTGGGCTTTAGCCCAAAAAAATCTAAGTTTAAGAGGGCTGAAGCCCAACTACGAACCTGGGAAAGAGGGCTGAAGCCCAACTACGAACCTTAAGAAAAGAGGGCTGAAGCCCTACTACGAACTTAATCAAGAGGGCTGAAGCCCTACTACGAACCTTAAGAAAAGAGGGCTAAACGCCAAGAGAAAGGGCGAAGCACACCGGTAATAAACTATCAGTAAAAAGCGACAAACCTCTAGCCGGTGTGCTTCGCCCCTACGGGGGATAATTTGGGTTTTGGGGATACTGTAGGGGCGAAGCATCCGCCCTATGAACTTATATAATTTTCAAATAAGAATGAGACACCAAGTGCCTGCATAGTTGCCCTCTATCCCCCAACCCCTTTCTCCCTTTTTGGGACAAAGGGGAGTAAGAGGGGGAAGAGGGGGAAGATGGGGAAGATGGGGAGGAGGGGGAGGAGGGGGAAGAGAGGGAGGAGGGGGAAGATGGGGAAGATTACTTCCCACACTCCCCACACTCCCCACACTTCCCACACTCCCCACACTCCCCACACTTCCCACGGGGGGCTGCCCCTACAAATGGGGTTTATTCCCTACGGGTTTTTCTGTTGTAACGCATAACCGATAAAAGCCTTGACGGCGGGATTTGCTGGGCTTTTATATACGTAATATAAAGGTCGCTGATAGTGATAGTTGACTGCCTGGGGCATTAATCCATCTATGGCAAGTATCCGCACAGTTTCTTGGTTGGCTACTGCGGAGTAGGGGGCATAACTGATGCCATCGGTGTTTAATGCTTCTAACATGGCTGTATCGTCATCTCCCAACATATCGGTAATGTTGGGGGCATTGGGTACATAGCTGCCACCGAGTACCAGTTCTCGGAAGGCGTCATAAATATTTTTTAAAGAAGACCTGTTAATTACTTTAATTGTGCCAGTTGCTCCGCCTAGTTGCGACCAGTCGGTAATTTCACTTTGAAAGATTTGTAATACTTGAGCATGGGTCAAACCTTGGGAATATGGGTTATCTTTGCCGACGATAATGGCGATTTGGTCTTGGGATATGTTAATTGCTATTAAGCCCTGATTTTTTTCGGCGGTAGTGAGGGGACGCCAGACTGCGGCGATATCAATATTTCCGGCAATTAAAGCTAGGATTGCCTGGTCGTAGGTGCTGATATTGGTTTCTACTTCTGTGCCTTTAAATTGATTTTCAAAACTGTTTTTGAGCATCAAATTAAACTCGCTGGTGGTGTTAACACCATAGAGGCGCACTTTTGTTCCGGCGGGGACGGTGGTGGGAGGGGGAAAGGTTTCAATAGTTGGGGTTTGGGTGCCCCCAGAGGCGCCAACTATGGGGGCGGTGGGAAGGGAAGGAGTAACCGTCTCTGGCTGAGGATTATCAGGGGGTTGGGCGGGGGCAAAGTAGCTGCAGCTAGTGGCAGAAACAGAGATTAATACGAGGGTAATTGCTCCTGTGAGATTCTTCATCACCTATTTTTACCTCAATTTTCTGTCAGCATTGCTTGCTGTCCTTGGGGGGAGGTGGCGTAACCGAGAAAATAGGGCACGGCTGGACTGGGGGGGTTTTTGTAGGCATAATAAAGTTGTCTTTGGTAGGGATAGCTGGTAGCTTCGGGGGTCAAGCCTTCTACGGCGACGACGCGCACGGTTTGTTGGTTGGCGACTTGAGCGTAGGTGGCGTAACCGATGCCGTTTTTTCCTAGTTGTTGCAACATGGGTGTGGTGGCATCTCGTTCCATTGTGGTAATGTTGGGTGTGGTGCCGAAATTGCCTCCTTGCAAGACTAATTCTTTGAAGGTTTGATGGGTGCCACTGATGCTGGGGCGGTTGATGACTTTGATGGGGCTGGGTGGCCCACCTAATTGCGACCAGTCGGTAATTTGACCTTGAAATATTTGCATGACTTGGGTGGTGGTTAAACCGCGCTGGTAGGGGTTGTCTTTGCCGACGACAATGGCTATTTGGTCTCTGGCTACTGGTACGGTGATTAAACCTTGGCTCTGTTCGGCGCTGGTGAGGGTACGGGAGATGGCGGCGATGTCGGCGGTGTTGGCAATTAAGGCTTGGATGCCCCGATCGGTGCCGTTGGCGCTGGCGGTGACAGTGGTGCCGGGAAATTGACTCTCAAAACCTCTTTTGAGATTTTGATTGATTGTCACCATACTGGTAGAACCATCAAGTAGCACGGTTGTCCCCGCTGGTACGGAAATGGGGGCAGGAAATGCGGTGGTAGCAGTGGGTGGGGGTGGTGGTGGCTGAGTGCTGGGAGTGCCTGACGGTGGTGGCGGCGGCGGCGGCGTACCTTGATTAATTGCTGTTGGTTGATTGACGTTTTTTTGCTGAGAAAAGTACCAGTATCCGCCACCAATGAGCATCAAAAATAGGAGGATAAAAACGATGGGAGGTGGTCCGCTTCTTTGTGCCATAAAATTTATTTGGTTTGTTCTGTGCTGGATTCTAACATTTGCAGCCGCTGGGAAACGGCGTCATCTAAGGTCATTTTTTCTAAGTCTGCTTGCAGCTTTTCGGCGGGGTTTTCCGAGAGTTCGGCGAGAGCTTGTTGTTGGAGGTGCCGCCGCTCTACGGCGCTTTTAGCAGCTTCAAACTGGGAGCGAGCGGAATCGATATTCAGGTCACTGTTGACTTTGGCCATTGTGGCCAGTGCTTCGTTAATTTCGGTGATGTCTTTCATGTTCTGCATATCGGCTTTATATGCTTCCAGTTTCAGGCGTTCCCGCTGTAGCTTTTCTTGGGAGGCGTTGACATAGGTTTCTGCCTGTTTGACTTGGGTTTCTAGTTGGGGCAGGAGTTGCTCGATTTGAATTACTTTAGACATGGCGAGGCGCGCTGCTTCTTGGTTGCCATGTTTTTGAGCGGTGATGGCTTGGCGCTCTAAGGTCTGCATTTCTTGGGCTTTGGCTTCGTATTTTTGTTTGGCTTTTTGATATGCTGCTACTTGGATGGCGACGGCTTCAGATAGCTTTTGTACTGATGCCTGCATATCTCGCAGGGCTTCTTCTGCGGTGGCTACGGCTACTTTGCCGCCGGATTCCACGGGCATCCCCCACAGCCAGTTCCAGGTGCCGATGATGGTGCGTCCGGCGGTTTCTCCCATTAACCAGTAGATAAATTTTTTCATGCGGATGGGTTGGGATTGTTTTGTTATTAGTTTACACGAAGATTTTGGGGGGTGGTGGGCCTTAACTTAGGGTTAACCTTGGGGGTGGGGATGATTAGCGGAGGGGGAAAAATAAATTGAGATAGGCTTGGACGATCGGCTCACCCCAAAGGGCAGCGATCGCAGCACCGAGGGCGAGAAATGGTCCAAAGGGGAAGGGTTTTTGGCGGCTCTGCAGTCCGAGGGCGATCGCGCCGCCGCCGATAAAGGCGCCCGCCGCACAGGCAAGAAAGCAGCCTAATAGGAGGTGCTGCCAACCCAACCAGGCGCCCATCATGGCGGCGAGTTTGGGGTCGCCATCTCCCATCGCTTCTTTCTGAAAAGCCGCCGAGCCTACCCACCGGATCACATCCAGTAGCCATATCCCCACCACCGCGCCCACGATTCCTCCCATCATAGACTGGGCTCCTGAGTCCCACCGCCAATCTGGGAGCCAACCCGCCGCCGCCTGAAATGCCAAACCCACTATCAGTCCTGATTTGGTGAGGGCGGAGGGCAGGGTCATGGTGTCAAAATCGATTAATGATAAGGCGAGGAGCCAGCTAAAAAATGCCATATTCCCGATGATTTCCACGGTCGTCCCAGGGGTGAATAATATCAACAGGAATAGTAGTCCTGTGGCGGCTTCCACCAGGGGATAACGAGGGGAAATGGGGCTCTGACAGTGCCGACAGCGCCCCCGCAGCCACAACCAGCCGAAAACTGGCACGTTTTCGGTTTTACCTAGTTGGTGCAGGCAGTGGGGACAGCGGGATGGCGGCCAGAGGATGGATAATTTGGCAGGCACCCGATAGACGACTACGTTAATAAAGCTGCCGATGGAAGCGCCCAACACGAAAACGATAATGGAGGCTCCCACGGCGAAAATAGAATCCATTTAGAGATGATAAAGATGAGATTTTTGATTTAGGTTTTAGGCATAGGATGCCTGTGAGTGCGCCTGTGGCCTCAATATAGGCCAGATTCGATTTGCTCAAAGGTCACGAAGCACTCGGTGATCAGCAAGGCTGGCCTTTTGCGGAAAACCAGGTGTCCGCGATAGCTAAAGCGGTCCATGACTACGCCTAGGGGTCTTGGCATCCGGTCTTGATGCACGTCCTTGTAGTAGCGATAGACCTGCCGTGCTGCTCTGAGCAGGGTGGGATCTAGCAATTGGGCGGAGTCGAGGCTCATGCCCCGATTTTCTATCCACTGTTGAGCGTACACGAGCTACCTACCACAATCGTTTTTGGTTTGACTCTCGTCAATTCATATTCTAAGGCGATCGCTCTTTTCCGTGCTGTTCATTAGTCCTCGATCGGGGATTTTGAACTAACTGTGAGGGGCATCGAGGGGCATCCCCCCCAAAAGTCTCACCCCTTAGCTCATCTCCGGTGGGGCCGTCGCCGGGATGACGCTGCTGGTGGCTGGTCTTTTCCGGCTTCAATTCCCAGATGGTGGCAAGTGGGGAAGGGGCACAACATCAGTGGCCAAGCATGAGTGATAATCTTGAAAATGGCAGATGCAAACCACCAGATTTGATGCCGGGGATTTGATGAATAATTAATGGCAAAATTGGCGATATTTCTTGAAATATTGATGTGACAATTGATGCCAATTATGAGATGATAAGAAAAATTGAAATTATCGTCAATTCAAATAACAATGAAATACTCGATCGTGCCCTCATCCCCCCTCCCCCAACTCCGGCGGCGGGAGAAGGGGGAGTAAGACAAAAGCCGGAGGGTGGGCAATGCTCTACTACCCCACGGGTCGCCGACCAGTTTGGCCAGTCATCAAGCGGAGGGCAAACTGCTTGAGCGGAAAAATCGATCGTAGTGCCCACAAACCCAATCGCCTTAATGCCACCAATGGCCAAAAGTTGTGAGAAAACATCCGATCGAGAAAATCAGTAAACCCCAAAATCGTCAAATTTTCCCACTGTCGCCAGCGTTCATATTCCTGCAAAACTTGGCGGGAGCCCATATCGGCATTCTTCCGGTACGCATTTTTCAGCACTTGCGCCAGAGCCGCCGCATCCCGGATGCCCAAATTCAGACCCTGCCCCCCCACCGGATGGCAGCAGTGAGCCGCATCACCCACCAGAGCCAACCGGTCTTTCACATAGTGGCGGCTTTGCATCAACTGCACCGACCAGACAAAACGAGGGCCAAGTAGTTCTAACTCCCCCATCTGGTCGCCGTAACGCCGTTTCAGCTCTTGGAGAAAAGCCGCATCATCCAAAGCTGCCAGAGCTTGCGCCTCCGCGTGGGGAGCCGTCCACACCACATTGCAGCGATTCCCAGTTAAAGGCAGAATCGCAAACGGTCCTGATGGCCAGAATTTTTCATAAGCAATATTGTTGTGGGGTTTTTCCGGTTTGATTTTCGTGGTGATGCAGGACTGCCAATATTTCCAGCCGTCAGTAGGAATGCCAGCGGCGCTACGGATGGGAGACTTAGACCCGTCTGCAGCTACCAATAACTGAGAACGGATGCGGTGGGAAACAGCTTTACCATCAGCATCAGCAGCACCTCTAACCTCTAGAATCACCCCATCACTTTTGTAGTCAACTTTCACCAGTTCTGCAGGACAAAACCAAGTGATGTGGTCAGAGGCATTTAAAAAATCCTGCAGCGGCTTGATTAATGCCCCATGTTCCGCCACATAACCCAATTCTTCTTTCTTGCCCAAATCTTCGGGGTAGAATTCCACCACCCCTGGATAGTCCGCATCAGAAAGGCGGATTTTTTTAAATGGGGTGATCTGGGGGCGGATTTGCTCCCACACCCCGATATCCTCAAATATTTGCGCCGATAACAGGGAAATGGCATAAACTTGGGTTTTTGCCGCTGCCACCGCCTGGGGTTGTAATTCCAGCAGTGCCACTTTCATCCCGGCATTTTTTAATGCCGCCGCCAGGGTGGCTCCCGCCACACCGCCACCGACGATCGCCACGTCACAGGTCATATTCACTTCTTGGGGCAGGGCACGATTTACATCTGATGATGGTTGGGAAACGGATTGAAGCATCTTGAAATGATTTTTTCAAACCCCCCCCACTGGGGAGGAAAATTTACATAACTTCATTTTGCCTGAAATTTGCCCGTGGTTTGTGGTTGGGCTTTAGCCCAAAAAGCGCTATGTCGGGTGGGCAGGACCCCGCCAGCCCTACTTACTCCCCTTTCTCCCTTTTTGGGAGAAAGGGGTTGGGGGATAGAGGGCCTCAAGCCCAACTAGGAACTAAGAGTGAGGCTCTCCCAGTAGGATCAACCCCGATCGCAATTTACCCAGACATTCGGTGGTCACGTCACTAATGGCTAAACCCCCGGCGGTGCGGCGACGAGTCGATCGTAAAATCACTAAATCGTAATACCAATTTAAAATGAAGATGAGCAAAAAGCTCTCGTCTAGAAGGCCGCCAACATCAGAGCTTCGAGGCTGAAGTCACATGAGGTGAGTGATTGTACTTGCGCCGGAGTCAGTTGGCTACTACTGAAACCGGGCTAGTCAGGCTAAGCGTTGTTTGAGTTTCTCCAAGGTCTCACCGGAAATCAACGGGGTGGCATCAGGCGCCTTTTTCTCTTCGTGTTACCCCGCAGGTCATTTTAGCGTTACTGGCCCAGCCAACGGCTGCTCGTCGCCTCAGACCGACTGAGCCGATCGCTCAGTTCAAAGCGATACCGAATCTGCCCGGTTTTCACCCACCACAGCATCAGCAGTCTTTCTTTGCGCGTCCCACTCTTGGCCTGCTTGAGACTATTCTCCAAAAACTCCGCACTCTCGGTAATCTCTAACACAAAGGGTCTGGTCATCGCTGCAAGGCTAGGAATAAATGCCACTCTATGATACTCATCTGTATTTTCAATTGGTATTACGCTTCAAGAGGGGTAACTCTACAATAACATAAACCTTCAGGTTCGCCCAACGAAAGAAAAGAAAAATTTATGGTTACAATTTAATATTTTGTTTCAAATCCATGTGAAAAAACGCAAAAATCTCTGCATTTCAGTATAGACTTAGCCCCATCAAGATTCTGGTCTTAATAGAGTATGGTCTATGGCAGATGGTGCAGAACATTTATCAACTTCTAGCCCCATTCGGACAGCGGCCATCTCTGAACTACCTGTAAACAGTTTATCCCGTAACACCTGTGCTGTAGGGGTGAAACGCTTCACCCTTACTTTTTAAAGCTCACTTATCACAATAATCGCGCCTCGTTAGACGAGGCGGAAGGAGGTATTCGTGGATTTTTTGTCTTTTTTCGTGAAGGACTTCATTGCCCAATTGCAGTCCCCAACACTCGCCTTTTTGATTGGTGGGATGATCATTGCCGCCCTTGGTAGCGAATTGGTAATTCCAGAGTCAATTTGTACGATCATCGTCTTTATGCTGCTCACCAAAATCGGTCTGACTGGTGGAATTGCGATCCGCAACTCTAATCTGGCGGATATGGTGTTACCTGCATTGTTTGCTGTAGTAACAGGGATTGCGGTTGTATTCATCGCCCGCTATACATTAGCCAATCTGCCGAAGGTCAAAACCGTGGATGCGATCGCCACCGGGGGATTGTTTGGCGCCGTGAGTGGTTCTACGATGGCCGCTGGTCTGACGGTACTGGAAGAACAGGGCATTTCATACGAGGCATGGGCTGGCGCACTTTATCCCTTCATGGATATCCCTGCCCTCGTCACTGCGATCGTTGTGGCCAATATTTACCTCAACAAGAAGAAACTTAAAGAATCAGCCCGCTCTGCTATGCAGGAGTCTTTGACCAAGCAGCCCGTTGCGGCAGGCAATTATCCCAGCACTCGGCAGGAGTATCTCAGCCAGCAGAAAGATCCTGCGGATAACCGAGTCAAGATATGGCCGATTATCGAGGAAAGCCTCCGGGGTCCTGCCTTATCGGCAATGTTGCTCGGCCTCGCTCTTGGCATATTCACCCAACCAGAAAGTGTCTATAAAAGCTTCTACGATCCCGCCTTTCGCGGCTTGCTTTCGATCTTGATGTTGGTCATGGGGATGGAGGCTTGGTCAAGAGTTGGGGAACTGCGTAAGGTAGCCCAGTGGTATGTCGTGTATAGCGTGGTGGCACCGTTTGTGCATGGGCTGATCGCCTTCGGTCTCGGTATGATTGCCCACTACACCATGAACTTTAGTATGGGCGGCGTCGTGATCCTGGCCGTCATCGCCTCCTCCAGTTCTGATATCTCTGGTCCGCCCACATTGCGAGCCGGTATCCCTTCGGCTAATCCATCTGCCTATATAGGTGCGTCCACCGCCATTGGTACGCCAGTGGCGATCGGCTTGTGTATCCCGTTCTTCATCGGTCTTGCCCAAGCGATCGGCGGACTTTAATCCCAGATGGGTCGCGGTCTGTCGGCGCTCCCTTGACCAGGCAGACCAAGCAGATTAATGTAGATAATTTAAGGAGATCACCAACATGGCCAAGCCAGCCAACAAGCTCGTCATCATCACGGAAAAGGTTCTGCTGAAAAAGATCGCCAAGATCATCGACGAATGCGGGGCGAAAGGTTATACGGTGATGGAGACTGGCGGTAAAGGCAGTCGTAACGTGCGCTCGTCGGGACAACCCCATGTTGCCGAAACCGATTCCAATGTAAAGTTCGAGATCCTCACCGAAAGTCGGGAGATGGCTGAGGATATTGCGGATAAGGTCGCACTGAAGTATTTCAACGATTATGCGGGCATTGCCTATATCTGTAGCGCGGAGGTGCTGTACGGACACAGTTTCTGCGGGCCAGAAGGCTGTTGAATCGAGCCGGACAAAGAACTTTTCCCCAATGACCTATTCCACCATTACGTCTGAAATTTATGGTTTTGCACAACATCCTACTATCCTTTGGTACGGGGCTATCTTCATTGATGGCGCCTCTACCATTCCTAGCTACTGCTGAAGCCGAAGACTCGCCGATTATTCTTTCTGGCGTTCTGTTGACTTTGGTAGTGATTTATCTGGCCAGTAAACTGGGTGGAGAAGCCGCCCAGCGATTGGATTTCCCGCCGGTGCTGGGAGAATTAGTAGCCGGGGTAATTGTGGGAGTTTCCGCGTTACATTTTGTCGTATTTCCCGAAGGAGGAATGTCTGCCTCTGACTCGGTGATTATGACATTTTTGCAAAGTTTGAATCAGCTTACCCCTGATGCCGTGACGCGGATTTTTGAGTCCCAAAGTGAAGTAATTTCGGTTTTAGCGGAAATTGGGGTAATTATTCTCCTATTTGAAATTGGTTTGGAATCTGACCTCCGCCAACTTAAGGAAGTGGGAATTCAAGCCACTGTAGTTGCCTGTGTTGGGGTGGCGGCGCCTTTTGCAGCGGGCACCGTGGGGTTAATGACCATATTTCATGTGCCCGCCATTCCCGCGATTTTTGCTGGTGCGGCGTTGACGGCTACCAGTATCGGGATTACTTCTAAAGTGCTGTCTGAGTTAGGTCAACTCAAGTCTAAAGAAGGTCAAATTATTGTTGGGGCAGCGGTAATTGACGATGTACTGGGAATTATTGTCCTGGCTGTGGTAGCCAGCTTGGCTAAAACTGGGGAAATTGATGTTGTCAATGTGATTTACTTGATTGTCAGCGCCACGGCATTTTTACTGGGGTCAATTTTGTTAGGGGGCATCTTTAACAAAACCTTTGTTTCCGTGGTGGAACAACTCAAAACTCGTGGCAATATTGTGGTTCCCGCGTTCATCTTTGCTTTCTTAATGGCATTTTTGGGTAACGCAATTCACTTGGAAGCGATTTTGGGTGCGTTTGCGGCTGGTTTGGTGTTGGATGAAACTGATGCTCGGAACGAGTTGGATGAGTTGATTAAGCCGATCGCGGATTTATTGGTGCCTATCTTCTTTGTGACTGTGGGCGCACGGGCCGATTTAGGAGTGTTGAATCCAGCAGTGCCAGAAAATCGCGCCGGACTTTTGATTGCGAGCTTTTTGATTGTGGTAGCCATCATTGGTAAAGTGATTACTGGCTGGGCAGTGTTTGGGCAACCAGGTATCAATCGCTGGGCGATCGGCGTGGGCATGATTCCGCGAGGTGAAGTAGGGCTCGTGTTTGCGGGCATTGGTTCCGCCAGTGGCGTTTTGGATAAACCCTTGGAAGTGTCAATTATCATCATGGTCATTCTCACCACCTTTCTCGCGCCGCCTTTTCTCCGGGTTGCCTTTGGGCAAACTCCAGAAACTGCGACTCTAGAAACTGGGGGTAAATGACCAATTCCGTGGGGGCACGGCGTTATGTAGGGGCGAAGCATCGCGGCTAATGGGTCATTGGCTTTCACCCAGATATTGATACCGCGATGCTTCGCCCTTAATCGTCACACCCAAATATTTATGATGCCGTGCCTATGATGCCGTGCCCCGGCATGAAAAACCCCCCGGACTAAATGACAAATGACCAATGACCAATGACAAGTGACAAATGACCTACAACAATTTGCCCAACTCACTGGGGGGCAAGGCACCATGTTCGGTGATGATTTTGGTAATTAATTGGGCGGGAGTCACATCAAAAGCGGGATTATAGAATTCAACTCCCGCAGTGGGAGTAACAATAGTATCGCCGATGCGGTAAATTTCGGCATTGTCCCGCTGTTCTATGGGAATTTGACTGCCGGTACTCAGGTCAAAATCAATGGTGGATAAAGGAGCGGCAACGAAGAAAGGGATATTGTGGGCTTTGGCCACTAGGGCTAAACTGTAGGTGCCAATTTTATTCGCAGTATCCCCGTTGGCAGCAATGCGATCGGCTCCCACAATCACCGCATCAATCATCCCTTGCTGCATACAATGCGCCGCCATATTATCAGTAATCACAGTGACGGGAATTCCTTCTTGGGCGCATTCCCAAGCAGTCAGCTTAGCACCTTGGAGACGGGGACGGGTTTCGTCAGCATACACTCGCTCTAACCGCTGTGCTTTCCAGGCGGAACGAATCACCCCCAAAGCCGTACCATAACCAGCCGTAGCCAGAGAGCCAGCGTTACAGTGGGTGTGCAGGCGCAGTTGATCACGGTTTTGAGGCAAAACTGCCAGACCATTTGCTCCGATCGCCTGACAAGTTTGCAAATCTTGCTGATATATCTTTTCAGCGGTGGAGAGGAGAGCAGTTTTGATTTCCGCCACATGCCCAATCGTTGTTCTGGCAGTGCGGAGCATCCGCCGCGTCGCCCAAAACAAATTTACTGCTGTGGGGCGCGTGGCTTCTAGCATTTCGGCAACTCCCAGCAAATGCGCGATAAATTCCCTGGGGTCTTCTGTAGTAATTTCCCTGGCGCCCAAATACATCCCGTAAGCCGCCGCCACACCAATTGCAGGCGCTCCCCGCACCATCATAGTTTTAATCGCCTGCGCCATATCCTGGCTGCTGCGAATTTCCACCACTTCATATTTCCCAGGCAGCTTGGTTTGGTCAATCAATAATACTCGGTCTTCTTGCCAAATTACAGGATTTATCATTGGTGTCATTAGTCATTGGTCATTGGTCATTAGTCCCTTGTCACTTGGACTAGATTTGTAGGTTGGGTTGAGGGACGAAACCCAACAACGGGGTTTCTCCGAGCGGATAGAAACCGGAACCTTTGACGGCGGGATAGAAACCGGGTTTCTGCGATAATCTTGGTATTTTCACCGAGATTTGGTGCAGAAACCCGGTTTCTGGAGCAACCGAGATTTGGTGAAGAAACCCGGTTTCTTTGTGGAAGTACCGACGGAAGAAACCGGGTTTCTCAAACGAGATGTCTCGTACTTAAACGGAGGTTTTCCGTAAGAAACCCGGTTTCTTTTCTGGGCTAAAAGTTTGCAAAATCCGATCGGCCATTTGGGCAGGAGTTAAACCCAGCTCAGCAAAAGACTGCTCGGGGGTGGCGTGTTCCACCAAAGTATCGGGTACTCCCAGACGCAACAGCGGCACAGCAATATTGTTATCTAGCAGTGCTTCCGCCACAGCGGAGCCAAAACCACCCATCAAACAGCCTTCCTCGATCGTCACCACTTTGCCAATACTCTGAGCTAGGGGCAAAATCAATTCCGTATCTAGAGGTTTAACGAAGCGGGGGTTAACTACCGTGGCTTGGATACCATGTTCGCTGAGAATTTCCGCAGTTTGCATCGCGGGATTGACCATAGAACCATAGCCAATTAAGAGTAAATCATCGCCTTGGCGGAGAATTTCTCCTTTGCCAATGGGTAGGGGTTCCCAGCCTTCTTCCATCAGGGGAGCGCCATAACCGTTGCCTCGGGGATAGCGCATGGCGATCGGGCCTTTAGTATAATCAATTCCCGTCGCCAGCATCCGCTGCAATTCCGCTTCATCTTTCGGCGCCATCACCACCAGATTCGGGATGCAGCGCAGATAGGCAATATCATACATACCCTGGTGCGTCGGACCATCAGCCCCCACAATCCCCGCCCGGTCCATGCAGAAGAAAACGGGCAGATTTTGGATGCAAACATCATGGATAATTTGGTCGTAGGCGCGCTGCAGGAAAGTAGAGTAAATCGTCACTACCGGGCGCATCCCTTCGCAAGCCATCCCCGCCGCCAGAGTCACGGCGTGCTGTTCGGCGATACCCACATCGATATATTGCTGAGGCAGTTTGGCTTGCAGCTTGTCTAAACCGGTGCCAGTAGCCATCGCCGCCGTGATGCCCACAATTTTCGGGTTATTTTCCGCCAGTTTAATCAGCGTTTCGGCGAAAACTTTGGAATAGCTGGGCGGTTTGGGTTTGCTGGCGGGAATGGCTTTGCCCGTAGTCAGGTTAAAGGGGTTTTGGGCGTGGTAGCCTACTTGGTCTTTTTCGGCGATCGCGTAGCCCTTGCCCTTCACCGTCGCCACATGCACCAGTACCGGCCCCGTGATACTGTGAGCTTGATTGAAAGTAGCAATCAACTCCTCCAAATTATGCCCATCCACCGGGCCAATGTAAGTAAAGCCCAATTCCTCAAACACCGCCCCCACTTTTGGCACCGCCAACCGCTTCATCCCTTCCTTGATGCGCTCCATCTCCGGCGTGAACGCCTCCCCCAGGAAAGGAATATGCTTAAACTGTTCCTCCAAATTATCCTTGAGAAACTGCACCGGCGGCGACAGGCGCATTTTGTTCAAATAGCGAGGAATTGCCCCCACATTCGGAGAAATCGACATCTCATTATCATTCAGGACTACCATTACATTGGTGTTGGGCAAGTGTCCCGAGTGGTTAATGGCTTCCAGAGCCATCCCCCCCGTGAGGGCCCCATCACCAATCACCGCCACAACCTTAAAATTTTCCCCTTTCAAATCCCGCGCCAGCGCCATTCCCAACGCCGCCGAAATGCTCGTGGAAGCGTGACCGGCGCCAAAATGGTCGAATTTGCTTTCGCCCAGCTTCAGATATCCGGCGATACCGTCTTTTTGCCGCAAAGTCTGGAAATTGTTGTATCGCCCCGTGACCATTTTGTGGGGATAGGCTTGGTGTCCCACATCCCAGATTACTTTGTCCCGGTCTAGGTCGAGGGTCTGGTAAAGACCGAGGGTCAGTTCCACCACCCCCAGTCCCGGCCCAAGGTGTCCGCCAGTGGCGGCGACGGTTTCTAGATGCTTTTCCCGAATTTCTTTGGCAACTTGTTCTAGTTGATGAATGGACAAGCCATGTAGTTGGTTGGGATGGGTTAGTTCGCTAAGGTGCATTTTTGTGTTAACCGATTTAGATGCGCGTTTGTTTCAGGGAACAGGGACTAATATGATGTTTGCTTAATGGTTCCAATAAGTCCCATTTAATTTTCCCTACTACTATCACTCATTAGCGTACTACTAAAAACCCACTTAAGGAACTTCTCGCCCCTGGGAGAGATGGGGGGACCAGGAGACGGGGGGACGGGGTGACGGGGGGACGGGGGGACGGGGAGACGGGGAGACGGGGAGACGGGGAGACGGGGAGACGGGGTTCTTAGTTGGGCTTTAGCCCAAAAACAGCGGTAAGGCGAGGGTATATGATATGATTCCAGAAGTTGATGAGAACGGCAATCTACCAAAAGAAAGAAACCGGGTTTCTCTCCCAGATTTGCCGCGATGAAACCAGAATTTATCCAGAAACCCGGTTTCTGAAAGAGACTGGGATGAGTTTCAGGAAAGATTTAGCACGAATTTAACCAGACAACGCCAGGATTATAGCCAGAGATTTCCAAATTTATTCACCATGATGATAAAAAACGAACAAGAATATCACTATTCCTTGGAGTGTTTGCGGCGATTTGAAGCCTCGATCGCTGAAATCGATAGTAATCAAACCTTAAAAGCCGAGCCTCTGCGCTGGCAGCTACATCGAGACTCATATCAAAGTCAAGCTGACGAGTTAAGAGAAGAAATTACCGAATATGAAAGATTGATTAGCTGGGAGACTAACCAGCCGATTCAAATTCAAGTAGCCAGTTTAAATAAACTGCCAGATGCTTTAATTAAAGCCCGCATCGCCGCTAAAATCAGCCCAGAAGAACTAGCGGAAATATTGGGAATCGAAGCCGATCGAGTTAAGCAATATGAAGAGACAGATTATCAATGTGCTAGTTTTGTAGAACTGCTCGAAGTCAGTGCCGCTTTAGGTGTAGAATTGGAAACAGCAGTGTTGCAGGTAGATTTTGAAGAAATTGCAGCCGTCAAGGAAAGTGTGAATAAATGGCGGGATAAGAGAATGAATGTGGTCGCTAAAAGCTGATGTTTTGGCACCGCTTGAGCCAGCATTTTTCCCTTAAGACAGGGCATGGTGACGCTGGTGATTTGGGGAATTACCCCTAGAAGTAAAAAGTAGTAGGGGGGCAGTGCCTGACCGAGAATTATCTTCATCACCAGTAACAGTATTGGGTATTGCTAAAAATCCAGAATTCAATACTGATTTAAATTCAAAGTGAATCCCGGTAAAACCTCTTCCCCCGATAACTCTGTGGGCAGATTTCTCACCTCTACCTCTTGCCCTAACCGATAGATTTCTACCTGTTGGTCTTGGGGGTTAATTAACCATCCCGATCGCACCCCCGCATCTAGATATTCCCGCATTTTCTCCTGTAAGGATTGTAAATCGTCTGTGGCTGACCTTAATTCTATCACAAAATCTGGGGCGATCGGCGGAAATTTGCGCCGCTGCTCTGGCGTTAATGCTTCATAACGTTGTCGCTGAATCCAAGCCGCATCGGGAGACCTATCCGATCCATTGGGCAACCTAAATATGGTAGAAGAACTGAAAGTATAACCCAAGCCAGTTTGCCGATTCCACATCACCAAATCTGCAATCAGGTCAGCTTCTCGATTGCCGCTATCTCCGCCCACTGGTGGCATAATAATTAATTCTCCTTTAGCATTCCGCTCAAACTTCAACTCGCGGTTATTTTGACAAATTTGATAAAATTGGTCATCAGTCAGGTGAACTGGGTCTAAATTTAATATTAAAGCACTCATATCTACCCCACGTATGTGCCATAAAATTATTATATCATATCTGCCATCAGATTAGTTCTGCTACCACTGCTTACGAGTCCAGAAACCGGTTTTCTTCCGGACAATCTACGTTTAATCACGAAGCATCGGGTTTGAAAAACCCGGTTTCTCTCAAGGCATCTGGTTTGAGAAACCCGGTTTCTCCTACACTTTTACCCTAGCTTACTATAGATAACTTTACTAATCGCCTGAACCGCCCATAAGTTTGAGCCGCAATTCATCCAAACTGTTAACTGTGGCTAAAGCTGAGAAGATTTTTTCAAGCAGATTGACATCAGAAATCGCCACCATCTCAGCCAGCATAGCCACTCCCTCGTTACCAAACTTCAGCCGCAAACCCAACTCAATGCCTTGTAATAGAGTTTGTTTTCGGCGGAGCATTTCCTCTGCTAACCGGGCTTGAGTTTGGGATAACTGCACCTGATTTTTTGCCGCCAGTTCATCACCCGTAGGAATCACTGTCCCATTGCCATAACACCAGCGCAACCAAATCCCATTTACATCCTCAAATTCACCCTGCCACAGGGTCAGTCCTAAGCCGACTTTGGCAAACCAAGCATCAGTTTTAGGGACATAAGCACCTCCCTGTAATTCAAAAACTCGCAGGGGGGTATGCCCCAATTTGCCCAAGGGGTCGTACACTACATAATATTCGATGTCCAGATTGGCATAGTCTGTGAGTTTACTGCCTAATTCATTCCCTGGTGTTGGGGAGACAATTTCTATCACCACTTCTGGGGGTTTGCCAAACTCCCAAAATAGGTAGAAGCGGACTCTTCTTTGCCACCAGTCCTCCCCGGCGTTAGTATTGAGACTGAGAAACACATCTGGAGCGATACCGGGGTGGCGGACGTGAGGAAATAAGCCTACATTAGCAGCGGCTAAAAAGGGAACGCTGATACCGGTGTCTGCACCACTGTAAAAAACTTTTGTCAGCAGGCGTTGTTGTTTTTCATTAAAAAAGCTATCCAAGGGAGTGTCGTCCTCCAGTATCATTTGGCTGATATCGGGATATTCGTGAGGAAGCAGCATAAAGTTTTCCCGGATAATTTAATTAAATGGTGAGTAAGGTCACAGATTCAATTTCGGCTAGGCATTGGCAGCTCTCCTTGATAACTAAAATGATAGGCATTTCCACAAAAAATAGAAAATAATGGCTGTCCACTTCGAGGATATGATGGAGGATATGATGTCATCTGAATTCGACAACCTCCAGTTGTCCATTCTGATGTACTAGGGCGGTACACATCTTCTAAACAACCATTACGTTGGAATTCCCAACCCCAGCCTGATTCCTGGCAGCGTTCATATTCATGCAGCCGCATAGTACGAGTTTCAGTATATTTTCGACCCCTTGTTTCTGACTGGTAGCGAGGGTTTGTTAAAGTAAAATCTTGTTGCAGCTCAACAACCAAATGCTCGCCATCCCACCAGGTTTTAATTTCACAAATACCTGACCAACCACCAATAGTATTACCCAAAGAACACTCGCCTTTTACATGGCGAATTGTTTGAGCGTCAACTGATGGACTGATGCTGATTAAAGCTGTAGCGAGTGAAGAGCTTAAGCCAATCAATAAGAATTTGAGATTTTTTTTGATGCTCATAATCGGATTTATGACTGCTAAATTTCAGAAAGTATTAGCATTTTACCCCCTAATGTAGGGGCAGCCACGGGGGGACTGCCCCTACAACATTTAACCCAACAACTAGACCCTAAATGGTTGCCGCTGTAGGTACTGGGGTCTCAGTTACTGGCTCCTGCTGGGCGGCATAAAGCCGGTTCAGGGCGTTGATGTAGGCGTGAGCGGAGGCGACGATGATATCGGTGTTGGCGGCGTGACCAGAGAAGATGCTCTGGTCTTGACGCAGGCGGATGGTGACTTCGCCGATCGCATCTATCCCCGCAGTCACGGACTGGACGGAAAACTCAATCAACTGGTTAGGCACATTCACCACCCGGTTGATGGCTTTATACACCGCATCCACCGGACCAGTGCCGATCGCCGCATCGGTCAACTCCACCCCTTCGGGAGTCCGCACTGTCACCGTGGCGGTGGGACGAGAACCATCACCACAAGTCACTTGTACCAACTCTAACCGGAACAGTTCTGGGGGTTGCTGGATTTCATCATTCACAATTGATTCCAGGTCCCAATCTGTCACCTCTTTTTTCTTATCCGCCACAGCCTTAAACCTGAGAAAAGCGTTGTTTAACTCTGTTTCTGACAATTCAAACCCCAACTCTTTCAGGCGAGTAGCGAAAGCGTGACGACCGGACAACTTACCCAAAACGATTTGATTATCCGTCAAACCAATGGACTGGGCGTCCATAATTTCATAAGTCAGCTTGTGCTTTAACACGCCGTCTTGGTGAATACCGGACTGGTGCGCAAAAGCATTCGCCCCCACGATCGCCTTATTCGGCTGCACCAACATCCCCGTGAGGTTAGAAACCAGGCGGGAAGTCTTGTAAATTTGGCGCGTGTCAATATTCGTCAAAGGCGCTTGGGAATCAGCGGGCCGGCGCAAAAAGGGATTGAAATACTGCCGCCGCACGTGGAGAGCCATCACCAATTCTTCCAGAGCCGCATTCCCGGCCCGCTCGCCGATACCATTAATCGTACATTCCAACTGGCGAGCGCCGTTTTTTACAGCTTCCAAGAAGTTGGCTACAGCTAAGCCCAAGTCATTGTGACCGTGGACTGAAATAATTGCTTTATCGATATTGGGGACATTTTCCTTAATCCCCCGGATGATGCCACCGAATTCGCTGGGAGTGGTGTAGCCTACAGTATCAGGGATATTGACCGTAGTGGCACCAGCAGCGATCGCCCGTTCTAACACCTGATAGAGAAACTCCGGGTCACTGCGGCCCGCATCTTCCGGGGAAAACTCCACATCATCCACCAGAGATTTAGCATAAGCCACCATCTCCCCAGCAATTTCTAGCACCTCGGCTCTGGTCTTTTTCAGCTTATACTCCAGATGGATGTCAGAAGTGGCGATAAACGTGTGAATGCGACCCCGCGCCGCTGGTTTCACCGCCGCTCCCGCCGCCGCGATATCCGCACGGGTGGCCCGCGCCAAGCCGCAAATCGTCGGTCCGTTTTCCGTTCCCACCGCTTCGGCGATGCGCTGCACTGCTTCAAAGTCCCCCGGACTGGCGTAGGGGAAACCGGCTTCAATCACATCCACCCCTAGTCTGGCTAGCTGGCGGGCGATCGTCAGCTTCTCCTCCACATTCAAGCTGGCTCCCGGCGACTGCTCCCCATCGCGCAAAGTCGTATCAAAGATAATAATTCTGTCTTGTGTCATTTTTCCCTCAACATTATCAGTTAATGCTCGGTGCTTCCCTATTTCCAGTCTAGCCCGCGATTTGGGCAATGTTAAATTTCACAATCTAACCTTAATAATCTATTTTCTCTATTTTCTCGCGAATATCATTTAAATCAATATATCGGTCGGTGGCGTTGCGCAGTTCGCGGGCAATCATCCCCTCGGTAGAAACCACAGTGATATGGGTATTTTTCGAGCGCAACAGCTCGATCGCCCGCTCAAAATCGCCATCCCCGCTGAACAGCACTACCCGATCGTACTGTTCCACCGTATTAAACATATCTACGACAATTTCAATATCTAAATTGGCTTTTTGAGAATAGCGTCCCGAAGAATCATCATAATACTCTTTCAACAGCTTAGTGCGCACAGTATAACCCAAACTTATCAAAGCATCACGAAATCCCCGCTGGTCTTGGGGGTCTTTGAGCCCCGTGTACCAGAAAGCATTCATCAACTGAATATTCGGCTCGCAGGTAGTGAAATAGTCCAGCACTCTTCGGGGGTCAAAAAACCAGCCATTTTTTTGCTGGGCATAGAACATATTGTTACCGTCCACGAAAATCGATAGACGGTTCATCGTATAACAATTCATACAAACTTAGACCTAAAATTAGAAGGAAATAATTTAAACTTAACTTAGTAGTATAGCAGATTTTGCTTTTTTTTTATTTTCCCTTGTTTCGGCTACAGCCCCCCACCCCCTTAGCAAAACTTCATCAGCTTTGTCATCTGAAGGTGAACTAAACAAGACAGACGGTGGTACAGGGGACGGGGGGCTTCTGGAGTGTGGGGAGTGTGGGGAGTGTGGGGAGTGTGGGGAGTGTGGGGAGTGTGGGGAGTGTGTGGAGTGTGGGGAGTGTGGGGAGTGTGGGAAGTGTGGGGAGTGTGGGGAGTGTGGGGAGTGTGGGGAGTGTGGGGAGTGTGGGG
>Ga0073934_10002482_pt1 | contig 38111 bp, 26 predicted proteins | sample LarsenN4metaG_FD_76834 | JGI IMG/M metagenome (GOLD analysis project Ga0073934, IMG submission 76834) | Hot spring sediment bacterial and archeal communities from British Columbia, Canada, to study Microbial Dark Matter (Phase II) - Larsen... ... | reverse complement strand
TTCCCCTAGCGGGCTCCCGCCCCTTCCTTGGCCGTGAAGAGCCCCTTCACCATGGAGCCGAGCAGGATGACTGCCGGAACGGCCTGGAAGGCGATGACGGCGGCGCCGAAGACCAGGAACAGGGGGGTGAGGAATCCGCCTTCGTCGGCGGCGGCGCCGCTGGCGGCAAGAGCTGAAGAGGCGGTGGCCATCGTAACGATCAGGGCGTTGGCTATGGCTTTCATGGCATCCTCCTTGGTTTCCGGTGGTGACCGGTTGCTGTTGTCTTTTGTTTAGCATCGGCCGTGCCAGGAGGATGAAAAACGATTATTAATTTGTAACGCTTTGAAATAAAAGGATAAATTTTTCCAAGCGATCGGACGGAGTTGATGCTGGAGGGGGCTATTGTATAGGGGGAAGATACAAACGCGGGGGGAGAACAACTCCCCCCCGCAAGACCCTTATCGCAACAAGCTGTTATTGCTGAACTTTATCTTCTCAAGCCGGGTGCCTGAAAAATACATACGCCTATTGGACAAAAACAGAATGGCGGCGGCCGCTGCACTCAGAGTGAAACGTCTTCGGGGACTCCCGTCATCCCCTTGAGGACCCATTTGACCTTGTCCCAGTTGATTCTGTCCACAACGCGATGCTCCTGCGCAATGGCTTTCACCTGTTCATGGAGGTTCCCCTGGCGGTTGTAGATGTCCCGATGGACTTCGAGCAGGACCCGGCCGCCGCTGGAAACCGTCAGCTTTACCGGCTCGTAGATGATCTCTCCGGCGGTATCGACCGTAACGGCATTGAAGAGGTCCTCCATGAACTCGGGAAAGACCCTGATGCAGCCGTGGCTGCTGAATCCGTAGACCGATTCGGGAAAATTGGTGCCGTGGATCAGGATGCCCGGCAGCGATGTTCTCAGGGCATATTTCCCGAGGGGATTCCCGGCCCCGGGCGGGACAACGGTCTTCACCTCCTTCCCCTGCTCTTTCATCTCCTTCTGGATGGAGGGGGGCACCCGCCACGTGGGATCTTTCATCTTGCCGATGATCCGGAAAGTGCCGGTCGGCGTATGCCAGGCCCGCTTTTCAGGATCGCTGGGCGGCTTGGGCTTCCCCACGGCAACGGAGTAGATCCGTTCGACGTCTCCGTTGCGGAAATAATAAAGGGTGCGGTCGGGAATATTGATGACGATGCCGTCGTCGATCCGCCGGGGCACGATTCGCCGGGTATCGATCCGCAGCACCTGGCCGGCCTTGAGGGGCTTGCGGGGGTCGATGCGGTTGTACTGCGCCAGCCGCCGCCAGCTGACCCCGAATTTCGCGCCGATATAGCGCAGGCTTTCCCCCTTTCCCACGGTGTAGGAAAATCTCTTTCCCACGATCGCAGCCGGCCGGAGCCCGGCGTTTTCAGGCTCTGACCCAGTCTTCTCCTGCTCCGCGGCATCCTGACCGGGCCACGGCTCGACCGGCTCCGCCGCGGCGGTCGATTCCGGGGCGGATACCTCGACGGCGGAAGCCGATGCCGGCTGTTTCGCAGCATGGTCAGGCAACGGCTCGGGGGGAGAGTGCTGCGCCTCCCCCTTGCCGGACCTTTCCCGGTCAAGCCGGTCCGAAAGAAGCTTTGCCTTGCCGGCGGCCAGATCGTACAGCTCCTCGGCCCGCTGACGCTCCCCCCTGGCCTGGTGCGCTTCGGCCCGGGCCATGGCTTCCTCGATGCTCCAGTATTCCTGGCGGGAAACCGCGACGGCAGAACGCTGCTTGAGCCCTGAAAGCTCAGTAAGGGCGCGCTTTTTGGCGTCGGAAGCAGTCGTGCAGCCCGTGACAAGAACCGCAGCCGCCACAAGGGAAGCGGCGCCCCCCATCCTGGCACCGGCTCGAAACATCAAAGAGATACTTTGCACCAATTCCCCCGACAAGACCTGCAACCTCCCGTCATGTGCACGTAAAGGGCTACCCTATACCACGGAACGCGCCACGCTAACAAGGCCTGCTCCTCCCCGGCACAACGACCGCTGCCGCAGCCCGATGGGGTGCAATGCCGTGATTCTGCTCCCTTGCCAGCGAACGAAGATTCATGTTAATTCTGATGTCATACTTACACGGGCGGCATCACGTATGACCCCCATTCGCCGCACCGTCCCACAAGGAACAGCCATGAACGAGACCGGTTTTCTCATCGACACCCACGCCCACATCGACGGCCGCGACTTCGCCACTGACTTTGACGAAATGCTCGCCCGCGCCGCCGAGGCGGGGCTCTCCCACATCATCACCGTCGGCGCCGACCTGGAAACGAGCCAGGCCGCCTGCGAACTGGCCCGCACACACGATCACATTTACTGCGCCGTCGGAGTTCACCCCCACGACGCGTCGCGGGTGACCGAGCGCTGCTACGACGTCATCCGTCACCTGGCCCAGGGGAACCCGAAGGTGGCGGCCATCGGGGAGATCGGCCTTGATTTCTACCGGGACCGCTCCCCCCGGGACGAGCAGGAGCGGGTCTTCCGCCGCTTCATCCGGCTGGCCCGGGAGCTGGCGCTGCCGATCATCGTCCACGACCGGGACGCCCACGGGCGGATCATGGCGATTCTGCGGGAGGAGAAGGCAGCCGAGGTGGGAGGGGTGCTCCACTGCTTCTCCGGCGACCTGGCCATGGCGCGGGAGTGCGTGGAGATGGGATTCTACATCTCCATCCCCGGCACCGTCACCTATCCCTCCAACGAGCAGCTCCGGGAGGTGGTGCGGGGAATCAGGACCGAGCACCTTCTCATCGAGACCGACTGCCCCTACCTCTCGCCGGTTCCCCACCGGGGGAAACGGAACGAGCCGGCATTTGTGCGGCTCACCGCCGCCAAGGTGGCGGAACTGAAGGGACTCACCCTGGAGGACGTGGGGAGAATCACCTCCCTCAACGCCCGCCGCCTTTTCAATATCGGCGATCAGGACCAGTCAGCCCGGATCGCCTACCGGATCAGGAACTCCCTCTACCTCAACATCACCAACCGCTGCTCCAACCGCTGCTCCTTCTGCGCCAAGTTCGACGACTTCACCGTAAAGGGGCACTATCTCCAGCTGGACCACGAGCCGAACTTCGACGAGGTCATGGCCGCCATCGGCGACCCGGGGCCGGTGGACGAGGTGGTTTTCTGCGGCTACGGCGAGCCGATGCTCCGCCTCGACCTCATCAAAGAGGTGGCCGCCGAGCTCAGGAAGCGGGGCCTCCGTATCCGGATCAACACCGACGGCCAGGCGAACCTGGTCCACAGCCGCAACGTCCTGCCGGAGCTGGCGGGACTGGTGGACTGCATCTCCGTGAGCCTCAACGCCGCCGACGCCGAAACCTACACCCGCCTCTGCAGCACCCCCTTCGGCAAGACAGGCTTCGAAGGGGTCTGCCGGTTCCTGGCCGAAGCGCCGAAACATATCCCGAAGGTGGTGGCCACGGCGGTCACCGTGCCGGGGATTGACGTCACTGCCGTCCGCGGCCTTGCGGAATCTCTCGGGGTGGAGTTCCGGGAGCGGGAATACGCGGAGGTGGGATAGCACCGGACAGCAGAAAATTTATTACCGCTAAAATCAGCCCGCTCCCAGCGGGCTTTTTTTTACTCTTACTGCTGCAACTCACATCCTTGCATTCGTGCGAATCCATCGCACTGGCGCCAATCAATCTGGCAACACATTGTTTTTACTGACTATTTACCACAAATTCCTCCGTGACATACCGTCAGCGCACGCCTGGAGGTATAACCGAATTTTGCATGATTGCGAATCTCAGCGACCTCGCCCCGAAGGTCAGACGCCGAACCGCCACTCGCAACATGCCGTTTTCAATGGATTTTATAAAATATACCCAATTTTATAACAATGGTATGCAAGTTGCTGAAGGAGAATTGCATGAACGATCGCTAAATGTCGCGAACAACCATAAAAGGAGGTATCAACCATGTCGGACACGGTCAAGAACAGGGGATGGCAAGTCGCCCTGGCCGGGACAGGCATCAACCTGGCCCTCGGCGTTCTCTATGCGTGGAGCATCTTTAAGGGGGCGATCAAGTCGTCCATCGAGAAAGGCGGCCCCGGGGCATTCAACTGGGATCCGGCCTCCATCAACGACCCCTACGCCATCTGCTGCCTCGCCTTCGCCTTCTCCATGATCATTGCCGGCAAGGCCCAGGACAAGATCGGCCCGGCCCGCACGGCCCTCATCGGCGGCCTCCTGGTGGGCGCCGGCTTCACCCTCCTCTCCCAGAGCAACAGCTACCTGGCCTGGGTCCTCGGTTTCGGGGTCCTGGCCGGCTCCGGCTTCGGCTTCGGCTACTCGGCGGCTACCCCGCCGGCCCTCAAGTGGTTCCCCTCCAGCAAGACCGGCCTCATCGCCGGCATCGTGGTGGCGGGGTTCGGCCTGGCTCCGGTCTACATCGCTCCAGTCTCCACCTGGCTTCTGGGCTCCATGGGTATCCAGAACTCCATGCTGGTGCTTGCCGCTGCCTTCACGGTGGTGGTCTGCGGCCTCTCGTTCTTCCTGGTGAACCCCCCCGCCGGCTACGTTCCGGCCGACGCCCCCAAGAGTGATACGGCAACGGCAGCCAAAGCCGCTCCGGCCAAGCCGACGGTGAACGCCACGGCAAGCGAGATGCTCAAGTCGGGCAAGTTCTATATACTCTGGCTCGCCTACTTCATCGGCGCCGGCGCCGGCCTCATGGTCATCGGCAGCGTGGCCGGCATCGCCAAGAAAAGCATGGGCCCCCTGGCATTCGTGGCGGTGGCCATCATGGCCCTCGGCAACGCGGGCGGCCGGGTTGTGGCCGGCATCCTCTCCGACAAGATCGGCCGGATGGCAACCCTCTGCATTGTGTTCGTCTTCCAGGCGTCCCTCATGTTCGCCGCTATCCCCCTCGTGGGCGCTGGACATACAAATGCCGCCCTCATCGTGCTCCTGGCCACCTTCATCGGCTTCAACTACGGCGCGAACCTCTCCCTCTTCCCCTCCTTCAGCAAGGATTACTGGGGGCTCAAGAACTACGGGCTCAACTACGGCATCCTCTTCACCGCCTGGGGGGTGGGCGGCTTTGTCATGGGCCGCGTCTCCGAAATGCTCAACACCTCGACCGGCAGTTTCACCACATCCTTCACCCTGGCCGGCGCGCTCCTGATCGGCGGCGCGGTGCTGAGCCTGGCGCTTCGGCCGGCCAAAGCGGCCAAGCATGCCGAGATCGCCGCTGCCGAGCCTTCGGCCCGCAGCGTGTTCATGGAAAGCTTCATGCGCGGATGGGCCGACTTCCTCGGCTTTACCCCCACGACGCCGCGCAGCTTCTCCCGCTAGAAACACCCTCCGATGAGGCAAGACAGAAAGGCCCCGCTCCGGCGGGGCCTTTTCATTCGAATTCCGCGTTTCTCTTCCTCGGGTACCCCACCAGGAGGCCTTCGCCCACCTCCTCCAGGACATCGACTCCCCCGACTCATCAACACCGCCAGCGATCGGGCGCTCCTCCTCGCCCACACCAGGGAAGCCCGCGAGATCTCGCCCGCCATGGCGCCAAAAGCCATTGCCGACGTGGCCACAAAAGCCCGCCGGCCGGCGCCGTCCCAGGTCAGCAACGGAACCCGTGCCGTCGGGTAAGAAACCGCCGTCCCGCTTGCTCCGCAGCCCCGCGCCGTGGTAAACGGAAACCTGGTGGGAGAAGGGGCCAAGGCTGCCGGCGCCCCGGTCGTGGAGATCGGCGAACAGCGGGTAAAGCTTTCCCTGGGAGGACGAACCATCAGCGTAGCGCTCTCGTCGCCGTTTCAAGGGCGGCAGTTTATTCCCCGGCAGACATCCCGACAGACGCCGACCCGGCCGCACGCCCGCTCCGGGTGAACCGGAACACCCTGATGTCGGCCCCTGGCGTCAGTGACCCGGTCCTGACCACGAGGGGCTGCGGAGCACTGTCGCCGTAGACCCCCATGACGGCTCCCTCCGCGGGCGGGCCGCCCCCGTACACATCGCGCGCCTTCAGAAAATACCTCCCCCCCTCGCTGACCCGAAGCAGATACCTGCCGTCGGCACCGGACCGTTCCGAGACGAAAAGCGGCTTGCCACCCATGTCCGGATTCGGATAGGCAAAGACCAGTGCCCCGGCCACGGGCTTGCCGGCAGCATCGATAATTGTCCCCTCGATGCCGGTGGCACCCTCGCGTTTGCCCCCCAGGGCCGGATCAAAGGGAACCGCATCCCCCAGGGAGCCGATGTCGGTGGTCTCCCCTCCCCTGACGGTGAAGAATCGCGGCTCTCCCTGTTCGTCGCGGCTTGTGAGAAAATGGTCTCCGGCTCGGGGGGGGCCGATCTCCTGCTCTTTCTCCCGCTTCACCCCTCCCACATGGTAGCTACCGGGGATAAGCTCCATGGAAAAACGCCCATCGGCGTCAAGGGTCATGACTTCGTCGGGAACCCGCCAGTAGCGCTCCGGGGCCGGGGGCGGGCCGGCCTCGGCGGCGAACAGAAACACCGTTCCGCCGGCCATGGGCTTTCCCCCCTTCATGAGGAGGCGGCCCGTGAGGATGCCCCGCGGTTCTCCCGCTTCGACCCAGGTGCTCCCCAGCGTGATGGCACAGACCAGGGCGAAAAGTATCAACCGCTTCATTCACTGTTCTCCTTAGTTGCAGGTCGTATCCCCGGCCACGAAGGGAGGGGTTACGGCCCACGCCTCGCCGAAGGGTGAGCGGTCCGCGCCGCTGTAGGCCCGTACCCGGTAGCTGTATTTCCTGCCGGGACCCACGGCATGGCTGTCGGTGTAGCTGGTCTCGGTACCGCCAACCGTGGCAATCGTCACCCAGATGCCGTCACGAACCTGCTTCTGGATCTCGAACCCCTCGGGAGTATCGCAAGGGTTGGGGGCACAGGCGAGGGGTGTCCAGTCGATCCTCACCTTGAAGGCGTTGACGGCCGTGGCAATTACGTTCTGGCTCGCCATGGCCGAGGTGGTGGAGCACTGTTCCACGCTTGCCGGAGAGTCCCCGCCGGTGCTGTTCCAGGCCATTATCCGGTAGCAGTAGTTCGTGTTTTCGGTCAGGCCGCCGCTCTGGTAACTGGTCGTAATGGCCGAAAGCGACGGGCACGCCACGGTGGGATAATCATACCCGCAATATTTCTGGGCGTACGCCACGGCAACGTTGGCGATCTGGCCATAGGCCCCGGCTCCCTCCTTCCGCTCGATCTTGTAGTTGGTGGCCCCTTGAACGACGGGCCAGGTGAGGTCGATCCGCTCCGCGGAGACGGTGGTCGCGGTGACGACGGGAGCAACAGGCGTGGTGGTGGTTGACTGCTCGTTGCTCGGAGCGGAAGCCCCCCCGCCGTTCATGGTGCTGACCCGATAGTAGTAGAGGGTGCCCGCCGCCAGCCCCGTGTTGGTGTAGGAGGTCACATCGGCGGCCGTGGAAGCGACAATAGTGCTCCAGGTACCTCCAGCCCCGGTCTTGCGCTCAATCTTGTAGCCGGTGTTGCCAGCTATGTTGTTCCAGGTGAGTACCACCTGGGAGGAGGTCACGCTGCTTGGTGCGTTAAGAGTTGGAGCTATCGCCAGCGTGGTCTGGCTCCGCTCGGTGCTGTAACCGCTGTTGCCCGCGCCGTTGGAAGCATAGAGCCGATAGCAGTAATATGTTCCCGCTGTCAGTCCGGTGTGGTTATAGGTGGCCACGTTCTGGCTGATGCTGATGGGACCTAACCAGGCACCGGCCGTGCAGTCTGCGCCGCTTCGCTGCTTCCACTCCAGCTTTAACGATGTATCCCCGTTGACGTTGGTAAAGCTGTGGTTGATCTGCGTAGTTGAAGCAGCTGTCGGCGCATTGAGCGTAGGCGTCGGCGGGATGGTGGTTGTGCCATAGGCGTTGCTCCAGGCCGATGTGCCGCCGCTGTAAGTGTCCCGCACCTTGTAACGGTAGGAGTAGCCTGAGGTGAGGCCGGTGCTCTGGTAGGAGGTGGTGTCGGCGGCTAGAGTCGCTATGGTGGAGCAGGTGTTCCAGTAGGTATCGTTATCCCGGTAGATTGCATTGTTGGCGTTCTGGGGGTTCTGGTGGTCATAGAAGGTGCAGCGCTGCACTTCATACCCCGTGTTGCCCGCAACGTTGTTCCAGGAAAGGTCTATGGTCGTGGCGGTGATATTTGACGGCGCGTTGAGGGTCGGCGCTGCCAGTGGCGTGTAGAGGCACGGCTCGTTGCTGTAGACGGCCGGCGGGCCATTGGCATTGGTACTGTAAGCCTTGACCCGGTAGCAGTATTCCGTGGAGAGCCCCAAGCCGGTATCGGTCTTGGAGGTCGTGTTGACAGCCATGCCGACGGACCCGGCAAGTTCCGCCCAGGTGCCGCCGCTCGGTGATTTGCGCTCAATGGTGTAGTTGGTTTCACCAGAGATGTCGGGCCAGGAAACTGTCAGGGAGGTCTGAGAGGCCGGGGTTATGGAGACGTTTGGCGCGCTCATGTACGTCCAGCCGATGATGGCGTTGCTCGGATCGGAAGTATTTCCGGCGGCTGTGGCGATGATCTGGAAACGGTAGGCGTAGCCGGGCTGAAGCCCAGTGGCCTGGTAGGTGGTGACATCGGCCCCCACTGTGGCAAGGTTACTGAATGCCGGATAGTAGGCCGTGTTCGTGCAGTAAGTGGCGCCGTTGGTGGTGCCGTTCTGGTTGCAGGCCGCATACTGGATGGTGTAGCCGGTTTCGCCTGCCACGTTGGTCCAGCTCAGGTCGATCTTGCTGGTGGCAGAACCAGTAGCGCTTGACAGAGTCGGGCTGACGAACCTGGTCAATGCCCCCTGCTCGCCGCTGTAGGCCGAGTTGCCCGAGGCGTTGTAGGCCCGGACCCGGTAGTAGTACTGGGTGTTCGGATTGAGTCCCGTATCGGTGTAGGTGAGTACATCGACAGCTCTGGTCGCAATTTCACCCCAAGTGCCTCCTGCGCCTTCCTTGCGCTCGATTCTGTAGCCGGTCTCACCCGCAACATTGCTCCAGTTGACGATCACCGAAGTGGCAGTGATCGTCCCGTTAGCGGCCATGGATGGCGCCGCCGGCAGGGTTGGCGCCGACTGCTCGTTGCTCGCCAGCGAGTAGCCCGACGCGCTGTTGCTGCTCACCCGGTAGGTGTAGGTGGTGCCGGCAGTGAGCCCCGTGTCGACGTGGGTCGTGACATCGGCTCCCTTCGTGGTGAGGTCGGCCCACGCCCCCGCACCGACCTTCCGTTCGATCTTGTAGCCGGTGTTGCCGGGCACCTGGCTCCAGGAAAGAGTGATCTGAGTGGTGGAATCGACAGTAAGGGCATTGAGGGTCGGCGCCGAAAGGGTGGTGGTGGCGCAACTGATGATGGTACGGGAGTTGAGGCTCCCCGAGTAGCCGTAAATCCGGTAGCAGTAGTTGGTGCCGGCGGTGAGACCCGTGTCGAGAAAGCTGGTGGTCCCCGAAGAGGCGGTGGTCACAAGGGTCCAGCTGCTCGTGGGGAGCACCGGCCCCAGGGTCCGCTCGAGCCGGAAGCTCGTGCCGGGGGTGTTTTCACGCCAGGTTACGTTCATCTTGGTGGCGTCGGCCTGGGGCGCCGGCGCCAGGGGTGCGGGAACGAGGATGTAGTTGTTCTTCTGCTTGAGCACCACGTAGTCGGGATTCACGGCATTGCGGCTGAAACCCGCCATGAACGCTTCCCCCTGGTAGTTGACGGTGATGACGCTTGACTTGTCCTCACGGCCGGTGCCGTCGTAGGTGGTGGCGCCGAGGAACGTCCCCTCATGGTCGTAAATGAGCGACATGATGTCCGAGGTGGAGTCGAAACCGGCATCGGTGTCGACCCCGCCGCGGATGGTGCCGGTCACGTAGATGTAGCCGGAGGAATCAAGGGTCATGGCGCTGACGTAGTCATAGCTTGTGGGGCGGTCGAAGTTCCGCTCCCAGATGACCGAGCCGTCGGCGGCGTTGTAGCGAATGAGGTGGAAGTCGCTGTCGGTGGCGCTTACGTAGCTGGTGCCTGCCGCCACCACGGCCCCGTCTATGGGGTCAATGGCGACCGACGTCGCACGGTCGTCGCCGTTTGCAGGTGATGCCGGGCCGTTGTGGATCTTCTTCCATATCTCCCGCTGGGTTGAGACATCGGCGCCGTCGTACTTGATAGTGACCCACTCCTCATCGCCGGCGGCATTCACGGCATAACCGGTTACATAGACATCACCCTTGGCATCGACCGCCAGCGAAAGGGCCTGGTCGTCGAGGCCGCCGGCGCCGGCATGGGTCTGGGACCAGATCTGGGCACCGGTGGCGCCGTTGTACTTGGCGGTAAACCAGTCTGTATCGCCAGAGGCGTTCATGGTGTACCCCGTCACGAAGAGGTTGCCGGACGGATCAAAGGCAACGGCCGTGGGGAGATCGTCCCGGCCGCTGTCGTAAACCACCGGGGTCCAGGGGCGGGAGCCGTCGGCGTTGTACTTGATGAGAAAGATGTCGTAGTTGTTGGCTCCGTTAAGGCCGTAGCCGATGACAGCGCTGTTGTCGGAGCCGTCCCGGGCGGTTTTGACCGCCTTGGCCAGGTCGATCCCCTGCTCGGTCCCGTACTGGTGGTCCCACACCATGGGGGGATTGTTGTTGGGGTCGGCGTAGCCGGCGGTACCGTACTTGACGGTATAGAGGTCGTCGCTCTTGTCCCCCCCTCCCATGAGATAGGCGGTGCCGGTAACGATGGCATCGCCGTCGCTGTCCAATGCCACACCTGCTGCCATGTCGGTGCCGCCATCGCCGCTGTCGTAGCGGGCCTTCCACCTGATCGACTTGTCACCCCGGTCCAGCTCGAGGGTCAGATAGTCATAGGAGTAGGAACCGGAAACCCCCTCTTCCTGCTGGTCGCTGTAACCGGTTACCACCGGATGATCGTCGGAGCCGACGGTTATCCCCGTGGCCACATCCTCGCGGTTATCCGGACTGTTGTAGACGAAGCTCCAGACCGGAGGATCGTAACTCACCACCTTGGTAAGGGCATGGGATTCGTTGCTGTAGTCCGAATCCCCATCGGCTGCATTGTAGGCCCTGACCCGATAGTAGTAGTAGCTGTTGGAGGTGAGCCCCGAATCACTGTAGGTTGTGACCCCGGCCCCCACGGTCCCTATCTGGGCGAAGGTGCCGGTGGCCCCCAGCTTCCGCTCGATCCTGAACCCGTCTTCGTTAGTGGAGTTGTCAACCCACGAAAGGGAAATGGAGGTATTGGAAGTGGCGGTGGTCACAAGGCTGGTCGGAGCGTTGAGGGGACCGTGGTCGTATCGGATGGCCTGATAGTCGTAGGAGGTGGCTCCGTCGGACCACCCCGCCACAAAGACGTCGCTTGCCGAGGCAAGGGACGCAAGCCCCAGGCCGACGGGACGGTCGTGCCTGTTGCCCGCTCCGTTGAAGCTCCGCTGCCAGAGGAGCACGCCGCTGTTTTTCCCATACTTGAGGGTGGTAATGTTGTCGTTGACATCCGTCACCGAGTAGCCGGTAACGAAGACCCCGCCATCGGCCACGTTGCTCGCCACGATCCCCACCGGAATGTCGTCGTACTCCTTGGCGCTGTGGTAGACCGCATCCCACCCCTTTGCTCCGTCGGCGCTGTTGTAGCGGACAGTGTAAATATCCTCATGCCCGCTCAGGGTGAAGGTGTAGCCGGTGACGTAGGCATTGCCCGAGCCGTCGACCCAGAGGGCCCGGGGTTCGTCGTTATAGCCGCCGTCATGGGTATTTTCCCAGATCACGGCGCCGGTCGCGGCGCTGTACCTGGCGGCCCAGATGTCAGTATTGGCAGGGTTGGAGAGATACCCCGCAACTATCACATCACCGGAACCATCGAGCCTCACGGCCACCCCCCGGTCGTCGAGCCCCCCTGCCGACGACTTGCGCCATTCCCTGACCAGCGACTTGTCGAAACCATACTTGCGGGTGAGTATGTCGAAGTCGGCCCCCCCCTTGGAGGAATAGCCGGTCACGGCGATGCCGTCACTGCCGGCGGCAATGGCCGTTACCCGGTCGTGGCCGTGGTAGGCGGCGTCGTCGTGGATCTCGGTCCAGACAGGGGTGGAGCCGGCGGAAGGGTACTTGACGATGAGATAGTCGTCATTGCCGGAGCCGTTGGCCGAATAGCCCGCCACGTAGATATCGTTGGAGGCGTCCACGGCGATTGATGTGACAAAGTCGCCCCCCCCCGCCGCACCGGCAAAGGTGTGCTGCCAGAGGACGGAGCCAGTGGCGCCGTCGTACTTGATGGTGTGGATGTCGTAGTTGGTGCCGTTCCAGGCGTAGCCCGCAACGATGATGTCGCCGCTGCCGTCCACCGCCACCGCCGTGGCGGTGTCGTCGCCGCCGGCTTTATCGTAGGTGGCGGCCGGCCACGCGAGGCCGGTGCCGTCGGCCTTGAATTTAACCACGTAGTAGTCGTTGTTCATGCCGCCGCTGTTGGTGTAGCCCGCCACGATGGTGTTGCCGGCGGAGTCCACCGCCATGGCCTTCGCCTCCTGCTTCCCGGCCGCGGCATCGGCAACGGGGAAGGAACTCACGTAGTCCCCCCCCTTGGCAAAGGCGGGGGTGGCAAAGCCTGTGAGCGCCAGGACGCCAATCGCCGCCACAAGAAACCAACGACCTCGGCAACTCCCCCCTTCTCCCCGGTTCATTTCGTGCTGTGCTGCCTGCAGAGTGCTTTTATCTCGCGACATGGTCATATCTCCAACGTTGGCACACTCTTTCGTTACCATGACGTCACATTGTTCCAGATCTGGTTGTTGGGCCAGCCTCCCGAACCGTTCTCCGTGGGACCACCGTGACAGATGGCGGTGCTGTAATCGGCGGGGAGTCCGCCATAGCCCCACGGGGCCCGGCCGTAGCGCCAGTCACGGTAATATCCAACATAATCCACATCAACCCTTCCGCCGGTGGCCTGCTTGCCCCGGTGCTTGAAGGCAAGGCAGTCGGTCTGCATGAGGCGCGGCAGGCCCGAGTTGTGGGGCTGGTGGCACTTGGAGCAGGTAAAGGCATGCTCAGCGTTGTTGCCCCATCCCTTGACCGACTCGTGGATCCGGTCCACGGTCTTGAAGGGGGTGTTTTTCTTGACCCCGTCGGTCAGGGTCTCCTTGGCGTGGCAGTTGAGGCAGAGGCCGGCGAAAGTGGTGTCGTCCTCGCTGACCTTGGCATTGTTGAAAGTGTTGCGGTCGGTGCGCCACGGCAATGTTGACTGGGCAAGCCTCATGCCGGTCTTGGTCGCTTCGGGGAGATCCTCCTTGTAGGGGGATGTCATCCAGGTCCCCTTCAGGAGCGGGACCGCGTAGGCCTGCTTGCTTCCGAGGACGGGGCTGACGCCGTGGGGGTCGTGGCAGGGGGTGCAGAGGCCGTTGACCTGGGCCGAGTAGGGAACGACCTTGTAGCCGTCGCCGGCGGCAACGGCGGCGCCGAAGCCCTCTACCGTAAGGGTGGTCCCGTCGTTGGCCGTGATTTTGCTCAACTGGCCGCTGTTGGCGCCGGAGGTCATCAGCACGTGGAGGTTGCGCCACTGGTTGGCAGTCCAATTTTTGCCGCTGTCCACGACGGTCGTCGCGGAGCCGCCGGTGGCGGTTCCCTCCACCTTGGCCAGGGCAGCCAGGGAGCCGATGGGGACCGAGGCCTTCAGGTGGCCGCCGGCGATGGTTTTCCTGCTGTCCATCCAGCCGTTGCCGTTGTTCTTGGCGATGAATGCCTTGGTCCCGTTGCCGAAGCGGGGGGTGTCCTTATACCCCATGATCGGCGAGTTGACGCCGAAGGTGGAGTTGTACCCCCACGGGGTCTTGCCGGCGGGAACCACGGTGCCGGCAGCGGCGGAGTTATGGCAGTCAAAGCACTGCCCCGCGCCGGCGGCATAGGGGTTTACCCCCGAGGCATTGGACGACGCCTTGTAGTCGTAGGCATAGCCGCCGATGTTCTGCTTGGTCTCCTTCAGGTTGGCACCGTTGTAGGTACCATTGTAGGTAACGTAGCTGGAGGTGATCCCCACCACCTTGGAGCCGTGAGAGTTGTGGCAGTCGAAGCACTGGACGCTGACGCTCCCTCCCCGGTCGGGAATGGTGCCGTCAAGACCGGTGGCGGCATCAAAGCCCCCCTTGTTGGCGGCGGCATTGCCGTGGGCCGAGAAGGCCTTGACCACCGTGTTCTTCTTGTTGGCGTTGGGGTAGGTGGTGGAGTTGTACTTGCCCCAGCTGGTGGTGCCGGTCTGGGAGTAGCGGGCAGCGATGCTCTGGCCGTCCCAGGCGTACTGGCGCGGTGTCTTGCAGTCATCAAAGGGAACACTGTCGTTGTTCTGGTCACTGTGGCAGGAGATGCAGTGCTGCGACACCTTCGACACCTCGGCCCGCTCCTGGCCGGTGCCCATGTTCACCGCCAGGAATTTCGCGGCAGTGGCCCTGCCAGCGGCGGTGGAGTACTCGCGGTAAACGGCCGGCCTGGTTCCCGCACCCCATACCACCAGGTCGACCACGTCGTTTTTCACCGACGTATAGTTCTTGTAGTTGTAGCCGGTGTGGTACTGGACATCGATGAGCCCTTCCGGGGTGGCTTCCCAGTGGCACTGGTAGCAGTCGGTGTTCCTGATCTCGCCGCTGGCCCGCTGCACGTGGTGGGAGTTGGACTTCATCTGCCCGATGACGTCCATCCGCTTGCCCACGGTCCCCAGGTGGCACTTGGTGCAGTCGCGGGGGAGCCCGAAGGCCGTGTGTTTCGGGATCGGCTTGCTGTTCTCGTGGCAGCTGTTGCAGCTCTGCCCGCTGGCGTGGCTGTCGGCGAAGCGGTGCTCGTGGCAGCCGGTGCAGGGGCGGCTCATGTTGTGACCGTCACCGGAGTTGCTGGTGAAGTGCTTGCTGCTGGGCGAATGGCAGACGTTGCAGATGCCGTCGAAGGGGGCAACCTTGCGCGCATAGTTGGTGCCGCTCAGCTTGTCGGTGAAGGTGACGTCGGCCCGGGTCAGGGGCTTGCCGAATTTTCCGTCGGTGGTGGTGGCCACTTTCTTCTGGACCATGTAGATATTGGCGTCACCGTGGGGGTCATGGCAGTCCCAGCAGAATTTCCCCCCCTTCCAGGTCCCCATGAAGTTGCCATTGGCATCCTTGGTCCACCCCCCCGAATTGAGGAAGGCCCGGTAGTGCTTGTAGCCGAAGTGCCCCGCCGAGGCCCGGGCCTTTTTCGGCTTGATGTAGCCGGTGCCCGGGTCAAAGCCGAGATCATATTTCCTGGGATTCTCCGGCGGCGGGAGGTGACAGCTGGTACACTGGCCGCCGGTATCATCATCATGGCACTGGAGGCAGACCCCCATCATCATGTACTGATTCTTCACGTCGGCCTTCTGCTCGGCGGTCCAGACCCCGGCATGCACACTGTGCCCCTTGTGGGTCCCGTCGGGGAAGGTGCCGTCGTCCGAGTCGTGGCACCCCCCCGATATGCAGGTGGCCGTGGCGGTATGGGTCGGGTGCCTGACCTCCGTCGACCCGTCCCGCTTTTTGAACACGATGCCGCCTGCCGTCGCCTGGGGGGCCAGCGAGTCGGCCTGCCCCACGTGGCAGCCGATGCACTCGGCGTCGGTCCGCTCCATGTGACAATAGACGCACTCCTTCTCAAAGCGGCGCTCGTACTGATGGTGCATCCGCAGCCGGTAGGGGTTGTTGGCGTCCTTGTGGAGGACGTTATTGTCGTGGCAGTACCAGCAGGGGTTGCCGGGAAAGTTGGCCGCCGGGTTGTTGGAAACCGGATAGCGGCCGGCGGTGGAATAGCGGCCGTGGCCCACGGTGGTCCATTCGGGGAGGCTGATGCGGGCCTGGGTGCCGTTGAAGGCATTGTAGTCGTCCTGGTCGGCACCGGATGTACCGTGGCACCCCAAACATGTGACGGAGCTGTTGACCGATCCACCCCATACCGGATCGGTGCCGCTCGTGTGGCAGACGGTGTTTGAGCAGGCCTTGGTGACCACGTTGTAGGAACCGCCGTCCCTGAAGACCACGTCCTTGGCCTTGTTCACGTGATAGGCGGCGTTGATGTGGGCCACCTCCCCCATGCCGCCGGCGGGAATACCGTTCACGTGGCAGGTGGTGCAGGCGCCATTCACAACCGTGGCCGCGTGGCACTGGTCGCAGGTGAAATTGGTTTCGGCGTGGCGGCCGTGGGAGTTGGCCCGGGCCGTTCCGGCCCCCTGGTTCGGGAACATGGGCATGGCCCCCATCCACTCGCTGCCGGCGGGCCAGCCGGTCTTCACGGCCCAGAGCTTTCCGCTGCCGTCGGTCCTGCCGTCGTGGCAGCCCCCGTTGGCGCAGCTGCCGGTGGGGTGACCGTGGCACGAGTTGCACTCGGTCTTGGGCTCGGTCCAGGCAAAGGGTCGAACATCCTCCGGATCGGTGGTGCCGTCGCTGTGGCAGTAGACGTTGTCGCAGACCTTGGTGGCCGGGTCATAACTGGCTGCGGGACGCCCCACGATGTTCCACTGGGGGGCCATCTTCACGTCCTTGGCCCCGTTGACATGCTTGGCCGTGCTGACAATGTTCCCCGACGCATCGACGGTGTCACTGTGGCAGTAGGAGCAGGGATATTTCCGGATCCACTGTGCCCCCACCAGGCGGTGGTGGCCGCTGGATGACATATCGAGAAACGGTGTGCAGACCAGCTTGTCCGCATCCCAGGTCCCCCCCGCCTCGGCGCAGTTGGCGGCAGTGGTGTCGGCGGAGCGCCCCTTGTGGCAGGAAAAGCACTTCATGGTTCCGCTGTCCCCCCACCGGGCCGTGGTTAGAGGCTCTCCCCCCGACGGGTTGCCGTGGCAGTAAAGGTTCGTGCAGGTGCCGTCACGGGTCGGACTCTGGCTCGACAGATAGTGGGGATAGGTCACGGTACCGCTGTAGGTGCCGCCGCTGTTGGGCGCCTTGGTGAAACGGACGATGAGGGATCGCTTCCCGGCACTGGTGGCGTGGGCAAAGGGGCGGGCCTCGGCGATGTGATCCGCGTGGCACGACGGGCAGCTCTCCGGCCCGGTCCCCAGGTAGTCGCCGTGCTTCTTGCCGGGGCCGGAGATGGCCGGGTGATTGCCGTCGGAAGGGGGCGCGCCGTGGCAGGCGGAGCAGCCGGCGGGCGCCGTCAGGGGCGACGAGCCCCAGACCGGGGTCTCGGCCTCGAAGTGGCAGTTGACGTTCGTGCAGGTGCCCGGGGCCGGGGTGGCACTCTGAAGGGATGACGTCTGGTTGCGGAAGGCGGTGACGAGGGGAGAGCTGTTGATCCGGCTTGATATCCTGATGCTGCCGTTGCGGTGGGAAGAGCCGTAGGCGGCACTGCCCGGATGACATGTGGCGCAGCCGGCAGGCTGTGCCGACGCCTCCATGTGGGTCCGGTGATTCCCCGGAAAGCCGCCGGTGCTGATGTTGCGGTACGCGCTGTCCACGGGCCGGTAATCAACCGGACTCACGGAGCCGTGGCAGCGGTAGCATTCCATGGCCCCCTCGGCCATGCCGGCCAGAGACAGGACAAATGCCAACAATAGACACCACTCCGCAATCAGCCGCCTTTTTGCCTCCACGTCCACCGCCCCCCAGTCCCGACACATAATCGCAAACAACGCCAAAAAACTGAAATAACCAGAAATTCATCCTGTCCCCGCCGGACAAATTATTGGCACCATCTCTTGCCAAACCACCGGCCAACACGGAACAAAACAACACAACCACTCGTAACTACTGCAAATCATAAACAATACACATAAACAGAATTAAATAATTGCAATTGCCAAGCCTAAACCCGCACAGTGCGGGTGGATACAAAACAAAAGAACGGCTAATGTCACGCAGGGCCTGACTTGAAGGGAATCATTAAAATCAGGAATAATCTCGGGGAAAGGAATATGACAGCCTGGCGTGATGCCGCCATTTCGCGACAATCGCCCCAAGCATCCGATGTGCCGACAAAACTGGTCCACACTTCAGACGGCACCCTCCCCCAGCCAGGCCCTGGCAAGGCGCCAATCTCGGCCTTGACATACGGGGATGCTTCATTATACTCCCCTAAAACAATCCCCATGGGACCAAGCGGAGGGAGCACCATGCACGAAAAAACCATCAGGGTAAAACTGGAGATTTCGGGACAGAAAAGCCTAATAGTTGCCGCGGCCCTGGCCGTGGGCCTTACCGCCGCCGGGTGCAAGCAGCAGGAAAAACCGGCCCAGGCACCGGCCGAAACGCCGGCCCAGGGGGCGGTACCCCAGACAACCATGGGGGGCCCCATGAGCGAACAGCAGAAACTGGCCATGGGAGGAGCGATCTTCAGGAAGCAGTGCGCCTCCTGCCACGGCAACGAGGGGAACGGCGCCGGCACCCGCGGCGGCCCCTCCCTCCAGCGGGCAGACTTCAAATACGGCCGCACCCCCGAGGCGATCAGGGAAAGCATCACCAAGGGTCGTCCCGGCGGCATGCCCGCCTTCACCAACCTCCAGGAAATCGAGATTGAAACTCTCGTGGCCTACGTGATGAGTCTCAAAAAGTAGCGTAATTTCGGCTTAATACAAAAAAATTTCACAATACGCGTTGACATACGCAAACAAAACAGTTACAAGATAGAAACACTTCAAACAAGAAATTTGACTGAAGATAGCGATACTACTAAACCATCCGCGAGGATGGGGCGGAAAGCCCATAGGGTCTCACCGAGACAGCCGGGTTGCCGAACTATCACACCACTAGATAGGCGGCAACCCGGCTTTTTTTTGTGCCCGGATTGCCTTGAAAACCTGCCGCTGATACAGACACTTCAACGGCGAATGCTTCAGGCGATAGCGATACTACTAAACCATCCGCGAGGATGGGGCGGAAAGCCCACAGGGTCTCACCGAGACAGCCGGGTTGCCGAACTATCACACCACAGATAGGCGGCAGACCGGCTTTTTCCATTTCAGAAGCCCTTGCATGAAAGGAGGTGACAGCATCCCAAAGGCAACAAAATCGCATCCCGTACTCTCACCGCGAAACTCAAAAACTGAATTCACGGAATCAAGGAGGACATCATGAAATTCAGAACTTTCACATCGACGGAAATCCTCACCCTAGCCATTGCCATCGCTGCATACGGCGTTATCTGTATGACGGGCACCGCCATCGGCAGTACCGGCACAGCCGGCTTCACCATGGAGCGCGGTCAGGCGCTTTCCGAAGCCTCTTCAGCCGGCAAGGGGGCAAAAGAAGAGACTCTCGAGAGCGGCACCGATTACCCCCTGCCGCCACCTGCCCGCAAACCCGCGAAGAAAACGGTGGCCCAGCGGTCCATCCCCGTAGATGGGGCATCGCTCTACTACACCAGCAACTGCGCCGGCTGCCACGGGACCATGTCAAACATGAGGGGGGCCACCGCGGAGATGATCCAGACCGCCATAGACAGCAACGTGGGCGGTATGGGATTCCACGTCTCTCTCTCTCCGGAGGAAGTTCACGCCATCGCCGACGCGCTGAAGTAGCGCTACCGCAAAAAAGGGGGCCATCCCTCACGGGAGGCCCCCAGCAGATCCTTCATGTGGTGGGGAGGCAGCAGACAGCTGCCTCCTATTTTTCTGCGTACCTGATCGTGTAACGGAAACTCTTCGGATCGTAGAAGTCGACCTCCTTCCCCCCCACCTCGGCATAGGGATAGCCGAAGGTGTTCAGGGGCGCCCCTGCCTGGGGCGGGTTGAGGACCACGTCGCGCCCCACGGCCAGCGCGATGCGGTATGGGTCGATCCCCCCCCAGAAGTACTCCCGGTATTCCTTCGTCTTCGCGTCATCCAGCGTCAGGTTCTCCACCAGCATCGCCTTGCGGACGTCGGCCGGGTCCACCGGCACCCACCCGTAGCCGGGGAGGTAGAACTCTGCCCAGCAGTGCTGCCAGCCGGTAATGTCCTCTTCCGCCTTCTTGCCGAGCCGGATCCCGAAGATCTCCCGGGCCGGCACACCGGCGGCGCGGGACAGGGCGATGAAGACCGAGGAGATGTCGGTGCACTTCCCTCCGGGCTTGCGGAGGAGGGCACAGACATCCCCCTTGCCGCACCCTTTGGTGTTCGGGTCCCGGTAGGTGTTGTCGCAGGTCCAGTCGTAGATGGCCCGGGCCTTCTCCAGCAGCGTTTTCTTCCCCCTGGTGATGGAATCGGCCAGCTTCTTCACCTCGCCGTCGACGGGGCCAAGGCTCGTGGGGGCAAGGTACTGCCGGTAGTCGGCCGGGTCCCAGGCCGCTTCCTTTTTCGGGAAGTCCCTCCGGACCACCTCCTGCCGCTGGGCGGAAAAGGCAAAGGAAAGCTTGCGGCTGGCGGCGTCGCTCTTCCAGCGGGCATAGAGGATCGGCGTCCCGTTGGCCGGGTCGGTGTAGACGCCGGACTCGGCATAGTCCCCGGAGACGCTGATGCCGCCGATGGTCTGGTTGGCGTCGGTGACCGGATAGGGGAGCCAGAGCCTGGCCTCTTTCCCCTGCTCCTGGGCCGACAGGTCCACATCGACGGTCACTACTCCGGCACGGCTCGCCGCTCCGAAAGCGGTTGCGGCACTGGCAATGGTCAGCATCGCAGCTACAAAAAACTTCTTCATGAATCCTCCCCTGTCATGTTAGCCCCCGGCGGGACGTTACAGCCTGATGACCGACCCCGCCGCCATGAGGCTCTCGGCGATGGTGAACATGTTGGTGACCGATCCGGCCGCAAGCTTCTCCTTGCGGTGGAAGAAGTCGAGGCAGACCCCGCAGGAGAGGACTTCCACCCCACGATTGCCAAGGCTCTCCAGGGCCTCCAGAACCTCGGACCCCTCCGTGGTCAGGAGGACGCCGGTATTGACGAAGAGCATCCGGTCCGGAAGCTCCGTCAGATCAAGGAGCGTGATAATGAAGTTCTTCATCAGAAGCCGCCCCAGTTCCTCGGGGCCGTCGCCGAGGCGGTCGGAGGCCACGAGCATCACGGTTGCCCCCCCCTTACCCGTCACGGTCCGGACCGGCTCAGCCGCAGTGCTCCCCGAAGGGGTGATGGTGAGGGCAAAGCCCCCGTCGGTTTCCGACTCGGCAACGGTAAAGCCCCGGTTGGCGGCAAAGCGGGTCACATTCTCCCGGGGGGCACCCGGATCCACCAGCACCCGCACCGCCTCGCCGCCCGCCTCTTCCAGTGCCCGCTTGGTGGTCACCACCGGCGCGGGACAGGCCATATTCCGGCAATCGACAATTTTCATTCCATTTCCTTTCAGCGAATCTCCGTAAAATGTCCAGCAGGCAAACGCCCGGATTATTGTGCATTTGACAGAGCCAGGTCAAATTGATTATTGTGATAAAACAAATCGCACCTATCGTTTATTTCAATAGCAAGAGACTCCCATGAATCTCAAACAACTGGAAGTGTTCCTCGCCGTGGCCGAAACCGGCAGCTTCTCCCGGGGGGCCGAGGCCGCCTTCATCACCCAGTCGACGGTAAGCCAGCACATTGCGGCCCTGGAAAGCGAGCTGGGGGTGAAGCTCCTGGACCGCACGGGCCGGGGAGCGCTCCTGACCGAAGGGGGAAAGCTGCTGCTGGAACATGCCCGGCGGGTGGTGGCCGGCACCCGGGTGATCGAGCAGGCCATGCGCCGGTTCCGGGGGCTGGAAGAGGCGGAGCTGCGCGTAGGCGGCAGCAACATCCCCGGCGACCACATGATCCCCGAGATGCTTCCCATCTTTCTCTCCCTCCATCCCGGCATCCGCCTCACGCTCCTCCAGGGGGACAGCCGGGAGATTCTGGACAAGGTGGCTCGGGAGGAGGTGGAAATCGGCATCATCGGCAGCCGGTTCGACGAAGCAGGGTTCGCCTTCACCCCCCTGGGGCGCGACGAGATCAGGCTCATCGCCGGCAGCTCCCACCCCCTGGCCGGCACGGGAGCCATCAGCCTCGACGCCCTGGTCCGGCAGGAGTTCATCATGCGCGAGCCGGGTTCCGGCACGGCCCGCTCCGTCGCGCAGGCCCTTGCCGGCGCCGGCGTCGCACCGGCCGCCCTCACCGTGCGGGCGAGCCTCGGCAGCAATGAGGCGGTCAAACACGCCGTGGCCAGCGGACTGGGGCTGTCGTTCCTGTCGGAAATCTCGGTAAGAAAGGAACTGGCACGGGGCGAGCTGGTGGAAATTCCGGTCGACGGTCTGAAGGTCTCCCGCACCTTTTACCTGGTACAGCGGGAGGGGCGGCAGCTCTCCCCCGCGGCCCGCGCCTTTGCCGACCTGATGGCGGAGAAGTACCGGCCGTAATCGTCATCACCCATCATCCCCCCTCCATTGGTATCCCTCTTGCAAAGTTCCTGCATCCACAGCATATCCCATGTTATCAAGGACTTTCCTGCGCCGGTATCCCATGCGGAAATTAACCATCACTATCATTGCCCTGAACATCCTCTTCGTCCTGGGCGCTGCCATGATCACCCTTTTCTTCCTGGCCGCGATCCGCGACGAATCGGAACGCCTGGCGAGGGTGGAGCAGGAGCAGGCGATCCAGACCTTCTGGCAGCTTCTCAGGGCCAAGGGGACCGATTTCAGGATCGTCAACGGCAGGCTCATGGCCGGCGACTACGTCCTGAACGGCAACTTCGAGCTGCCCGACACGATCCAGTCCATCTTCGGCGGCACGGCGACGGTCTTCATGGGGGATACCCGGGTTTCCACCAACATCCGGCGGGAAGACGGGACCCGGGCCATGGGGACGAAACTGACCGGCCCCGCCCATGACGCCATCTTCAGGCACAACCGGCCGTACCGGGGCGAGGCCCTGATTCTCGGCATCCCCTATTTCACCGCCTACGACCCCATCCGCAACAGCCGGGGCGAAACCATCGGCGTGCTCTACGTGGGGGCCAGGAAAAACGAATTCTTTTCGCGCTACGAGCGGTACAAGGTCAACGTCATCGCCGGCGCGGCGGTCATTTCGACCATCTTCGCCGTGCTGGCCGTGGTCCTGCTGCGGGAGAGAAAGCGCCACGTCGAGGAGCTCCAGGAAAACGAAACCAAGTACCGGACCCTCTTCGAAAATTCCGCCGAAGGGATCCTGATTCTTGACAACGGCATTTTTGACTGCAACGAACAGCTGTGTCGACTGTTTGGCAGGAGCCGCGCCGATATCCTCGGCAAATCCCCGGTCCACTTCTCTCCGGAGCTGCAGCCCGACGGCACCCCCTCCGGCGAAAAGGCCCGAATGCTCATTGACTCGGCCCTGGCCGGGGAGGCCAGACTCTTTCCCTGGCGGCACCAGAAACCGGACGGAACCCCCGTTGACACCGAGGTATCCCTGAAGGCCCTGACCATCAGGGGGCGCACGGTTCTCCAGGCGGTGGTGCGGGATGTCACCGAGCGCAAGCGGGCCGAGGAAGCCCTGCGCGTGATCCGTCTCCAGCAGCAGGCCATGCTCGACAACATCCCCGACCTGGTCTGGCTGAAGGACACCGAAAGCAGGTTCATCGCCGTCAACGCGGCATTCGCCAAAGCCTGCGGCACCACCCCCGCCGAACTGACGGGCAAGAACGACCTGGACATCTGGCCCGCGGACCTGGCTGCCCTCTATCGCGAGGACGACGCGCGGGTCATGGCATCGGGCGAGCAGATCCGCACCGAGGAGCCCCTTGTCGACGCCCAGGGGAAGAGGACCTGGATTGAAACCATCAAGATGCCCGTTTATGACGAAACGGGAACGGTCATCGGCACCACGGGCATCGCCCGGGACATCTCGAAACGGCGGGAAGCAGAACTGAAGCTACGGGAAAACGAGGCCCGTCTCGCCAAGGCCCAACGGATTGCCCACGTGGGGAACTGGGAGTGGGACATCGTCAACAACACAGTTCTCTGGTCCGATGAAATCTTCCGTATTTTCGGCATCCCCCCCAACCAGCCCGACATAACCTACGAGACATTTCTGCACTCGGTCCATCCCGACGACCGGCAGACCGTGATCGATGCCATCGATGCGGCCCTCTACAAGGGGGCACCCTATGACATCGTGCATCGCGTCGTCTGTCCTGACGGCGGCATCAGGCATGTGCGAGAACAGGGAGAGGTGGAGTTCAACACGGAAGGGAGCCCGGTGCGGATGCAGGGGGTCGTCAAGGACATCACGGAGAGCACCCTCGCCGAAGCGGCCCTGCGGGAGAGCGAGGCCCGCTTCCGGGAGCTCTTCGAGCAGAACGAAGACGCCATCATCCTGCTGGCCCGGGAATCCCTGGACGTCATCGACGCCAACCGGGCCGCCGAATCACTGCTCGGCCGCGACAAGGAATCCCTCGCCTGGCTCGGTCCCTGGTCGTTCATCGCAGCCGCCGACTACAACTCGTTCATCGGTGCAGTTCCCCCATCGGGGGATGCCACCCCCTTCCACCTGGACCGCATCGGCGTGGTCCGGTGCGACGGCACCCGCCTCATTGCATCCATCTGGGGCAAGATCATCCGCCTGCGGGACACGGAGGTGGTTTACTGCTCCATCCGAGACAAAACCGAGAGAATCCACATGGAGGAGGAGGCCCGGATCGCCCAGTCCCGCCTCATCCATGCCAACAAGATGACCTCCCTGGGGGTGCTGGTTTCCGGCATTGCCCACGAGATCAACAACCCCAACACCTTCATCCAGGGGAACGCCACACTCATCGAGAGCTTCTGGCGCGACGCCCTCCCGATTCTCGACCGCTACCGGACCGAGAGGGGCGATTTCACCCTTGGCGGACTGCCCTACGGGGAGGTGGAGCGGATCATCCCCCGCCTTGTCCACGGGGTCAAGGAGGGGTCGCGCCGCATCAGCGCCATTGTCAGCAACCTCAAGGACTTCGCCCGGGAGGATACGGCAAAGGCCTTCATGCCGATCAACGTCAACAAAATCGTGGAGGATGCGAAACTGATCCTCAGCTACCAGATTCACCGCTACACCGACCATTTCCGAATGGAACTGGCCGAGGACCTCCCCCTGGCGCTGGGGAAACCCCAGCAGATCGAACAGGTGGTCATCAACCTGATCATGAATGCCCTGCAGGCGCTCCCCGACAAAGGGGCCGGCATCACCATAGCCACGATGGCCGACCATGACTCCCCCGGCGTCATCGTCGCCGTCAGGGATGAAGGGGAAGGGATGCCGCGGGAGGTGCTGGACCGGATCACGGAGCCCTTTTTCTCCACAAGACTGGAACGGGGCGGCACCGGCCTCGGCCTCTCCATCTCCGCCGCCATCATCAGGGAGCACAACGGCACCCTCGCGTTTGAATCGACCCCCGGCGGGGGGACCACCGCCACGGTCACCCTGCCGATGGCCTATCCCATCGGAGACCGAAGCAATGACTGACCAACGGAATTTTCCGATCCTGGTGGTGGACGACGAGGAGGAGATCCTCTTCACCACCAGCGTCACCCTGCGCAGCGCCGGCTTCTCCCGGGTCCTGACCGAGGGGGACAGCCGCAGGGTCATGGAGACCCTTGCCCGGCAGGAGGTGGCGCTGATTCTCCTGGACCTCTACATGCCGCACCTGCCGGGATACGATCTGCTCCGGGAGATCGCCGCGAATCACCCCGAAATTCCGGTCATCGTGGTGACGGCGGCAAACGAGGCGGAAATGGCCGTGGAGTGCATGAAGGGGGGGGCCTTCGACTACTTCGTCAAGCCGGTGGAGCCGCCCCGGCTCCTGGCAACGGTCCGGCGGGCGCTGGAGATGCACTCCCTCCGCTCCCAGGTGAATTCCCTGAGCAGCCGCCTCCTCACGGGCGAACTCCGCAACCCGGAGGCCTTTGCTCCGATCATCACCCGCAGCCCGAAGATGCGGGCCATCTTCCAGTACCTGGAGGCGGTGGCCGGCAGCGACCAGCCGCTGCTGATCACCGGGGAGACCGGAGTCGGCAAGGAGCTGGTGGCCCGCACCGCCCACGACGTCAGCGGCCGCTCCGGTCCCTTCGTGGCGGTCAACATCGCCGGGCTCGACGACATGGTCTTCTCGGACACCCTCTTCGGCCACCGCAGGGGGGCCTTCACCGGCGCCGACCAGCAGCGGGAGGGGCTCATCGCCAGGGCCGCGGGCGGCACCCTCTTCCTGGACGAAATCGGCGACCTGCCGCCGCCGTCGTCCCAGGTGAAGCTGCTGCGGCTTCTCCAGGAGCAGGAGTATTACCCCCTGGGATCGGACACGCCGAGCCGGTCCGCGGCCCGGGTCATCGTCGCCACCAACCGGAACCTGAACGCCATGATGACGGAAGGGAGCTTCCGCAAGGACCTTTACTACCGCCTGAACGCCCATCGGGTCCAGATCCCCCCCCTGCGGGAGCGGCGCGAGGATATTCCGCTCCTGGCGGAGCACTTTTTCAGGGAGGCGGCAGCCTCCCTCTCCCGGCCGAAGCCGACCGTTCCGCCGGAACTGGCCGGCTACCTGGGCACCTACGGGTTCCCGGGCAATATCCGGGAACTGCGGGCCATGGTCTTCGATGCCATGGCCCGCCACGACAGGGGGGTACTCTCCCTGGCCGGCTTCCGGGAAGCGATCGGCAGCCAGTGCCGGCCGACGGCAGCGTCTCCCCTCCCCTTTCTCCAGGGGCTGCGGGCAGGGAATTCCCCCCCGGCCGGCCCCATCCCTACCCTGAAAGAAGCGGAAGAGGCCCTCATCGCCCATGCCCTGCGGATCGCCAACGGCAACCAGGGGATAGCCGCAGCCCATCTGGGGATCACCCGCCAGGCCCTCAACAAGCGTTTGAGCAGAAAAACCGCCGAAAGGTAAGCGTCAGGCGCCTGCGTGCCGCCGGTTTTCAGCCCGCAGGAAAGCCCCCCGCAGCCAAAACCCCTGCGACATCTGTTGCATCGTCAACCAACGGCGCAAGCACCCCGCAAACCCGCTCCGGCCGCGCCCCTTCCCGCGCCCAGCCTCTCCCCCGCAACTTCCGTCGCACCCCTCCAGCGCCACCCCATCCACAACCAACCGTAATTACTGGGTTTTTACCCATCCGCACCCTGGCATCACCCCTGCAGTAGGGAGTGCACCGGCACCCTTTTCCGCCGGCCACTATCGATGCAGAGGAGGCCCACCATGGCAGAACACGCACCGGAGAAGCTGACGATAAAACTGGACGGCGACTGGTCCATGACCGGCGTCACGCAGCAGCTGCTCCCCCTGACAGAACATCTGGCGGCCCTGTCCGGAGTGCATCCGCACCAGGCCCAGCCGGTCATCGACCTCGCCGGCGTGGCCCTCCTTGACGCCTGCGGCTGCCAGCTGCTGACAATCCTCCTCCGCCACCTGAAACTGCTCGGATTCTCTCCCGTCCTGACCAACATCCCGGAGGAGTTCCGCTTCAACATCGAACTGCTCGGCTTCAGCCATGAGTTCGAGACCCTGCTCGACGTGACCAGGGGACACGCATGAGCACATCCCCCCATCACGATGCCTCCATCGATCTGGACCGCTTCAGCGGGGCCTTTTTCGAGGAGTGTGCCGAGCACCTGGCGGACATGGAGCGGCTCCTCGTGGCCCTGGACCCGGCGTGCCCCGACATGGAGGAGCTGAACGCCCTGTTCCGCGACGCCCACTCCATCAAGGGAGGTGCCGGCATTTTCGGCTTTGCGGACCTTACCATTGTCACCCACGAGCTTGAATCGCTCCTGGACAAGGTGCGCGGCAGCGAAATCAGCCTGACCCCCGCCATGATCGACCTCTTCCTGGAGGCCCGGGACGCCATTGCCATGCAGCTGGCGGGACACCGGGACGGCAGCGCCGTGGACCAGGCAGTCATCGAGGATGTCTGCCAACGGCTGCGGAGCCGGATCGAAGGATGCCCCGCCGCCGGAGCCCGCGACCAGGCCCCGACGCCGGCATCCGGGAATCAGCCCCAATTCCGCCGGCTCGAAATCGTTTTCGCGCCCGATACCGACATCTTTCAGCGGGGGGTGCGGCTGGAAAACCTGTTCCATGAACTGGCACAGCTGGGCAGCCTCTCCGTGAAGGCCCAACTGCCCGATATCCCTCCCTTCGAGACGCTCGATCCCGAGGTCTGCCATGCCCGCTGGCTCTTCACCCTCGACACCGCCGCCGGCGAGGAGGAAATATGGGAGATTTTCGAGTTTGTGGCCGAGCGGGAGCAGCTGACGATCCGCCCCCTGGATGAGCAGCCCCCCCTCTCACCGGCCGCGGAGGAAAACATTTCTTCCCCCGGAAACATTGCGCCGGAAACAGCCCCGCCCCCCCTGGGCCGCCGCGCCTATGACCGGGACGAAACGGCGCCCGGGGCCTTCGGCCGCCGGGGGGGCGAGGCCGAGGCCTCCATCCGGGTGGGGGTCTCCAAGGTGGACCAGCTCATCAACCAGGTGGGAGAGCTGGTCATCACCCAGTCGATGCTGGCCCAGATGGCCGGGGTGCTCGACCCGGTCCTCTTCGAGAACTTCCACCGGGGGCTCCTGCAGCTGGAGCGCAACACCCGGGACCTCCAGCAGAGCGTCATGTCGATGCGGCTGGTCCCCATCAGCATCGTCTTCAGCCGCTTCCCGCGGCTGGTGCGGGAACTGGCCGCCAAGCTCGGCAAGCAGGCGGAGCTGAAGACCATCGGCGAAACCACCGAACTGGACAAGGGGCTCATCGAGAAGATCGCCGACCCCCTCACCCATCTGGTGCGCAACTGCCTGGACCACGGACTGGAATCACCCGAGGCCCGCCTGGCCGCCGGGAAAAATCCCGTCGGCACCATCACCCTGCGGGCCTCCCAGGTGGGGGGGAGGATCGTCATCGACGTCATGGACGACGGCGCCGGCCTCAGCCGGGAGAAGATCCTCCGCAAGGCCGCCGAGCGCGGCATCCCGGCCGGCGAGTCCATGGCCGACGAGGAGGTGTGGCAGCTGATCTTCGCCCCCGGCTTCTCCACCGCCGAGACCGTCACCGACATCTCGGGCCGCGGGGTCGGCATGGACGTGGTGCTGCGGAACGTGCAGGCCCTCAGCGGCCGGGTGCAGATCTCCTCGGAGCCGGGGGCCGGTACCCGGGTCACCATCAGCCTCCCCCTCACCCTGGCCATCCTCGACGGCCTCTCCGTGGCGGTGGGGGGCGAGAAGTTCATCATCCCCCTGAACGCCATCATCGAATCCCTCCAGCCGAAGCCGGAGGAAGTGAAGACCGTGAACGGCAGGACCGTCATCCATGTCCGGGGCGAATACCTGCCGCTGCTGCCGCTCCACGAACTCTTCAATCTGGAGACGACGGTCACGCGGCCCGAGGCCGGGATTGTCGTGCTGGTGGACGTGGAGGGAGAGAAGGCGGCCCTGCTGGTGGATGCCCTCCTGGACGAGCACCAGGTGGTCATCAAGAGCCTGGAGGCCAACTACCGCAAGGTGGAAGGGACGGCGGGCGCCACGATCCTCGGCGACGGCCGGGTGGCGCTGATCCTGGACGTGCACGCCCTGTTACTGATGAGGACAGGGATTTAGCAAGCAACCCTGATGTAGGGGCGAGGCGGTGCCTCGCCCGATAATGGCATGTCATAAGGAGGGCGACCCACCGGGTCGCCCCTACGGGTGACATTAAATAGGAGCGTCGGAAGGACAACAATTCGAGGAGGTGCCACAAACCATGCAGACAAACCAGGAGACCCCCGACAGAAGCGGCTCGACTATCCCCCGGGAGTACCTCACCTTCACCCTCGGGACGGAGGAGTACGGCATCGACATCCTGAAGGTGCAGGAGATCCGGGGCTACGACGCCGTGACCCGCATCGCCAACGCGCCGGAATTCCTCAAGGGGGTTATCAACCTGCGGGGGGTGATCGTGCCGATCGTGGACATGCGGATCAGGTTCCGTCTCGGCACCCCCCACTACGACGAGTTCACCGTGGTCATCATCATGAACGTCCTCAACCGGGTCATCGGCATGGTGGTGGACGGCGTCTCCGACGTGGTGGCCCTGGAGCCGGAGCAGATCAGGCCGGCCCCGGAGCTGGGCTCGGCCCTGGACACCCGCTACCTGACCGGCCTTGGCACCGTGAACGGCCAGATGCTCATCCTCATGGACATAGAAAAGCTCCTGAGCAGCGACGAGATGCAGCTCATGGAGAGCGCGGCCTGATACATTACCCCACGAAAGGTGAACAGAACCATGAAATTCAAGGCATTCAAAGACTGGAAAATCCTCTCCAAGATCCTCACCATCTCGGTGGTGACCATCGTGCTCATCGTCTCGGGCATCCTCTTCTACGTGCTCCCGCTGGTGGAAAAGAAGCTGATGAACGAAAAGATGGTGGCCACCCGCAACGTGGTGGAAGTGGCCGCCAACGTGATTGCAGGGTACCAGGCCCGGGCGAAGAACGGCGAACTGACCCTTGAAGAGGCCCAGAGGCGGGCCATCGAAAGCGTGAAGCAGATCCGCTACCAGGGAGGCGAGTACTTCTGGATCAACGACCTGGAGCCGAAGATGATCATGCATCCCATCAAGCCGGAACTGGACGGCAAGAGCCTTGCCGACCAGAAGGACCCCAACGGCAAGCCGCTCTTCGTGGAAATGGCCGGCGTGGCCAAGGAGAAGGGGGAAGGCACGGTTAACTACCAGTGGGCAAAGCCCGGCTCCAGCAAGCCGGTGGACAAGATTTCCTGCGTAAAGCTGGTGAAGGAATGGGGCTGGGTCGTGGGGAGCGGCATCTACGTGGACGACGTGCAGAAGGAAGTGCTGGCCATGAAGGTCCAGATCATCGTCGCCACCCTGGTCTGCGCCCTGCTGATCTTTGCCTTCGCCTTCATCGTGGCCCGCCGCATCAAGCTGGCCCTGGCCGAGGCCATCACCGCCTCGGAGCATATCGCCGCCGGCGACCTGACCGCCACCATCGAGTCCTCCAGCGAGGACGAAACCGGGCAGCTCCTCAGGGCGCTGCGGGAGATGAACGACAGTCTCTCCCACATCGTGGCCGAGGTCCGCACCGGCGCCGACTCCATCGCCAGCGCCACCGAGCAGATCTCCGCCGGCAACGCCGACCTCTCCCAGCGGACCGAAGAGCAGGCCTCGGCCCTGGAGGAGACCGCCTCCAGCATGGAGGAGCTCACCTCCACCGTGAAGCAGAATGCCGACAACGCCCAGCAGGCCAACAAGCTGGCCACGGCCGCCAGCGAGGTGGCGGAGCGGGGCGGCGAGGTCATCGGCCGGGTGGTGGACACCATGGGGGCCATCACCCAGAGCTCCCGCAAGATCTCCGACATCATCGGCGTCATCGACGGCATTGCCTTCCAGACCAACATCCTCGCCCTCAACGCGGCCGTTGAGGCGGCCCGGGCCGGCGAGCAGGGGCGCGGCTTCGCCGTGGTGGCCGGCGAGGTGCGCAACCTGGCCCAGCGGAGCGCCGCCGCGGCCAAGGAGATCAAAGCCCTCATCGAGGACTCGGTGACCAAGGTGGAGGACGGCAGCCGCCTGGTGGAGGAGGCCGGCGACACCACCCGGGAGATCGTCACCAGCATCAGGCGGGTGGCCGACATCATGGCGGAGATCTCCGCCGCCTCCATCGAGCAGTCCAGCGGCATCGAGCAGGTGAACACCGCCATCACCCAGATGGACGACGTGACCCAGCAGAACGCCGCCCTGGTGGAGGAGGCCGCCGCGGCCGCCGAGGCCCTGGAGGACCAGGCCCGCGCCCTGGTCGACACCGTGAGCCGGTTCAAGCTGGCCGACGGCGGCCGCGCCGAAGCCCCCACGCCGAAGAAGGAGCGCAAGCCGGCCGCCGCCAGGGTTGCGCCCGTCGCCCGGAACACCCCCGCCCCCAAGCCCGCCCCGAAGATGAAGGCCGCCAACGGCTACCACAAGCCGGCCCCCCAGGAGCACCACGAGGCCGAGCTTCCCAGGGCCGTGGGGTATGACGACGACTGGAAGGAATTCTAAACGCGATGTCGAGCCACGCCACGGCCACAGCACGGCAGGAGCTCCACTGCGGAGAGCCCACCGCACGGGAGTTGCGAGAGTTCCGCTTCACCGACGGCGACTTCGCCCGGGTGCGGGAACTGATCTACCGCACCGCGGGGATCTCCCTCAGCCAGGTCAAGCGGGATCTGGTCTACGGCCGCCTGGCCCGCCGCCTGCGGGTCAGGGGGCTCACCTCCTTCGGCGACTACCTGGCCATCCTGGAAGGGGGTGACAGCGAGGAGCAGGAGGCATTCGTCAACGCCCTCACCACGAACCTCACCTCCTTCTTCCGGGAGCCCCACCATTTCCCGATCCTGGCGGAGCACCTGAAGGGGCTCGGCGGCCGGCGGCCGCTCTCCATCTGGTGCTGCGCCGCCTCCACGGGGGAGGAGCCCTACTCCATCGCCATGACCGTGGTGGAGCTGTTCAATACCTTCACGCCGCCGGTGCGGATTCTGGCCACGGACATCGACACCTCTGTCCTCGAGCGGGGGCGCCGGGGAATCTACACCATGGATCGGATCGAACGGCTCACCCCGGAGCAGCGCAAGCGCTTCTTCCTCCGGGGCGACGGCAGCAACGCCGGGCTGGTGCGGGTGAGGCCGGAACTGCAGCGGCTGGTCACCTTCCGGCGCCTGAATCTCCTGGATGCATACTGGCCCATGGGGGGACGGTTCGACGCCATCTTCTGCCGCAACGTGATGATCTACTTCGACAAGGAGACCCAGTATGCAATCCTGAAGAGGTTCGTCCCCCTGCTCCTGCCCGACGGGCTCCTCTTCGCCGGCCACTCGGAGAGCTTCCACCACGCCGCCGACCTGTTCCGAATCCGCGGCAAGACGGTGTACTCGGCGCGGGAAGACGCCCCCCTCTCCGCCACGGTCCGGCGCTCAAACGCATCAGGGTAACGCCATGCACAACGGCCCCTACTTTGCGAAGACCTCCTATTTCGACCGGACCTTCAACCAGCAGGCAGTGAAGATCCTCCCGGGTGAATACCACGCCACCGACAGCGACACCATGATTGTCACCGTGCTCGGCTCCTGCGTCTCGGTCTGCATCCGGGACCGGACAAACGGCATCGGCGGCATGAACCACTACATGCTGCCGGGCGAGGCAGCGGCGGCCGGCGCCCCCTCGCCCCGCTACGGCGCCCACGCCATGGAGCTGCTGATCGACCACCTGGTCCATCTCGGCGGACGGCTCCCCTATCTGGAGGCCAAAGTCTTCGGCGCCGGCCGGGTCATCAACGGCGTGACCGACGTGGGGGAGCGCAACGCCGAATTCGCCCTCCGCTACCTGGAAGAACGCGCCATACCGGTAACGGCGGTGGACATAGGAGACATCTACCCCCGCAAGGTCTACTTCGCGCCGGCAACAGGGCGCGCCTTCGTCCGGCGGATCAGAAACAACGGCAACGCCGACGCGCTGTTTTTCGGGGGAGAACCATGAACAACCGCCCCATCAAAGTTCTCATCGTCGACGATTCGGCCCTCATCCGGAGCCTCCTGACCGAAATCATAAACAGCCAGCCCGACATGGAGGTGGTGGGGGCGGCCCCCGACCCCCTCGTGGCCCGGGAGAAGATCAAGGCCCTGAACCCCGACGTCCTGACCCTCGACGTGGAGATGCCCCGGATGGACGGGCTGGTCTTTCTGGAAAAACTGATGCGCCTTCGCCCCATGCCGGTCCTCATGGTCTCCTCCCTCACGGAGAAGAGCTCCCACATCACCCTCCATGCCCTGGAGCTGGGGGCCGTGGACTTCGTCACCAAGCCGAAGATCGACATCAGCCACGGGATGCAGGAATACGCCCGGGAGATCACCGACAAGATCCGCATCGCCGCCCGGGCCCGGGTCCGGCAGCCGCCACCCCGCGTCCACCTCTGCGTGGAGCGCAAGAACACCGCCGACGCCGTGCTCCCGGTTGAGCACCGGACCTTCTCCTCCACCGAAAAGGTCATCGTCATCGGCGCCTCCACCGGCGGCACCGAGGCCCTGAAATCATTCCTCACGGCCATGCCCGCCGACTCCCCCGGGATCCTCATCGCCCAGCACATGCCCGAGACCTTCACCCGCACCTTTGCCCAGCGGCTGAACGGCCTCTGCAAGATCACCGTCAAGGAGGCGGAGCAGGGCGAGCGGATCCTCCCGGGCCACGCCTACATCGCCCCCGGCAACCGGCACCTGCTTCTGGCACGCAGCGGCGCCAACTACGTGGCCGAACTCTCCGACGGCCCGCCGGTCAGCCGCCACCGGCCGTCGGTGGACGTCCTCTTCCGCTCGGCGGCAAACCGGGCGGGAAAGAACGCCGTCGGCATCATCATGACCGGCATGGGGGACGACGGCGCCGCCGGCATGCTGGAGATGCGCGACGCCGGCGCCTACACCTTCGCCCAGGACGAAAAGAGCTGCGTGGTCTTCGGGATGCCCAGGGAGGCCATAGCGCGGGGGGGGGTCGACGAGGTGGTGCCGCTGGCGGAGATGCCCAGGCGGCTCCTGGGCTGGCTGGCATCCCAGGGGAGCAGGGCCTTCAGGGTATAGGAATTAGGCCCCAGGACTATTGGTCAAAGCAAATTAACAACGGTATATTTTTTGCTGTAACTTCGTAAGCCGTGACTCGTCCCGGTCACCATGCTCGCGAGGTTATGCAATGGCACCACTCACGTCCCCCTTCTCCCCCCACGAGAAGGTCCGCCGGATAACCGTCTATGCCGTCGCGGCCGCCGTTGCCTGGTCGGCGCTGCTCCTCCTGTCCTACTGGTTCCAGGAAGCGGCCATCGTCAAGGGGGTACGGCAGCGGGCCATTGCCGAGGCCCGGACTGCCTACGAAAAAGACATCCTCTACCGCCGCTGGGCAGCCCGCCATGGCGGCGTCTACGTACCCGTCACCGGCGAAACGCCGCCAAACCCCAACCTGGCCCATCTGCCCGAACGGGACATCGTAACCCCTTCCGGCAGGAGACTTACCCTCGTCAACCCCGCCTACATGACCCGTCAGGTTTTCGACGCAGCCCGGAAATTCGACGGTCCCCAGGGACATATCACCAGCCTTGCCCCCCTGCATCCGGCAAACGCCCCCGACGAGTGGGAAGCCAGGGCCCTCAAGTCCTTCGAGAACGGCGTGCGGGAAGTGACCGGGGTGGCCCCCCTCAACGGCAAACCCCACATGCGCCTGATCCGCCCCATGCTGATGGAGGAATCGTGCCTGCTCTGCCACCGGCAGCAGGGGTACAAGACGGGCGACCTCCGGGGCGGCATCAGCGTCGCCATCCCCCTGGACAGACTGCTGGCGGCCCAGGAGGAGGAAATCCGCCAACTGGGAATCTGGCACGGCGCCCTCTGGGTCTTCGGCCTTGCGGCCATCGGCTGGGGAAGGCACCGCATCGGCCGCGACACCCGTGCCCTCATCCGCCAGGAGCACCTGCTTCACGAAAAGAATGAAGAGCTGGTGATGACCGAGGAAGAGCTCCGCCAGCAGCTGGACGAATACCACCGCGCCCAGGACGAGCTGCTGGAGGAAAAGGAGAAGCTCGACACCGTCATGGCCTGCATGGGTGACGGCCTGGCCATCATCGGCACCGACTTCCGCATCCTCTACCAGAACCGGGCCCTGCGCCAGGTGTTCGGCACCGCCGGCGGCTCCCCCTGCCATACCGTCTACCGGCACCGCCCCGAGCCCTGTCCCGACTGCCCGGTGGCGGCCGCGTTCCGGGAGGGGGGCATCCACACCCGTCAGGTGGCCCTGGAGGTGAACGGCCGGGAGACCTGGTTCGAGACCACCGCCTCCCCCTTCCACGACGCCCTGGGGCGGATCGTCGGCAGCGTCCAGATCTTCCGCAACATCGACGACCGCCGGCGCCACCAGCGGGAAATAGAAATCCTCAACGCCACCCTCGAACAGCGGGTCCAGGAACGGACCGCCGACCTGGAAATGTCCAACCGGGCCCTGGCGGCCGCCAACCGGGAGATGGAGTCGTTCAGCTACTCCGTCTCCCACGACCTGCGGGCGCCGCTGCGGCACATCAACGGCTTCAGCCAGGCCCTCTGCGAAGAGTACGGCGACCTGCTCGACGGGCCGGGCAAGGAGTACCTCACCCGGATCTGCGCCGCCAGCGACCGCATGGCGACCCTCATCGACGACCTCCTGGAACTCTCGCGGGTAACCCGGGCCGAACTGCGGCGCGACGCGGTGGACCTGAGCCGGCTCTGCCGCGGCATTGCCGCCACGCTGCGCGAATCGGCCCCGGAGCGGGACGTAACCTTTGTCATCGCCGACGGTGCCGTGGCCCAGGGCGACCCCCTCCTCCTGCTCCAGGCCCTGGAAAACCTCCTGGGAAACGCCTGGAAGTACACCTCCAAAACCGTCGGAGCCCGCATCGAGTTCGGCGTCTCCGCCGCAGGCGGCACCACCACCTACTTCGTGCGGGACAACGGCGTCGGCTTCGACATGGCCTATGCCGACAAACTGTTCGGCCCCTTCCAGCGGCTCCACGGCGCGGAATTCGAGGGGACGGGAATCGGGCTCGCCACCGTGCAGCGGATCATCCAGCGCCACGGCGGCACCATCCGGGCGGAGGGAGCCGTGGGGGAGGGAGCGGCCTTCTACTTTACACTTCCCTGAGAATCAGCTCTTCGAGCCCCTTCCGGTCGCCCGGGCGGCGGGGTTCCGCCGGCCGTCCCAAGGCCACCACCGCCATCAGCTCCATCTCCCGGGGAAGCTCCAGCAGCTCCCGCACCTGGTCCGCGCTCTTCAGGATCTCCCCCAGCCACACGGCCCCGAGTCCCAGGGCGTGGGCCGCCAGGAGCATGTTCTGGAGACAGGCCCCCACCGACTGGTGATCCTTCGTATCGTTGTACATGGCCTTGCGGTCACAGAAAACCGCGATGGAAACCGGCGCCCCCTCAACGATGTGGCGGTACTTCGTCAGCCCCGCCAGGGCCCTGCGCATCTCTGCACCGCGCACAACAGCGAACCGCCACGGCTGGTTGTTGAGCCCCGACGGCGCCCAGGAACCGGCCTGGATGATCTCCAGCACCTCCTCCCGCGTCACCGGCTCGTCGGTATACCGCCGCACGCTGCGGCGGGTGCAGATTGCCTCCAGAACATCCATATCCATCCTCCGTCAATCAATCTAACCATCTGTAAAACAAATTAAAGTTTTTGATTTGCATACCGATCAGAGAAGAAAAGCCCTATGAGGTCATTCCACAATGCTGGCCAAAGCCATTGCCCTTTTCTCCATAATTATTTTCACCATTACCCTCTGCTGTATCTGCATTGCGGGCCTCATCCTCCGGTAGCAAAATTTATCAATCCTCGCCCGCCCACGTGGGCGGGCGCTACAATACGGGGTGGCCGGTTGCGGCGGGCAACCACGGGGCTGTCAAGGGCTTTGCCCGGCGTGGTCACGGCATGGCCAGGTTCGCCGGGTTCTCCGTGTCCATATCCCATTGCAACGGGTTTTCGCCGATGTATTTCCGGGCGGCGTCCAGTTCAGCGTCGCTGCGAATGATGCGTTCGTGGTAGTTGCGCTGCCATAAACGGCCGTGAAACGGCAACCAATCGGCTGTTTTGACCCCTTTGATATATGCATTGGTAGTCATGGTTTTAAACCAATTCATTGCATTTCCCACCGTAGGGGCGGCCCCATGTGGCCGCCCTGGTTTTGCATATTCCACCGGTGTCCGGCCGTATTCGCCATCAATAACCGGGCGCCCACGCGGGGGCGCCCCTACGATGGTGATGATTCCGTGAAAATGGTTGGGCATGATCACGTATTCGTCAATTGCTACATCTGGGAATTTATCCGGTAATTTCAACCACCATTTCCTGATCATCCGTCCCGCCTCATTCAAATGCATAACCCCATCGGCAACCGCGCCAAACAGGCATTCCCGCCCCTGGACACACGTAGTCACGAAATACGCCCCGGCCATGGAATAATCGTATCCCTTCAACCTGATCGACCGCCGATGATGTATATCCGGATCGTAACGCATTACCTGCATTGCCTCCCTTCACCGTAGGGACTCACCCATGCGTGCGCCCTTCGTCCATTCGATCTTTTAAAGACGGGCGGACACATGGGTCCGCCCCTACACCAAATGTCCCACCATCCCCCCCTACCCCAGCAGAAACTCGAAATCCTCCCGGCTGATGCCGACCCCTTCGCCGGCGGCGCTGTCGTCGAGAAGGGCCTTGTAGAGGGCGAGCTTGCGCTTTTTCAGCTCCATCATCTTTTCTTCGATGGTGTGGCGCATGACGAGGCGGGTGATGGTGACCTGGC
>Ga0073934_10002480_pt1 | contig 38156 bp, 33 predicted proteins | sample LarsenN4metaG_FD_76834 | JGI IMG/M metagenome (GOLD analysis project Ga0073934, IMG submission 76834) | Hot spring sediment bacterial and archeal communities from British Columbia, Canada, to study Microbial Dark Matter (Phase II) - Larsen... ... | reverse complement strand
GGGTACGTTTACAGCTTTCAGGATTTGACGGAAGAAAAGCGACTCGAAGCCGAGTACCGTGCCAAGGATCGCATGGCCAGCCTGGGGCGACTGGCGGCGGGAATCGCCCACGAGATTCGCAATCCGCTGGCCTCCATCGCCGGGTCAGTAAAGCTGCTCCGTAGTATCGCCCATCTGGATGAAGATCAGGCAAAACTCATCGATATCGTGAGCCGGGAATCGGAGCGGCTGAACAAGCTGGTTTCGGATTTCCTTATCTACTCGCGCGAGCAGAAGTTTGAATTTCAGGACGTTGATCTTGTGCCACTTCTCGAAGAAACCCTGCTGTTGGTCGAGCATCACCCGCGATTTCTTCCCCGCAGTCGGCTGGAACGAAAATTCCCGCGCCGGCCGGTAATCGCCTGCATCGATGCGGACAAGATGCGCCAAGTCTTCTGGAACATCTGTGACAACTCGCTGAAGGCCATGCCGGACGGAGGAAGCCTCAGCGTGGAGGTGGACGACGACGCCGGGTCCGTCGTCAAGATTGTCCTTGCGGATACAGGCGTGGGGCTCGGTAACGGACAAATCGAAAAGATATTCGAGCCCTTCCAGGCGGGCTTCCGCAATGGCACGGGATTGGGGTTGGCCATCGTGTACCAGATCATCCAGGCCCATCGCGGCCGGATCCAGGTTCGCTCGGAGTCCGGGAAGGGCACGCGATTCCTGATCGAACTCCCCAAGACTCAGCCACAGTAAACGATGAACGAGGAGCTCGAAAGGGTGAATCGGCAGAAGAAGCGCACGGGACCGACGGATTTTTCTTGTTCATCGTTGACCATTCCTAGTTCATAATTCCCCTCCAGCATGGCTCGCTTACTCGTTGTGGATGATGAAAAGTCGCTCTGCGAGATGCTCGAAATTGCCTTCCGCAAGGATGGCCATGCTGTCGAGACCGTGACCAGCGGCAAACTGGCGCTGAAAAAGCTGGAGTCCCAGGTCTACGACATCGTCATCACGGACATCCGGATGCCCGACTTGAGCGGCATTGAGTTGCTCGAGCAGGCCGAACCCGCACGCTATCCCGGCATGTTCGTTCTCATCACGGCTGTCCCGACGATGAAGACGGCCATCCAGGCCCTTAACCTTGGCGCCCACCGGTACGTCGTCAAGACCGACAAGCTGGTGGAAGAATTGCGCCTGGTGGTGGCCCGGGCGCTGGAAGAACTGGCCCTGCGCGAGGAAAACCTCCGGCTCCGGCGGGAACTTCTTCGCGTCTTTGCCCAAAACAACATCGTCGGTCAAAGTCGCAAGATCGAAGCCATTCTGGAGATGGTCCGGACGGTGGCCCCTGCCCCGAGTACGGTGTTGATCACGGGAGAAAGTGGAACTGGCAAGGAACTGGTGGCCCGCGCTATTCATGAGGCCAGCCCGCGCCGCGAGAAGGCGTTTGTTTCCATCAATTGCGGCGCGTTCCCCGAAACCCTGCTCGAAAGCGAGCTCTTCGGATACTTCAAGGGGGCGTTCACAGGCGCCGACGCCAACAAGAAGGGGATCATCGAGGCGGCAAACGGCGGGACGCTGTTTCTCGACGAAATTGGGGAGACCAGTCTGACCATGCAGGTGAAATTGCTGCGTGTCCTGCAGGAACGCAAAGTGCGTCCCTTGGGCGGGACGGTCGATGTTCCCATCGATGTACGCCTGATTGCCTCCACCAATCGAGACCTGAAGAGCATGGTGATGCAGGGGCAGTTTCGGGAGGATTTTTATTACCGGGTGAGCGTGATCCCCATCCACGTGCCCCCACTTCGGGAACGGAAGGAAGACATTGAGCCGCTGGCTCGGCACTTCCTGCGGAAGTTTGCGCTGCAAATGGGCAAACCCTTGCGAGACTTCGAGGCGAAAGCGCTCGCGGCGTTGGCGCAATACCCTTGGCCCGGGAATGTGCGGGAACTCGAGAATGCCATCGAGCGTGCTGTGGCCGTGAGCGGGGATCAGGAGGGATTGATTCGGCTGGCACACCTCCCCGAATCGGTCACCGGGACCACCCCCGTCGAAGAAAGGGCAATTCAGATTCCCGCCGAAGGAGTGGACTTCGAAGGCCAGATCGCCTGCCTCGAGAAGCAATACCTCGAGGAAGCGCTTCGCGCCGCTGGGGGCGTGCGCACGCGAGCCGCGGAATTGCTTCACATCTCTTACCGGTCCTTCCGCCACTACGCCAAGAAGTACGGAATCTAGGCTGGGTGAACCAGCCGCGCGCTGAGGTCCTGCGCAATATGGTGAGGGGCGATGACACTCGATTCCCTAAGGCGGCTACTTCATGCGGACCGAAGCGCGAGGAGACGGCAGGGAAATGCCATCGGGTCCGGTGACAATTATTGTCACTCATCCACGACAAAAACGGGCGGCGCAGCATGGAGTCGAGTGCCAGATGACAGTTCACGTGGGAGCGGATGGAATAAAACATTTAGTTCCTGCAAGATACGATGCAGCTCCGCCCTACAAGTAATTGGAGGATTGGAACGTATCGTGCCGTGATAGGCGGCGCCATTCTTGAAGCGTCCGGAATGGAAATACAAGGAGGAGTGAATGAGAAAGGATTCACGCGGCTTTTCGTTGATTGAGCTGTTGATCGTCGTGGCGATCATTCTGATCATCGCGGCGATTGCCATCCCGAACCTGCTGCGGTCGCGGATTGCGGCCAACCAGGCATCGGCTGTGGGATCTCTGCGCACCATCAACACGGCTGAGATTACCTACGCCTCAACCTATAACGCTGGCTATAGCCCCACGCTGGCGGCGTTGGCACCTCCACCGGCAGGCTCCCAGCCATCGGCCACGGCGGCTGGCTTGATTGACAGCGTCCTGGCGAGCGGGACGAAGAGCGGTTATGGCTTCGTGTACGCGCCGGGCGCGGCTGTCGGCGGCAGAATTGAGACTTACACGCTGAATGCCAACCCGTCTACCGTTGGGACGACCGGGACCAACTTCTACTTCACCGACCAGAGCGGCGTGATCCGTCAGAACTCGACGGCGACTGCTAGCGCGAGTGACTCGCCGCTTGCTGGCTAATTGTCCTTCTCAGCAAGATCGGCGGATTGTTCGTAAGGGGAGCCCAAAGGCTCCCCTTCTGTTTTCCAGCGGAATGACTAGCGAAGCACCTTCGCGCGACGCCTATCCCAGTGGAGCGCTCCCCCGTGGCGGGCCTTTCTGATTCCCCGTCCCATGCGCTATAGTCTTGTTGGACTGTAGGAGCCTGTGAGTGCGCGGGCAGACGACGCGCAGTGGAGCGGGTTGCCGTCGAAGTCCTGACGGAAGACATGTTTGCCGTTGAGACAATTGATCTTACCAAAGACTATACTGTCGGCTTTTGGCGGAAACGGCCAAAACGTGCCCTCGACGTCCTGACGCTGCAAGTGCGGGTCGGTGAGATCTTCGGACTGCTGGGCCCGAACGGCGCCGGCAAAAGCACCACCCTCAAGCTTCTGGTGCGCTTGATCTTTCCCACGTCCGGGACGGCACGCATCCTGGGGAGGGGCTTGGATGAGGTGGCCATCCGCGCCCGCATCGGCTTCCTTCCCGAGAACCCCTACTTCTACGATCACCTGACGGCGCATGAATTCCTGACCTACGCGGCTGATTTATTTGGCCTCGGCAAGAATGAGCGCTGCCGGCGAGTGGGCGAACTGCTGGAGAAAGTTGGTCTTGTCGGATCAGAGAATGTGGCGCTGCGGAAGTTTTCCAAGGGCATGCTGCAACGCGTGGGGATTGCGCAGGCTTTGATCAACGATCCGGAGCTGGTTTTCCTCGATGAGCCGATGTCCGGGCTGGATCCTCTGGGCCGGCGCGAGACACGCGATCTGATCCTGGAACTCAAGGCCGCAGGGAAGACGGTGTTCTTCTCCACTCACATACTTTCGGACGCCGAAATGCTCTGTGACCGTGTGGCGATTCTTGACCGCGGCCGCCTCCAGGGATGTGGGGAATTGCGGGAGATCCTGAACCTGGGTGTTTCGGTCACGGAAATCGTGCTCGACAATCCGTTGTCGAACCTGGTGGAGGGTCTCCGCGCCTTGAGCACGCGTATCGTCCGCACCGGAGAGCGTGTGCGTGTGGAGATTTCGGAAGAATCCCGCGTTGCCCGTGCTCTCAACCTCATTCTCAAGCAAGGCGGCAGAATTGTTTCGGTCAATCCGGTGAAGATGTCCCTCGAGGACTACTTCATGGCGAGCGTTAGCGGTGCGGCCGACAAGGTGTATGGTTCCCGCAACGTCGAGATTCCCCTCGCAAAGCAATGATGAATCGCGTCGCAAGCATCGCCTGGCATACCTTCAAGGAATCGGTGCGGGAAAGGGTCCTTTATAACCTCATCGTTTTTGCGTTGCTGCTGCTGGGGGCGGCGATCTTGTTCGGAAGCATATCCGTGGGGATCGAACGGATCATTATCGTCAATCTGGGTCTCAGCTCGATTGCCGTCTTCGGGCTGATGATGGCGATCTTCATCGGCATCACCTTGGTGTGGAAAGAAATCGACCGCCGCACGATCTTCAGCATCCTGTCCAAACCGGTTCGGCGGGCCGAGTTCATTTTCGGAAAATACGCCGGCCTGATGCTGACCCTGCTCATCAATACGGCCATCATGACCGCCGGCTTCTATCTGGCGCTGTTCTACGTGAAGCGGACTTTGGAATTCGCCGACCTGGTTGCCCTGCAAGCGGTCTATTTCATCCTCCTGCAACTGGCGATGGTCGTTGGTCTGGCGCTGCTCTTTTCTTGTATCACCACGCCGGTGCTCGCGGCGGTCTTCACGTTTTCGCTCTATGTGATCGGCAATTTCCTGAACGACATCCGATGGTTCGGGCAGGAGACGGGGAGCCCGCTGGTGATGAAATTTACCGCAGCCATCTACTATCTGCTTCCGAATTTCAGCAACTTCAATGTGATCGGCCAGATCGCGCACGGGCAGCGGGTCCCGGGCTACCTGCTGATCGCCAATTCGTTCTATGCGCTCCTCTACGTGGCAATCCTGCTCTCGGCGGCGATTCTGATTTTTGAGCAACGGGAGTTCAAGTAGTGGCCGCGCCCATGGAATTCTCGGCAACACGATGGGGCCGCGCGGTGTGCTTCAGCTTTCTGATCGTTTCCTATGTCGCTGTGGTCTTCCTGCAATGGGGAATCGACCAAAGGCTGAGCGCCCAGGGGCGTACCGGAGAGCTCCTTTACGCCACCTCGGGCAAGACCTTGCGCCGGCTATGTCTTGGTCACGAGGGCCTTCTCGCCGACATTTACTGGACAAGAGTGGTACAGTATTTCGGCCGTAAGCGCCTCGAGCACTCGCGGCGCTTTGATTTGCTTGGACCCTTGCTCTCCATCACGACCGACCTCGACCCGCAACTGATCATTGCCTACCGTTTTGGCGCGATATTCCTGGCGGAGAAGCCACCCGGTGGGGCAGGGCGGCCGGAGGAAGCGCTGCAACTGCTGCGGCGCGGCATCGTGGCCAACCCGGACTATTGGCGCCTCTGGCAGGACCTGGGATTCATCTATTACTGGGACCTAAAGGACTACCCGGCGGCCGCGCGTGCGTTCCAGGCCGGAAGCGAGCGGCCAGGCGCGGAAATCTGGATGAAAGTTCTGGCGGCATCGGTGGCCGCCGGAGGTGGGGCGCTCTCCACCTCGCGTCTGCTCTGGTCCCAGATCTACCGCGAGGCCGCGAACGACCAGATCCGCAAGGCCGCCGAGGAGCATCTCATCGCCCTGCAGGCTCAGGAGGAGATCAATCAACTGAATTCGCTCCTTGCGCATTTTCGCAATCAGACGGGGCGTGGCGCGCGGTCGTGGGCCGAGTTGGTCCTGGCCGGCCATTTGCGAGAAGCACCGCGCGACCCGACGGGAGTTGCCTATCGAATCGGCCCAGACGAGCGCGTCGCACTGGGTCCGGGGAGCAAGGTGGACCTACGGCTCCTCCAGTCAGATTGACCGCAGCTTGGCGAGGCATTGGGTTTGGACCTGGCAAGATTCATTTTCTGGGAGGGCCTCAAGACGCTGGGGCTGCTTTTCCTTGGGCTCCTGGCGGCGAAGGCCGTGGGTGCACTTGCTCGCCCCGCGCCCTTAGCGAGGCGCGGCGTCGCGCCCTTGCTCCGTGCGAGTCTCTACCTCCTTATTCTGATGTTGGTGGGCACGGGCGCGCTGACCATTGGGTACGACCTGGCGGCCGAAGCTTACATGTACGCCTGTGTGCGGGACCTCGGCCGGCGTGAGGTGGGCATGGCCTATCTCAATGCCCGACAGGCAGTGAAACTTCGCCCCGCAACACTTCGCTATTGGCAGACCCTTGCGAGCGCCAAGTTCGCCCAGCAGCAGTTTGCTTCAGTGATTGCCGACCTTCCCGTTCTGCTCGCGTTGAGCGGGGGAAAGCTGGAGGAAGAGGAGGCCTATCGAGTGGCCGCGGCGTACTACTTCCTGGGGCAATACGAGCAAGTCTTTCCCCTGACACGGCGGATGATTCGCGAGAACCGCGTCTTTGCCGCGCCCTATGTCCTCGAAGGGTATACCTATATCGCGCAGAAAAAGTACGCGCCGGCCGAGAAGGTATTTCTGGAGGTGCTCCAGATGTTCCCCAGCCAGCAAGCGGCGGTCGAGGGGCTGGCCCACGCACACTATCTGAGCGGCCAACGCGCCGCCGCCTTGTCCGTCCTCGATCAGACGGCGCAATTCCGGTTCCCCTCGGAAGCGCGCCAGCGCTTTGAGGCCTTGAAGGATCTCTATGCCCAGTAGCAGCCGGGTGGCGGTCCGTCTGCGCCTGGAGGACGCTGTCGCGCTGGCTTTTTTCCTCCTGACGATGGGCCTCCGTCTCTTCATCAAGGGCTTTGGATCGGTGACGCTGAGCCCGGCCGACGTGCTCGTCATCATTCCAGCGATGACCTTCTTGCTGACCAAAGAGTTTGTCCACTATTTCGTCATGAGCGCCCGCCACGCCACCGAACGATCATCAGCCAGCCTTCGGAGTTTCATCCGTCCTTACTGGGAAATCTTCCGCGATTGGTCGCCATTCCTCGTCATTCTGTTGATGTACTACTCGTTGTGGGGCGATGCGACCCACCTGCTGGTGACCCGCGACAGGGACGCGGAATTGATCGAGTGGGACCAGCGGCTGTTCGGCTGTCAGGCCAGCGTGGCCCTCCAGCCATTCGTCACTCCCCCCCTCACGGCGTGGATGGAGCTGGCGTACGTCTTTCACATCTTCAATATCCCCATCGTGGCCTGCTTTATTTACGTGTGGCGGTCGCGCGAACACTTTCGCGAAATGATGTCCGGGGTGCTCGTGGTCACTTTCTTCGGGCTGATCGGTTACCTGCTCGTCCCGGCCATCGGCCCCCTTTACACATTGCGCGACCAATACACCGTGCCCCTCCGTGTGCCCCTCGAGGTTGTCAACCGACAGATCGAGTTCATGGACTACGCGCGCATCAAGCGGGACGTGTTCCCGAGCTTGCACGTGGGCATTTCCTTCGTCGTCTGGCTTTACGCCTACCGCAACTCCCGCCGGCTTTTCTGGATTCTTGCTCCCCTCGTGCTGAGCCTGTTCGTTTCGACAGTTTACCTGCGTTACCATTACCTGGTTGACGTGGTGGCGGGACTCCTCCTCGCGCCACTTTGCTTCTTCCTGGCCAACTGGCTGTTCCTGAAATTCGGTGAAGTCAGATTCACCCTGGCGCTCCCGGAAGCGCTGGCGCAGCGGACGGCCGGCTGGGGATGGTTCCAGCCGCAGGCCGTGGTGGAAGAAAATCCCAAGGAGCGTCCGTGAGCTGGGGGCCAACGGACCGTATTCGGGCCGCATTGGGACGCGCGTTGGCCCCCTCCGCCTCGCCACGATCGACTGCCGCTTTGGTTGCAGCCCTAGTTCTGACGGCAGTGCTGCCTTACCTCAACGTCCTTGCCCACGGCTTTGTTTATGATGACCACACGCAGGTTCTGAACAATCCCTACATCCAGGATTTCCGCCACCTGCGCGAGATATTCTCGACGACGGTTTGGTCGTACGTGGGGGCCCAAGGCGTCACCAACTACTACCGGCCGATGATGACGCTCGGATACTTGATTTGCTACAAGGTGTTTGGGCCGCTTTCCTATGGGTTCCACCTGGCCAGCTTGTTCCTTCACGCCGGCGTGGTTGGCCTGCTGTTTCTCGTGACCGGGTGGATGACCAGGTCTCGCCTGCTGGCCTTCATCGCGGCGGCACTCTTCGCCCTCCATCCGATCCACACGGAATCGGTCGCGTGGATCGCGGCTGTGACCGACCTACAACTGACGTTGTTCTATCTCCTGACGTTCATGTTTTACTTGCGCGTTGCCGTGCCCGGCGGCGGGCGGTCTGCCAACATGCAATGGGGGATGGCCGGAAGTTTCGTTCTGGCGCTCATGTCGAAGGAACAGTCGCTCACCCTCCCCGTCCTGGCCACCGCTTACGAACACTTCTGTCGCGAAGACCGCGGCTCAACGACTTGGCGTCAAAAGTGCGGTCGATACTATTGGCTATGGCTGCTCTCCGCCGGCTATCTGCTGTTTCGCGTGCGTTTCTTCGGGGCGCTCGCGCCGGCGCTTCAGATATCTGACCTGACCTGGGGCCAGGCAGTGCTCACCGCGATTGCCCTTGTGGGCCAATACGTGGGGAAGCTGCTTTGGCCCGTAGAGCTCTGCGCCTTCTACGTCTTCCGAAGAAGCACGAGCCTGCTCGACCCGCGCGTGCTGGCGGGGCTCGGCGCCTTGATGGTGCTGGCGATCCTTTTCGTATTCGCTCGGCGACGCGCGCGCCTGGCGGCGTTTGCCATGCTATGGATGTTGGTGACACTGGCGCCCGTCCTTAACGCGCGGTGGATGGCGGCGAACGTCTTTACGGAGCGCTATCTCTATCTCCCTTCTGTAGGTTTCTGCTGGCTGGTGGCGTGGGGCTGGGTTCGCCTCTGGGAGAGGGTGGAGGAGCGCTCCGCATTTTTGCGGAAAACGCTGGTGGGGGCGTTAATTCTCCTTGCCGCACTCTATGCGCTCCGCGTCGTCACCCGCAACCGCGACTGGTCCGATGACGTTACGCTGTATGCCAAGACGCTGGAGCTCTCGCCCGGCGCCTACCACATTCGCAACAACCTGGGCACAGTCCTTTGGAAGCAGGGCAGGGTCGCAGAGGCTGAGCACGAATGGCGGAAGGCGCTCGCCCTCTCACCCCGAAACGCCATCATCCTCAACAATCTGGGTCTTGTCCGCGCTCATCAAAGAGAATATGAGGAGGCGATAGAGTACTTTCAGCGCGCGATGCGCTTGAAACCCAGCTACACCGATCCGCATTTGGATTTGGGTGCCGTCTATCAGGAGATGGGGCGGACGGCGGAGGCGGAAGTCCATCTGCGGGCCGCGGTGGTGCTTTCGCCTCTGAACTTGGACGCGCGGAACAAGCTGGCCAGAATCTACTTGGAATCGGGGCGGCTGGAGCTGGCCGAAGATCATTACCGGTTGTCTTTGGCCAGCCAGCCGAACTGGATCGCGCATCATGGCCTCGCGGAAATCTTCGCCCGGCGCGGTGATTGGGCGCGGGCCGAAGAGCATTACCGCCGGGCGGTCGAGATCAATCCCGTGGCGAGCGACTCGCGTTTTGCGCTGGGCGCGATTTACGCCGCCCTCGGCCGGAGGGCCGAGGCGATGCGGGAATACGCAGCGGGCTTGGCCTCTGACCCGAAGAACTCGCAGGCCCAGGCCGCGCTAAGGAAGCTGCTGGGAGAAAAGCCGGAATGAAGATTCCATCGTGCGCGGGCCGGCGATTGCGCTGCTTGGCGCTCGTGCTCACTCTCGCCGCCTTGCGTGCCCCTGCGGGGGATCCCTCCGCGCCGGCGCTCGATGATTACATCCGCAAACTCGAATCCAGCTACCGCAATGTGAAGTCGCTGCGCGCGGAGTTCACGCAGACGCACCAATGGGGCACGAGGATACGGGTCGAATCCGGAACGGTTCACTTTGCCCGCGGTGGACGGATGCGCTGGGACTACCGTGAACCGTCGCCTAAGCTTTTTCTCGCCACCGGAAAGGAGCTGATCCTCTACGTGCCGGCGGAAAACCAGGTGACCCGATCCAGGGTCAAGGCGAGCGAAGACGTGCGAGTGCCTTTCCGCCTCCTTCTTTCCCGCCTGAATTTCAGGCGCGTGTTCTCGCGGATCGAGTTTGTCGACAGCGCGATCGAGGTGCAGCCGGGCAGCCGCGCGCTACGGGCGATTCCCAAGCAAGGCGAGGAGGCTGGCTACCGCGAAGTCTTGTTGGAGATTACGCCCACGTTCGACATTCGGCGCCTCGTGATTACCTACGCGGACCGCAGCCGCATGGAGTTTGTGTTCGAACAAATCAAGCGCAATGCCGCTGTGAGCCCTTCGCTCTTCCGCTTCACCCCACCGCCCGGCGCCGAAATCATTGATCAGAGGTAGGGCCGGGCTTCATTCCGGCATTCGGTTGCTTGGGGCTCATGTCGCCTTGAAAGGCGGCGCTAGGAGAGGACATAGGATTCGATCGCCGCGGCCACGCCGTCCTGGTCGTTGGAGAGGGTCATGGGCCAGCCGTTGCTTTCCAGGCCGTCGCTGCGATTGGCCATCAGCACGGGCACGGCGGCGAACTGGAGCATTTCGAAATCGTTGTGGTTGTCGCCGATGGCCATGACGTCGGTCGGGGCGATGCCGCAATGCTCGGCGTAGCGGGCGAGCGCCGCACCCTTCGAACAGCCGCGCGTCATCACATCGAGAAGAGAGACATTACGTGTCAGGTACTTGGTCCAGCTCAGGTGAACGTGCGCGGCAACTGCCGACTCGGCAATGAGGGGCGCGACGCGTTCGACGGTTGCCGGTGGTCCACCGAAAAGGACCTGGATGGGATCGCTGGCAAGAGGGGCTTCCAGGTTTTCGACGAGCTCGAGGAATTCGGCGCTGTTGCGGCGATACCAGCCGAGCGGACCTTCTTCGACCGCGCCCTCCTGCATCACGATTTGCCCGCGGCCCGGCCGGTCAAACAGGAGCGCAGCGTAAGGACGAAAATCCCGCGTTACGCACAGCACCTCGAGGGCAATCGAGCGCGGCAGGAAATTCCGATAAAGCACCTCGCCGTTGGCCGACGTAATCAAGGCCCCATTCGAAGAGATCAGCGCAACGGGACAGGAAAGCTGCCCAATGTATTTGCGCGCCGCGTGCCACCGTCGGCCGGTGGCCACGGCAATCTCAACGCCGCGAGCGCGGGCGGCGGCGAGCGCCTGCCGGTTGGCGGGCGAAACCTCGGAATGGCTGTCGAGCAGCGTGCCATCGAGGTCGATGGCAATGAGGCGAATGCGCATGCCACCTCATTCTAGCATAGCTGGAACGGGGCCTGGTGCGCGGTGAGGCCGGTCCCCCTGGGCGGGCCAGGCGCCGACCGCCGTTACAGAGTTGCTGGACGGGGCCGACCCCGCGCCAGTGCTTGATTTTGGCGGGCGGGGGGCGTAGATTAACGTTAAGGGATGGCTCGCCAGGCCAGGAGGAGGCTTCCGATGACGATCAGGTTTGTAGCTCTCGGCGTGGCCCTGCTGTGGGCAGCGAGTGCGATCCTCGCGCAAGAGTCTGCCGGGAGGCCCACTTCCCTGGGCGAGCTGGCACGGCAAGAGCGCGCGCGGCGAATGAAGGTTATGCAAGAAAAATCCGTGCGCCTCTGGAGCAACGAAAACATCCCGCGGCGGCCGGCCGGTGAAGGCCTCACGGCGGCGGCGGGCATTTCCGCCACGCCCACTGCACCCGCCCCGGAAGCGGCTCCCACCGATGCGACCCCTCCCGCAGCTTCGGCCGAAGCGCCTGCGCCCGGTGGCCCGGGTGAAGTCCACGATGAGGCGTACTATCGCAAACGTATGAGTGAGCTGCGCGCCCGCCTGGAAACGCATCAGCGCCAGTTGGCTGTCTTGCAGCAGAGACAGTCGCAGGGGCGGATCCAATACTATCCCGATCCCAACCAGACGCTATTGCAGGAATACTCGCGCTCGGACATCAATAAGTTGAACGACGAGATTGTCAAGAAGCAGCAGGAGATCGCCGCCGACGAACAAGCTATTGAGGATCTGCAGACCCAGTTGCGCCGGGAAGGCCATCCCCCCGGCTGGTTGCGGTAAGACGCACGGGGAGCCGGGAGTCGAGGTTGCCCCCGTGCTGCAGAGCCCCCCAAGCCAGGAACGTATGGAGCGTGAGGTACTATGAGGATTAGACTCACAAGTTTTGTGCTATTCGCAATCCTGCTGACATTCGTTTCCTCCGTGGCGAGCGCGCAGAACCTCGCTGATCTGGCCCGGGCATCGCGGGAAAAGAAAATGAAGGTCATGAAACAGCAATCCGTCCGCATCTATACCAACGACAACATGCCCCGCCGGCCCGCCAACGAGGGAGCCACGGCCGCCGCGGGCATGTCCGTCTCGCCCCCTTCCTCCACAGGTGAATCCGTTCCCCCGTCGTCTCCCGACATCACCACGGCGCCTGCAGGCGCGGAAGAAGACGAGAGGCAGACCAAGGAGTTCTGGCAAGGCCGCTTCAAGACCCTTCGTCAGCGCCTCGCCGACACGGAAGAGCTCCAGCGGCTGGCTGAGGATGAGCTGAGCCTCCTCCAGATTCAGCAAGCTCGCGAACTTTCGCCTGATCCGCAGGGCGGACTCGAAGCGAAGGTCAAGGCTGCTCGCGCCGAGGTCGAGGCGAAACGGCTCCAGATCGCAAAACTCCGGAAGGAACTCGAGGAGCTTGAAAAAGAATTCAAGGACAGCGGCGCCCCCACCGAGTGGAGCAAGACCGACTGACGCCGCTTCCCGGTACGCTAACGGCCGCCTCCCAGTTTCTTCTGCCCGAACCTCAAGGGCAGCTCGTATAAGAGACGGCGTGGTTTCCGCATAACCTGTCGAGACCGCGCAGGATAACGAGAATCATGGTCCGTTCACACCACGACCACTCTTCTGCCCCACATGCAGGGTGGCGATACCGCCGCTGAAATTCCTATACCGAACCTGGGAAAATCCCACTTCACGCAGCGCCGCCGCCAACTGCTCCTGGTCGGGGAATCGCGAGACGGAATCCGGCAAATAGTGGTACGCACCCGCGACGCCGGAGATCCATGTGCCGAGGCGCGGCAGGATCTGATTGAAGTAGAAACGGAAGAGCGGCCCGAGCAACGGCCAACGCATCCGCGAGAATTCCAAAATCGCGACCATGCCACCCGGCTTTAGAACCCTGTGCATTTCTCGCAGCCCGTGACCGTAGTTGGCGAGGTTGCGAAATCCGAAGGCAGCCCCGATTGCGTCGAGCGATCCGTCACGGAAAGGCAAGGTGAGGGCGTCCGCCTCCAGGAAGATCACGGGGCGCGCCGCGGCGCGAGCTTTCACCTGCGCGCGCCGCAACATGGGCTTCGAAAAATCCGCCCCGATCACCGTGCCCGCGGCGTGCCGGGCAAAAGCTAGCGCCAGATCCCCGGTCCCACAGCAGACATCCACGACGACCGAGCGCGGCCGTGCGACAACCTGCCGGAGTTCCCGGGCGGTCGCCTTTCTCCAGGCGATATCTCGGCCCAGCGAGAGGAAATGATTCAGGAAGTCGTAACGCGGCGCCACCTGATCGAACATGTGGCGCACGGCCTGCGCGGTGGCGGCCGGCCCATCGACGTTCCCCAGCGGGCTCCCGCGCGAGGCCAGGGGTGGGTTTTCAGTCATGGCGGTCGCTCATTTGAATGTCGCGGAAGGCCGACTCGGCCTCGGAAGCTGGCACGTCCGCGACCACGCGCACCTTGCCGATGCGTTCCGGCAAGACCCAATGGATCTGGCCGCCGACAGCCTTCTTATCGCGCGGCAACAAGCTCATCACGCGCTCCGGCGAAAGGTCGCGAATCCGCGGAAGCGGGGCGACGCGCCGGATCAAAGCGGCGATGCGCGCGGCCTCGGTGCTTCTGAGAAGCCCCAGCCGTTCGGCCAGGCGCGCCGCAGCAAGCATGCCCCATCCCACCGCCTCACCGTGGAGGTACCGCCGGTAGTTCGTCGCCTCTTCGAGCGCGTGCCCAAACGTGTGCCCGAGATTCAGGATGCGCCGCAACCCTGCCTCGCGCTCATCGCGACTGACCACGTTCACCTTCACCTGCGCCGCGCGGGCCAGAATCGGGCCCAGACTCCCGGCGCGCGCGGGCACCAGGTCATCCAGGCGTGCTTCCAGCTCGCCGAAGAGGGTGGGGCTTGAGAGAACGGCGTGCTTGATGACTTCGTGCAGGCCCGAACGGAACGTCCTCGCGTCGAGCGTGGAGAGGACGATGGGATCGGAAAGCACAATGCGAGGGGGATAAAACGTTCCCACCAAATTCTTCATCGCGCCCACATTGACGGCGGTTTTTCCGCCGATCGCGCTGTCCACTTGCGCCACGACGGTGGTGGGTACTTGCGCACAATCAATACCCCGCATGTAGGTGGATGCCACGAAGCCGCCCAGATCGCCGATCATCCCGCCTCCGAAAGCGATGAGCAGCGAACGGCGGTCCGCACCCCGGGCCAGAAGTGCGCTCGCCACGCGCTCGACACGGCGCAAGCTCTTGGAAGTTTCACCGGAGGGGACGGTGATCGTGGCGTACTGCTTCAGCCCGCTGGCGCGCGCGAATTCCTTGCCCCAGCGCTTCCACAAGCCTTCTTCAGTCAGTACAAAGATGGAGCTGTACTTGCCCAGGTCGAGTTCCCGCAGCGCGCGCCAGGCGCCGCGCCCCACCACGACGGCGTAGGAGAAGCTTCCGGCCTGAACTTGCAGCTTTTCCATTCCTCCTCCCTGACGCCCAATGGACCCCCAGCCTCGCTACACATAACATAGGCGCACGCACCGAACAAGCCCGGCGGCTGTTCCACTCCGGGCGCCCGAGTTGCCAACGTCTTGACGAGACGCTATGATGATGGCGCACATGCAACGCCGCAAGACGCTCAAGGTGGATTTTTTGGTTCTGGGCTGTGGCATCGCCGGCGTACGGGCCGCGATCGAACTGGCGCGCGCGGGTCATGTCCTGGTGCTCACCAAGGGCGAGCTCTACGAATCGAGCACGGAATATGCGCAGGGCGGCATTGCCGCGGCACTGGGCGAGGACGACGAAGTTTCTCTGCATCTTCACGACACCCTCCAGGCGGGCGACGGCCTCTGCCGCGAAGACGCCGTGCGCATTCTGGTCGAAGAAGGACCCCGTCTAATCCACGAACTGATTGACTGGGGGATGAAGTTCGATCGCAACGGCACCAAGCTGGCCTTCACGCGGGAGGGCGCCCACAGCCGCTCGCGCGTCCTGCACGCGCACGGGGATTCGACGGGGCGCGAAATCCTGCGCGCCTTGATGGCCAAGGCGAAGTCCCTGCCCGCCATCCACGTGCAGCCCTACGCATTCGGAGTGGATCTGCTCGTCGAAGACGGCCGGGTGGTGGGTGCCGAGTACCTCGACGAGAAGTCCGCCATGCGGCGGAAGGTTTACGCCGACGCAGTCCTGCTTGCCACCGGCGGCCTCGGCCAGGTTTACAAGGAGACCACCAATCCCGCGGTCGCGACCGGCGACGGGATCGCCATCGCCTGGCGTGCCGGCGCGGTGCTGAGGGACATGGAGTTCGTTCAGTTTCATCCCACCGCCCTCTATGTCCAGAACGCGCCGCGCTTTCTGCTGTCGGAAGCCCTGCGGGGCGAGGGCGCGCAGTTGCGGAACATCGATCTGGAACGCTTCATGCCCCGCTACCATGAGGCGGCGGAACTGGCTCCCCGGGACATCGTCTCGCGCGCCATCGTTATGGAAATGCATCGCTCGCGCAGCGAGTTTGTCTATCTCGACCTGACGGGACTTGATGCCGAACACGTGAAGAGACGCTTTCCGAGGATCTACACGACCTGCCTGGAGTACAACCTGGACATCACCACGGACCTGATGCCGGTGCGCCCTGCGGCGCATTATGCGATGGGCGGCGTGGCCACGGACCTCCACGGCGCCACCAGCCTCCCCGGGCTGTACGCGGCGGGTGAAGTGGCCTCCGCGGGCGTGCACGGCGCCAACCGGCTGGCAAGTAATTCGCTGCTGGAGGGGCTGGTCTTCGGCGCGCGCGCGGCCCGCGCCATGATTGCCCAGCGGTCGCCCGCACGCCTGGCGGCGGAGCTCGCCGAGCCATCCGTTTGGAGCGCGCCCCCGGCGTCCGATCGGGCGGGGTCCGACAGCGCCCAGGCAACGGCGAAACTGCTTGCGGAAGTTCGCACGCTGATGTGGGACAAGGTTGGCGTGATCCGTCGCGGGAAGGATTTGGCGGACGCGGTCAAACGCCTCCAGGCAATTACTTTTCCGGCGGCGCCGCCCGTCCGCGACGCCTTTGAAGCCGTGAACATTCTGGAAGTGGCGCGGATCATAGCGGGTTGCGCGCTCGCGCGGGAGGAAAGTCGCGGCGCGCACTATCGTACCGACTTCCCGCTTAAGGACGAGACAGGACCTCCGAAGCATTCCTTCGTTTGCCGAAATAGCAAAGTCACTTTCAGCCCGACCGCCTCCGCGAGCCCCCTCCCCCAATCCTCCGCACGTTAACCCGCGATACCGCCCGCCGCAGCGGGATCTCGCTCCGGCTCAGTTTTCGGAGGCGATGCGTGCATTCCGCTCGGCACGCAGGGACGCGGCGACGGCCACAAGGAGCACAATGGTGATCACGCCGAGCGAGAGGACGATGGGAATCTTGTAGAAGCCCGCGACCAGCATCTTCACCCCCACGAACATCAAGACCAGCGCCAGCCCCGGCCGCAGGTAGCGGAATCTCCCGATAGCGCTCGCCAAAATGAAGTAGAGCGATCGCAGGCCCAGAATGGCAAACACGTTCGATGTGTAGATGATGAAAGGGTCGAGCGTCACCGCGAAGATCGCGGGAATGGAATCCACGGCGAACAGGACGTCGGTGCTCTCGACGAGGACCAGCACCAGAAGCATGGGCGTGGCGTAGCGGCGCCCTTCCCGAACGACGAAGAAGGCAGCGCCTTCGTATTGGGGGGTGATGGGAAAAATCTTGCGGGCGATCTTCAGCAGCGGGTTGCGTTCGGGATGGAATTCCTGTTTTTCCTCGCGGAAGAGTTTGGCCCCCGTCATCACCAGAAAAACCCCGAACACGTAGAGTATCCAGTGGAACCGCGCCACCAGCGCGACGCCGGCGGCGATGAATGTCCCGCGCATGATCAGCGCGCCGACGATCCCCCAGAACAAGACGCGGTGCTGAAACTGCGGCCGCACGCCCATGTAGCCGAAAATCACCGCGAACACGAAGACGTTGTCCATGGAGAGGGATACTTCCAAGATGTAGCCGGTCAGGAATTCGAGTGCCGGCTGCGGACCCCGCCAGAAGTAAACCCCGACGTTGAACGCGATCGAAAGCGCTACCCAGAAGGCGTACCAACTGGCGGCTTCGCGGAAGGCAATGGCGTGCGGACGCCGCTGGAACACTCCCAGATCGAGGGCGAGGAGGAAAAGAACGACAAGCGTGAAAAGGCCTAGCGCGGGCAGATCAGTCATGCGCGTCGGTAGGGGGCGTCCATACACCGCCCCGAGATTCGAAATTCATGCTCGCTACAGATGGGCGCCCCTTCAGGGCAATCGCTCCGACTTTTCCAGCTCCTCCAATGTTGCCAGCACCACGCGGCCGACAATGGCCAGGCTGGTGGGGCTGCATTTGTCAAGGGTGTCCTGGGCACTGTGCCAGTAACGGTTGTTGGGTCCGTAGTCGAAGTCGAGCAAATCCACCGCAGAGACCCCGGCCTTGACGAACGGAATGTGATCGTCCTCGTAGGCCCGCGGTTCGTCGCGAAAGTAGCGTCCGTAGCCCAGTCGCCGCGCCACGGCAAATACCTTTTCCGCGAGCCACGCCGTGGAATTGTAGTCGCGATAGATGTTGAGCTTTGCGTCCGCGACCATATCCAGCACAATCATTGCCTGGATGCGGTTCAATTCTCCGCGTGCGGCGAGCTTCTGGACCAAGTGGCGGCTGCCGTAAAGCCCGTCGGTTGCGGAAAACTGTACGAAGGCCTCTTCGCCGTCAAAAAACACCAGCCAATAGGTGAACTTGTTTTTTCGCTTTGCGAGCACGCGCCCCATCTCGAGGAGGATCGCGGTGCTTGAACCGCCGTCGTTGGCGCCCAAGAAGTGGATGTCGTCAAAGCGCTTGGTCTCGTAGTGGCCCGCCAGGATCACGATTTTGCGTTGTTCGCCTGGAATAGGGGCGATGAGATTGGTCATCGCGACTTGGCCCAAGGGGGTGGAGGCGGTAAAAGCGTCTTCTTCGACTGTCAGGCCCGCCTGTTTCAACTGGCGCTGGATCTCGACCCGCGTCTTGGCTAGCGCCGCCGACCCGGAGGGTCGCGGGCCGAGCGCCACGATCCATTTCAGATTCTCAAACGCTCTTCGCCCCGAGAAAGTCGTCGACGAAGGCGACCCGCCCGCCGCGCCCAACAACGTCGCAAGGCACAAGACAAGCCCCCCGCCTGTGAGCCGCCCGGCGAGCTTCGCGCCGTCATATTTCTGCATTCCGGCGCGCCCGTTTCTTCTTCAGATAGACGATCCAGGAGAGGCCGATGCTCAGGACGTACAAGGCCACCATCGGAATCCAAAGGATGAACACCGTGGCGAGGTCGGGCGTGGGAGCGATCGCCGCGGCGATGATGGCGGTGACAAGGACGGCGTAACGGATGTTGCGGAGGAGGAATTTGGGCGTCACGATGCCGAAAATCGATAGGAGGAGGATAATCACCGGAAGCTCGAAGACCAGCCCCACACCGACGATGATGGTCGTCACCAGCTTCCAGTACTGGTCGATGGTGATGAAGGGCGCAAACTGGTGGCCGAACTCGACCAGAAATTTCAGCGCGGGCGGGAGCGCCAGCTTGTAAGCGAAAAGGCCGCCGGAGATGAACAAGCCGCTGGTCAGTCCGACGAAAGGCCAAACGTAACGCTTCTCATGCCGGTAGAGGCCGGGCGAGACAAAGACCCAGATCTGATAAAGAATGTAAGGGGAGGCCAGAAAAGTGCCGGCCATCATGGCCAGCTTGACGTACAGGTTAAAGGGATCGATGGGATTGGTGTAAACGAGCTTGTCGGGCAGGTTCAGGGCGCGCAGCGTGTCCGTCAACGGCCGGGCCAGCCAGCCGTAAATGTGATCTGAAAAATAGAAGCAAACGCCCGTGGCGATCAACCACCCGAGAATCGCCCGCAGCAAGCACTGACGGAGTTCTTCGAGATGCTCGAAGAACGACATCTGCTTGCCGCCCAGTTCTTCTTCAGGACCGTGATTCGGGTTCTTCGCGGGGGGGTTCTGAGTAATTGTGGCCATAGTACGGAGCGGAGTCGGATGTCCCTCGCGTGGGACGATCCAGATCCCTGATTTCTTCTTCGAACGAGTTACGCAACTCGTTCGAGGCGCGACGCAACTCCCCGAGGGCCTTGCCCAGCGCGCGCGCAATCTCTGGCAACTTCTTGGGGCCAAAGAGTAGGAACGCCACGAACAAAATAAACCCGATGGTCGTGAGATCGCCGCCGAACAACTTTTCCCCTCTCGCTTGGCATGATAGGTGACGCCTTGAATGGAAGTCAAGCCGTATCGTAGGCTGCCGCCCGGGGCCTCGGCGGCTCGCGCCGCCGTGGCGCGGCATGCCAAGGGATACAAATCCCCCTCACAAGGCATCTAATTTAGTGTTGAGGAGTTAAGCTTTTTTGAGACGGGGCGGTATGGTATACTCACCTGGCAGGGTGAGGAGCTCAGTGGATATGCGGAAAACTCGGCGGGTGGCGTGGTTTATCTTCTGCACGGTTCTGCTCTGCGCCTTCCTCGGCGGCGTCTATGGCCGGCGCGTGGAGGCGACGGCGGGAGCGGCCGAAGACTCCGACGTTCAGACCAGCTACAATGCCTTCACCAAAGTGTACGACCTGGTCGAACAGAACTACGCCGACCCGGTGGACCCCGACCGCGTGATTTTCGGTCCCCCCAACAGCAATCTGGGTGCGATTCCCGGCATGCTGCGCACGCTCGACCCGCACTCCAACTTTTTCGATCCGCGCGCCTACGCCCAACTCCGCGAAGATCAGGAGGGAAAATACTACGGCGTGGGAATGCAAATCCAGGGCCGTCCCGGCAAGCTGGGTAAGCTGGTGACCATCGTGCTTCTGCCGATGCCGGGCTCGCCGGCCTTCCGCGCCGGCCTGCGCCCGGGCGATGTCATCATCAAGGTGGATGACAAATCCACCGAGGACTTGAACACGACGCAGGTCGCCGAGATGCTAAAGGGGCCCAAAGGCACGGTGGTTCGCGTCACCGTCCTGCGCGAGGGCAGCGAGGAGCCGCTCCAGTTCACCATCACCCGCGACGAAATCGCCCGACACAGTGTGGATGCCGCCTTCATGCTCCGGCCCGGTATCGGATACATCCACATCGTCAACTTCAACGAAAACACCAACGACGAGCTTGCGGCCGCCCTGAAGAAGCTCGACGAAAAGAGCTTGCAAGGACTCATCCTCGATTTCCGGGGCAATCCCGGGGGATTACTGCAAGAAGCCGTCGAAGTATCGGAGCACTTCCTCGAGAAAAACCAGCTTATCGTTTACCACTACGGCCGGCATTCCCGCGAGAAGCGCTACTACGCCACCCAAGGCTCCAATGAAAATCGCTACCCGATGATCGTGCTCATCAACCGCCTCAGCGCCAGCGCCGCCGAGATCGTGACCGGCGCGTTGCAGGATCACGACCGCGCCCTGGTGATGGGCGAGCCGAGCTTCGGCAAAGGGCTGGTCCAGACGGTGTACCCGCTCAGCGAGAAATCCGGACTCGCCCTCACGACGGCCCGTTACTACACTCCCACGGGGCGCCTCATCCAGCGCGAGTACGCGGATGTGTCACTCTACGATTACTACTATCATCCCCGCCCCAATTCCAACAACCACAGCGAAGTTCGCTTGACCGACGGCGGCCGCGAAGTTTACGGCGGCGGCGGCATCGCCCCCGACATCCGCGTCCCTGAGCCCAAGCTTACCCCCACCCAGGAGACCCTCGTCCGGCGCGGCGCCTTCTTCAATTTTGGAAAGTACTACCTGGGCATCCATAAGACTATTCCCCGCGACTTCCAGGTGGCCGACGACGTGATCGGGGAATTCAAGCAATTCCTTGCCAAAGAGAAAATCCCGATCGCCGAGCAAGACTTCCAGGACAATCTGGACTTCATCAAGAAGCGCATCCAGCTTCAGTTGGTGACGGTTATTTACGGGGAAGCGGAGGCGACGCGGCTCAGCGTCGAAAACGATGACCTCGTACAGAAGGCGCTCGAGAACCTGCCGCAGGCCCGCCAACTTCTTGCCAATGCCAAGCGGTTCATGGCAGGCAAAACCTCGCGCTAGATTTGGGGATCAGTCCCGAGCGGCTGGTGGACGCGAAGGGATTCGAACCCTCGACCTCAGCGTTGCGAACGCCGCGCTCTCCCAGCTGAGCTACGCGCCCACGATCCGAGCATTGTCAATATAACACGAGTCCGTAAGACCGACAATTCAGCGCGAGGCGTGTGGCATTCTGCTTTTCTCTCGCGCCGCCTCTCGGGGAAGCAGAGGGGCGGGCTAAAGCCCAGCGCGACATCCCTTCGTTGCCTTTTACGCCTTGGGGCGATTCACAAAGTGCAGTATCCCCGCGACGATCAATCCCGCCGGAATACTGAAGAGCAGGAACCAGCGCGCCGCAGGAACAGCGACAAGAATCGTCACCATGATCCCCAGGGCAATAATGCCGCCCAGGATGCCCTTGGTCGGAATATTCGCAATACCCATGCTCTGGTCCCTCTTGCTGTAGCGGCGGTCTATGACCGCCGGTTCGTCCTCGCGTATGCCAAATCCGCCAGGATGCATCGGGACGTTACAGCAACGCCTCCGCCACCGACAGTGCTTCCTCGAGCCGCGCCTCGTCCAATCCTCCCCCCTGGGCGAAATCGCGCGTGCCGCCGCCCTTGCCGCCTATCGGCGCGAGGGTTTGTCTGAGGATGCTCCCCATGTCTTGTGCGCCTCCGGGGGTCTGGGCAAAGAACAGGGCGGCAGGCTTCCCCTTCACTGCGATCAGCGCCACCGTGGTGGGTTGACGCGACAGCGCGTGGGCCAGCATCTTCGCCTCCTCGTAGTCTTCCGCGGCAAAAATCCGCCGCACCACCCTACGGCCATTCCTCTCCGGTGTATCCGCCCAAAGCGCGCGCGCCTCGTATTCGACAAGCCGTTTCACCAGCTTTTCGCGCGCCCGCCACGCCGCGCGCAGTTCCTCACCCTGCTTTGTGATAAGCGCCGGCACATTCTCAACTGCGGCTGAGAAGAGTCTGGCAGACTCGGTCAACACGGCGTAGTCGGCTCGCGCCGCCTTGAGTGCGCGATGGCCGCACACAAACTCGACGCGCGTCAGCCCCTTCAGCCGCTCGAACTTCCGCACCAGGACCATGCCCACGGCTCCGGTACGATTCACGTGGGTGCCCCCGCAGGCGGAGAGATCGAAATCGGGTATCTCGACAAGCCGCACATCCCCTTCCCTCTGTGTCGCTCTCCGCAGGCCCAGGGCGTTGGCCTCTGCCGCCGGCCTGAAGAGAATCACCACCTCATGGTTTTCGAAGATGATGCCGTTCGCCCTTTCTTCGGCCTCGTCCATCTGGCGCCGCGCCAGGCGGTCGGAATCCAGGTCAATGGTGGAAATCTCCGAACCCAGGTGAAAGGAGAGGGTCTTGTAGCCGCCGATCCTTTCAAACGCGGCCGAGAGAATGTGCTGGCCGGTGTGCTGCTGCATGTGGTCGAAACGCCGCGCCCAATCAATCTCACCGACGATGCGCGCGCCTTGCGGGCTGCGCTGCAGCACGTGCGCAATGACTTCCCCTTCGTCGATGACGTCCAGGACAGGGATGCCCGAGATCATACCGCGATCATGCGGCTGCCCGCCGGATTCCGGATAAAAGGCCGTGCGGTCGAGATAGACGCGTACGCCGCCCGCCGTGGGCTCGGCGGCCAGTACATTCGCCTCGAACACCCGCAAGTAACAATCCGTGTAGTAGAGTCGGTCAGTCTTCTGCATCGTTCATTCGCGCCTTACCGATTCGCCGATCGCCGCAAGAGGTTCCACGTACTTGTATCCGCTGGCGGTCAGGAAAAGGACAATCGTCTCGACTCCTGCGATGTAGCCATCCGTCAAAAGGCGGCGGAGGGCCGCCAGGGCCGCGCCGCCCTCGGGTGAAGTCAGGATTCCTTCGGTCTCGGCCAACTCGCGCATGCCCCCCAGCATAGCGCGATCGTCGAGGGCGAGGGCGCTGCCGCGGCTCTCGTGCAGCACTCGCAGCATCCAGAAATCCCCGATGGCCGAGGGCACGCGCAGGCCGGAGGCGATTGTCTTCGGCTCCGGCCATTCGTCGGCGCTCTCTTTTTGAGACGCGAAAGCGCGCACGATTGGCGCGCAGCCCGTGGACTGGACCGCAACCATCTTGGGCCGGCGCTGCTCGATCCAGCCCATCTCCTGCATTTCGCCAAACGCCTTCCACATGCCCACCAGTCCTGTGCCGCCGCCCGTGGGGTAGATTATGACGTCGGGCATGCGCCAATGGAGTTGCTCGTAGACCTCGTAAGCCATGGTCTTCTTGCCTTCGACGCGATAAGGCTCGCGCAGCGTCGAGCAGTCGAACCAATTCTCGGCTGCGACTCGTTCGCGCATCGCCCGCGCGCAGTCCTTGATGCTGCCCGGCACGAGCACGACCTCCGCACCCAGGAGCGCGCACTCCAACTGGTTCAGGCGCGGGGTATCCTCCGGCATAAACACCAGAGCTCTGAGTCCAGCCTTCGCCGCGTACGCGGCAAGGGCCCCGCCCGCATTCCCCGCCGAGGATACGGCTAGCTTCTCGATGCCCAGCTCGCGCGCCATCGAAACCGCCACGGCCATCCCGCGCGCCTTGAATGACCCGGTGGGATTGAACGACTCGTCCTTCAAGTAGAGATTCGGAATCTTCAGCTTCTCGCCGAGATGCCTCGCGTGAATGAGCGGCGTAAATCCCTCACCCAGCGAAACAACAGACTCCTCGCGGGCGACGGGCAAGACCTCGCGATACCGCCAGAGGCTCGGGACACGTCCCGCCAGGCGCTCGCGCACATGCGCGGACGCCAGCGGCTTCAAATTGTACCGGACGGAAAGCGGCGACCCACACGGGCACAGGTTGTAAATCTTGCCGGGCTCAAAATGCCTGCCGCAGCGCGTGCATTCCAGGTGGGAAACCAAGGACATGCAACCATGAGTCTAAACGACGCCGAAATGCAGGGTCAACTCATGCGCCACCGTACACCGATGGCGGGGTCGGGCTGGGCGTCGTGCAATCCGCCGCGACGTTAGAACCGACGAAGTGGGGCATCTTGCATGACTTGTGGAAGGAAGTTACGAGGCGAAGTTTCTTTAAGGCACAGACGGTCCAAACGGATATAATTGATAGCTGGACTTCCGATAGTTCCCGAGCTACTCAGCAGTCGGGCCGGTGGGGTGTCCAGCCTGCCCAGGCATGTCTCTCCGTCATCAAAATGTCCTTCATGCAAAGCGAGAAGCTCATGGCTATCCATGCGGTTTATACTCTTTCCAAGGACGATCCGGAGGCGCGGAGCTGGTTGATGTTCCTCCGCCGCCACGGGTGTTCGGGGCTTTCCAATCTGGTGATCGAGCGCGTCTTCTGGCTGGAAGGCGAAATCGACTGTGAGCGGTTGATGCCGCTGCTGGTGAATCCGCTCTACCAGATGTCATCCGACCATTCCCAGCTCGATCCCGCCCAGGGGCCGATCGTCGAGATTGCCTACCGGCCGGCGGTGACGGACCCCGAAACGCCTTCCATCCTTGCCGGGGCGCGCGCCTTGGGCGAGAACGGGCTCGAGTTCGCGCGCCTCAGCCGGCGGTACCAGTTTGTGGGTCTGGGAGAATCCGAGGCGAGGCGCATCGCGGCGCGATTCCTCTACAACAAAGTCGTCGAGCGCGTGCGGGAGCCGGGTGAGGCGGTGACAACGCTGCGGCCGGCGGGAAACCCCGATGAGGTGCAACCGGTCAGTCTCCTGGGACTGAGCGATGAGCAACTGGTGCAACTTTCCCAAGCCCGCTCATGGTACGCGCCCCTCTCGCAGATGAAAACGATCCAGGCACAGGAAGCGGCCCAGGGCCGGCCACATACTGACGCCGAAGTCGAAATCCTCGTCCAAACCTGGAGCGACCACTGCTATCACACCACGTGGAAGAGTCTGGGATTGCTGAAGCGGCTTTCCGCCGCCACCGCGAAGATCAATCATCCTCTGGTGGTTTCTTCGTTCAAGGACAACGCGGGCGGGATCGAGTTCTATGACGATTGGGTGGTGACGATTAAGGGCGAAACCCACAACTTCCCAAGTTCGATTGCCCCATTCGGAGGCATTGCCACCAAGCACGGCGGCGTGATCCGCGACACGCTCGGCTTCGGCAAGGGTGGCTACCCCATCGGCGGCACCACCATCATGGGCACCATGGACCCGCGCCTGGCGGATGACGCCGTTCCCCCCGGCGCCCTGCACCCGCAGTTGATCGTCTCGGAATCGATTCGCGCCACCGCCTACTACATGAATCCCATGGGCGTCCCGATGATGCATCTCCTCTATCGGATCCATCCAGGCTACGCCAAGTGCTTCGCGCTCGGACACTCGATCGGATTGATTCCGCGAAAGTACGCTATGAAGGACGCGCCGCGGCCCGGCGACATGGCATTGCTGATCGGGGGCGAGACGGGCCGGGACGGAATTCACGGCGCCACGGCCAGCTCCACCGGCATGACCGGCGAGACGCTGGAGAAGGAATTCGCCGCCGTGCAGATCGGACATCCGATTACCGAGCGAAAATTCACTTCGGCGATTCCGGAGCTGCGCGACGCGGGCTGCGTCCGCTCGGTGACGGATCTCGGCGCCGGAGGTATTTCCTGTGCCGTGGGGGAAATGGGCGCGGAGACCGGCGTGGCCATCGATCTGGACAGGATCGCGCTCAAGGACCGGAGCCTGACGGCCTGGGAGATACTCCTTTCCGAGTCGCAAGAGCGCATGCTGATTGCCGTGCCGCCCGAGAAGCTTGCCGAAGCGGAAGAAATCCTGAACCGATTCGAAGTTGCCCACACGGTGGTCGGCTGCTTCACGGACCGCCATCGCCTCGAAGCGACCTGGCGCGGGCAAAAGGTGGTTGACCTCGAGATGTCCTTCCTGTGGGGGGCGTGCCCCATCGATCCCATCGAAGTCTCTAGACCCGTCCGGCAATTGACGCCGCTTGCCATTCCCGAGCCGCGGACGCGGGAAGATTGGGCGAACGCCGTCGAGCGCGTCTTGACGCACTATCACTGTGCCGACCAGCTTGCGGCGGGATCCCGCTTCGACACCACGGTGCAGGGAAGAACGGCCATCGGCCCGTACGGCGGCAAGAATCAGCGGATGCCCACCAATATCTACGTCTCCGCGCCGCTGCGCGGCAAGACTTGCGGTGTCATCACGACGGTGGCTTTCAATCCTTTCTACGGTGAAATCGATCCGGCGGCCATGGCCCGGCTAATGATGTTTGAGGCGGTCACGAAAGCCGTGGTGGCGGGAGCGAATTATCACGAGATGGCTCTTTGCGACAACTTCTACACCCCGCGGGTGCGCCCGGATGTAGCCTGGGATTTAAAGCAAATGGTCGAGACCATTGCCGACCTGTCGGTCGAGCTGGGCATACCGTTCATCTCCGGGAAGGACTCGAGTTCGGGGACCATGGAAAGCGCCGGACGGCGGATTGATGTGCCTCGCACGCTGGTGGTATGCGCCCTGGGGCGCGTTCCCGATGTACGGCAGATCGTCACGAAGGATTTCAAACGCGCCGGCAACCGGCTGGTGCTGGTGGGGAAAGCCAATCCGGAGGCGCTCGGCGGTAGCGTTTATGCTGACAGCTACGGGCAGCGAGGCGATCAGTTGTTTGACGCCTACGACGGCGCCTCGATCCAGACGTTGTGGGGTGCGCTGCGACGCGCACACGAGCAGGGTGCCTACGTTGCGGCCTCCGCCATCGCCGAGGGCGGTGTGATGCGGCGACTATTTGAAGGGTGCTACGGCTCCGGGCTCGGCGCGCGAATCAACCTCGACCTCCTCCCCGAGGGTCGGCGCGACGGATGGCTCTTCGGCGAATTCATCGGTTCCGTCCTCCTCGAAGTACGGCCCGATTGCGACCCGGCCAGGATCCTTTCAGGTATTCCATACGTCGTCCTCGGCGAAGTGACGGCCGATCCTCAGCTCGCTTTCATGCAGGGCGACGAGCTGGTGTGGCAGGATTCCATTTCCAGCTTGGCCGAAGCCTGGTCCAGGACTTTCACTGAGGTGGTGACATGAGTTTGGCAATTACGGCCGTTCTGTACGCCCCAGGAACCAACTGCCACGAGGAGACGATAGCTGCCATCGAGCTCGCGGGCGGGAAAGCCGAGCTTGTCCTCATGCGCGATCTCCTGGACAACCGCACGCGGCTGGACCGCTACCAGGCGGCGGTCGTGCCGGGCGGCTTTTCCTACGGTGACCACCTCGGCGCCGGGCGGATCTTCGGCATCGGCCTGGTGGCCCAACTGCGCGACCATTTGATCGCCTTTCTGGACGCCCAGAAGCCTCTGCTCGGGGTGTGCAATGGTTTTCAGGTCCTCACCGAGGCGGGCATCTTGCCGGGTCGGACACCGGGTCGGAGATCCATGGCGCTCATCGAGAATCAGTCCGCCCGGTTCGAAGACCGCAAAGTTCGGCTATTGGTCATGCCCGAGAAATGTATTTGGACGGAGGGACTGGAAGGAGAGGTGCTAAACATGCCTTCCGCCCATGCCGAGGGGCGCCCGCTAATTTGTGCGACCGGCGAGGCCGCGCCCCGCGTTGTATTTCGGTACTGTGATTCAAACGGCCGACCCACCCTGCAGTACCCTGAGAATCCCAGTGGCGCCCCAGAGGCTGTGGCCGGGGTGACGGATTCCACGGGCCTGGTGCTCGGCCTGATGCCTCATCCCGAGCGGGCCGCGCTGCCGGCCCACTACTCGCAGGATGGGATGAGAATCTTCAGAAACCTCGTGGCTTGGCTCGCCGGTTGAGCACGCAAGAGGATTACTGCCCGGCTAACGCCCCCTATTGCGAATTCGGCAACTGTGATATAAGGTCTCCCGCCAGGGCGTCGATGTGTTAGATGTGCTGGAGAGGATGGTCACGCAACAGGCGGCCTTCCCGAAGGACAAGGATGGGCAACGCGGATTCCAAAGGCAGCGTCCTGATTCTCGACGATGAAGTGGTGGTATGCGCCCTCCTGAGCGAGCGACTCACCATGGAGGGGTATCGCTGCCGGACGTCCCACGATGCCTCGGATGCCCTCAGCGTGCTCGCCCATGAAACCTTTGATCTGGTGATTTCGGACATCCGGATGCCGGGGATGAGCGGCCTGGAGTTTCTCGAGCAGGCCCGTGAGAAATATCCGCGCTCCGCTTATCTGATGGTTACCGGTGAGGATGATGTGCGCGTTGGCATCCAGGCGATGAAGCAGGGCGCGGCGGACTACCTCGTCAAGCCGATTCAGTTGGACGCGCTGGTGGCGAGCGTCGAACGCGCGCTGGCCATCAAGCGCATGGAGCTGGAACTGGAGAGCTACCGGCGAAATCTCGAGGAGAAGGTCGAAGCTCGCACCAAGCAGCTCGAGGCGGCGATGAGGCGCATCGAGCTGACCTACGACGAGACCCTGGAGGCACTCGGGGCCGCGCTCGATCTGCGCGACACGGAGACCGCCGGCCACTCGCAGCGCGTCAGCCGCTATTGTCTGGAAATGGCTTCGGCAATGGGTCGCCCCAGGGATGAACTAAAGCAGATTCTGCGCGGCTCCTACCTGCACGACATCGGCAAGATCGGCATTCCTGACGCCATTCTCCTGAAGGAAGGCAAGCTCACGGCGGAAGAAACTGCCGTGATGCAGACGCACGTCCGCATCGGCTACGACTTGGTCTCGCGGATTGCCTTTCTGGCCCCTGCTGCGGCCATCGTCCTCACCCACCAGGAACGCTGGGATGGCACGGGCTATCCGCAGGGGCTGGTGGGGGATGAGATCCCTCTCGGGGCGCGCATATTCGCCATCGCCGACACCCTCGATGCGATGACCTCGGATCGCCCCTACCGGAAGGCGCTGCCCTTCGCCACGGCGCGGGAGGAAATCGTCCGTTTCTCCGGAAAGCAATTCGATCCTGAAGTGGTTCGAGTTTTCCTGGCGATTGACGAGCCGGTCTGGGAAAATATCCGCCGGGAAGTGGCCGGGCATCGGATCATCTCGAAAGGCTTCATGACACCCCTGCTCGCCGGGGGCCGGTCCCCCGGCGGCCCCAAGCACTGAGCAGTACCAAAGCAGGTCCGTGTGAACATCAGGCAGCTCCGACAGATCTTCGGTAGTTTGACCGGCTACCGGCGGCTCAAGGAGTACGCCCAGGAGATTGTGGACAACGTCCCTGCCGGGCTTCTGGTGTTGTCCCGAGACTTGCGAGTCCTCACGGTCAACCGTTCTTTTCTGGAGTCGTTCGGCCTCACGCCTGACCAGGTCATCGGTCGGCGTCTCGATGAAGTGGTCATGGCGGAGGAGCCTCCCTACCGCGCCGCGAGCACGGGCCCCGGGAATATTCCCCAAAGCGTGTTGCTCGACCTTACGGTTCCGGGACGAATGGAGAAGCGGCCGGCGCGCATCACGCTAACCCGCATCGGGCATCCGGAGGGCGAAGCCCGCCTGCTCATGGTGGTGGAAGATCAGACTGAGAGCGAACGGTTGCGCCGTGCGGCGGAGACCTCCGAACGGCGCTTGCGCGACCTGATTCAAACCGTGGATGCGATCGTCTGGGAAGCCGATGCGACAACGTTCGAGTTCACCTTCGTCAGTCAGCAGGCGGAAAGAATCCTGGGCTACCCGGTATCGGAATGGCTGGCCAGCCCCGATTTCTGGCCTGAGCACATCTATCCCCCCGACCGGGAGCGCGTGCTCGCCGCTTGCCGCACCAACGTGGACAAGGTGGACGTCTACGAGCTCGAGTATCGGATGGTCGCGGCCGACGGCCGCGTCATGTGGTTGCGGGATAAGGTGCGAGTCGTCCGTGACCCGGCCGGAAAAGCCCACCAACTGCGTGGCGTGATGTTTGACGTGAACGAAGAACGGCGGACCGAAGACGAGCTGCGCCGCGTGAATCGGGCCCTTAAGGCGCTCACCCGGTGCAATCAGGCGATGGCCCAGGCTCCCGATGAACTCGCTTTCTTGAATGAGGTCTGCCGGATCGCCGTCGAGGTGGGGGAATACCACTTTGCCTGGGTGGGGTTCGCCGAGTCCGACGAAGGGAAATCCATCCGGATCGCGGCAAAGGCCGGGCACGAAGCGGGCTATCCCCAGTGGCGTCAAGTCGCCTGGGGCGAGGGAGGAGCGGGCGATGGACCCGCGGGACGAGCGATCCGTACTGGCCAAGTGGCGGTGGTCCGCGACATGCCGAAAGATCCAGGTCTTGCTCCTGGGCGCGACGAGGCTCTGAAGGGCAAGCAAGTTTCGATCGTGGGCTTGCCGCTCGTCACCGAAGAGAAGGCGTTTGGCGTTCTGACCATTTACTCGGCCGAAAGCAACGCCTTTGATGCCGAAGAGGTGAGTCTGCTGAGTGACTTGGCCCATCTTGTTTCTTCGGGAGTGACCTTGCTGCGCACCCGCGTGGAGCGACAGCGCACGGAGGAGGAGCGCGCCCGGCTGAGTTCGGCCGTGGAGCAAGCCGGCGAGGCGATTCTGGTGACCGACACGCAGGGCTCGATCCTCTATGTGAATCCCGCCTTCGAGCGCATCACAGGCTTTCAACGCGCCGAGGTGATGGGCCTTTCGCCACGCGTCCTCAAAAGCGGGAAGCATGACCCCGAACTCTATCGCAACCTCTGGCACACGCTAACGCGGGGGGACGTGTGGTCCGGGCGGTTCACTAATCGGAAGAAAGACGGAACCCTTTACGAGGCCGAGGCGGTCATTTCTCCCGTCCGCGACGCGACAGGGCAGATCGCCAATTACGTGGCTGTCGAGCGGGATATCACCCGCGAAAAACAACTTGAGGAACAAATCCGGCTTTCGCAGCGGCTCGAATCGGTGGGCCGCCTGGCGGGAGGCGTGGCCCACGACTTCAACAACCTACTGACCATCATCATTGGATATTGCGACCTGCTGCTGCAGACCGTGCGCACGGAGGATGCGAGTCGCGGGCACATCACGGAGATCAAGAAGGCGGCTGACCGCGCCGCGTCGCTGACGCGCCAATTGCTGGCCTTCAGTCGCCGCCAGGTGCTGGCGCCGCAAATTGTGGACTTGAACGCCGTGGTCGCCAACATGGAAAAGATGGTTAGGCGTTTGATTGGAGAGGATATCCAATTGGCGACATTTCCCGGCGCCGATTTGGGGCGCGTGAAAGTCGACCCCGGCCAGATCGAACAGGTGATCATGAATCTGGTGGTCAATTCGCGCGATGCCATGCCGCAGGGCGGGAAAATCACGATCGAAACGGCCAATGCCAACCTGGACGAAAGCTACGGGGAAGGACACTTCAGCGTCAAGGCGGGGCCCTACGTCCTGCTGGCGGTGAGCGACACGGGCTGCGGGATGGACGCAGCCACCAAGGCCCACATCTTCGAGCCCTTCTTCACGACCAAAGAGCAAGGGAAAGGGACGGGCCTGGGGCTGGCGATGGTTTACGGTATCGTCAAGCAAAGCGATGGGTATATCTGGGTTTACAGTGAGGTCGGCCGCGGCACGACCTTCAAGATCTACTTCCCGCGCATCGATGCGCCCCCCGTCGTCGCGCCGGCCGGCAGAAGCGTGGCCGAACGTCCACGGGGTTCTGAAACGATTCTGCTTGTAGAGGACGAGGCGGCGGTGCGAGCGCTGGTGAGCGGCGTGCTTCAGTCGAGTGGCTACACGGTCCTGGTGGCGAGCAGCGGCCAAGAGGCCGTCGCGCTCTCGGCGCAACATCCGGGAACTGTTGATTTGCTACTGACGGATGTGGTGATGCCGGAAATGAGCGGTCCCCAGCTCGCCGAGCGTCTGGCAAGAACGCGCACGCAGATGAAGGTGCTTTACATTTCGGGCTATACGGATGACGCAATCGTTCATCACGGGGTTTTGGATTCAACAGCGGCCTTTCTTCAAAAGCCTTTTACGCCGGAAAGCCTCGCGCGTAAAGTACGCCAACTCTTGGACGGGGCCTGATCCTCGGCGCAACTCCGGAGGGCGGAATCCGCGGAGGGAGGCTTCGCTCACCGCGGGGCCTGGCGCGGTAGGACTGTGAGGATGCAGGCCAACCCCGCCAGTTGCCCGTTGCGGCCCGGGAACGGCGAGAGGGTGAGGCTCAAAAGGTGCTTATGACCGGACGGCGAAGTGTAGCCCAACGGCATGCGAGGATTTCCTTTGCCGCTCTCGAAAGAGCCCCGGATCGCCATGGCCAGCGGGGAATCGGCACCAAAAATCTCCCCATAACGCCGCCGCGACCAGAGATCGACTTCCAGGATGTTTCTCGCTGCCTGGTTGGCGAGAGTCAGAAACCCTCCCTTATCAAAAACCATCAGACCCTGGGGCGAGGCGCGCACGATCGTCTCCAGCGCGCGCGTACTCGTGTCAGCACGCTCCTCAGCTTCACGCAGCAAGGCCTCCAATTGTTTCTCGCGCGATTTCAGAGTAGCGACAACGCCCTGAAGGGAAGCCAGCACCAACGCCGATTCATCCCGCACCGAAGGAGAAGGGCGCGTCACGGTCATCGGCTTCTTTGCGCGGCGCATCGCCCGGTGCAGGGCGTAGATGATGAGAATCATCACGGCGCCGATTACCAGCGCCGTCCCCAATAACATCACGACTTGTTGCGGATTGAGGCGTGGCGTCATATCACCCGGCAAGGCCCGCCCATCGGAGATAAGCATCGAGCACGGCCGGGCCCCAGAAGGTGGTCAACAACGCCGCGAGCCCAAGAAAACTCCCGAAGGGCCAGGCATGATGACGCAAGCGCGAGCTCAGAAGCTCCAGCGGCAAGGCCACGACCGTCCCCAGCAGTGAACCCAGGAGGATTGTCATCAAAGTGAGCGGCACGCCGAAAAACGTTCCCACCATGAGCATCAACATTACGTCGCCAAAACCCAGCCCCTCTTTCCCGGTGAGGCGGAAAAATCCCTCGGCGACCCCGTAAAAAAGGCCGCCTCCCACCGCCGCACCGCCAAGAGCGGCCAGGACGGACGAAAAGGGTGGTCCGATAAACACCCCGAAACGCGCCAATAACCAGTCCAGGGGGCGCGGATCGACCGGCACGAGGAAACTCAGTAAGAGACCCAGTCCCATGCCCAGCAGCGTTACGGGGTGCGGGATGCGACGGACCGTGAGATCCGTGAAGATCAGAACAATGAGCAGCATTCCCAGGACCGCGAATTTCACCAATCCCGGACTCAGGTCAAACCGGCGATAACACAGGATCAACACGACGGCAGTCAGCACCTCGACGGTGGGGTAGATGACCGAAATTCGCGAATGGCAGTCGCGGCACCGGGCGCGGAGCAAGAGGTAGCTCAGAACCGGGATATTATCGTACCAGCGGATGAGTTTGCCGCAACGTGGACAATGGGAGCGCGGAGAAATGACCGACTCACCTGCCGGCAGGCGATGGATGCAAACATTCAGAAAGCTGCCGAAGGCCAATCCCAGCAGCGCTAAAGTCGCATGAGCAACAAGGTCGGTGGTCTGCAACGCGGTCCTTTGGAAATCCGCTCGCCCAACTGTTGTCCGGCACGGATTTCTTGGGCGCGCGGCCTCGGAGGTGCTCAGGGGCCAGCCAGTTGCCGGTACAGCTTCTCCGTGCGCCCGACCATTATAGCAGCCGAAAACTGACAGGCCCGCGCGCGCGCCGCCTTGCCCAACTCGGCCACGCGTGCCGAATTACGGAGAGCGTCGTTAACCGCACTGGCGAGCCCATCCGCTGAGTCGGATGGGACGAGCCAGCCCGTGAGGCCGTCCTCGACCACCTCCGGTAATCCGCCCACGCGGCTGGCGACGACGGGCCGGCCATTCGCCATTGCCAGCAACGCCGCCGAGCCAAGCCCTTCGGCGCGCGAGGGCGTCAGCAACAGGTCAATGGCCGCGAAGAAAGGTGCAAGATTTTCGAGGTGGCCCAGGAATTGAATGCGACCCGCGGCCTTGCCGGCAAGCTCCCGAAGGCGATTCTTCACTTCTGCCCGCGCCTCGCCGACCAACAACAATCGCACCTGCGGGTGATTTTCCGCCAATATGCGGGTTGCCTCCACGGCAACGTCCTGGCCTTTTTCTGGGGTAAATGAGCCCACCTGGCCGAGCACAAATTCGCGCTCGCCGAGGCCCCACTGGGCGCGGGCTTCCGCGCGCTCCTCGGGAGAAGGAAGATGCGGTGGAATTTCGATTCCGTCGGGAATCACCTCGATCCTGCGGGCCGAGACGCCCGCCTCAATCAGCAAGCCGCGGATGAAATGCGACACGGCAATCACGGCGTGGCACGTGCGACTGTACATGAAGTGATGCCGCAGGCGGGCACCCGGCAGGAAAGTCACCCTCCGACTCGCCACGCGACGAACCGGCAATCCCCACGATGCGAGCCAGCTTATCGTTTGTCCCCGACCATCATGCGCGTGAAGAATGTGGGCGGGCGTGGCCAGCAGGTATTGCCGAAGCTGAACGATGCCGTGGGCGTGCGCCAGATCGTACGCCGGCAGCGCAAAGACGGAAAAGCCCTCGGCCAGCGCCTGCTGCTCCAGGGCGCTTCCCTCGGGACAGACGATGAGTTGTTCGTGCCCACGCTCGCGGAGGCCGCGCGCCAGAAGCAGCAATTGCCGCTGGCCACCGCGCAGCTCGCGACCGGTATCGATGTGAAGAATCTTCAGCAAGCGCCAAGCTCGAAAATCGAAATGTGAAACTCGCGCGCAAGGGCAAACCGCGCCTGAGTGCCGGCCCGTCGCCTAACTCCTCACTGCTGACGTCCGGCCCTCCGCGGCCTGGAGCCTCCACCACTTTTGATATTTTCGCCGCACGTAACGCGCCGCCATCCAGGCAATAAGGAAACCCTGCGGGCCGTCCAGAACGCCAAGCCGCAGGAAATAAGTCGAAAAGAAAATCCACAAGGGCGCGAGGAGACGACGCACGGCGCTCAGTTGCTGCCCGCGCGCCACCATTTCCTGCGCGGCAAGGTCGGTGTAAAACTCGATTCGTTCCCGATGCTCCCGAAGCGAGTCGCAGGTGTAATGCAGGATTTCGCCTTCCAGGGCTTCCACGGGTCCTTCCACGGTTACCGATTCGTGAACAAACTCGCCTCGCCAGCTTCCGCGCCGGCGATCGTAAAGACGCAACTTGTAGTCGGGATACCAACCCGAGTGGAGTATCCACCGTCCGAGATAAAAGGCGCGCCGCGCGAAGCGATAGCCCGCCGCGGTGGGTTCTGTGGCTTTCCAGCGCGCCAGGGCGGCCTGCGCGTCTTCGTTCAACTCCTCGTCGGCGTCCAGGCTGAGAATCCAATCGTATGTGGCCTGCGCGGCGGCAAAATTCTTCTGTGCGGCGAAGCCCGGCCACGGATGAGCGATGACCCGCGCGCCGAGGTCGCGGGCGATTTGCTGTGTCCCGTCCGTCGAGCCGGCATCGACGACGATAACTTCATCCGCGCAGGCCAGCGACCGGAGCGCGCGCGCGATGTTCCTGGCCTCGTTGCGGGTGATGATCGTGGCAGAGATCGGTGGCATGGTGACAAGGAATCAGTGGCTTTCGGTCAAGATCCGCGCGAATTCTCCCGCGCGCACCAGACCAGCGGTCCGAGCAATGTCGCGGTCCAGCCGGCGGTCGGCGCGCAGGGGCGGGGAAATCTTCCGCACCTGCGCTTTGGCTTTTTCGCCCAGACGTCCGGTGCGCAAGGGCAGGAGCAGGTCGAGGGCCTGGGCGGCGGCCAGCAGTTCGATCGCGAGGATGGCCGCGACGTTTTTGAGCAAGGGAGGCAGCTTCAAGGCTGCGGCCATGCCCATGCTGACGTAATCTTCCTTGTTGCCGGAAGTCGGAATCGAATCGATCGAAGCCGGATGCGCCAGAACCTTGTTCTCCGAAGCCAGCGCCGCGGCCGTCACTTGCGCCATCATGAAGCCGGACTCGAGGCCGTGCGCCCTGGTCAGAAAGGCGGGAAGCTCCGAAGTCAGCGGGTTTACCAGCCGATCGACGCGACGCTCGGAGATGCTGCCGAGCTGCGTCAAGGCGATGGCCATCAGATCGAGTGCGATGGCGAGCGGCTGTCCGTGAAAGTTCCCTCCCGAAATTACCTCCTCATCCTCGGCGAACACCAGGGGGTTATCCGTGGCGCTGTTCATTTCAATTTCGAACACGCGCGCGGCGTAGGCTAGCGCGTCGCGCACCGCGCCATGCACCTGGGGCAGACAGCGCAGGCTGTAGGCATCCTGCACCCGTCCGCAGTCCCGGTGCGACGCATGGATGGCGCTGCCGCGATTCAATCGCCTGATGTTGCGCGCTGTGATGAGGGCGCCAGGGTGAGGCCGGGCGCGATGAAAACGCTCGTCGAAAGGGACAAGCGAACCACGCAATGCATCGAGGGAAAGAGCGCCCGCCACGTCGGCGGTGTCCACCAGGTTTTCGGCTTGTCGCAGGGCGAGCAGGCCCAGCGAGAGCATGGCCTGCGTGCCATTGAGTAAGGCGAGGCCTTCTTTGGCTTCGAGCGCCAGCGGCGCGCGTCCCATCGCCTGCAGCGCTCTCCGCGCGGAGAGCTTGCGACCCCGGAACTCCACTTCGCCTTCGCCAATCAAGGCCAGCGCGACGTGGGCCAGGGGCGCGAGGTCGCCGCTCGCTCCCACCGAGCCGCGGGAGGGAATCACAGGGTGCACACCCCGATTCAGGAATTCGCAAAGAAATTCGACAACCTGCGGACGCACGCCCGACAAACCCTTGGCGAGGGCATTGGCGCGAAGCAGCAGAATCCCGCGCGTTTCCGCCTCACCGAGCGGTTCGCCCACCCCACAGGCGTGGCTGCGCACCAGGTTCAGTTGCAATTGCTGCGCCTGCTCGGGCTCGATCCGCTCCGTGGAAAGTGCGCCGAAACCCGTTGTCACGCCGTACACGACTTTCTGCTGGCGGATGAGTTGCTCAACCTGCGCGCGCGAGCGCTCCATGGCCGTGCGGGCGCGTGGGGCAAGCCCAACACGACGTTTTTCCAGCACCACTTGATGGAATTGTTCGCGTGTGAGATCGTTGCCGGTAAGGAGAAGAGTCCGCGCCATGGGCATCAAACGGTTTCCCTCGCGGGGCGACTGGCAATTGACAACCGCTACTGACTTCTGACTTCTGACTCCTGACTTCCCATCTTCGCACCCGCCAGCAAAAGGGTGCGATACTTGTCCGGCAGGGCGCGCGGGCGCCCATCGAGATCCGTGATGACGTGCACGGTCTCGCCTTCCGCCAGCAGCTCACCCTCAGGCCGGCGGTAGATCTCGTACGCAAAAGCAATGACCCGACGCCGCACATGGGTCAAACGGGTGCGGACTTCGATCTCGTCATCGTATTTCGCCGGGGCTTTGTAGCGGCAGCGAGCTTCGGCCACGGTGATGCACAGACCGTCTTCTTTTTCCATGTCGCGGTAGGCAAAGCCATGCTGGCGACAGTAGTCGGCGCGGCCGATTTCAAACCAGACGAAATGGTTGGCGTAATACACCACCCCCATCTGGTCCGTTTCAGCGTAGCGGACGCGAAAACTTGTTGAAGTCCATTCGGCAGGCAACCGGTTAGCAGCGTCGTCCATGGGCCATCAATCCTGCAGTTGAGAGTCTAACCCAACAGGCCCTCTTTAGACGGGAGATTCACGTGTCGAGATCGGCTCAGCGGGAACGAAATAGACGTCCGTGGGGTCGAACTTCACTCGACGCCGGAACTGGGCGCGGACCTTCATCCCGACGCGGAGCTCCTTTTCTGTGACGCCGATAATCCGCGCGAGGAACAGGGTATGGATGCCGGGGAACTCCACCAGCGCCAGGTTGAAAGGGGTTTCCTTCAGGAAAGCCTCCGAGCCAAAGTAGCAGGT
>Ga0073934_10002477_pt1 | contig 38183 bp, 35 predicted proteins | sample LarsenN4metaG_FD_76834 | JGI IMG/M metagenome (GOLD analysis project Ga0073934, IMG submission 76834) | Hot spring sediment bacterial and archeal communities from British Columbia, Canada, to study Microbial Dark Matter (Phase II) - Larsen... ... | reverse complement strand
CTGGTTTCAGTTACTCAAACGCATCCAATCTCACGCTGATATTGCGGCTCATTTTGGGTTCGATATTGACCTCAAACCTCGCTTAGAATCGGCTTATTGAGAATGCTGCAAGATCTCAGTAGAGGAAATTGCTGTCGCCCCCATCGCAACTATGAATCGCTACACTCATTATCTGATCCTTTGTTTGACAGCAGGAACCTTAGCTTATTTGGGTTCCGCCTCTGCTTGCGCTCAAGAACCTGGAGTGATTACGTCTGACACGATCTCACCAACTGAGTTAACTATTCCAAGTCTGTGGTGGGTGCAACAACAGTTCGCAGCAACTGAGACATTTGGCGGTAAGTTGATTGAGCAATGGCAAGCCAAAGAGCGATCGCCAGAACAGGTTGGTCTCGTTACTTATCGGGTGAATGCGCAGCTCTGGAGCTTGATTGATTACCTCGATCGCTACGCCTTTATTCATGAATTTGGCACTGCCGCTAAGAATTTTGGTTACAACATTCGCGTGACTGATTACCGCAACCGCGTGTTAGGTGAGTATGTCTGCAACTTCAAGGGCGTCGATTTAACGGCACTCGTTCCCAACGGCAGCTCGACCAAAGCCCTAGAAGTCAGTCAGCAAGTTGCTCAAGTGCCCTGTAATGTGGTGTTAGATTCAGGTGGCAAGGCAGGGTTACGGGGCCGTTCTACAAATCCTTTCGGAGAGTGAGCCAAAGCTCGCGATACTGAGCGATAGCTGCCTCTGGTAAGGGCAACAAAAATTCGTTCTTGTTGAATAACGCGGGTTCTGGCAACAGCAGCCGATTGGTTTGCAGGGATTCTGGTAAGTCTTTGGCAGGCAGATTGGTTAAGACAGGCAGAGCTGTTTGGCTCACGTTAGCCCAAAACGAGGCGATCGCGGGTTGCCAACCAAACTGGAGCCAAGCGATCGCCAGCTTCGATAATTCTTGCTCAATCGCACTGGGTCGCACCCATATATCTGCCCACAACGACGACCCTGACTGCGGGGTGACAGCGGCTAACTGCTGGTTGCGCTGCAAAAGCGGAAAGATGTCACTTGACCACCCGACGGCTGCCCAGGTGTCACCTAACATTAAGGGTTGTAAGTAAGCCGTTGAGCTGTAGAGTTTGACCTGCTGGTGCAGAGCTTGTAGCTCGGCTTCTAACTGTGGAACATCCTTTAAATTCGGTGTGTTGTAAGACTTGCCCAATTTTTTGAGTGTCAACCCGATCACTTCCCGCGCCTGGTCGGGCAACGAAAAGCGATGCTTTAACTCTGGTCGCCACAGATCACTCCAATCAGTCGGTGGTTGTAGCCCCTTTTGCTTAAACATATCTTTGCGATAGGCAATCACCATCGTGCCCCAACGATAAGGAATGCCCCATACCTGCCCAGTCGCAGCCGGAAAGCCTTGCGGATCACGCGTCACGATACTTTTCCAGCGAGGATCTAGTTTTTCCCAGCCGGGGAGGGTGCTTGCCTCAAACGGTTGAATCAGCGATTGCTGAATTGCTTTTTGCAGCCAATAGTCGCTCAGGCTAACTAAATCAGCGACCCGCGATCGCCCACTTTTACCGATAAAGGGTAAGCGATCTAAAAAACTGGCAGGTGACGCATCTGCTTTGACCTTGGCCTGTCGCCAGTCCTGCAACAACTTAAAGAGCTGGCGGGGGGTTGTTTCGGGTAAAAACTGCAGCGTTGCGGGCTGGGCTGATTGGCGCAACTGGCTTTGAAACCGACCCAAAATCTGGGCGGGTACGGCTCCAACTAGGGGGCGGACATTTAAGACGGGTTGATCTTGCAGGCTGCACCCCGACAAAAAAGCCAGACTTGCGCCTGTAGTGGTCGTTAAAAACTGCCGCCGTGAAAATGAAGATCGACTCATGCGGTTGCTTGCCTACGTTCAACACCAAAGCCTACCAGATCGATGATAGTCGGTGGTTGGTTAGCTGGGGGGCGTTGGTACGTCACAATTGTGCGCAGGCGCATATCAGGGGCGACAATTCGCATCTGATCCACAGCTACCGAGCGATTGTAGTAGGTCGTCATCTCAAGCGTTTGGCGAATGGGTTGGTAGGTAAAGCGCCCCGCGATCGCCCCGGCCTCTGAATAGCCTGCATCGCGCAAGTAAAAGCCTTTCACTGTTGCATCTGCCGTATCGCCTACGTGGGCAGCCAACGGTGGTGGTGGTAAGTCAAGCGGACGCTCAAGCACGACTAGCTCGTCGGGCACAAACAGCGCATTTAATTGCATTGATACTTCTTCGCCTTTTTCAGAGCGAGTGTTGAAGGCGATCGCAAATCCTGGACATCTGCGATCGTCTGCCTCAAACTTGTCGCGATCAACCACAATTTTTTGGTTACCAGCACTCGCCGCCGCCCCTTCTAAAATCAACTGTTTCACCCCTCGCTCAAGTGATGTCACCCAGTATTCAGTGTAGGAACGTTCAACCTCTCCTTGTAGGGTTGAATGGTAGGTGCGTTCTGTTGTCCAGAAGCCGGAGCAGGCATCAAAAAAATCAGAAAAACTCAGCATTCTTCCTGTCACCTAACAAATAGAATTCCAGCCTGGTCTGGCCTTTCACCACCCTAGCACTACAGGCGATCGCTGAGTGGCAATCAGCAAATTGACAGCTTAGGGGAGTGCGTTGAAATAATATCCCAGTGGTGCAGTAGGGGCGAATGGTCATTCGCCCTGACAGGATTTTCGGTATTGGTACAGTATTTATCTGCAAGTCCTTAGTTTTAAGTCATGTAAAAAGTTGTTTTTTTGACTGTTTTAGGGGATAGCTAGAAAAACACAAACAAGTAGCTTAAATCTCACCTTCCTGGTTCTTGCTCTACTCAGAGAAGTGTGCCCAACCCCCTGTTTGAAAGGGATTCAGTGCCTCAATCCAAGGTTTTGAAAAACTCGTGTGTTGGAGGAGCTGCTCTTCTAGAGTGGGCTTTCAAAGTCTGGGGAAAGTAGTTTAGCTTTGGGGAATCCCCCTTCAAAACGGGGACTTTAAACGGGATATGCTATGCACACGCTACGTGAATGGGTTCCTCCTTTTTACGGAGAGTTAGAGAGGATCAAGAGGTTTTAAAACAGACCCTAAAATTGCACTTTTAATCTTTTGTTTCTAATCTATTTAGTACATTAAGAATTTAATTAACTATCTCTTCTATTTCTCCAACCAAATAGTTGGTTCGATTTCGACTCCAAACACAGTTGAGCAATGACAACAGGTATTTTTTACTTTTGTAAAGCGATGTAACGCGGAGTACGGTTCTTCAGTGATTTTCAGATTTATTTTTCAATCTCGAAACAATCGTTAAATGATTCAGGAATAAAACCTGATCACTAACACTAAAACCTAGAATGGTTCTAGGAAAAAACAGATCAACTAATACTGGGTCAATTAATAATGAGTATTCTCCAAGAGCAAATTAGTGTTCTCAGCCAGAAGGTTGAAGAATTGACCCATCGGATTGAACAGCTCAGTACTCGTTTATCAGATGTCGTCAGTGAATGCCGCTTTGGTTCAGAGCAAATTAAGCGCGCTGACGGGTTAATTGGTAATTATCGTGGGCCAATGCTTCACTCCGATGCCCACAGTTCTCTAGAGCATAAAGACATTTTGACGGATGATGGCGGCCTTGATGGTCAAAGTGGCGATCGCTTGTTGTCACCCGAAATTCAAATCCAACGGTTAACGGCTCAGTTAACAGCAGCTTATAACCGGATTGCCGCTTTGGAGGAGCAATTGCTCTCAAAAAAGCGAGTGCAGCAGCAGTAGAGAGTCGAGTTGAAAAGACAAGTCACTTTTAGTTGACTCGTTAAAGAAAACTGCTTTAACAAAAACTTGAATGACCTCTTTAAGAACGCTTTTGCAGCACTTAAAAAGTGATTTTTGTGTGAGTGAAATTCTCATCTAGCTAAGGCTAGCGGTTTAAAGTCAAACGATTTTTGCTTTGATTTAATTTTTGGTGACCGCCTTTAATGCGAGCCAAAGTCCTCCTGATTCAGGAGGACTTTGTTTAGTGTTTATCAATCAGTAACAGGCTAAAGCGCTCTATTAAACCGATTTGCGCTTTATACAACGCATCTCTCTACTTAAAGCCCTGTTTCTGGATCATGTTCTGCCTCGGAAGGATCGACTCCCATAGGGGCGACGATATCTCTGAAAAGAGTGATTTGCTCACCAAAATCTAAAGCCTCAATCTGTCCCAGAAGGTCTTGGGCTTCCTCAGTAATTTTGTAGTTTTGAGGAACTTGAATGACTTTGCCTTCATCCATTCCCTGGGCCAGTAGGTACCAGAACAGCAATTTAGTGGTGTCGCTGATAGCACCATATTGACGGGCGATCGCTGTATTCTTCTGGTTGATCAAATCGCGCTGAATTTGCAACTGCTCTTCGGGAGACATGGCTGCAACCTGGTCAAACAGACCTTGCGCGACATCGGGCGAAACAGTACTCGCTCCAGGAGCCGCAGGCGTGATAGATTCGCCCATCTCGGTGTAAATCACCCAAAACAAAGCGAGTTGTTGATCAACATCTAACTTTCTAAATGCTTGAACTAACCCAGTGTTGAAATCAGTAGTGATAGGACTCAAAATATTTGCCTCAATTCCTCGAACTAACCTTAGCAACTCCAAATGTTCGACGAATCAACTTGAGGGTGAGTTGCTTTCCTAACTTTAGGGAGATATTGAAACTAGCTCAAAAACGAATAATTAGCCTAACACTTACTATCGCAGTCTTAGAGCTAGGTTGATCCTACCTGGAGGTAATCAAATAGGCGGGTTTGTTCTGATCATGGAAGTTCTTAAAAGAAACAAAATCTTGATTGATTGAAATTGAGGAACAGCAAATTTTATGCCTAATGATTATTTCGCGTTGGATTTCAATAGTGTTAATTTGCGAAATATCAATCTTGTTTGAATTGTGAAAGGCTTCTCTATCAGCAAAAGACTTTCACAGCTCTCCTTGTTTGTCAGCAATATAGAAAAGCTGTAGTTAAGCTAGAAATAAACAGATTGATTTGTGTTTGTTTTCTGAGTAACTAATCAATGTTCGACTTTTCAAATTTAGACCAACCTGTTATTCAACGTTATTTCCATTACCTCAATTCAGAGAACTATGAGTTGGTTGCAAACCTGTTTGCAGAAGAGGGTGTTTTATATCCACCCTTTGATCAACCTGTTGTCGGCCCTGAATCGATTACGCATTACTTGAAAGCAGAAGCAATCAATATGGCGATCGAGCCACTAGAATGCGTTCTCAAAACGGCTTCAGAAACTGAGACAACCTATGAAGTATTTGGTAAAGTCACCACTGGTTTATTTAGCGTGAATGTTGGCTGGTTATTTACAATTGACGCTGCTAATCGCTTACTTGAAGTAAGAGTAAAATTATTAGCAACTCTGCGGGAACTGTTAAAAATGCGACAAACAGATCTCCCACTTTAGAAAGTACACCAAAGCTTACATATCTCTCTTTTGAGAGATTACTGAAAATGAGGCGATTCGGAAGAATTAGTCTAGTTTTCCGAAAAAAATCAAGCTAGACTTACAAAACGATGAAACGCCCTATTGAGTTCAAGCTATTTGCTCCTTATAACGAAGCGGTATCTCTAATTGCTGATTTCTCAGACTGGCAAGAAATCCCCATGCAAAAGGAGAAGGATGGGCATTTTAAAACCCAGGTTGACTTGGAAGACGGTACTTACCAATACAAGTTTCGGGTGCGTTCAAAAAGTTGGTTTCTAGAGCCAAACGAGTGGACTGAAGTTGTTGATCCTTACGCAACAGACATTGATAATCCGACGCAAAATGGCGTAATTCGTATTAAGGATGGTCAGCCGATTGTTGATACTTACGTATGGCAACATGATGACAAACCATTGCCACCCGATCACGAATTAGTGATTTATGAAATGCACGTTGGCGATTTTTCGGGTGGTGAAGATGACCCGTATGCGCGGGGTAAATATCGGCACGTTGTTGAAAAGTTAGATTATTTGTGTGACTTGGGTGTTAATGCGATCGAGTTAATGCCAGTGAAAGAATATCCAGGTGACTATAGTTGGGGTTACAACCCACGCTATTTCTTTGCAACTGAGTCAAGCTATGGCACAACTGATGGCTTAAAGAACTTGATTGATGAGTGTCATGCCCGTGGCATTCGCGTCATTATGGATGGGATTTATAACCACTCAGAGGCATCAAGTCCGCTGACCCAAATTGACCACGATTACTGGTACCACCATTCACCGCGCGACCCCGATAATAACTGGGGGCCTGAGTTTAACTACGAACATTACGACGAAAATTTGGATGTTTATCCAGCCCGTCGCTTCGTTGGGGATATAATTCGTTTTTGGATTCGGGAGTATCACATCGATGGAATTCGTTATGATGCGGCTCGTCAAATTGGTAATTATGACTTCATGCACTGGGCTGTACAACAGTCAAAAGAGACAGCAGGCTTAAAGCCTTTCTATAGTATTGCTGAGCATATCCCTGAAACCAATGCCATTGTTGGTGTTGATGGGCCGATGGATGGATGCTGGCATGACAGTTTCTATCACGCTGTATTAGCGCATATTTGTGGCGATCGCTTTGATCTGGAAGAACTCAAAGACGTATTAGACTGCAAGCGTCAAGGCTTCTTAGGGCCAACTAATGTGGTGAACTACCTGACAAACCACGACCACAATCATGTCATGGCCGAGTTGGGTGAGCGCGGAATCTTAGATGAAGCAGCCTTTAAGCGGGCAAGGCTTGGAGCCGTCTTGTTGATGACAGCTGTGGGAGTTCCTCTAATCTGGATGGGTGAAGAGTTTGGTGAGTATAAGCACAAGACTCAAGACCCAGCCAAGATCGATTGGACATTGCTGAGCCACGAACTCAATCAGGGCTTGCTGGACTACTACAAAGGCTTGATTCACCTACGGAAGAATAACCACGCGCTATATACCGAAAATATCGACTTCTTCCACGAAAACCCTGAAGCGCAAGTCTTAGCCTACTGCCGTTGGAATGAGGAAGGCTCTAGGGTTGTAGTTGTGGCAAACTTCTCTGATAACTACCTGGCTGGCTATGAAGTGCCCCATTTCCCTGAAAGCGGCACCTGGCACGAGTGGACAGGGGATTATGACATCGAGTCTGGTAACGATAACATTTTGATCGATTTGCCAGAGTACGAAGCCAAAGTGTTTGTTTGGCATTAATTGGCAAACGGGCTTAGTTTGAGTTGTGAAAGTCTACTTTAAGCAGAGTTTGGGGCATTGCCTCAAACTCTTTACTTTATCTCGCGTCTTATGAAAGTTCACCTCGGAAACCCCTCTCACAACAGCTTTTTCATGACATGTAGCCTGTGAGATTGCTATCAATGTGGCGGCTGATTTACCCGATAGTAAATCAGTTGTCGCTTCGTGCGGTTTACAATGCCCTCCTGGCGAAGCTGCGCAAGGGTTCGTGAGAGCGCTTCAGGGCTTAAGCCCAAGTCAGCCGCAATGCTTTTCAGCGATCGCGTCAGCGTTAATGTATTGGAGCCAGGTTCAGCCAGCACTTCAAGGTAATGTATGACGCGATCGCGAGCCGATCTCAACCCGCGCAACTCCAGCAAAATTTTTGTCATATGCAAGCGCTCAGCCATCTTCGCCATAAACGCTTCAGCAAAGTCGGGATTGCTCCTTAACTCTTCCAAGACGAGTGCTTTCGGAAACATGATCACCTCTGAAGGTCGATCCGCGATCGCGGTACAGGCGTAGCAATCAACAAAAAGCACAATCTCAGCAAAAATTTCACCGGGGTAGATCATGTAGTGGTTGATCAATTGCCCTTGCTCAGTGTAGTGAACAAACCGCATCAGCCCAGAACGCAGCAGAAATAGCCCTTTGACGCGATCTCCTTGACAGAATAGGGGTTGTCCTCTTTCGACCGTGTGATAACTGATACTTTTTTTAAGGCGATCGGGAAGTTGTTCTAGCTCAAATAGGCTGCTTGCTTTAGCCAGTAATTGCCTAGATGCCGCTGCTGGTTGCAATTGAGAAACCGCTGAGCCGTTCTCTGTTACATCAATCCTTGTAGACGGCTCTGACTCAGCTCTGTCTGCCATTAACCCAAGCCCAACTTCGTTTTGCTTTCGTTTTGTATGCTGACATAAATTGCCAAATCTAAGCTTGATTTGAATCAAGTTTTAAAGGAGGCGTCGCTTGAATTGAGGCTTTTGGCTTCTGCCTTTTCTGCAGCGCTTAGAAAGATCAAAGAGTCTAGTATACTGAGGCGCAAATTTGCATACCATTTCTGTTCGTTAGTGGTCATTGGTCACTGCTCATTCGCGAATGACTAATAACTAAAGCTGCAAATGATAGACAAACTTACGCCGTAAACTACCAGTGATTTCTTTAATAAGTGTTCTACGTGTAACTACTGCTATCTCGAACAATTTCGTTCTAAAACGCACGAAACTGCGTGTAAAGCAAGAGTGGTTTAACTCAACTCATTTTTTCTTTAGACAATTCATAGAAGATGAAGAACATACAAAGATTAAAGCAAACACTCTAGCTAAGAATGTCATCCCCATTTTATTTGTATTAAAGCCTAAATAGTTTTGCAAAAGAATACTAAATCCTTGAGTTTAAGCTTGGAATTAATAATCTCTGTGGTGCTTGTGAAAGCAAGTACGAAACCATACGTAAGTTCTAAACATTTAAAAGTAATTTACAAAACCAAGTTTATTACCTCGTTATAGTAAATTTTGACTAGGTTTCTGTTATGAATCCTCAATTTTGGCAAAGTAAGCGGGTGCTGCTGACGGGGCATACAGGCTTTAAAGGGAGCTGGTTGTCGCTTTGGTTGCAAACGTTGGGGGTTGATTTAGTCGGGTATGCTTTGACTCCTCCCACGGTTCCCAGTCTGTTTGAAGTGGCGCGTGTTGCAGATGGCATGACCTCGATTACGGGGGATGTCACTGATTACCAGCACCTCTATCAAGTCATCGAGCAATACCGTCCAGAAATCATCATTCACATGGCGGCGCAGTCGGTTGTGCGTACCTCGTATGTTGACCCGGTGTCTAACTACAATACAAATGTAATGGGCACGGTCCACTTGTTTGAGGCGGTGCGGCAATTGGGGGGGGTACGTGCGGTTGTTAACATTACCTCTGATAAGTGTTACGAAAATCGCGAATGGGTTTGGGGTTATCGTGAGAATGACCCACTTGGAGGATATGACCCTTACAGTAGCAGTAAGGCCTGTGCAGAGTTAGTCACGTCTGCCTACCGCAACTCATTTTTTAACCCAGCTGATTATGCAGAACATGGTGTGGCGATCGCCACTGCTCGCGCCGGAAACGTAATTGGCGGTGGCGACTGGACCCCAGATGGTTTAGTGTCTGATATTGTGCAATCACTTCTGCAAAAACGTCCAGTTTTAATCCGCAATCCTTACGCAACTCGACCTTGGCAGCATGTGCTGGATGCTCTGAATGGGTATCTTACACTGGCTGAGCATTTGTATAACCAGGGATCTGCGTTTGCTGATGCCTGGAACTTTGGGCCTTACGATTCTGATATTAAGCCTGTGAGTTGGTTAGTTGAGCAACTTTTGACACTATGGGGCGAGGGGGCAACGTGGGAGCAAGATCGCGCTTATCAACCCCATGAAGCCAATTCGCTGAGTTTAGATTGTGCCAAGGCCCGCTTAAAGCTAGGTTGGAGTCCTAAATTCTCTCTCTCGCAGGGTTTAGACCAGATCATTACTTGGACAAAGGCTTACCAATCGGGTGCAGATATGCGGCAAGTCACGGAAGCTGCGATCGCTCGCATGATGTAAAAACCCATGTTTATCTAATTTAAATTCCTATTTTTCTTGGAGCTAGAATAATGAGCCAGTCAGCCGAAGCGACGCAAGTGATGGAAAAAGCAACTCAGAAAGCACCTCCTTGTCGCTTTTGTGGAACTCCGTTGCATCATACTTTTGTTGATCTAGGTATGTCACCCTTGTGCGAAAGCTTTTTAAGCTTTGATCAACTGAATCAAATGGAAGCCTTTTATCCTTTGCATGTGAGGGTCTGTGATAGCTGCTTCTTGGTGCAGTTAGAAGCATATGTCAGCCCAGAACACATCTTCAGAGAATACGCCTACTTTTCATCCTACGCCGACACTTGGTTAAAGCAATGTAAGGCATATGCTGATCAGGTTACTGAGCGTTTCAATTTGAATGAAAACAGCCAAGTTGTCGAACTCGCCAGCAACGACGGCTACCTGTTGCAGTACTTCGTCGAAAAGAACATTCCATCATTAGGCGTGGAGCCTGCAACAAACATTGCCAAAGTGGCGATCGCCAAAGGGGTGCCAACCCTGAACGAATTCTTTGGTCAAGAATGTGCGCGCAAGCTTGTGCAACAAGGGAAACAAGCTGATCTTGTTGCGGCTAATAATGTACTGGCGCACGTACCGGATTTGAACGATTTTGTCGCTGGAATCAAAATTTTATTGAAACCCCACGGTGTATTTACAGGGGAGATTCAACATTTGATGCGGTTGATGGAAGCAAATCAGTTCGATACTATCTATCATGAACATTTCTGCTATCACACGTTTACTACACTTGAAAAAATCTTTGCAGCTCATGGCATGACTTTGTTTGATGTCGAAGAATTGCCAACTCATGGTGGCTCACTTCGTATCTATGCATGCCATCAAGATAACTCAGCTCAACCAATGAGCGATCGCGCGATCGAGTTGAGAAATCGAGAGATGATTGCCGGTTTCACCTCAATCGACCGCTACACCAACTTTGAAGAACAGGTGCGTGAAACAAAACGAAAGTTGCTCGATTTTCTGATCAAAGCCAAGCGCGAAGGTAAAACGGTCGTGGGGTATGGCGCACCTGGCAAAGGCAACACTTTACTCAACTACTGTGGCATTCGAACTGACTTTTTAGACTATACGGTCGATCGCAACCCCTACAAACACGGCAAGTTCTTGCCAGGAACTCATATTCCCATCTACCCTCCCAGCAAAATTTACGAAACAAAGCCAGATTACGTGCTGATTCTGCCCTGGAATTTCAAAGATGAAATCATGGAGCAAATGAGCGGCATTCGCGAATGGGGCGGTCAATTTGTTGTTCCAATTCCTGAAGTAAAGGTGTATTGCTAATATGCGCTTTATTCCTACACCTTTAATGGGTGCTTGCATAATTGAGCCAGAGATTCTAGAAGATAACCGAGGCTTTTTTGCACGTGTCTGGTGTCATAGAGAGTTTGCAACTCAAGGGCTTGATTCTCACTTAGTGCAGTGCAGTGTTTCCTTCAATAAGAAGAAAGGTACGCTTCGTGGTATGCACTTTCAACTTCCACCATTTGCAGAAACAAAGTTGGTTCGCTGTACTCAGGGAGCAATTTATGATGTAATTGTTGACTTGCGCTTTGACTCTCCAACCTACTTGCAATGGACTGCTATTGAACTAACATCAATTAATCATAAAGCGTTATACGTTCCTAAAGGATTTGCTCATGGGTTTCAAACCTTAGCAGACAATACAGAGATTTTCTATCAAATGTCTGATTTCTATGCCCCCGAAGCTGCCCGTGGGTTTCGCTGGAATGATCCAACATTTCAGATTGAATGGCCTGAAGAAATAAGTATGATTTCCGAGCGCGATCGCACCTATGAAGATTACAAACTAGAAAGTTTTTCAGCTCTACACAGTTCTTCAACTTGATTTCTGAGTTGCTGTCTGTTTTGAGCGAGCGCAAATGATTTTGGCTAGGTACTTTATGGTCAGAGATTTAGAGATACAAAATAATCAACAAATTGGTTTGGAAATGTATCGGCTCATTTCTGACCTGTACCCCATTTGCCGCAGTATCACAGGTGACGGGGTTAGAAAAACACTTCATATTGTGCAGCAGCAAATTCCTTTAGAAACCTACGAGGTACCTACTGGGACACAGGTTTTTGATTGGACAGTGCCAAAAGAATGGAATGTTCGTGATGCCTATGTCAAAAATAGGCAAGGAGAAAAGGTTATTGACTTTCAGGTGTCCAACCTTCATTTGCTGAATTACAGCATTCCAATCCATAAGCAGATGTCTTTATCTGAATTGAAAGAGCATCTGTTTACAATTCCAGATCATCCTGAGTGGATTCCTTATCGTACCTCTTATTACAAAGAAAATTGGGGCTTTTGCCTCAGTCATAACATTCTAGAAAAGCTGGAGGATGGAGAGTACGAAGTTTATATCGACTCTTCTCTAGAAGATGGGCATCTTACCTATGGCGAGTATTATTTGCCAGGTGAAACGGAGGAAGAAGTACTTTTTTCCTGTCACATTTGTCATCCATCGCTATGTAACGACAACCTGTCGGGCATTTCACTGGCAACTTTTCTAGCAAAAAATCTCTCTTTGCAACAAAGACGCTACTCCTACCGTTTCCTCTTCATCCCTGGAACTATTGGCTCAATTACCTGGCTCGCTCTAAATGAGGATAAAACCCACCGAATTAAGCATGGCTTAGTGGTTTCAGGTGTAGGCGATGCTGGAAAGATGACTTACAAGAAAAGCCGACAAGGGGATGCAGAAATTGATCGAGCAGTCATCCATGTTTTGAAACATGCAGGTGAAGACTTTGCGATCGAAGAGTTTTCTCCCTACGGCTATGATGAGCGTCAGTACTGTTCCCCTGGATTTAACTTACCTGTAGGTCGTTTAGGTAGAACTCCCTTTGGTAAGTATCCTGAGTACCACACTTCAGCCGACAATCTCAGCTTTGTTAAACCTGAATATTTGGCGAACTCCTTTAAAAAATATCTTGAAGTTGTAGATGTTTTGGAAAACAACAAAATTTATATCAATACTAACCCGAAATGTGAGCCTCAACTCGGTAAGCGAGGACTCTATGGAAGTTTGGGCGGAGAGCAAGATAAGAAGATGAGTGAAATGGCCGTTCTGTGGGTTCTAAATCTTTCTGATGGCACACGTACGTTGCTGGATATTGCTAATTCCTCTGATTTAGATTTTACCGTAATTAAAGATGCTGCTAGTGTTCTGTTAAAAGGGAAATTATTGAAATCAATTTTAGAGCCAATAAACATTTGAGAGCTAAATCTATCGGCTATTCATACAGCACTTTTGAAAACAAGCAAGGAGATTGGTGATGAAAGTTGTTTTATTCTGTGGTGGTTTGGGAACACGTCTAAGAGAATATTCTGAAACTGTGCCAAAGCCAATGGTTGAGATTGGTTATCGCCCTATTATCTGGCATCTGATGAGATATTATGCTCATTTTGGGCATAAAGATTTTATTCTTTGTCTCGGCTATAAGGGAGACTATATCAAAAACTACTTTTTGAACTATAACGAATGTTTGTCAAATAACTTTACCTTGTCTAATGGTGGTAAAAACATTCATCTTCACAATAGTGATATTGAAGACTGGAACATTACCTTTATTGATACTGGTACGAACTCTAATATTGGACAGCGCCTTATAGCTGTAAAGCCCTACTTAGAGGGAGAAGAGATGTTTTTAGCCAATTATGCTGATGGACTCAGTGATTTGAATCTTGACTTATATCTTGACCATTTCTCTAGGCAGAATAAAATCGCAAGTTTTCTTGCAGTCCAACCTTCTCAATCATTTCATGTCGTTTCTTTAGATGGAGATTCGTTAGTAGAAAATATTCAGCCTGTTGGACACTCGGATTTGTGGATTAATGGTGGCTTCTTTGCTCTCAAACAGGAGATTTTTGATTATATCCAGGATGGAGAAGAACTTGTGCTTGAGCCATTTCAGCGCCTAATTCAGAAGAAGCAACTTGTTGCCTACAGGAACCCTGGCTTTTGGGCTTGTATGGATACCCTAAAGGAAAAAATGATGTTTGATGAAATGTATACTAAGGGACATACTCCTTGGTCTGTTTGGGAGCCTTCTGGGCCTGCATTGGATGATAAAATTTATAAAATTCAAATATTAAATAATCAACCAAAGCATTTTGTAGACTTAAAAAACGATCGTTGAGCTGGAGATTTTATACAAAAGTGTATTCAATGGCGGCACATTGAATACACTTTCTCAAAAAAATCCCCATTTTTTCTTTGTGTTTCTATGTTCATTTGTAAGAGTGTAAGTCATGCCGAAAGTCAGTCTTGTAGTTGTTAATTACAACTACTCCAAATATTTGGACGAACGGATGCAAAGCTTCTTGAATCAAACTTATCAAGACTTTGAATTGCTTGTTGTTGATAATGGTTCAACGGACAATAGTGTAGAAATTTTAGAAAAGTATGCAAAGGATCCAAGAGTTTCTATAAAGCGTTATTCCGAAAATGATTCACCTTATAAACGCTGGAATGAAGGTGTAGACTCTGCACAGGGTGAATATGTCATGATCGCAGCGTCAGACGATAGTTGTGACTCTAGATTGTTAGAAAGACTTGTTGAAAAACTAGATAGTAATCCTTCTGTTGGTTTTGCTTACGCTCAATCTTGGGAAGTAGATGATCAGGGTAAGCGATTGTATTTGTCTACAGATATGATGGATAGCCTTAGTCCGGGGCTTTGGTCCACGGATTTTGTTGCTGATGGAAAAGAGATGTGCAAACATATGTTGTTTATTAACATCATTCGCTTTTCAGGATTGGCACGGCGATCAGTCTTCTTGAAAGCTGGAAAGTTTGACACACAGCTGTCCTATGAAGCAGATTGGTTGCTTTGGTCGAAAATACTGGCAATTTCTGATCTTGCTTACGTGGCTGAGCCTCTGATTTTTGGTCGAACGCACGCCAATTCGTTAGGTAAAGTAGCGAAAAATTTGTTGGTTCTTGAGGGGCGGCTCATCGTTGTCCGCTACTTGCTATCAGTTATCAAGCCACCAGAAAACTTTTGGGAAACAGTTTATAAACCAATCGTTGGATATTGGATACGGCTGATGTTTTCAGAGAATGTACCAGTCAGCATCAATTTAAGAATTTATCGACTGTTAAAAGAGATAAGCCCTAATGTCAACTATTTCTTGGTTGGGAATGCTTTTGAGATCCTAAAGAGAAAGTTTACTGTGCTTTATAATGCCTTCTTTCAGAAGAGGCATCCGATTTTGAAGTAGGAACCACTTTAAATCGAGCTATTTGATATACAGTTTGAATTTGTATCATGTTAAAGCTAGGATTTTCTAAAGACGAGCAGCAATCGCTACGCCAAGTGTTGTGTCTAGGTGCGCATAGCGATGATATTGAGATTGGCTGTGGTGGAACGATTCTGGCTCTGACTGAGGCATTTCCTGATTTGAGTGTTTCTTGGGTGGTGTTAAGCAGTGCTGGCGATCGCCGAGAGGAAGCGTTAGCTAGTGCGAATGAGTTTCTGAAAACTGTGAAGCAAAAAACGATCTTAATTGAAAGTTTTGAAGATACGCTTTTTCCTTATATTGGAGCAGAAATTAAAGGCTTTTTCAGGCGATTAGGACAAGAGATCTCACCCGATCTTGTTTTAACCCATTATCGTCAGGATTTACACCAGGACCATCGATTGGTTTCCGACTTAACCTGGAACACATTTCGTAATCACCTGATTTTAGAATACGAAATTCCTAAATATGATGGAGATATAGGTAATCCTAACTTTTTTGTCCCTCTCAGGGATTCAATTAGAGAACGAAAGATTGCTTATTTGATGAAGTATTTTTCGACCCAATCTAATAAACATTGGTTTACAGAAGAAACATTTACTGCAATTCTTAGACTACGTGGAATCGAATCAAATTCGCCCAGCCAATATGCTGAAGCTTTTTACTGTCGGAAAGCAGTTTTAATGTAATAGGCTACCTAATATAAAAGTCGAGCAAAGTAATTAGGAAAATAAGTTTATTGTGGACAAAATTCTTGGAAAATAGTGTGAGGATACTGCCACTAACTTGAATTTATTCAAAGCTTTATCGCCTTAGAGGAGAAGTAGAATGAAAGTCCATGTTTTTACAATGGCTCATAATGAATCTTATATAATCCCCTATTTTGTTCGTCATTATCGCAGCTGTTTTCCTACCTGTGACATTACAATATTCGATAATGAATCTACAGATAAAACCGCAAGTATAAGTCACAATCTTGGATGTAAAGTAATTCCAATTTACTCAGGCGGTTATGTAGATCAACTCCTTTTAGACATCAAGAATGAACAGTGGAAAAAGAGCCAAGCAGAATGGGTTGTGGTCTGTGACACAGATGAATTTTTGCAGATCGATCAGACAGAGTTAGAAAGACTTGATACGGCTGGGGTGACGATTTTACGAACCCAGGGTTTTGATATGGTTGGAGAGGATGGAAATCTTGAGAAAATTAGCGATAGATATCCCAACGGTTGGTACAGCAAGGCTATATGCTTCAAACGAACAGAAATTGAAAGCATTAACTACACTCCAGGTGCTCATCATTGTAATCCTGTTGGCCGTGTTCAGTGGAGTAAATTGACTTATGACCTGTTTCACTATAAGTTCCTTTCTCTTAACCTAACGCTGGAACGGACAAAACACATCTGTGAGCGTACCAGCGAAGACAATCGAGAAAAAGGACTTGCTCGCCATTATTTTGAATTTAGCGCAAACAAAGTTCGTCGGGAATTTGCTCAAGCCCAGCGAAAGGCAATATTATGGCGTCTCCTTAAAAAAGTACTTCCCAGGGATGATTACCATTTAGGCGAAAAACTGATTGGAAAAGTACCGTAAAGCGATACTCCTCAACGAAACTGTTTGACTTCTTGTCTCTCTAGATTGTGGAGTACTACTTTGAGATCATTGGGAAGGTTAATACGACTGAGTAGCCTATCTTCGCAGAAGATCGCCATCAAGAAGCCGTATTGAGTGCGAATGCTTTTTTGCAGGGTGTTAAGCACAAAACGATTTTGGTTGAAAACTTTAAGGACACCTTCTTTCCCTATATGGGAGTGGAGATTAAAGAGTTTTTTAGGTGGTTAGGGAAAGAGGTTTCACCCGATTTGGTTTTGACTCACTACCGTCAAGACCTGCATCAAGATCATCGGTTAGTGTCTGAGTTGACCTGGAATGCGTTTCGCAATCATCTAATTTGGGAGTACGAAATTCCTAAATACGACGGTGATATTGGAAATCCTAATTGCTTTGTGCATCTGAGCGAGGAGATCTGCGATCGCAAAATCGACTATCTATTTGAGCATTTTGCGACTCAAGCCAGTAAGGGTTGGTTTTGCCGAGAGTTGTTCCGCTCGACCCTACGATTACGTGGCATGGAATCGAACTCTCCTAGCAAATACGCCAAAGCATTTTACTGCCGAAAGATGGTGTTTTAAATCACTTGTTTGCATCGTCAAGATAGTGCTGATACATCAAAAGCTCTTGCCAGTTTGGTGGCTATCGAGCATCTTTTATGTATGTGCTGTTACGGTTACACTGGTGTAGAGACGACATACTTAAGTTAATACGGTTTCAAAGATTACTGATACTTTTACTGATTTCCTTATTTGTGAGCAACGATTCTCATGATGATTGATGCGCGATCGCTCCCTTCTGATGAAGTTTTAGAAACCCATGTTTGCATTATTGGGGCTGGCCCTGCGGGGCTGACGATTGCTCGTGAGTTTGCTAATCAAGACGTTAAGGTTTGTCTGTTAGAGAGTGGTGGCGTTGAGTTTGACGAGTCTCTTCAAAGCCTCTGTGATGCTACGGTTGTTGGTGACCCCTACCCAGTGGTGCGTGAAACACGGCGGCGGCAACTCGGTGGTACATCTCATACGTGGGAGGGGCAGAACGGTTATCGGCAGTATGGTTTTCGTTGCTTGCCTTTAGATGAGATTGACTTTGAGCAGCGCGACTGGGTGCCCTACAGTGGTTGGCCGTTTACACGGGCGGCGCTTGACCCTTTTTATGAAAGAGCGCAGGTTGTTTGCCAAATTGGGCCTTACGAGTATGACACCGATTATTGGCAAGATGAACGAGCCAAGCCCTTGCAGTTTAAGGGCGATCGCCTGACTACGAGCATGAGCCAGTATGCGCTGCGCGATCCGTTCACCACTCAATATCCAAGCGAACTCAATCAGACCAACAATATCACTACGGTTCTAAATGCTAACGTTGTTGAAATAGAGACAGATGAAACTACTCAAACTGTGACGCGACTGCGTGTTGTGAGTCGGCGAGATCAGCAGTTTTGGGTGCAAGCAAAGGTTTTCATTTTGGCAACAGGGGGTATGGAGAACGCCCGCTTGTTGCTTGCGTCTAACCGCCAACAATCCAACGGACTCGGCAACCAGCATGATGTTGTCGGTCGTTACTTTATGGATCGGCCTATTTTAAGTCTTGGTCTTGTTCCCTACAGTCCTAAAGTATTTGAGCAGACTGCGCTTTATGACATTTACCCAACCAAAGGGGTGCCGGTCATGGCGCGGGTCAAAACTGCTGAGTCGGTGATGCGTCAAGAGCATTTGCTCAACAACGGAGCCCAATTGTTTCCGCGTCCGCTGCCCTACCAACAAGAGGCCACCCGATCGCTGCGATCGCTCTTGTCTGAGATCAAGCAAGGTAAGCTTTCGTCAGACAGCCTCAAACATCTGCAAGTCACTTTAAAGGGCTTAGATTATGTCACAGCGGCGGCGTTTTGGGCGGCTGTTCGCAAGCTGCCATCGCTGCGTCGGGGCGACTGGTCGTACCTGCCCTACGAAAAGCGGCGGTTTTCGCGATTTGAGATTTTTTATCAGATTGAGCAAGTGCCTGACCCCAACAATCGCATCATGCTGAGTCAAAACCGTGATTACCTGGGCCAACCCATGACTGAAATCCATTGGCGGTTGAATGAGATTGACATCAAGAATGCGATCCGGGTCCAGGAAATTTGGGCTGAAGAGTTTGCCAAATCGGGAATTGGGGAACTGCAATTTACAAAAGATTGGTCACAGCAACGGTTTGAGAAACCAGCGATGCACCATCACATTGGGGCGACCCGCATGCACACAGATCCAAAACAAGGGGTTGTGGATGCAAACTGTAAAGTGCATGGCATCTCTAACCTGTTTGTGGCCGGGTGTTCAGTTTTTCCAACTTCCGGTTATGCCAACCCAACTCTGACCATGTTGGCGCTTTCGTTGCGCTTAGCTGACCACATTAAGACCGTAATCGCTTGAGACTTGTACGCTTCAATCATCGGTGCTGACGTGCTAAAAACAATTGCAGCAGCTCCTAACTTAGAGAGGCAAAAAGGAAATGGTAACCATTGGTGTGGTTGGGGCAAGCGGGTTTGTCGGAAACCGCGCGGTTGAAATGTTGCATGATGCTGGCCTGTTGGTTCGACCGATTGTGAGGCGGGCTGAAAACCTTCAACCGTTCGCCCAAATGGGTTTAACAGGGTATGTTGCAAACGCATTTGACCAGGCTGCCTTAGCAAAAGCCTTTGTGGGTTGCGACATTGTGATTCACTCTGTTTTAGGGAGTGCAGGGCTGATTCGCGGCAGTGTTGCTCCGGCTTATCGAGCAGCTCAAAAAACAGGGGTTCGTCGCCTGCTCTACCTTAGTTCAATGATTGTTCACACCTCGGCTCCGGCTCCTGGCACAACAGAGGCGACTCCTCCAATTGAGCATCAACCTGGCTTTCCTACCCATATTGCTAAGATTGACGCTGAACGCCAGTTATTGAAGCTGCGGCAGAAAGGCCCGGTTGAAGTTGTGATCTTTCGGCCTGGGATTGTGTTTGGGCCACGATCTCGCTGGGTGGCTGACTTAGCGGCTCAACTCAAACAGGGGACTGCCTACTTTATCAATGAAGGCAAAGGTATCTGCAATACCGTTTATGTGGATAACCTGATCCATGCGATGAAATTGGCAATTGATGCCCCTGGGGCTGATGGCGAGGCGTTTTTTGTGGGCGATCGCGAGCAAGTGACGTGGTTTGATTTCTACCGCCCCTTCGCAGAAGCATTGGGTGTTGATTTAGCTGATATTCCGAATCTGCGAGCGCCAGTTTTTACGCACACACGCAAGCAACAACTTATCAGTAGTATTCGCGAATCGGCATTGGTTCAAAAAGCCCTGGCTTCGTTGTCGGGTGATCTGAAAAGTGCGATCAAAGGAGTGTTACCCAAACGTCAGGCACCTATTCCAGAGCCAGCCTTAACCGAAGTCCCACCGCCAGAACCTGTTGTCACCGAGATGATGGCAATTTTGCAACAATCCCAATACAAACTTCCTTTTGAAAAAGCAGAAAGACTCTTAGGTTATCAGCCAATCGTTTCTTTTCATGAGGGATGTCAACGTTCAATTGACTGGTTAGCGCAGCAAAACAAACTTGGCTGAGACGGGGGGGGATCAACGCAGATTGGCACTCACTTTACCTGAGATAGAACTTGATAAAAGTGATCGAATTCTCTGTTCCATGGTGTCTTAAATAACAGTTTTTTAGACTGTTTTAAGTCATCCACTATTGCTTTTTCTGCCCCAAGCTTTTGAGCAGGGGTGGCTCAAAGATATGCGTTTCTAATTGGATTAGAAGCTCAAATCGCAGGCTTTATTAGCCAGAGGTAATGGTTGGATGCGGCACACCTAAAGACCCCCAATTATCCTGCTGTAAAAAGAGTCAAAATTCCATAAGAGTTGGGATCTTTTGACAAGATCAGTTGTTTGAAGGACAACAATTTGCCTTTGTGTTTTGACGGATAAAGTAAAAAATAGTACAAAAATTTTACGAAGTAATTATGAAGGGCTTGTCAAGATTACGGTGATTGCTGACTATCAAATCGACATCCCCTGAAGAATATGGTAGTTTTTCGTTGATAAGTGTCAATTGCGTCTAGCGTGTATTGACTTAATTTTGAAGTAATTACAGTCGTATTAATAGGCTTAAAAATTAGAGGTGAAGCGTGACGCAGTTTAGCCATTTTTTTCTGACTAAATTTAATGTTAGAAGTTTTCCAGACTTGAAGCCGGGTTGTGACCCATTATGGTTGGATAGACGGTTTAAGCTGTTTGATCAGTACTGCTTTCCATCCATGTTGAACCAGTCCAATCAAAACTTTAAGTGGCTGGTTTTTTTTGACATTGATACGCCAGAAGACTTTAAGCAGAAAATCGCAGAGTACGTCAGCAGGTGGCCAAACTTTGTGCCGGTCTATTTAGATTGTCCGTTGCCTTATGGTCAATTTCCTGATGATGTCAGAGCGGTTGTGCGTCAATACATTCCAGAAGATTGTGAGTACCTGATCACAACCTGGCTAGATAACGACGACGCGATTCATAAAGACTACGTCCAGATGATTCAAGATAACTTTAGCGAGCAAGAAGGCGAAACAATCAACTTCTTCTTTGGTTATCAGTTGGCAGATGGCAAACTCTACTTTGATTTTGAGCTGGCAAATCATTTCATTAGCCTGGTTGAAAAGTATAACCCTGAATCTTTTAATACCTGCCTCTGCCGTCCCCACAAAGAGCTTTATGAAGTGTGCAAGTCGGCGAAGAAAGTCTTCTGCAAGCCTGTGTGGATTGAAGTCGTTCACGGCTCTAACTACATGAACGTCTATCGTCGCGGCTTTAGAGTGCCTACCGGGAAGATTTTGCAAGACTTCTCGATTCAACCGAAGCCCCCTGAAGATCAGGAAAAGTTTGTTCCTTTTCTGGTTGAGCAGGTCAAAATTGCTGCTTTGTTCCCCTACTACTTTTTCCGCAAAGTGTATCTCCGAATTCGGCATAACCAATTAGCTGAGTTAGGGATGAGCCGCTTTGCTGTCCGCAACTACTAATTTTGGTACAACGACATTTATCACGGCGGGATGAAGACCCATGAAATTTTTAGTGACGGGTGGCGCTGGTTTTATTGGTAAGTGGCTGGTTGAAAAGTTACCTGCCGATTCCGAAATTGTTATTGTTGACTCTCTAGATGAGCAGGTTCATCGGGCTTCTTCTGACTTTGCTCCGGAGTTGAAAGCTCGTGCAAAGTGCATCAAAGCGGACGTTCAGGATATTGAGGCGCATCAAGCGGCGATCGAAGGCACGGATGTTGTAATCCACCTGGCCTCCCAAACGGGTACAGGGCAGTCGATGTATGAGATTAGCCGCTACGTACAACAAAACGTCAATGGTACGGCGAAGCTGCTAGAGCTGGTTTCTAAACTTGAGAAAAAGCCGCGCCGGATGATCTTATCGTCCAGTCGAGCCGTTTATGGCGATGGGGCTTACACCGATGGTAAAGAGATTTATTACTCACGAGCTAGACGAGTAGAAGATTTGCAGAAGGGCGTTTGGGAGGTGTGTGATGACCACGGCAACCCTCTCAAAACGCTGCCCATGCACGAGAGCCACTTGACCAAACCAACATCGGTGTACGGGTTAACAAAGCTTTGGCAAGAGCAGTTGATGCAAAATTACTGTGAAAGCCAAAAGATCGACCTGGTGACGCTCCGCTTTCAAAACGTGTACGGCCCTAAGCAAGAGCTAGGAAACCCCTACACTGGCATCATCGGAATTTTCACCAACGCGATCGCCCAAGGCAACCCGCTGGAACTGTTTGAGGATGGTCTGGTCACCCGCGACTTTGTTTTTGTGGGAGATGTGGCCGAGGCGGTTGTGCGTTGTGCCTTACACGAAGCACCGATTTCATCCATTATCAACATTGGTACAGGTCAGGCTGTCACATTGGTGGATGTGGTGGAAACGATCGCAGCTTTGGTCAACAAGCCCGCGCAATACACGATCTCAGGTCGCTTCCGGGTTGGAGATGTGCGTCACGCCGTCGCGGATATGAGCCACTATGAATCCATCTTTGGAACTTGGTCGCCCACCTCTCTCAAAGACGGTTTAGCGCAATATTTGGAGTGGTATCTGGGGCAGGAACCGTTAAGCCCGGATGTCTTGCAAGCTTCCTTCAAAGAGATGGAGCGGACAGGCTTATTACTGGCAAAGCAGAGTTAGTCATCAGGCAGCGGGTATTATGCATGTTCTACACCTGAGTGAATCTGACGTTGATAATGGCGGTGCGCGAGCAGCTCACCGATTGCATCAGGGCTTGCGATCGCTTGGTTGCTCGTCTCAAATGTTAGTTAGGGCTAAGTTTGGTACAGACAATGATGTAATCCGCGAAAAGTCGCTTCTCACAAAAGTGTCTCCCCCTCTATCTGGGCTTCCACTTCGCCTTTACCCTAAGCGGCCAGGAGGGATCTTTTCATCTCAATGGGTTCCTGATGTATTTGCTAGGCGGATCAAGCAGCTTCACCCTGATATTGTGCATATTCATGCGATTTGTAATGGCTACCTGCAAATCGAAACCCTGAGAAAAATTCAAAAACCTCTGGTGTGGACTTTGCATGATATGTGGCCCTTTACCGGAGGTTGCCACTACAACCAAGATTGCGATCGATATCAGGAGGCTTGTGGTACCTGTCCTCAGTTGCAGAGCGATCGTCAGCAAGATCTCTCCTATTGGACCTGGAAACGTAAAGCAAACGCCTGGAAGGGGCTAAACCTGACTTTGGTTGCGACAACAGCTTGGATGGCAGAATGCGCCCGTTCTAGCTCTTTATTTAGAGACTTGCGAATTGAAACCATTCCGCTAGGGTTAGACACCGAAAAATACAAACCCCACAATCGTCACTTTGCTCGTGAGGTATTGAATCTACCTCAAGACAAGCACCTCGTGCTGTTTGGCGCGATTGGTGGCACAAGCGACTACCGCAAAGGATTTCATCTGCTCCAACCTGCTTTACAACGGTTAAGCCAATCGGGATGGCAAGACCAGATCGAACTTGTAATTTTTGGCGCTAGTCAACCTCAACAGGCGATCGATTTGGGCTTTAAAGCGCATTATGTGGGACGTCTAAATGATGATCTCTCTCTCGCCCTAGTCTATTCAGCAGCCGACGTCATGATTGTTCCTTCAGTCCAAGAAGCGTTTGGTCAAACGGCATCAGAAGCCCAATCTTGTGGAACGCCCGTGGTTGCATTTAATTCAACGGGTTTGAGGGATGTTGTTGATCATCAGCAAACAGGTTACTTGGCGACTCCGTTTGAAGTGGAAGATTTGGCAAAAGGAATGGTTTGGGTCCTGGAAGATCGGGAACGTCACTGTCAATTGCAATTTCAGGCGAGGGAAAAAGGACTGCGCGATTTTGCTTCTAAAACGCAAGCCAGCCGTTATATGGCTTTGTACAAAGGGCTTGTCGGGGGATGAGGAAGGATGGGAATATTGGCTGTCAATCTTGCTGCAAAATACCTTGACACAAGGGGGGATTTCCTGTCCTAGCAAACTTAATCCTTGGGATTTTCAACCATCAAGCTATGATCAAAACACCTGAAGTTATGCCTGCTTTATCTATCTTCATCGCGGTAAAACTTACCACTTTAGTGCGAGCGCTTTTGAACCTTTGTTCAGGGCAAAGTTTACTAAATTCTTACATACCAGGCAGAATCATAGTAGACGGGTCAGGTATTGCATTTTGTATCGAATTTCTACGACAATTTAACGTATCAATTACAGGGCAGAAATTTTCTCAAATGTGTAATTCAGGCTTGGTCGTTTCTATCACTCCAAAGCAAGCTTATGTGAGGTAGATGGTGAATACTAAGATTCTGTCTGAGTAAGACTTCTAGGCTTCCTTGTCCATTAAGAAAAACTACATTGCCACTTGTCACCAAAGACCTTAGAAAGGAGCTTCTGATCGATGATGTATTTGTCAAAATTCCTATATATCATCTCGGCTAAGAAAACAAAGCTCTTACTAATACTATGTTTGTTCCTGACAATTTCAGCATTAGATGCTGTCGGTATTGGGTTGATTGGCCCATTTATCGCGGTGGCAACAAACCCAGCTTTAGTTGAAAGCAATGGTTGGATCGCTGAGTTCTATAAGTATTCAAATGTTAATAGCACCAATCACTTTATTGGCTTGCTGGGGCTGATAATCGTTACATTTTTCTACGTCAAATCATTTCTCTATTATCGAATTCAGCAATATGTGCTTGAGTTTTGTTATGCCCAGCAAATCAAGCTCAGACTTAGGCTGATGGATACTTATTTTTTGCTGCCCTACACATTTCATTTAAGAACGAACTCCGCAAACATCATACAAAATATTGTTAATGAGTCTGCGAACTTTACTTATTTCGTTGCAATTCCACTCCTTAATGCAATTGCAAATGCTTTCATCCTATTTGTCATTCTGTTACTTTTAGCAAAAACAGATTTGCTGGCAACAGTAACTATTTTAGGGTTGCTTCTGATAGCGGCTGCCCCGTTTCATTACTTCAGACACAAAATTACTAACTGGGGTAAGGACAATATTGATTCCTTGACTGAAACGGTGCGAGTGGTCAACCATGCGATCGGCGGGTTCAAGGAAGTAAAGGTAATTGGATGTGAATCCTTCTTTGAAGATCAGTTGAGCGCTCAAGCCCATAAGTTTTCAAGAGCCGCCAGTCGTTTTCATGCTGTTCAACAGTTACCTCGGATTGTGATTGAAGTCATTCTAATGACTTTTGTCGTAGGCTTTGTTTCTTTATCATTGTTTTTCTCAGAGCGTTCAGAGAACTTAGTGTCAGTATTGAGTATTTTCGCGATCGCTTCGATTCGGATTCTGCCCTCAGCGAATCAATTGATGAATTGTATTAATACGCTTCGTAATGCTAAGCCAACCCTTGATCGGGTTTATTTAGATCTAAAAGAATTAGAGAGTCCTGAAGTTAGTCGATACTTAAAGATGTTCCGCGGTTTGTCTTTAGACAATGCAGCTAAAAATATCTTCAATAGCTTTAAGTCTCTTAAAGCTAAGCCCTTGGGGTTTCAAGAGGAGATAGTCCTAAGTAAAGTCAACTATACCTATCCTGGAGCTGCTTCAAATGCGCTTTCAGATGTTTCCTTGACAATCAAAAAAGGCGAATCAGTTGCTTTAATTGGTAAGTCTGGTGCTGGCAAAACAAGTCTAGTTGATGTTTTGTTGGGTCTATTAATTCCCCAATCTGGAAATATTCAGGTTGATGGGTTCTCTATCTATGACGATTTACGCGCTTGGCAAGGCTTGATTGGATATATTCCTCAGTCTATTTTTCTGATGGATGACACGATCGAGAGAAATATTGCTTTTGGTGTTCCTGATCATCTCATTGATCAACAAAGGTTAAAGCATGCAATTCGCTTAGCTCAGCTTTCAGAACTGATTGAACAGTTGCCCGACGGTGTTAAGTCCATGGTGGGTGAACGTGGAACTCTTCTATCTGGAGGACAGAGACAAAGAATTGGAATTGCTCGCGCGCTCTATCATGAACGGGAAATCTTAGTGCTAGATGAGGCAACTTCGGCGTTAGACAACGAAACAGAAAAGTTAATTAGTGAGTCGATTCGAGCCTTAAGTGGCACAAAAACGATGATTATCATTGCTCACCGATTGTCAACAATCGAGCATTGCGATCGCGTTTATGAAATGGAAAAGGGAAGGGTTGTTCGATCCGGTAGTTATCAGGAAATTGTTTTGCAGGGAAAAACTTCTAAACCTATCTAGATCGGTCTATGTTGTAAAGCTAGTTGGTGATAGCAAAAGTTTAGTAGCCTTATTCTCTATTCTCGTTTCTTTAAAGAAGCTACTAAACTTTGTGTCAATTAACCCGATTTATAATATTTTTACTTTTTTATGGGAAGGAATAATGTCTGTCAAACGACTAAGAGAACCAAGTCTTTTTCTGGGTAGAAGTTTTCCAGCTAAATCCTGGCTAACAATTTTGTTCGTCACCATATTATTAATTGGAATATTTTTTCGAGTTGTCAATCTTGATAAAAAACCTGTTTGGATGGACGAAACGCATACTTTTTCTGTTATTTCGGGTTACGACGACTTCCAAGTCGTCGAAAAGTTTTCTGGTCAAACGCCTATTGATGTTGCAACTTTCCTAAAGTATAAATATCCAAACCCTGATAAAAACCTAGGTGATTCTTTCTATAAGCTTTATACAGACGTACACCCACCGCTTTATTTTTTGATAGCCCGTACATTTGTTACTTGGTTTGGAGATTCAGTAAAGGTACTACGAAGTGCGTCTGCTGTTCTAAGCATTTTAACCATACCTGCTATCTACTGGCTCTGCTTAGAGTTATTTCAATCATCATTAGTGGCTCAAGTAGCAAGTGTATTATTTTGTGTTTCCCCTTTCCAGGTTTTATATGCTCAAGAGGCTAGACCTTACAGTTTATTTACATTAGTGGTTTTGTTATCAGGTGCTTCCCTGCTTTGGGCAATGCGAACCAAGAAGCGTCTCCCGTGGCTCACCTACTCAGCGTCTGTAGCTTTGGGCCTTTACTCACAATTCTTCTTCTTATTTGTTCTATTTGGCTATTTTAGCTACGTCTTTTCAGTTGAATCTTTTCGATTTACAAAGAGGTTCAAGAGCTTTTTACTGGCAAATTTAGGTGGTTTCGTTGCTTTTCTCCCCTGGTTAGTTACGGTTGTTATTCATATATCTAGCTTTAAAGATAAGTCTTCCTGGATCGTTAATCATAAGCTCTCTATTTTAGGTGCCTTTCGCCTATGGTCTGAGAATATTAGCCTTTCGTTTGTTGATCCTCGTGCTAGCGAATATTTTGGTTTTGGGAAGTTTGGGTTTTACTTTTTAATTCCATTCATTATTATTCTGGTCGGCTACTCTCTCTATTTTCTCTACACCAAAACACCCAAGCAAGTTTACTTGTTTGTGCTTACTCTAATTGCCTCTACGGCATTGCCTTTAATTGCGGCAGATTTAATATTGGGGGGAAATCGGCAGATCTGGCCTAGATATTTAGTTCCATGTTTTCTGGGTGTCCAGATCAGTGTTGCGTATCTTTTGGCAACTAAATCGTTTTCCTTAGACCCGAGCCACACAAATTCAAAGCGTAGGCTCTGGACGCTAATAACGGCAGCTTTAGTGACTGCTGGGATCTTTTTCTCTTCAGTGATTGCTCAGGCTGATAACTGGTGGAATAAGTATAACGGAGGCGTAACAATTCAAATTGCTAAACAAGTGAATCAGGCTGAAGCTCCACTGGTTATTGTTAATCCTTCTCCATTTAGCTCAGCTTTCTACTATGCGTTTAAGCCAGATGTAAGACTTCTATTTGCTTCTGAGAAGTTAGAGTTTGATCCTTCCCAGATGAGTGGCAGCGTCTTTTTGCTAAATCCTACTGAGGCTCTGAAGTCAGAGTTCAACCGTTTGTTTGATATGAAATTGCTTGCTCAATTTCCGGATTCCGGTCCAGAACCTGGAAAACCGACTGAACTTTGGAAAGCTGAGAAGCGATTGGGAAAGTAATGAGTGAGATCAACCATTGATTCACTTTCGGGTGTTTCATCACCTTTAGAGGCGTATCCGCTGCTGCATTCTAGGGTGAGAGAATAATTGTAAAATGCTTTAAGATTTAAGGAAATGGATATTCTAAGCTGCGTCGAGATGAGCAGCTGATGGAATATACAAATTAACTCGTCTAATCATGTCTGTGTTGCTCTATTACTGAACCAAGAGGATCAGAATGAACATAGTTCCTTTAGCCTTAAAGTTTATCTTGATACTTGCTTTTGGCATGCTTTCTTCATTAGCAATGCAAAAGTTATTTTTAGAAGATCATAGACGAGATGTTCAGAAGCAAAGCTCAATATTTTATCTTCTCAATCATGACTATGCAGGAACATTAGTACTAGCAATTTTGAGTTCTATTACTATCTTTTTTACCTTGAAGACAGCATCAGAACTATGGAATGGCTTTATCTTTCCAATCTCTTACTTTACAGATTTTAAGGTCTTTTATCTAGCAAGTCATATGACAGCACAAGGGCTCAATCCCTATATATATGACCCAGGTTTTTACTTGGATTACTTTGTTAAGTATTTCCAAGTCAACCCTGATACTTTTCATGTAGCACCATTCGTTTATCCACCTAATATTATTCCTCTCATATTTCCCTTAAGCTACTTAAGTGTTGAGTCTGCTTCTCGACTTTTTTTATAATTAACCTGATTAGTTTTATATCTCTTTTAATAGGTGGTGTTCTTCTTTTAGAACCTAGGACAAGGAGATCAAGTATAGTTTACATAATTTTAATACTATCTATTTTCGGAGTTACTAGCAGTTTAAGTCTAGGACAATTTTCCTCTATTACAGCGAGCCTAGTTTTGTGGTCCATAATTTATGCAAGAAGAAACGGTGATATTTCTGCAGGTGTCTTACTTGGTCTTAGTACGATAAAACCAACTTTATCTATTTTATTTATTATTTACTTCATCGCAAAAAGAAAATTCTTTTTGGTCGGTTTATGCCTCTTGATTTCCTCGGTTCTTGGTATTGTCGGCCTATTGATGAGTAAAAATATGAATTTTATAGATTTTCTGTCTTTATATCGATCCAATTCAAAAATCTTTTTCGAGGATTTTTGGAATTCTCCCTACACGGCACAACTGAGAATTGATTCTAAAGTTATATTCGCTCGTCTTTTCCCAAATCATTCGATGTTAGTCAGCATAATTTCTCTTCTTCTCGTAGGAATTTGTGCTTCTTTAGTTGTGTTCCTAATTTACCGAACTCACAAACACAGTAAGGGTTCATCAGATATACATTTATCTGATGTTTCTTTGATTGCTTGTCTAAGCTTGCTTGTCACCTATTCTCAGCCAACTAATACAGCAATTCTAGCTGTACCTATTGCTTTTCTAATTAATTGTTTGCAGCGAAAAGAACTTAAATCTAGTTTGTTGTTATTTACTATGTTGTCTTTAACGGGTATTTCTTATCTTCCCTACCGATATTACTGGCATATCTACATATCTAGAGAGGAAATGCCTTATTTTATTAGGGTGAGTATTGGCTCAATTCCAAATTATGCAGTTCTCGGCTTGATGTTTAGTACTCTGTTTCTAGTTTATTCAATTCTTTGGAAGAACCGAAAATCGCAGTTATGCGGGGTAACTTGGTCAGCTCTTGATGTTTAGCCAAAAATCTTTCCCTTCCTTGCTTTCTTAGCACCTTGAGGCTGCAGAAATATTTGTGGGTATAAAGAAGATTCTTCTGTTGGATTACAAGAAACTCATTACGGAGTTTAGATATGCTTTCCATTTCTTCTCAATTAAGGCCGCTGGATGTTTCAATTGTTGTGCCGATTTATAACGAAGCACCTAATGTTGATTATTTGATCGGGCGGCTCAAGTCTGTTTGTAAACAGCTTGACTTAAACTATGAAATCGTTTGTGTGAATGATGGTAGTCGGGATGAAACTCTGTCTTATCTAATAGAGCATCATCATGAAGACCCTTCAATTAAGGTCATTAATCTATCTCGTAACTTTGGTAAGGAAGTAGCGTTAACAGCAGGACTTGATTATGCCACCGGGCAAACAGTTGTTCCTATTGATGCCGACTTGCAAGACCCACCTGAACTAATTGCAGAAATGCTGGAAAAGTGGCGAGAAGGATATGATGTTGTTTACGCTGTAAGGCGATCGCGCCAGGGTGAAAGTTGGTTGAAAAAATTTACGGCTGATAGTTTTTATCGAGTCATTGGCAACATGAGTCGAGTATCGATCCCACGTAATACTGGGGATTTTCGACTGATGGATCGAAAGGTTGTTGATGCCTTAAAACAACTGCCAGAACGCAGCCGATTTATGAAGGGATTATTTGCCTGGGTTGGTTATAAACAGACTGCTATTTACTACGATCGCGCTCCTCGCTTTAAAGGTCAAACGAAGTGGAATTATTGGAAACTATGGAACTTTGCCATTGATGGCATTACCTCTTTCAGCCTTGCTCCCTTAAAGGTTTGGAGCTATGTAGGGCTAGGTTTATCGCTGCTGGCTCTAGTTTATGCTAGTTTCCTGATTCTTCGGACACTGATTTATGGAGTGGATATGCCTGGTTATGCCTCTATCATGGTTGGTGTTCTGTTTTTAGGTGGAATTCAGTTAATTACATTGGGAGTGATTGGAGAATACTTAGGGCGCGTGTACGAGGAGGTCAAAGGTCGCCCACTGTACCTTGTTCGAGATTTCTATGGAATTGCTCCACCCACGTCACTAGCAAGTAGTGAACCTAGAATAAATTCGGGCGGAACCAGAGAGTTTCAGCGCACTCATCCAATTGAAAATGGGGAACTCCGATGATTCGTCTGCTGATCAGTGTATGCTTGCTTGCAACTGCTATAGGAATCTACCTTGTTGGAGCGATTCAACCGGATCAACTCCAGTCAACCCTTCAACAAGCAGGAATTTGGGCCCCGATCGCTTATATTGTGATCTATGTTGCGGCAACGGTTCTAGTAATGCCTTCAACGGCGTTGAATCTGGCTGGTGGAGCGATCTTTGGCCCTTGGTTGGGAACGCTCTGGACGAGCATAGCCGCTGTGGTTGCCGCTGTGATCGCTTTTATGTTTACGCGCACGATTGGGCGTGATATGGTTTCCAGGCGGGTTGCTGCTCGTTGGCAAGCTTTAGACGCTGAAATTCAGACAGGCGGATTGTTTTATATGTTTGCCATCCGACTTCAACCGATCATTCCCTATGGGCTAGTGAACTTTGTTGCCGGGTTAACCTCGATTCGCTTTAAAGATTTTTTCATTGGTACTGCCCTGGGTACAGTTCCAGGCATATTCCCATTTGTCCTACTAGGTAGTTTTGGTTTGAAGGCGATTAAAACAGGAGAGTATCTCCCCCTTCTGTTTGCTTTATCGTTACTTGCGCTGCTAGTTGGCGGTTCGGCTTGGTACTATCGTCGTCGTACTTTGCCGTCTAAGTTTTCTTCTAGTTCTGATACTCGAAAGTAACAATATCTAGGTAAAAAAGACTCGGAAAACAACATCTCTGAAGGAACCTCAAGCGACTATGACGACATTCTCGGACAGTTCTAAATTTTCACAACGAACTGGTTCTCATAAACAGCAGAGCCAAACCTTTGCAGGGTTTGATTTTTTGCGGGCTGTCTTTGCTATTGCGATCGTTGCGCTTCATTGTTATTTGTTTTTCCCGGGTAGCTTGAAAGTCGGTGCGGTATCGATTGGGAATATTCTTCGTGCAAATGTAGCCTATCTTGCGGTTCCGGTTTTTTTCCAAATCTCGTTGTTTCTGTTTTACCTTAAAAGTGAAAAGGCAGGTTCTCGCTATTTGTTTCAAAAGCGTCTGCCCAAACTTGCATCGCTATACTTATTTTGGGTAGGCCTATTCACCTTTTTCAATATCTTTGTCAATGGGACGTTTGAATCTCTTCAAAACAGCTTTTCTTCTATAAAGGCTTCTATCGAGTTTATTGTTAGCGGTGGTAACTCACCTCTGTATTTCTTCTTCTCTTTGGCATTTATTACAGTGATTGCTGAGGGTATAGTCTTAGGTCTTGGAAAAATTAAAAAAGACATATTAAAAAATAGTATTCTTTATATCTTTCTAGGTGCTTCTTGTGCGCTGCTAGTTGTGTTCTTATTTCTGAGAGCGCCCGAAGCATTATTTGAAGATGTGCCTGGTTTCGTGAAATCTCTATCTAGCTTTTCTCAATGGGCTTATAACCCGTTAAATTTTCTACCTTATATTTTTACAACTGCGATCGTGGTTCGAGAGTACAGGTTAGGTTTACTGAGAGCGGAAAACTCAAGATTCCGGCTTAAGCTTCTTACCCTCATAGCGTTGTTTTTAACTTTTACAATATTAGAGTGGGTATTCTCATTAGAGCCGACATCCTCCCAACCGCTGCTTCATTATTCAAGGCTATCTTTAGTTTTTGGTTCTTGGATTCTCTTGTACTTGGCTATTTTATCTAACCGTGCAGTGCCTAAATTTGTTCGGTTTATTTCAGACTGCTCTTTAGGCATCTATACATTGCATCTTTTCTTTACCTATGGCCTGTTTGAAAATCCTGCCTTTGTAGCCTTTAATCCTGCATCACAAAGTTCTCTGAATTTGACTATTTTGTTTCAGTTTGGAGTTACTCTGTTGGCTTCTATTGGCCTGACTATGCTATTCAGACGGGTTAAATTCTTAAAGGGGTTTGTTTAGATTGAGCTGGATTTTCTGGCAGCGCATTTAAGATTCGGAATCCACCTCTTAGGGGTTGTCAAATTTGCTACTCAGTAGAGTATGATGTTAGTATCTAAACAGCGTTAGACTCTTTGTGCTTTGGCTAACTCGTATAGTTTATGTTATGGCGAAGGGGCTGTGAAAACGGTTCTGGAGAAGCTTTTTTATAACTTAAATAGCATTTCTGTATAGGTTGTTTATCATTCGTTTGCTATTTTAAGTAAGTTTTATTTGTGCATTTTTTAATCCAAATTATCTTATTTAGCTCACATTGAAGAGTCGATTGCTCCCTTGCAATACTTTCTTCTAAGGTGCAAAAGGTGTAGCCTGCTGGTCCTCATGTAAGACTTTTAGAGGAGCCTCAGCTGGCACGACTGTAAACGGTGTATCAAGTTCCAGTTTTCCTTCGGTTGTGTGTAACCGAGGCTCGGCAAAGGAACCAAAAACTGCATGCATTATGCACTCGGCTTTGAGTATCGACTAAGTTGACGAGATTTGAGGTCTATTTTAAGTGAATATAAAGGTCAAGTCGTCTGAGCGATTGGGAATTGTTGCGACTAACCACACTGGTTACGTTGAAGCGATGTTTCAATGTATAGAGAATGGAAATATTGCAGTACCACTTCGTTCTGCAAATGATCAGAGCCGCATTAGCCTAGCCAATGTTGACCGTGTGATTGTGCCGCAACCGATTCATTCTTGGATGCAACGACAATGGGCTGCTCAAACATCGGCTAATGTTGCCTTAATTTCTTTCACCTCTGGTACAGAAGGTTCTCCTAAAGGCGTCATTCTAACTCATGATAACTTGGCAGATGTGGTCACGCGATTAAATGCGCTAATGCAAGTAGACGATAGCATTTGTGAATATATCGGTGTTCCAGTTTACCATTCCTTTGGTTTTGGCCGCTGCCGAGCTGTGGCTACAGCAGGGGGAAAGTTTTTCATTCCTGATCATGGCTTTAACCCTTCTGAGATCGGATTGATGCTTAGAAATGGGGAAATTAATGCAATTTCGTCTGTTCCAAGTCTTTGGCGGGTATTACTTGCCAATCAGGACCTCATTGGCAGCTACGGCAAGCGAGTCCGTTGGATTGAAATTGGAAGCCAGTATATGAGCCGCCAAGAAAAAGAGGCATTAAAGTCTCTCTTCCCTAGAGCAAGAATTGTTCAGCATTATGGCTTAACTGAGGCATCTCGCACAACGTTACTTCAAATTCATGCAGTCGAGGGGGAGGCTCTAGAATCAGTTGGTCAAGCCTTTGGTAGTGTAGCTATCAAACTCACTGAGGAAGGCCGGATTGCAATTCGTGGAGAGCATGTCGCTCAAGGGTATCTGATTGAGGGTAAAGAGACTTCACTCAAAGATGATGAAGGTTGGTTACTAACTAATGATTTAGGCAGTCTGGAAGATGGCTACTTGCACTATAAAGGGCGCGCCGATGATGTGATTAACTGCGGTGGTATTAAAGTTCATCCCGAAGCGTTAGAGGCTAAGATTTACGCCAGTATTGGACAAAGTAGTGGTTTAGCTGTTTGTCGAAAGCAAGACCCAATGCGGGGAGAGGGCTTTTTAGTCGCAGTAACAAAAGATTTAAAGGTTGATCAGCAACAGTTACGAGAAACTGTTGTGCAAGCGACTCAAGAATTTGGAGTTAACGCTGCTAATGCGGTCACTATTGTTGAGGTTGATAGTCTACCTAAAACACCAACCGGAAAAATTCGACGGAAGCAGTTGGTTGATTGGTATGAAGAGTTTTCCCAGGAAGACCAACCAGCGGATATAGCTGATTCAACTTTGGCAAACGGTTCACCCGTTCAAGCAACCTTTTGCCGACTCTTGAAAGTCCATCAGGTTCAACCCCAAGATACATTTATTTCCCTTGGCGGTGACTCCCTCTCTTACGTCCAGTTAGGAATGGAACTTGAGCGGTATCTCGGCTACCTCCCTCGAAACTGGGAGCAGGTGCCCCTGAGCGAATTGGAGAAGCTAGTTCCTCAGAAACGGTTCAGTACAACTATTGAAATGAATATTCTCCTGAGAGCCTTGGCCATTGCTGGAGTGGTGCTTAATCACTCTGGCTTTCATTTCATTGAAGGGGGAGCCATGTTGCTCCTTTTAATTGCTGGGCTTAACTTTTCACGCTTTCAGGGATGCGCTCTGATTCAGGGGCAGTTGAAGTCTATTCTGCCATTGTTGAAACATATTCTGGCTCCTTACTTTATTGTTGCGATCGCTTACCAGATTTGGAAGCAGAAGTTCGATCCGATGGTTTTATTTTTGCTGGGCGACTTTCAAAGTACCCAGCAACAGATTGAAAACAATATATTTTTTGTTTGGTTTATTGCTAATCTTGTCCAGACAATTGTTCTGTTTTCTATTCCGTTTAATATTCAGGCTATCCGCAACTTTGCTAAAGCCTCTCCCTGGAGGTTTGGGCTTGTCTCTTTAGGTATTGGAGTTGCTATGCATATATTGGGACCATTGCTATGGGATAGCAGCTACACAGCTGACCAGGTGCCCCATATGCTGTTCTGGTTGTTTGTCTTGGGGTGGTGCATTCACTTTGCTAAATCCAGAGCTGAAAAGATAACCACTACAGCGCTAAGCTTGATGACTGTGCCCGCTTTTCTCGGGTTTGAAGGTTTATCGGCATGGTGGACTTTAATCGGATCAGCTCTTTTACTTTGGCTACCCTATATATCGATTCCAAGAATCATTAAGTCGCCTATTCAAATGATTAGTGCAGCGTCATACTATATTTACTTAACTGTTCTGATTTTTATTACACTTGTCACAAAGTTAATCGGACATGACTACCCGCTGATAACGATGTCAGTAACCCTACTTGGAGGAGTTCTGATTTGGGCTATTGTTCAAGCATTGCAACAACTTCTATCTGATAGACAGTTCAAAAATGCGAACAACCGCACGGATGTTCCACAATATTAATTGCCACTGAGGAATGAGAATTAAATAATTTCGATACTTTTTTGAACGGGTGAGCGGACGATCGCCCCGTTAGACGACAAAATAATCGATTTTATTTAATCCGTGATCCTAAGAAGATAATCTTCAATCGGGGCAATGAAATTAAACATCAAAACTGTAACTTGGGGGTATGAGAGGTGAAAGAGCCGCAACGGCTAACTGGCATTGACGTATTTCGTGGCTTAGCAATGTACGCCGTTATCATTGTGCACATTGATGAAGGTGTCAAAGTCTTCCCTCCTGGCTGGCTCAGCATTACCAACTTTGCATCCTTTTCTGTTCCTTTCTTTCTCGCAACAGCTTTTTACCTTGCAATTAATAAGCTCTACACCTCTGGGGGGCGATACCCGCTTAAATCGAGATTGCTCCGTCTATTAATTCCTTATGGAATATGGTCTGTCCTGTATTTGCTTTATAAAGCCGCCAAATATATAGCCACTGGTGGACAAGACAGGTTACTCCAGCTTTTTCAAGATCCACTTTCTTTAGTTTTCTTTGGTGACGCTTCTTACCATCTCTACTTTCTGCCTCTACTGGCGATGGGAACTGTATTGATTAAGTTTGTAGAGTTTCTAATAGGAAAAAACATTTCTTGGAAAGGGGTAGCGTCGATCGCGTTTGTCAGCTTACTGGTTTACGAAGTGATTCTCATATCTGGAAATGGTCTGAGGAGGCCGGATAATGTCGCCTTTGAAGCACTTCTCGCTGCTACTTTCCCAGACGGGAACTCTAATCCCTTATTACGGCTTTTCCTGGTTGAGCTTTTTTGGGCTTTAAGGTGTTTCCCTTACGTGATGTTTGCCATGCTTTTGGCACACCCGAAGGTAAATAAATTTTGCTTAAAGTTCATCAGCAACCACCCTGCCTTTTGGGTGCTAGTCTTTCTAGCTGTTAATATCTTTGGTGATTGGGTGTTACCGGACGCTGTCGAAGAAGTTGCCAGGGGGTATTCTGCACTGGTTGCTGCGATCGCAATCTCCAGTATGTTGAAAGAGAATGCTTTAATTAAGAACATTGGGCTGTGTTCTTTTGGTATCTATCTGATACACATCTTTTTTGTTGAAGTTCTTCAATCAGTGGTTGTTCGTCTTTACCCCGATTACAGCAACAATGCCAGCATTGCTACTCTGCTTTTGGCTGCGGCGCTTGTTTTTTTAGTTAGTTGGGGGACGACAAACATCATGCTGAAGTATAAAAGGCTGGCACAGATCTTGTAGAGGTGGTTGGGGTCAGATGTACTCAAGCTGAACTTATCAAAATCCTGAATTCTGTAACACATCGTTAATTAGGGCATGGCGTTAATCAGAGCATGGTGTTACAAATTCAGCAAACTCTGGTTGAATCAGGTCAGTTAATACTTTGTGCGATCGCTCATATCAAATGATTTACAACCACTCCCTGAATCAAGCGCAACAGCTTTCAAGCGTTTGTCACGTTCGTGCAAATCGACACAGGATAAATATGAAGTTCTAGTATAGCTCAAACATTTGATTCAAAAATAAGATAGGATTCTCGTTCAGAGAAAGTTAGAAAATTCACTGATTTTATTCAAACGGGGACAGAGTTCTATATTTGATAGATGGTTTATATCTAAGAAGTGGAATTTACGAAAAAGAGATATTTGAACTTGAGTGCCGCTACCAAATTATTACTGTGGTTGATGTAGAGTTATTTAGATTTAGGTTTGTCAACTAATGTCCCATCCTGACACATCTGCCGCAGCAACAAAGCAGAAGCAGTCTAGTTTTCTACGATATGTGCATAACTTCCGGGGGTTAGCTATTTTATTCATTGTAGTTGCCCATACAATGCAGGTTTTGACTTGGCAAGACAATCCAGAGCTACAAGTGTTCCTGAACGTCGTCCTTCAAAATGGCAGTGTTTACTTCGTTTTCATCGCGGGCTTTCTGTTTCAATATTTATCCCGAAAGTATGCCTACAAAACCTATTTAATTAATAAACTGCAAAATGTTCTTTTACCCTACTTTCTCATTTCCATACCTGCTATTTCTTATTGGCTGTTGAGAGGCGGCCCAGGCATCGTTGATATTGGCAATTTCTTTAACTGAGATCTTGCACCAGTTTCAACAAGGGGTTGCCAAAGAAGGAAAAATCTGAAAGAAAGGGCGTAATCAAAATTTAACTGAACGGTTATGGAAACCATTGTTCAACACGCCCAAGG
>Ga0073934_10002475_pt1 | contig 38188 bp, 44 predicted proteins | sample LarsenN4metaG_FD_76834 | JGI IMG/M metagenome (GOLD analysis project Ga0073934, IMG submission 76834) | Hot spring sediment bacterial and archeal communities from British Columbia, Canada, to study Microbial Dark Matter (Phase II) - Larsen... ... | reverse complement strand
CTCCTGCTCGGCCAGCACGGCGATGATCTGTTCCTCGGTGAAACGGGATTTCCGCATCTGAGAGCCTTCCTTCCATGAAGGACTCTCCTTTCAAACGAGGGACCAAATGGGGGGCGCCTCAGACGCACCTGAAGCGTTCCGCTTTCCAGAAACGCGACCGCCTCCTTGCGGGTCGCAAAAGTCGCGTAGGCGTAGCCGGATTTCGCTGCTGTGCTGGCGTAGCGTACCTGATAAGTCGTGCCGTTCTTGCCTGTTCTTTTTCTTATGTCCGACATTCACTTGCGATTATAAATATTGACTCTGGAAAAGCAATAAAAACACTCAGTACACTGAGTTATATCCCCCGCTCTGCTTGGATTTGCCGTTCGCGATAGATGCGAACAAGCGTTCCTTTCTCGATCTTCAGCCTGCCATCGATGGGATCGACAAAAAAAGGAAGCCGGCGCTTGCCGGAGGCGTCCAGGTGAGACGCGCGCCTGATCTGGGCAACACTGACGGCAACGCCCATCTCCGCGAGTACGGCGCGGGCCTGCTCGATGGTAATGTAACAAGGCATTTGCATGTTGCCTGGGCGCTCCTCTTCCTACCTGCGCGCTCCGTCGTGATCCGCCTATTCGCCCGCTAAAGCTCGTAATCCATGCAGCTCGGCCGGTAGTGGTGCGTGTCGATGCGATAGACGCGGCCACCGGTCGGGCGCATGACACGCACTTCCTCGCCATACTCATTGGTCGGCGTCAGCCGCAGGCGCGGCCCCGTCACGTAGTGGATGTTGTAGATTTCTTTGAGTGCGGTGAGATCAGCGACGATGGCGTGGGCGAGTTCTTCAACGCTGACTGTGCCAAGCAGCTTGTAATCGACGGTCAGACCCTGCGGATCGAACGATCCTTTTTTCTTACTCATGAAGAATACGCGCAATACGTTACTCTATATCACCATTATATCACCTGAGTTGAACGCCCTGCAAATTTGCGCTCCTCGGAAACCCTTGCTGGGCGCGGGTTTGCGGGGATTGTCGTGCCCGCGATTGTCCACCGTGACCAGAACGTGGCGAGGACGCGCGAAGCGTCAAACGCGATCTTGCGCCCATGCGCAGGACCGCTCATCGCAACGGCTCACCGCCCCGCAAGGGGACGGGAGAGCTGCGCGTCACGAGCGACCTTCCGCCCGACACGCCGATCTGCGAGGCCGAACTCGCCGCCATAGAAGCTTTCCTCTGGCATGAGCTGCGCGAACTGCTTGGCGATGATCCGCCGCCGCAAAAAGAAAGCGCGGCGGGAGGCGCCAACAGCGCCGATCTTTGCCATAATGGCGAGGACGCGCGCCCGCGCCCCCGCCGAAAGATCGCCTGATGAAGCCCTCACACCAGCCCGCCGCCGCAAACGTCGAAGCCGCTCAACGCGCGGCGCTCTACATGCGCGTGTCAACGGGCCGTCAAGCGGATAGCGACCTGTCGATCCCCGATCAGCAGCGCCAGCTTACAGCCTATTGCGCGAGCAAAGGCTGGGCGGTTGCCGGTGAGTTCATCGACGCCGGCCTGTCCGGCACCGATGAAAACCGTCCGCAATTCCAGCGCATGCTCGATCTTGCCACGGCGGGCGGCAAGCCGTTCGATGTCATTCTCGTTTACAGCTTTTCACGCTTTGCGCGTGACCTCGTGGTTTCCGAACTGAGCATCAGACGGCTGAGCGCAAATGGCGTTCGGCTCGTCAGCATCAGTCAGGAACTGGGCGAGGATTTAAGCGCGCAATTCATGCGCAAGTTTTACGGGCTTTTGGCTGAGCAATACTCCCTGGAGAACGCGAGCCATGTCACGCGCACCATGAAGGAGAATGCAAACCAGGGCTTCTGGAACGGCGCTGCGGCGCCATTCGGGTACCGCACCTATGTTGCCGAACAGCGCGGGGCGAAGCTCAAAAAGAAGCTTCAGATCGATGTGATCGAAGCCGAAACCGTGCGGCTGATCTTCCGGCTGATCCGCGAAGGTAATGGAACGTCCGGTCCGATGGGGGTCAAGGCCGCAGCCAGCTGGCTGAACGCCAACAACTACCGGACGCGGGCGGGAGCACGCTGGGGCATCGGCCCGCTGCACAAGCTCATCACCAACCCGACCTATAAAGGCGAGTACCGCTATAACCAGCGGGACTCCCGCGCCAAAAAGCTGCGGAGCGAGAGCGAGCACATCATCATTGCCATCGATCCGATCATCGATCCGGCCGTGTTTGATGTGGTGCAGGCGCAGCTCAAGGCCAGAAACCCGAAAGTGACGCCGCCCCGCACGGTGACGGGGCCGACGCTGCTCACCGGCCTTGCGACCTGTGCCTCGTGCCAGGCGGGCATGACGCTGCGCACGGGCAAGAGCGGTCGCTACCGCTACTACACCTGCGCGAGCGCCGCGCAGAAGGGCAAGTCGGCCTGCACCGGCAGGTCCGTGCCGATGGACAAGCTCGACGACCTCATCACCGCACGGATTATGGATGATCTGCTGACCCCGGAGCGCGTGGGCAACCTGTTAAAGGCTAAAGGCGCTGATCGCGCGCCAGTCCGACCGCGAAACCGAGAGCGCGCAGCGCCTAACCGCGCTCAAGGCTAAGCTTGGCGACGCCGAAGAGCGCCTCAAGCGCATTTATGCGGCCATCGAGAACGGCGTCGCCGACCCCGCCGACCCGACGCTCAAGGACCGAATCGCCGCCCTTCGTACCGACCGGGACATCGCCAAGGGCGCGTATGAGCGTGCCGCCGCTGAATTGCGCCCGGAAGTGCGGATCAACGCAGAGCGGATCGCGACCTTCACCGATCTCATGCGCAAGAACGTCGGCGGCGGCGCGACGGAATTCCGCCGCGCCTGGCTGCGGTCAATGATCGACAACGTGGAAGTGGATGACGAGGAAATCCGCATTCATGGCCGGCGAGACGTGCTCGAACGCCTGGTCATGGGCGGGGCGGCAGCTCCGGCCGGAGTGCCCACTTTTGTTCGTGAATGGCGCACCCGACAGGATTCGAACCTGTGACCTCTGCCTTCGGAGGGCAACGCTCTATCCAGCTGAGCTACGGGTGCGGGCCGCCAGAGGCGGGAGGCCACCTCTAGCGGAGCTTGCCGGCAAAGGCGAGCGTCCCCTTTCCGGGTCAGCTCGCCGGCGGGCGGACGATGCGGCCCTGCAGGTTGGCCTGCACTTCGCGCGCATCGAACGCGTTGGGATCGTCCGCGGGCTTCTGGCCGTCGAACATCGCGATTTCCGCCACCGCCTCGTAGCGGGTCACTTCGCGATAGCTCATCGGCTCGTCCCAGAACGGATCGTACCAGGGGCTCCAGCCTCGCCGCGGCGAGAAATACCAGTAGTCGAAGGCAAAGCGCGGCCGGTAGGGCCCCGTGCCCTGCAGGCGCGTGTGCTCTTCGGTGTCCCGGTTGGCGACGATGAAATAGTCGAACCCGTTCTGCAGGGTCACTTCGGCGGCGCGGTAGAGTAAATAAGTCTCAACCGTCTCGCGCTCGGTCACGCTATTGCCGCGGAAGGTGATCCGCATGCGGTTGTTTTCAATTCGCTGCTCTTCGAACCCGTACCGGTCGCTGACAGCGGGTTGGTAGGGCGTGGCGGTAGCGCAGGCGGTCAGCAGCCCCGCGAGCGCCGCGATGACAAGCGTTCGCATCCGACGTTGGTCTCCGATCCTTCGTCCCCACACCCAGACTATGTAGTGCGGACGGAACGCGGGCCAATCGCGTTTCAGTGATGCAGGAGCAGATCGGCCCGGTTCATTTTCGGGGGGGCCAAGGTCTCGCCGGTCGCCAGCCGGACCGAGTGGATCACGGCGTCGATCTCGCGCCGCCAGAAATCGAGGAACTTGTGGATGCGCGGGTACCGGGGCGCTAGATCGAGGGTCTGCCAAACAAAGCTCTGCAGCAGCGCTGGGTGGTCCGGCATGTAATAAAGCACCTCGGCCGTGGTCAGACTCCAACCCTGCAGCCGCAACGTCAGTTCATCGCCGTACATGACTTCAGCATTCCTCCGCCAAATAAAACCGCAGCGAGTGTTTCGGTTTCACAGCTGTACGAGGCTGCTGGACGTTCTATTACCAAGTCAATACTGAGCATCCGCTAGCACTTGCGCTGTGCGGCTGCTATCGCGCTGGGAATAACCAGAAAATCTACCGCTGTGCATAGGCTTGCGCGAAGCACGCGCGAGAAAACGTCGGACGGCTCGCGGGACGCGCGTGCGAATAGTTCAGCCGTGCTGCACCGTGGGCACGCCGTTCTCATCGGCGCGCTTCAAGCCCTTTTGCTTTAACCAAACGCTTCGAGGCGAAATGGCAGGCGACGTAGCCCAGCATGATTGGGGGCGCCCCGATCGCCAGCGGCAGGATTGGCGACAAGCCGTCAGGCGAAAGCGCCCGGCTCACCAGGATCAGCGTGGCGGGAAAACCCAGCCCGAGCAGAATGAGTCCGGCGACGGTGAGCAGCCGCGCTTCGGCGCGAAGTGCGGCAGGATCAGGACGGTTCTGGCGCATGCCAACACCGAAGCGAAAATCGCGCCAAGCGCGAAACGCGCGGCGAGCGCATCGTTTACGTTGCCTGCGCGCCGCACGATCACTCGGTTGTGCGACCGGAAAAACACGGTTTCCATCATCGGACGTTAAGGCGGAGGAACTATATGGAGGTGTGAAGCGTCCCTCCGCAAAACGCAGGAACAAAAGACGCAAATTGGGATGTCGCTGACGGATCTCTTGGCCCCTGACGAGCACGAGCTCGCCGAGCACTACCCCAACAAGGTGGAGCACGTGGCCGATCGGGTTGTGCATGCTATCGGCATCATTGCGGCGCTGGTCGGCGGGGGTCTCCTGGTGGCTGTCGCCCTGGTTAACCGCGGCGTGCCGATGGCCACGGCCAGCGCGATTTATGCGATGTGTCTGATGGCCATGCTCGCCGCGTCGGCCGTCTACAACTTTTCCAAGCCGACGCCGCGCCGGCGCATTTTGCGGCGCATCGACGAAGCCGCGATTTTCCTGATGATCGCCGGCTCTTACACCCCATTCACCATCCAGCTGCTGCCGCCGCAATTCGCCATTGGCGTGACCGTCGCCATCTGGCTGGCTGCGCTCGCCGGCGCTGCGGGGAAAGTAATCTATCCGCAATTGTCCGACCGCGCGTGGTGCGTGATCTATCTCTGCTTCGGTTGGCTCGCGGTGCTCGTGCTGGCGCCTGCCGTGCCGACGCTGCCGCCGCTTGCGATCATCATGCTTACAGTCGCCGGCGCCACCTATTCCGGTGGAGTCGTGCTTTATCTCAATCACACCATCCCGTTCCGGCGCGCGCTCTGGCACGCCTGCGTCATCCTGGGCGCAGCAGGCCATTATGGCGCGGTCCTCTACGGCCTCGTACTGTAGCCGGAACTCGCTCGCCCGCGAGTTCGTTGATCAAGCTCCCCCGCATGAAAGGAGCTTGCGCATGCCCACAGCCACGGGACATTCGACCGCCATCCGCGCCAAGAAGGTGCTCGGCACCCCGGTCAAAACGCGAAGCGGCGACAAGATCGGCAAGATCGAAGACATCGTGCTCGACAAGCTATCGAACAACATCATGTTCGCCGTGGTAGGCTTCGGCGGCGTCCTCGGCGCAGGCGAGAAATATCACCCGCTGCCTTGGGCCACGCTGGATTACGATCCGGACGAAGACGCTTATGTCGTGCCCTACAACGAAGATGAACTGAAGGCCGCGCCATCGGACACGATTAACGAACTCACCAAGAACGATGGCCTCGCCTATCGCGATCGGGTCTACGACTACTACAAGGCCGAGCGGTACTGGAATTGACGCAACTGCAAAAGCTGGCTTGCGCGCCCGCAATTGCGGGCGCGTTTCTTTGCGCCGGGCGCGAAAAGCGCGCGCCCGATTCGCTGCGGCCGCAAACAAGCTTCCAACGTCCTGCCTTTGTGGGTACCGCATAGGAGCGGATCGGGGGTAGGCGAGGTGGCTTGCACCTGTGAGGTCCGAACTGAGAATTGCGATCTCTCATCTGCCCGTCCCCATGGGGGACGATTATTTGCTCGCTGTGCTGGCCCGGCATTGGCGCCGGCGCGGGCTTCGCGTGCAGATTGGGACTTCATACGCTCCCGATGCGGACGTCTGCGTTCTCCACCATGACATTTCGCGATTGGATGAGGCCCTCATCCCGGTTCCGCCGTCAGGCGCTTCCGTCGTCAACGGGCGCGTGCTCGACATTTCCAAGCGCCGCTACTCCGCGTTGGTGCTGGAACCAGACGCGGACTGGCGCGGACCAGTGATCATCAAGTCCAATCTCAATCATTACGGCGCGCCTGAGAACAAGTTCATCCGCCGCGCTCTTATCGATCGCGTCCGCCGCAGGCTCGCCGACATCTCCTGGCGTGGCGCGCAGATGCTGCCGACCCGCTCCTATCCTGTGCTCCAATCCCTAGGCGACGTGCCCGATTGGGTCTGGTCGTCGCCTGAACTCCTGGTCGAGAAATTCATCCCCGAGCGTACGCGCGACGGCGGCTATGCCGTGCGCGGCTGGGTGTTCTTCGGCGACCGGGGGTATGCCTATCGCGTCATATCCCACGAGCCCATCGTGAAGCCGGGCACCGCGCGCCGTATTGAGTACTTCACCAAGTCCGGCCCGCCCGATGAGCTCGTCGAACGCCGCGCCGCACTATTCTTCGACTTCGGCAAGTTCGACTACGTCGTGCACGAAGGCCGCGCTGTCTTGCTCGACGCCAACAAGACACCCGTCTTCCGCGGCAATCCCGAAGCCCAGCGCATCCGCTGGCTGTCGAGCGGCATCGACGCGTTCTTGTGAGCGCAGGTCCGCGGGTCACCAGCTCACTCGTGACCCGCGGTAGCGCCGCCTGGCACTACGAACGCGCGCCGCGCAACGCGTATTGCCGCGCGCCATAGTAGCGCGCTGTGACGTTCAGGCTGCCGAGATCATCCACGGCGCGCGCTACTGCCTCGTCGACGCATGCCGCCGACGCGTTTAGCATGGCGAAACCATGCCGCCGAGCGCCCACGTCGCACACCTCGCGCGCGGCGTCGCGAATGAGTTCGAGCGCTCTGTCCGCTCCAGCTTCGCTTGTCATATCGATTCCGCTGAAGCTCACCACCGTTTGCGCAAGGGCGGGCTCGTTCGGCTCCGCAAATGCAGGCGAGACGAGCACAAGCGCGGATGCCAGCGCGCCAAGAGTGATTTTTTGCATAACGATGCCTCCATCTTCCGCAGAGCACGGCATCTTGTGTAGCGCCCCATTGTGTCGGCGCGATTGCATGAACATTTCAAAGCAAGTCGTTCGTCGCGGAGGCAGCAATATTCATCGAACAAGTGTGGCGCGGCGCCACAATCGAGGTGTCATTCGTTTTTGCCGCGCTTCTTGTCACGTTCCGCCAGAATGCGCAGCCGCAGCGCGTTCAGCTTGATGAAGCCTTCGGCGTCGGCCTGGTTGTAGCCCCCTGCTTCATCGAAGCCGACGAGCTTCCTGGAATAAAGCGAGTATGGACTGGCGCGTCCAACGATGCGCACGCCGCCCTTGTAAAGCTTTAGCTTGACCTCGCCCGTCACGCTTTCCTGACTTGCGTCGATCGCGGCCTGCAGCATGCGGCGCTCCGGCGTCCACCAGAAGCCGTTATAGATGAGCGCGGCATAGCGCGGCATCAGATCGTCTTTGAGATGCATGGCGCCGCGGTCGAGCGTGATCGATTCGATGGCGCGATGGCCGTGCCACAGGATCGTGCCCCCGGGCGTCTCGTAATAGCCGCGCGACTTCATGCCGACATAGCGGTTCTCGACCAGATCGAGCCCGCCGATCCCGTGCTTGGCCCCAAGACGGTTGAGCTCCGCCAGAAGCTCGTGCGGCTTCATCGTCTTGCCATTTACCCCCATGAGGTCGCCGCGCTCGAACGCGAGGGCGATGGTCTCAGACTTGTCGGGCGCCTCCTCCGGCGTGATCGTACGACGATCGCCGCGTTTCGTAACAATGTCCGGCGCCTCGACATCCGGATCCTCCAGCACAAGCCCTTCGCTCGACGTGTGCAACAGGTTGGCGTCGATCGAAAACGGCGCCTCCTGCTCTTTTCCCTTGGCGATGGGTATGCCATGCCTGCGTGCGTACTCCAGCAGCGCAGGCCGGCCTTCAAAATTCCACACACGCCACGGCGCAATCACTTTCACATCTGGTTTCAGCGCGTAGTAGCTGACTTCGAAGCGCACCTGGTCGTTGCCCTTGCCGGTGGCGCCATGGCACACCGCGTCCGCGCCCACCAAGTTGGCGATCTCGATCTGCCGCTTGGCTATGAGCGGGCGCGCGATCGAGGTGCCGAGCAGGTACTGGCCCTCGTAGAGCGTGTTGGCGCGAAACATCGGCCACACGAAGTCGCGCACGAATTCCTCACGCAGGTCATCAATGAAGATGTTGTCCGGCTTCACGCCCATCGCCAGCGCTTTCTCGCGCGCCGGCGCGAGCTCCTCGCCCTGTCCCAAATCAGCTGTGAAGGTGACGATCTCGCAGGCGTAGGTTTCCTGAAGCCATTTGAGGATGATCGACGTGTCGAGCCCGCCCGAATAGGCCAGCACCACCTTCTTCACACCGCTCTTGCTCATGGCGTCTCCTGCGCTGCCGGTTCCTTTCACAACCGGGTGGTCAAGGCAATGACACGGGCATTTAGATCAGCGGATGCGGCTTTTCGCGTATCCATTGCGACAGAAGCCACTTTTCCCCGCGCACGACCGGCGCCCCGGCATGCAGCGAATCCCGTTCCGGCTCGCTCGATTCCGATACATTCCAGAAGATGAGCGCATCGCCTGGGCGGCCTCTGAAACTCAGATTGAGTCGTGGAAAGACCGTTGCGCCGCCCTCGAATTCTTCATTCAGATAAATCAGCACGGTTGCAGCGCGCTGGCCCATATCGGCCAGTTCGGCCGCAAATCCCTGTGCTTCTGGCGCCCACGGGCGAATGAAGTCGTAATGCGGCTTGTACTCCTCACCCGGCAGATACCGCAGAATGTTCATCGGCTCCTGGTGATGGATCGGCAACCCCGTCGCGATGGCGATCCGGCGGCAAACCAGTTGTTGCACCAGATCCCCCTCGAGCAGTTCAAGCATCGCCACCATATTGGTCCGTGCAGGATCGCGCATCACGCCGCCTGAGGGATTGAAGACTTCCGCCACGCGAAGCCTGCCCCGTGCGCTTTCAATCAACCAATCGCAGATTTCCTTCGGGATGAACCCTTCGACGCTAAAGATTCTCGGCGCTTGCGCGAGTTGCGTCATTCGAACGGGCCTGCTCCATGGCGTGCGGTCGAACCCCCGTTCGCCAAGCAGTTTCAACTGGTCGCGCGCCGGTCCATGCCCTAGTTCGGCGGCTTGCCTGATACAACGATAAGCGTCATCGAGACTCTTGGGACGCCCCACGCCGCGCGCCGCCAGCACCGCGTGCAGCACCAGCGCGTTTGGATTGTTCTGCGCACAAGCCGCCTGCACAAGGCGGACGCCTTCGGGAATAGAGCGTTCCAGCCCCCGCCCAGTCAGGCGCAGGAAAGCGAGCATGACTTGCGCTTGCGCATCGCCCTGCGCCGCGTTTTTTTGGAGCGTTGTTAGGTCATTCATAGATTTGCCAGTAGCCGCGTGGATCTGGCCGCGTCCTTTTCCCGGATTTGCATCGTAGCTGCGCGCTGCGCGATGCGCCATATTGGTCAGTTGTGATAGCGCTGCCCCATGCCCTGAGGCGCCGCGCCAATGCATTGGCGGCCGGGTATTTCGACTCGCCCGGGATGCCTGTGGACTTTTCTGCGCCTAGAGGCGCCGCCGCTCTTTATGCGCCCGACTCGATCGCCTGGCGCGTCATGAAGAACCCAGTCGCGCTGACCGTCGGCGGCATCGCCGCCGTCATCCTCGAATTGGCCGAGCCCCGCGTGCGCACCGGCGTCTGGGAACACACCAGCTTCCGTACCGATCCCGCGGTCCGCGTGAAGCGCACTGGTTTGGCGGCGATGGTGACAATCTATGCTCCGGCCGATCAGGCGCGCGCCATGATCGCCGGGATCGCTCGCGCCCATGAGCGCGTCGAAGGGGTCACGCCTACGGGAATACCCTACCGGGCCAATGACGAAGAGTTGCTCAATTGGGTACAGGCGACCGCAAGCTACGGTTTCGTGGAGGCCTATCGCCGCTTCGTTCGTCCCCTCTCGCGCGCAGAGACGGATCGCTTCTACGCGGAGGGCCAGGAAGTCGCGTCGCTCTACGGCGCCCATGGCGCGCCGCGTTCGACGACCGAGCTGACAAAGCTGTTCGCGGCGATGCGCCCGAAACTCCAGCGCTCACATATCGTATTCGAGTTTCTGAATATCGTCGGCTCCGCGCCGATTCTTCCGTCGCGTCGGCTCCAGCGCCTGATGCTGCGAGCAGCCGTGGATCTTACACCGCCCTGGGCGCGCGAGATACTTGGGCTTGATCGCCCTCACGGTCTCCGCCCCGGCGAGGCGACTTTGCTGCGCGCCATCGGCGCCCTGACGGACCGCGTCGTCCTTGAGGACGCCCCCCCGGCGCAAGCCTGCACGCGGCTCGGCTTGCCGGCGGACTACCTTTACCGCTGATCTTCGGCAAAGCGCCCCGGCAGCGCTGCAGATCGCTTTGCCCCCGGTCGCTCCGTGCGTTATTATGTTCGGTAAGGGGTCATTCGGACAGATGCGCAGAAGCCATCCCGTAGATGAGAAGGCGCGCCATTCGTCGGCGTGGTCATGGATCGCCCGCTCGGCGGCCCTGCTCGCCATCCTTCTGCAAGCCTTCGTCGTTCAGGCGCATGCCCACGGCTTTGCTCACAGCGCCGTAGCCGCCTATGAGCGCGCTGCGGATCACCTTACACCTGTTCTCGAAGGTCGCGCGCAGGACGATCGTCGGGCCCCTTGCGCTTTCTGCCAGACGCAAGCGAACAGCCGAGCACTGCTCACGTCCGACGAAGCAACGGCGGCCCTCAGCGGCAGGGCGTTTGTCGAAGGTTATTGCGAGATTCGCCGCATCGCCGCGCCGCCTGCGCACTTCTGGCAGAGCCGCGCACCTCCCGCCAGCTTCTAAGCAATTCGTCCGCGGCGCCCAATGCGCCTTAACGCGCTCCCGCGCGTCACTCCCGCTTAGAGGCACTCATTATGCAATATCGAATCGTGTTCGCTGCCCTTGTCGGCGCCGCTTGGCCCGTAGGCGTGCAAGCGCAGCAGGTGCAGGAAGAACCAGAACTCGTCGTTACGGCTCCGCTCGAAGGCTCGCGCATCGAAAGCCTCCAGGGCGCCGAGGTGCTTCGCCGCGAGGACATCATTGAACATCTCAATGGCGGCCTCGGCGATACGCTCGACGCCGCACCCGGCATCGCCTCCACATTCTTCGGCGCCGCCGCAAGCAGGCCGATCATACGCGGACTGGGCGAAGATCGCGTGCGCGTGCTGCAAAACGGCATCGGCGCGATCGACGCCTCGACAGCTTCGCCCGACCATGCCGTCACATCCGACGGGCTTGACGCCGAACGCATCGAAGTGCTGCGCGGAGCGGCGGCCCTCGCCTACGGCGGCAATGCGATCGGCGGCGTCGTCAATGTCATCGACGGGAGCATCCCGACTCGGCCGGTCGAGGGTCTTGGCGTCGGGGCCGTTGCCGCCTATTCGAGCGTCGACAACGGCTCACAGGGTGGGATCGACGCGGACTTCGGAATCCGACCGTTCGCGTTCAATCTCAGCGCAACCGCGCGCGAATCCGATCCTTACGACACGCCACTGGGCGAAGCGCTCAATCAATACACGCGCGAATTTGCCTTCAGCGCCGGCGGCTCTCTCGTCGGCGCTTGGGGATTTGCCGGCGTCGCCGTCAAGCGCACTGAAGACGAGTACGGATTGCTGCCCGAGAGTCCTTCCGAGCCCGGCGGGCACATTGAACTCGAACAGACGCGTCTCGAATCGCGCGGCGATTTCCGCATCGATGCTGGGCCCTTCGTGCGACTCGATTATGGGGCGCAGCATTCCGACTATGCCCACACAGAGTTCGAGGGCGACGGCGCGCCCGGCACGCGCTTCACCAGCGAGGGCTGGGAGGCCCGCCTTGAAGCGCACCATCGCGGCGATCGATTGCGCGGCGCGCTCGGCCTGCAGGCGAGCCATGTCGATCTGGCGGCTGAAGGCGACGAGGCTTTCATCACGCCCACCAATACGCGGGATGTCGGGCTTTTCGCCGTCGAGCGCTACGACCTCGGCGGCTGGGGCGTCGAGGCCGGAGCGCGAATCGAGCGGCGGGAAATCGACAACGCCGCAGGTTCGCGCGCCTTCGACAATGTGAGCGCTTCGCTTGGCCTTTTCGTGCGACCCGCCCAGGCTTGGTTTTTCGGCGCGACGCTGGCGCGAACCGAGCGCGCGCCGACCGCCATCGAGCTGTTTTCCGATGGCCCCCACCTCGCCACGGCAAATTTCGAGTTGGGCAATCCCGACCTCACGCAAGAGATCGCCACGTCGTTCGAGGCCTCCGCGCGCTACCGTCGAGGATCGCTCGAATTTGAGGCCAACATCTTCGGCATCGATTTCGCCGATTACATCGCATTGGTCGAGCGCGGGGATGTCTGGTGGACGGATGAAGACACAGACACGAGCGGTTTCGCTGCAGACGACGCAAGCGCTCCGGCCGGCGCCGATTCGATCTTGCCGGTTTTCCATATGGTCCAGCGCGACGCGAGCTTCATCGGCGGAGAGATCAGCGCGCGCAGCGCTTTGTTTGATGCAGGCAACTTCACGGTGAGCTGGGACGCCGCGCTCGATCTGGTCAACGCGCATTTTGCTGGCGGCGGACGGCCGCCGCGGATTCCACCGCGTGCGCTGACGCTCGGGCTCGAAGCTGAAAGTCCCAGCTGGACCGCACGGATGGAAGTGGTGGACACGGCGCGGCAAAATCGTTTGGCCCCGTTCGAGACGCCGACCGAGGGATTCACCTTTCTCAACGCTTCGCTGACCTTCAGGCCGGGCGGCGAGGACGGGCCATGGACGTTGCGTCTCGACGGCCGCAATCTCACTGACGAAGTCGGCCGCGTCCACAGCTCGTTTCTGAAGGACGACCTCCCGTTGCCCGGGCGAAATCTGCGCTTCACTCTGCTGGCGGAGTTCTGAGCCAAAGCGTGGGCCCGGCGATAGAGCCGGGCCCACGCAAAGGTACGGCGCATGCGTCGCGATCAGCGGAAGCTGATCGTCACCGCGGTGCGACGGTTCAGCGGCTCGCGCACGCCGTCGCGCGTCGGACGCGCGAGATCGGTTTCGCCGCGCGCTTCGGTGCGGATCGAAGCGGCATCGATGCCGCGCGCCACAAGAGCGTCGCGCACAACGGATGCACGCCGGTCGGATAGGCCAATATTGTATTGCGCCGAGCCCGAAGTGTCGGTGTGGCCAACCACAGTTACTTGCCCGACATTGCACTGCCGCGCACGCGCCACTGCCGAGTCGATCGTCTCCAGCGCCGCCTGATTGAGGTTCGAGCGGTCCCATTCGAAGTAAACCACGAAGTCGCTCTGCGGGCACGCCACCGGCGGTGGGGGCGGAGGCGGAGGCGGAGGGGGCGGAGGGGGCGGCGGAGGCGGAGGCGCCGCGAACTGCCAGCGAAGACCCAGCGTCACGGCGTCGTGCTCGTACTCGACGTCGGTGGGTCCATCGAGATCCAGCTCGAGACCGTCCATTACGAAGCGCCGGTAAGCGATATCGAGCGTCGCGCGTTCGCTCAGCGGGATGGCGACGCCGGCCATGGCCTGCCAAGCGAACCCGGAGTCGTCCAGATTCTGGAAATCAAGGCGACCGTAACCGACGCCAGCGCCCAAATAGGGTTGAATGGCGCCGCCACGGTTGAAGTCATAGTAGAGGTTGATCATTCCCGACCAAACCTCAGCGTCGCTCGCCCAGATGTCGACTTCATTGTTGCGGTAGGCCAGCTCAACGTCAGTGCGGAAGCCGTTCGCGAAGGCATAGCCAACGCCGGCGTCCGCCATCCAGTCATTGTCGAGATCGAACTCGGTGTCGAACGCCTCCAAATGCCCATCGACGCTGTAGCCGACGTCGACGCGGCCGTACCAGCCTTCTGCGGCTTGCGCTGCGCCCATGCCAAGGACGCTGAGAAGCGCCGCTATCGCCAGGGTGCGCATCAGTTTCGTCTTCATGGGGAGTCCCTCTGGGCCTCCGGATTTCGAGCATTTTGCTCATCCGGGGTACGCGGGTTCTATGCTCCGAAGGCGCGGGTGTTAACCGTTTTCGCCCTCCGCGCTTGCGCATGCTGGAGGCGCAAGGCCATCGCGCGTGCGTGGGCGAACTCCGACTCAGTATTCGGCGCAGGGCGAAGAAAGTTGGGCAGATCGAGCGGGCGGCCGCGCACGCGGCTGGCGCGCGATGCGTGTGGGATGCGGCGCCGGCGCGGCGGAAAGAGGCGAAACGAGACAGGCCAGTCTTCAGGTTTGTCAGGATAAAGATGAACAAGACGGCGCTTGCGCTCGCGGGGCGCGCGCTTGGCGGCGCCCTTTACGCGCGGCGCTGGCAGCGCAAGCGCTTCGATGAAAACGAGCCGGCGCAGAAAGGCTTCGCCCGCGCGCAGCCACGGCAGCATGAGCGCGCGATCGCGCAGGCCGATAAGACCGCGCGCGGCGAGCGCGCCCGGATCGCCGAACAGGTCGAACAGGAGGCAGATGAAGGCGCGCATCGCGCGCCAGAGCGGGCGCGGGGCGGCGCAGGGAATCTGTTCAGGGGATGGTGTCGGCTCGGTCATGTGCGCGGCATTGTATCCGCGCGCGAACCCGGTCGGATTTGGCGTTACGCGATATGTTTAGATTCAACGCGTTGCGGGCGCGAACGCATGGATAGAACGCAAGGCAATCCCCGCTTTTCCTGACGAGGATGTGAGCTGGAGACGTTCGCCCTTTCAGCGATGCGAGCCCGCCTGAGAACCCGCCGGCAGTTCGCTTTTCATGGCGCCCCGGGCGGGCGCGGTGTAACGTCTCCCATTGGCGGAGGGGAGTCATCGATGACACATGAGCCTGTGCGCGCGCGAACTGGCGTGTGGGACGCAGTGTTTGCCCTCGTGTTCGGCCGGCCAGGCGCGCGCAGCCAGCGAGGGCCAGCGCCAACGCCTTCACCGCGCTCACCGAGCGCCGAGCCACGGCCCGCTCCCACGCCGCCCGCTCCCGCACCGGCGAGCGATGCTGCGCCCCCGCGCGAGCCTGCCCCCGCACCCGAACCCGCCCCTGCGCCACCGCCCGAAACGCCGCCCGTGACGGATGCCGCGCCCGCCCCTGCGCCGACGCCGCCTGCTCCCACCACTGACGCTGCGCCTGAAGCTCCGCCATCGCCGGACGTCACGCCCGAAGCGCCGGCCGCCGAGGCTGCGCCGGCGCCTGAGGCGCCGGCGCCTGCGCCAGCCGCCTCGCCCGTTGACGCCCACGCCGGCGCTGTGTCGCCCTTCGTGCAGAGGCTCGTCAATTTCTGCGTCAACGAATGGAATTTCTTCCAGCAGGGCCGCCTGCACGAGACGCACGAACCGGCTTCATCGCGCATCGCCGAATATTGGACCAATGTCGGCAAGGAAGGCTGGAGCGGGCAGACGCGCGATCAGCCCTGGTCGGCCGCCTTCATCTCCTTCGCGATGCGCGAGGCCGGCGACAACGGCCGGTTCAGAAAATCGACGGGCCACTGCGTCTATATCAACGATGCGATCCGCCGGTGCGCGGAGCCGGACGCGCCCTTGAACGGCAAGCGCATCGAGGACTACGCGCCCAAGCTTGGCGATTTGATCTGCCGGCGCCGCGCCGGCTCTGACGTCACCTTCGACAGCGCGCCGAACACGCCGTGGTACACATCGCATACCGACATCGTCACGGCGATCCGGCCGGGCGAAGTGGAGATGATCGGCGGCAATGTCGGCCAGTCAGTTGCGGTGAGCCGCCTGCCGCTGTTGCCGGACGGGCGGCTCGAACCCAATGCAGCGGCCCGGGAAGGCGTGTTCGCCATCATGAAGAACAACCTCTAGCGAACGATGCTGGACCTGAAGACAAGACCCAAGCCGCACGCGCCGCCGGCCCGCGCATGGCGCAACTATTACAAGGTCTATCGCGTGCTTAATCTGGGCCGGCTCGGCCATGTGTTTCCCGGCATTCATGGCGGGCCGGACGTCTTTGCCTCCAAGGAAATCGCCGAGCACCACGCGCTTGCTTTTCTCGCCGCGCTCAATCCGCCCGGCCGCTTCATCATGGAGCACGCCGGCGCTTTTCCCGAAGGCGAGCGGGCCAACTAGTTCCGCCGGCGCGCGAACCCGCTTATGTGGATCGCCATGGGCGTGATGGAGCGGATCGGGCGCGAACTGAAATACCTGCGCAAGCTCGCGCGCACGCTGGGCCGCGTGCGCGCCATCGACCCCGACGCGGACGTGCTGATCTGCGACGACTTCGAAGCAGCGATCGACAAGTACGAGGACCATACGGCGCTCATCTTCGAGAACGATCGTTTGACCTACCGTCAGTTGGACGCGCTCGCGAACCGCTTCGCAGCCTGGGGGCTTTCGCAAGGGCTGAAGCACGGCGAGACGGTCGCGCTGCTGCTGCCTAATCGCGCCGAATACGTGCCCGCCTGGATGGGGCTTGCCAAGATCGGCGTCGCAGCGGCGCTGATCAACAACAACCTCACCGGCGCCGCGCTGGCGCACTGCCTTTCCATCTCCAACGCCGACCATGTTATTTCGGATACAGAGAGCATCCATGCGGTCGAGAGCATCCGCGCCGGTCTGCCGCGGCCGCTCTGTTACTGGCTCATCGATAAGGTCGTCGACGGCGATGGGTACCGCGCGCTGAACCTGAAAGAGCCAAAACTTGCGCCTGAGCGACCTTCGCGCGCGGTGCGTTCGGGCCTCAAGTCGAAGGATGTGGCGCTCTATATCTTCACGTCCGGCACGACGGGCATGCCGAAGGCGGCGAAAATCACCCATGTGCGCGCCCAGCTTTATATGCGCGGTTTCGCCGGGGCGACGGGGGCCAAGGCGGACGATACGATCTATTGCCCGCTGCCGCTTTACCACGCCACCGGCGGCCTCTGCGGCGTGGGCGCGGCGCTTTTGAATGGCGGCACGGTGGTGTTGCGGCGCAAGTTTTCCGTGTCGCACTTCTGGGACGACATCGCCGACCATGGCTGCACCATGTTCGTCTATATCGGCGAACTTTGCCGCTATCTCCTCAACGCGCCGCCGCATCCGAAAGAGCGCGAGCAGGCGATTCGGCTCGCGTTCGGCAATGGACTGCGGCCGGAAGTCTGGGCCGAGTTTCAGCGGCGCTTCGGCATCGCCGACATTCTGGAGTTCTATGGCTCAACGGAGGGCAACGTCTCGCTGTTCAACTTCGACGCCAAACCCGGCGCCATCGGGCGCGTCCCGCCCTATTTGCGGCGGCGCTTTTCGGTAAAGCTAGTCCGCTTTGACGTCGAAACCGAACAACCGGTCCGCAGCGCAAACGGCCTCTGCATCGAGGCAGAGCCCGGAGAAATCGGCGAAGCGTTAGGCCTTATCGGCGCAGACGCGCGCTCGGAATTTGCGGGTTATGCCGACAAGGCCGCGTCCGAGCGAAAAATCTTGCGCAACGTGTTCGAGGCAGGGGACGCCTGGTTTCGCACAGGCGACCTGATGCGGCAGGATGAGGAGGGATACTTTTATTTCGTCGACCGCATCGGAGACACCTTCCGCTGGAAAGGCGAAAACGTGTCGACCACGGAAGTCGCCGAAGTCGTTGCCCGCTATCCCGGGGTCGCGGAGGCGATTGTTTATGGGGTGAGGATCGATGGCATGGACGGACGCGCCGGCATGGCGGCGATTACGCCGGATCCGACATTCGATCTCAAAGGTCTGCGCTCCTATCTCGAACGCGAGCTGCCGGCTTATGCGCGCCCGCTGTTCATCCGCCTGCAGCCGGCTCTCGAGACGACCGGAACGTTCAAATATCGCAAGATCGATCTGGTGCGCGACGGCTTCAATCCGAGCTCTACCGAGCACGCCTTGTACTTCGATCATCCGATTGAGCATGCCTACGTGCGCATCACGCCCGATCTCTATGCGCAGATTCAAAGCGGGGCCTTCCGGCTTTAGTCGAACACCGCTGCAATGGCGCCGCCGACCTGCTCCACATGCCCCGCGCGCCCGTATGCCGCCGCCAAGGCCTGCGGCGTCAGAGCTTGCAACGGCGCGCCGGCCGCGATGACGCGGCCCTCCTTCAGGAGCAGCACGCGATGCGCCGCGCGTGCGGCCAGCGCGACGTCGTGGGTTGAGAACAGGACGGCGCCCTCGCCGGAGCGTGCGCGCAGGATGTCGGCGACCGCGAGCGCTTGCGCGGGATCGAGACCGGCGGTGGGTTCGTCGAGCAGCAGCAGCGGGGCCTGCTGCGCCAAAGCGCGGGCGAGGTGCGCGCGCGCTTTCTCGCCGCCGGAAATCTCGTCCATGCGCCGCCTGCGCAGCGGCGCCAACGAGCATGCTTGCAAAGCTGCGTCGACGGCGGCCTGGTCGCGCGTGCCGAGACGGTCCGGGGCGGCGCCATGCGCGTAGCGCCCGAGCGCAACGAGATGCTCCACGCTGACCGGCCAGATAGAGTGCGGCCGTTGCGGCAGGTAGGCGGCGCGTAGCGCGCGCTGACGCGCATCAAGGCGCGCGGGGTCGGCGCCCCCGAGACTGACCGTGCCTGCGCTCAACGACACAAGGCCGAGCGCAGCGCGCAGCAGCGTGGTCTTGCCCGCGCCATTGGCGCCAAGGAGCGCAACCATCTCGCCGCGTTCGACCGCGAGCGATATGCCAGAGAGCACAAGGCGTTCGCTCAAGCGCACGCTGACGCTGGCGAGTTCGAGCAGCGCGCTCATGCCTCGCCTCCGCGCGAAGCGAGGCGAGCGGCGATCAGCGCAAACACCGGCCCGCCGAGCAAAGCGGCCGCCACGCCGAGCTTAAGCTCCGTATCGGTCGGCAGGACGCGCACGGCGAGATCGGCGCAGACGAGCAGCGCCCCGCCAGCCAGCGCGCTCGGGATAAGCAGGCGCGCCGGATCGTGGCCCGCGAGAGCGCGCACGAGATGCGGAGCAGCGATGCCGACAAATCCGATGACGCCGGCCACGGCGGTCGCGCCGCCCGTGCACGCGGCTGCGCCGAGCACGACCAGCGCGCGCGTGCGCGAGAGGTTCGCGCCAATGGCGGCGGCGGCTTCTTCGCCCAGCGTCAGCGCCTGCAGTCCGCGCGATGCGACGAGAATAAGCGCAGCGCCAGCGGCGAAAAATCCGCCCACGAGCGCGACATGTTCAAACGAGCGGCCTTCGACGGAGCCAAGCGTCCAGTTCACGAGATCGGCGAGCGCGCCGGGATTGGGCGCCAGATTGAGCGCCAGCGCGATGAGCCCGCCGGCGAAACTGGACAGGCCGACGCCAATCAGGACGAGGCTCGCGGGGCCGCGCGAAGACCAGCCGAGCGCGGTTACGACAAGCGCCGCGATCAGCGCAAAGCCGAGCGCGGCGACCGGCGCAAACAGCGAAAAGCCGAAGGCAAAGGCGAGCACAGCGCCGAGCGCGGCGAAACCGGAAAGCCCAAGCACGCCGGAATCGGCGAGCGGATTGCGCAGCAGGCCCTGGAGGGCTGCGCCCGACAGGCCGAGCGCAGCGCCGACCAGCCAGGCGGTGAGCGCGCGCGGCAAACGGATGTCCCAGACGATGGTTCGGGTTGCTTCGTCCGGCGCGAACGGATCGGCGATCGGCACGGGGCCTAAAAAGACGCCGAGCGCAAGCGCCGCGATACTGAGCGCGGCGAGCGCGAGCGAGGCGCGCAGCGATGCGCTCATGCGCGCAGCGCAGCGGCGAGCCGTTCGGCCGCGTCGATCGCGTACCAGGCTTCGCAGGCAATAGCGGCGGTCGGCAGCGTAACGGTTTGTGTGCGCGCCAGTGTGCGGCGCAATGCGGGGTGCCTGCCCGGCAGCCAGGGGTTCACGCGCGAGCGGCCGTGATCGAAAAAGCCGAGCGCGACGGTCGCTGGAGGCAGTTCGACCAGGCGCTCCAGCGACAGCACCGTCCAGCTTTCGCCTTCATGCGCGTTGCGGGCGCCGGCCGCTTGGATGACGGCGTGCATCAGCGTGCCGGAGCCGGCAACGGCGCCGCCGGCGGATAAGTACAGCACCGGCGGTCGCGCGCGCGGCGCGGCGGCGCGCAAACGGGCCAGGCGCTGGTCGAGATCGCGCGCGATGGCTTCCCCGCGCTCGGGGTGGCCGATCGCGTGGGCGGCGTCGAGCAGATCGGCGCGCGCGGCCTCGAAGTTCGGCGCATCGCCGACTTGCAGCACGGGCACGCCGAAGCGGCGGTACACGGCTTCAGCATCCCACGGCCCGCCCCAATTGCGCACGACGAGATCAGGGCGCAGCGCCAGCACTTCTTCGAGCGTGCCGCGCGTTTGGCGTATGCCGCGCGCGCGATGGCGATAGTAGGCATCGTCCCGCAGCGAACCGCGCGAGAGCGCGACGATCTGACCGCGATCGGCGAGCGCGAGCACGAACTGGTCGGCGCAATAGTCGAGCGAGACAATGCGGCGCGGCTCAGCCGACGCCGCGGAGGCAAACATCAGCGCCAGCGCGCATAAAATCCACCGCAACGCCCCCTCCCCAGCCCAATCCCGGACCAACAGGTTTCGCGTCGGCAGGTCTTCTGGCTTGCGGGTCGTAGCTGGCGAGACGCCTTCCCGGATCGCTCCAGTGGCCCTTGTCTCACTGCTCGCCGCTTACAGCTGCGGGCGCAGCCGCGGATTCGCACCGCGTTCCCTTCTCTCCGTTTGGAGAACCGACCGGTGGATGTGTACGCCCTCGGCGCGCCGGGTCAACGATTCCGAGGGCGCTTTACAGCACGTCGCGCACTTTTTCCTTGGGCCGCGCCAGGACCGCGCCCTTGGGCGTCACAACGAACGGACGCTCCACCAGGATCGGATGCTCAACCATCGCATCGAGAATCTGCGCGTCGCTCGCCTTTTCGGAAATGCCGAGGTCTTCGCCCGCCTTCTTGCGCATGGCCTGGCGCGGCGTGAGTCCGGCGGCGGCGAAGAGTTGCTTCAACTGCGCCTTGGTCCAGCCGGTCTTCAGATACTCCACGACTTCGGCCTTTGCGCCGCTCTGCTCGATCATCGCCAGCACGTTGCACGAGGTGGTGCATTTCGGGTTGTGGTAGATTGTGATCTTCTTCGTCATGGCTCAGGCCCACTCTGTTGCCACGATGCGCGCGATTTGAGCGTGCGCGGCGTTGCGCTGGGGCAGCGGCACGGCGCTCTCGCTCATATAGCAGGCGATGACGATGGGCGGGCGTCCGGGCGGCCATGCCACCGCCACGTCGTTGGTGGCGTTGCGGATTTCGTCGGAGGTCCCTGTCTTGTCGCCGGCGCGCCAATCGGCCGGCAAGCCGGCGCGGAGACGCGAAAGCCCCGGGCGCGCCTCCACGAGCCAGCCGATCAAGCGCTCGCGCGCGGCGGGGTTCAGGATATGATCTGTCAAAAGGAAGCCCTGTAGGTCGCGCGCCATGGCATCGGGCGTTGTCGTATCGCGCTCGTCTCCCGGCAAATTTTCATTGAGCGCTGGCTCGAGGCGATCGAGCCGCGTGACGCTATCGCCATGCTGACGCAGAAAGCGCGTGAAGCCTTCCGGGCCCATCGCGCCTTCGAGCAGGAGGTTCGCTGCAGCGTTATCGCTCACCGTCACGGTTGCGCGGCAGAGTTCCTCAACGGTCATCCACCCGCGCGAGAGGTTTTCGCGCGTCACCGGCGAATGCGCGACCAGATCCGTCTCGGCATAACGCACGCGCTGATCGCGAAAGCCGGGCATGTGCATGTCCATGTAGAGCATCTGCGCAGCGAGCAGCCACTTGAAGGTGGAGCACATGGCGAAGCGCTCGTGCGCGCGATAGGTGAGCCAAGCGCCCGTCCCGGTGTTCCAGGCGGCGACGCCGATGCGGCCGCCAACGCGATCCTCGACACCCGAGAATTCCAGGTGGCCCGGCGGCGGAATCGCGGGGGCGGGCGGTGGCGGCGGGTAGGCTGCGCAGCCGCCCAGCGCCAAGCCGCTGAGCAGAACATCGCGACGCGTGCGGCTCATTCGGCGGCGACGTGCTCATACGAAAGCACGAGCAGGTCCGCTTTTTCGAAGCCGGCCAACGCGAAGGTCTGTCCGTCGGAGTCGGCAAACTCGACAAGGACACTGCCGCCGCGATCATCGACGACGGTCCCGACTTGCCCGCGCCGCAAGCCATGCTCCGGCGCATCCCGCAGCAAAGCCACCACGTCCAGTTCTTTAGCCGCCTGCGACATCAGTTCCTTCACCCTTAACGAAAGCGGATGCAAAGCGGGGGAAATCCTCGCCATGCCGGATCGTCCACAGCGAACGCACGCGCGCGTTGGCGATCCTGGCGATCATCGACGACCGCTCGGTCTCCGTTCGGCAGCCCCTTCGCCATCAATCCTTCGCGCGCTCCACGTAGGAGCCGTCGTCCGTCGACACCACAATGCGCGTTCCGGCTTCGATGTGCGGCGGGACCATTGTGCGGACGCCGTTTTCCAATATGGCAGGCTTGTATGAGGACGACGCCGTCTGGCCCTTAACCACCGGCTCGGTCGACTCAATCCGCAGCGTCACCCGCGGCGGCAGCTCGATCGAGAGCGCCTGGCCTTCGTACATGGTGAGGTGCACTTCCATTTCCGGCTGCAGGTAAGCGATCTGATCGCCCACCATGTCCTTGGACAAATGAACCTGCTCGTAGGTGGTGGGATTCATAAAGACGAGCCCGGCGTCGCCGTCGTCGTAGAGGTACGTATGCTTCACTTCCTCGACGAAGGCCTTTTCCAGCGCGTCGGTGGTCTTGTAGGTCTCGGTCGTCTTCACGCCGTCGACGATGCGGCGCATGACGATGGTCGTGGTAGGCGTGCCCTTGCCCGGCCGGAAAGTTTCGTGGCTCATTACCACGTAAAGCTTGCCGTCCTCGTGCTCCAAAACGTTGCCTTTGCGCACGTCGCTGGCGATGACTTTGACCACGTAAACCTCGCTTCGCCGCCGGAAGTCCGGCGGCACCTGATACAGTCGGAAGGACCGGAATTTTGGCCGCCTCTCTAGCCGCGTTCTGTGCGCGGGGAAAGCGCGACACACTCTCCCCCTCCCCGCGAGGAAAGGGGCTCTGGGGGTGGGGTGAAACGCGACGCTGGAAGGCGTGCGTCGCATTTCTTCTGCACATGCCGAAGGCCGGGGATCGCCCCACCCCCTGCCCCCTCCCCTCGCGGGGAGGGGGATGATGTGGTGGGACCCTGCTCGCCACGTCGACCGCAGGTCATTCCTGGACGGTCGCTCGAAAATCGCGCGCGCGGTGCGGGCGTGGTTCGAGGCAGAGGGATTTGTGGAAGTGGAGCCGTCGGCGCTCGTTCCGTCGCCCGGCGCGGAGGTGCACGTCGATGCATTCGAATGTGCAGGCCGCTATCTGCACACGAGCCCCGAGTTCGCGATGAAGAAGCTGCTTGCAGCGGGCGAGGAGAAGATTTTTTTCTTCGGCAAATGTTGGCGACGCGGCGAAACGGGCCCGTTGCACGCCGAAGAGTTCACGATGCTGGAATGGTATCGCACGGGCGCGCCGTACACGCAGGTCATGGACGATTGCGTGGCGCTGGCGCGGCTGGCGGCGCGGCAGACGGGCGCCGACGTGTTTCGCTGGAAAGAGCGCGTGTGCGATCCGTTTGCCGAGCCGGAGCGGATCACGGTGCGCGAGGCGATGGGGCGATACTCCCCCTCCCCCCAACGGGGGGAGGGTTGGGAGGGGGGGCGAGCCGCGAGCGAAACGCTCGGCGACAGTTCTGCACGCCCCCTCCCTCTGCCCCCGCCCGAAGGGGCGGGGGACGCGTTCTCGGCGACGCTTGTGACTTATATCGAACCGCACCTCGGTTCGCCGGCGCTGACGCTTCTGTATGAATATCCCATCGGTGAAGCGGCCCTTGCGCAGCGCTGCGCCCATGACGCCAGCGTGGCCGAGCGTTTCGAGCTGTATGCTTGCGGCGTGGAGCTGGCGAACGGATTCGGCGAATTGACCGATCCGGTGGAGCAGCGGGCTAGGCTTATCGAGGCGATGAACGAGAAGGAGAAACGCTACGGTAAACGCTGGCCGATCGACGAAGATTTTCTCGCCGCGCTCGCGCACACGCCGCCCGCGAGCGGCGTGGCGCTTGGATTCGACCGGTTGGTGATGCTGGCGTCCGGCGCGCGACACATCAACGACGTGCTGTGGACGGCGCCGACTTAATTGCGCCCGAGATTGCGATTCATCGCTTGAACCTCCCGCAAGAGTGCATGAAACGCCTCACAGTCACCGGCAAAGTCGCCGCTTGCGGTAGCATAGCGCGACCCATCCCGTTCGTAGACGTCACGCGTTATGATTGCTGGGTGCGCGGGATGCGCCGGACGGGTTGCGAACGCCACGATCGGCGAAGACTGCTGGTTGGTGAAGCCAATGAACTCGCGACTTTCGAACCGCTCTGCGCCAGGGCGGGCGCCATACATCGCAATGTAGTCCGCAATCTCCTGCGCCGATTTGGGCGTGCAGCGTTGACGCCCGTTTTCTTCGACGCGGTTACCGCGCATGGGCGAACCCATTACCTCGCCACGTTCGTCACGAAACACTTCTATTCCCAACGCTAACCCGCCAGGCGCGCCGTTACGCGTGATCGACAGCCGGATAAGACCAAAGCTCGATGACAAAGCGCCGTTCTCCGATTGCACGCTCCATTCGGTCAAGTCGAGACACTGGCGAAGTTGTTGTTGCAGCGATTGCAACGCGACGTCGCTGTCCTCTCCCAGGTTGGCGCATGTATAGCTGGTCGAAAAACGGGAGCCGTTCGCGCTTTGCTGTGCAATTACGCATGTTCCTGCGCCTGGGAGCGATTGCGTCGCCTCGAAGACTGCAAGGTGCGCGGGCCAGTCGCCAGAATTGGCGAGTCCAGTGATCCCGGCGAACTCAGTCTGGGCTGCAACGAGCACGCCTCCCAGCGCCTCGCAAAAGTCCTGCGCTGCGGCAACAGACCCCGCACACCATGCGATTGTCGCAAGAACTAACGTTGGGAACCGCTTCAGCACTTTCTCCACCACCCGCTTGTCTCTCATAATAGCGAACCATGATCCGAATGGCTACGCCCCGCGACTACGCCGCCATTCGTGCTGTGCTGAGGCATGCGTTTCCGACCGGCGAAGAAGCCGAGCTCGTCGAGCGGCTGCGCGCAGATGGGGATGTGCTGGTGGAGCTGGCGGCGGCGAGCGTGACGGCCATTCAAGGGCACATCCTCTACTCGCCGCTGGCGATCGAGCGGGAGGGCGCAACGCTAAGAGCGGCGGCGCTCGCGCCGGTGGCGGTGTTGCCGGCGTTTCAAAAGCGGGGCATCGGCGGAGAACTGATCCGCGCGGGCAATGCGCGGTGTGCTGAGTTGGAGCTGGACGCCATCGTTGTGCTGGGGCACGCGGATTATTATCCCCGCTTCGGTTTTTCGGCGCGCGCGGCGGAATCGCTGCAAGCTCCGTTTTCCGGGCCACATTTCATGGCGCTGGAGCTGAAGCCCGGCGCGCTGAAGCACGGCGGCGTCGTGCGATACGCGAAAGCGTTCGGAGTTTGAGCATGCGTGCTACGAATGTCGCTCCCCTCTCCCTGGAGGGGAGACGGGTTGGGGGTGAGGATGCGAACGCCGCGCTCGACCCTGGTTCGCGTGCGTCGCATCTAACGGACTCGTCACCCCTCCCCCTGCCCCCTCCCCCTCCAGGGGAAGGGGAGTCGCAGCTGCGCAAAGTCGCCGCGCGCTATGCGGTGGCGATTACGCCGGCGATGGAGGCGCTGATCGATCCGGACGAGCCGGGCGATCCCATCGCCGCGCAGTTCAGTCCGGATGCGCGCGAGCTTGACATCGCCCCGGACGAACTCAGCGATCCAATCGGCGACGATGCGCACACGCCGGTGAAAGGCGTGGTGCACCGCTATCATGACCGCTGCCTGCTCAAGCTCGTGCACGTCTGCCCCGTCTATTGCCGCTTCTGCTTCCGGCGCGAGATGGTGGGCCCGCAGGGCGACGGCACGCTGACCGGTGCAGAACTGGAAGAGGCGCTCGCTTACATCGCGGCGCATCCGGAAATTTGGGAAGTCATTCTCACGGGCGGCGACCCGTTCCTGATCTCCGCGCGGCGCGCGCGCGAGGTCACCGAGGGGCTGGGGGCAATCCCGCACGTGAAGATCATCCGCTGGCACACGCGCGTGCCTGTCGTCGATCCTCTGCGCGTGACGCCGGACTTCGTAGCCGCGCTCCGCGTCAACGAGGCGACGACATACGTGGTGCTGCACGCCAATCATCCGCGCGAGCTGACCGAACAGGCGCGCGCGGCGATCGCCCGCATCGTCGACGCGGGCGTGCCGATGCTGTCGCAGACGGTGCTGCTCAAGGGCGTCAACGACGACGCCGACACGCTGGAAGCATTGATGCGCGGTTTGGTCGAGGCGCGCGTGAAGCCGTACTACCTGCATCATCTGGATAAGGCGCCGGGGACATCGCACTTCCGCTGCTCGATCGCGGAGGGCCAAGAGCTTGTGCAAGAGCTGCACGACCGCGCCTCCGGCCTCGCACAGCCGGTCTATGTGCTGGACATCCCCGGGGGTCACGGCAAAGCGCGGCTCACGCCGCCCGGCTGGCGCAAGACGCGAACAGGGCATGAGGTGCGCGACCGCAACGGCGCGTGGCGCCGCTACGAAGGCTAGCGCTCGCCGACCGCAGATCTGGCCGGCTCGCCGAGAGCCACGAACAAGGCCGCCAGAATCAGCAGCGCCGCGGCAAGAAACGGCGCGCCTGTGCCCAACGTGTCGAACACGGCGCCGGCGCCGAGCGGGCCGGCGACGCGCCCGAACGCGGCGGCGGATTGCGAGAGTCCCATCACGGCGCCGCGTTCGTGCGCGTCCGCCTGGCCCGCGATCAATGCGTTGAGGGCTGGCGTGGCGAGGCCGACGCCGATCACTAGCGAAACCAGAGATGCGGCCATCGTCGCCGCCTCGTGCGAAACGGCAAGCCCGCCGAAGCCGGCCGCGAACATGGCAAGCCCAATGAGCAGCGTGAGGCGCTCGCCCAGCAGGCGCGCGGCCGCACCCGCGCCGCCGCCTTGCAGCAGCACTGCGGCTAACCCCAGTCCGGCCAGCGTCCAGCCCACCTCGCGCGGACCCCAACCCAGCTCCGCATCGGCCCAAAGGCCGAAGGTCGTCTCCATCATGGCCTGTGCGGCAATGGTGAGAAACATCACGGCGACGAAGCGGGCCAGCGTCGGGCGCGATGCGATCAGCGCGAGCCTTTGCGTGCGCGGTTGTCCGCGTTGGCGGCGCGCGGCCTTGGGCAGACTTTCCCGGAAGAGCGCGAGGGCGGCGACCGCCGCCGCTCCCGCCAGCGCCGCCGACACGAAACACACGTTGGCGAACTGGGCGCGCGTGGGCGCCTCGCCCACCAGGAAAGCGCCGAGCGCGGGGCCGGCGATAAAGCCAAAGCCGACGGCCGCGCCCAGCAAACCCATGTTGCGCGCGCGCGTTTTATCGTCGGCGAGATCGGCTGCGGCGGCGAATGCAGCGCCGACATTGCCCGCCATCAAACCGCCGAACAAGCGCGCTGCGCCGAGCTCGTAAACGCTCTCCGCGCGCGCAAGCCAGAGATATGAGACAACGCCGCCCAGGAGTCCGACAATCAAAATTGGCTTCCGTCCGACACGGTCGCTGAGGCGGCCCCAAAGCGGCGATGCGATGAGCTGCCCGAGCGAATAGGCGCCCATGGCGATGGTCGTCGCCGTCGACGATGCGCCCACCTCCAGCGCCAGGAATGGAAAGATCGGCAGAAACACGCCGAACCCCGTCATGCCAATCAGCACGACGCCGATCAGCGCGGCGAGCGAGGATGTCTCCGATTTCACGCGCCAAGGGCAGTAAGGCAGTGGGGCGCTAGGGCAAGAGGAGCGCAGGCGCGACGCAACGCCCTACTGCCCTACTGGCCGCTTCACGCGCTAGCGCGGATTGGGGCGGGCGCGGCGGGATTGAGGTAGGTGCGCAGATCGGCCCAGGAGATGTTCACCTCCGCGCCGCCGTCGGCGTGCGACCCGCCGAAAGAAAGCGGCGGGAAGAGAATGGTGAGGCCCCGCTCGGTGACAAGCCAAAGATGCGGCTTGGTGGCCGTTTCGTATACGTCGCGGCGCGGGGGGAAATTGGCGTAGTCGGGAAACTCGCGCGCGATGGCGCGCACGGCTCGATCGGTGATGAAATCCTCCCAGCCTGAGCCGGCACGGAAAACATCCGCCGCCGTGAGCAGCCGGCCTTCATCCATCAGCACGGTCACGGCATTGACGGTGCTCGTGACGTTGGCCGCAGTGGCGGCTTCCACGCTCTTGTCGAAACGCACCGAAATGATCTCCGGGCCGGCATAGGCGATCGTATAGTCGACCGTTTCGCTGACGCCGTCCTGCAGTCTGAACTCCGGCTCCTGCTGGACGAGCTCGTTGAAGCGGCGGATCGCGGGCGTCTGACGCCCGTCGATGCGCGGAAACCGGATGTTTCGCTCCGCCGCCGCCGGGGCTCCGCCCGCAGTGGCCGCCATCCAGCCGTCAAGCGGGGCCGCCTCAACCAGCTCCATGCGCTGGAAGGTATAGCCGCCGATTTCCTGTACGGCGGTGCGCGCCGCCTCTAGTCGCGCGCGGAAGCGGCTCTGCAGGCAGCTTTGCTGATCGGCCGTCGGCGCGGCGCGCGCGTCAGCGATGCCGCACAGGATGCGCGCCGCCTCGCGCCAGCGGTTCTGGTTCTGCACCAGGAGCCGAGCGCCAGCGTCAGAGATCTCCGCGGATTCCGCGACCAGAAGGTCGCGGACTTCGCTGTCGATCGCCGATAGCGTCTGGTTTTGGCAGACTTGCTGGGCAAAGCCGTCGTCTTCCGCGCAGGGATCGAGCGCTTCGGACACGCGGGCCGCCGAGCTTTGTTCCGTCTTGTTGTCGCCGGAGCGCTCGCCGCACGCGCTGAACGCGAACGAGGCGCAGGCGATAACGAGAAATCCGACTCCGCGAGCCGACATGACAGGTGTGTCCTCTGCGCGTCCCATTCGCTTGTGCCATACAAGTAAGGCGCCGTCACGGCCCGTCGCGCCAGTCGGCGGCATGACGCGGGCTGGCCGCGCGCCTACATACGCTGGATGCCTGTTTCGGAACGCTATCGCCCTGCCGAACTGTTCCAGCTTTTAGGCCCAGAATTTGCCGATCCCGTGGCGCCGGCGCAGTTTCCACAACACATCTTGCGCTATCGCAACCAGGCATGGGCCTCGCGCGTTGGTTTGGACACGCTGACGGACGATGAGTGGCGAGCGCACTTCGCGCGCTTCGAGCCGCTGCCCGCGAACATGCGCCAGCCGCTGGCCATGCGTTATCACGGGCATCAGTTTCGTGTGTACAACCCTGAGATCGGCGACGGGCGCGGCTTTCTGTTCGCGCAGCTGCGCGACGACGCCGGCCGGCTTCTCGATTTGGCGACGAAAGGATCGGGCAAGACGCCGTATTCGCGTTTCGGCGACGGTCGGCTGACGCTGAAGGGCGGCGTGCGCGAGGTGCTGGCGGCGGAGATGCTGGAGACGCTGGGGGTTTACACCTCGAAGGCCTTCTCTCTCATCGAAACCGGCGAAGCTCTGACGCGGGGGGACGAACCCTCGCCCACGCGGTCCTCTGTGCTGGTGCGGCTTGGGCACAGCCACATCCGCTTCGGCACTTTCCAACGTTTGGCCTTTTTCGAACGGTCCGATCTCATCCGCATTCTGATCGATCACGTCGTGGAGGCGTACTATCCGGCCCTCGCGGACACAGAGGGGGAAACGCGGGCGGCGGCTGTTTTCGGCGCGATCGTAGAAGCAAGCGCGCGCCTTGCTGCAAGCTGGATGGCTGCGGGGTTCGTGCATGGGGTGCTGAACACTGATAATCTCAACGTCACCGGCGAAAGTTTCGATTACGGTCCGTGGCGCTTTCTGCCGACCAGCGATCCGGAGTTCACCGCCGCCTATTTCGACGAAACCGGGCTCTATTCGTTTGGCCGACAGCCCGAGGCGGTGTCTTGGGCGCTCGCCCAGCTCGGGGGCGCCTTCAGCCTGGTTTGTTCTACCCCCGCCCTCGAACGGGAGATGCCGCGGTTCGGCTCGGCCTATCAGCACGGCCTGCGCAGCAGCATGTTTAAGCGACTGTGCCTGGCGGAGGCTGATTTGGATAACGATCTCGCCTTCCTGCAGACGCTGTTCGACTGGCTCACGAAAACGCAGGCCGGGTGGGACCAGTTCTTCCACGACTGGTTCGCCGGCGAAGCGAGCGCAGAGCGCGCCGCTGAAAGCCCGCAGGCGACGCTGTACGCCGATCCCGCATTCTCGCCGGTGCGCGATGGGCTGGCGCAGCGTTCGCGATCCGACGCAGCAGGGGCGCTCACCCATCCCTACTTTCAGCGCGCAACGCCGCACGCGATGCTGATCGATGAAGTCGAAGCGTTATGGGCGCCCATCGCCGAGCGCGACGATTGGGGCCTGTTCGAGACGAAATTGGCGCAGCTCGCCGAAGTGCGGGAAGCCTTGGCTCTCGCGCATAGCGGATCCGCGCATTAACGGCGCACAAAACCGTCCTTGTGCAGCATGCGCGCGACGTCCATGGCGGCGCGCACCTGCACGACATCGTTGTTCCTGTCAGCATCATTGAGCGCCGACCAGGGCGCCAGCTTGTCGTGCGCCATCAGATCGTTGTTGCGCGCCTCGCCTTCCAGTGTTGGCCTCCAGCCCGACATCAGGCGCTCGGCCACCCAACGGTCGTGCTCGCGTCGCGCCATCGCCTCCATCATATCGTCCGGCACGGCTGGCGAGCTGTCGCCGCGCTCGCCTTTGCGGGCCACGCGCCATCCGGCGTCCCAAAGCTTGACCATGGCGCTGTCGGCCATGGCGCGGTTGGCGGCGCGATATGTCTCAAGCACGTCCGACCAGTCGCGCATCGCCGCCTGCAACTCCTTCAAGGTTACAGTATCGCGCTTGCCCAGGCCCTTATTGTAGTGCTCGTGCGCGACCGCTGCGCCGCGGTCGAGATCGCCGTCGATGATGCGCGCTCGGGTGGCGTTGACCTGGTGAGCGCCAAACGCCTGCAAATAGGCGTCCAGCTCCGCCGTCTCATCGCCTTTGGCGTACTGCTGGGAGAATTCCGACTGGCTGGTTTCGCGCATGTAGATGGGCACGGGCCAGCGCAGACCATGGTTGCAAGCCCGCTTCAGCGCGATGGCGAGGTGGATGTTGCCCGGATCGGCGCCGGTCGAAACGACGATGCCCGTGGGCTTGCCGCGCTGCTGTTCGACAGCGTTAAGCAATTCTGGCCCGATGGACGCTGCGTCCCAGTCGAAGGGCAGAAAGGCGATGTCGGCCACCCACAGCTGCGGATGCGCGAAGGCTTCGCGGTGGCGTGCGCGAAAGCCGGCCTCCACGTGCTCCGGCTGCGGGGCGAGCACGGTGAGTCGCGGCGGCTCGAACTGCGCCGACCAGAGGCTCATCAGCACGCGCTCGGCTACGGCCTCGGCGCCCGCGTCGAAACCGAAGAAGACGATGTGAACGCGATCCTGGCCGAGCTGTTTGGCGAGCGAGAGCAGCGTCTGGCTTTCCTGCTGCACCAGCGCGCGCGCGGCCATTTCCTCAAGCGAAAACGGCTTGGGATCGATCGACGGCGCCACGTGCTTTTTCTTGCGCATTTCCGCCGAACGCATCTCGCGCGCTTCCTTCAGCAGCATCGGCGAGCGCGTGGCGACATGGACGCCAAGGGGAGGTTTTCGCTTTTCGTTGCCGACGAGGCGGCGCACGGCCGCTTCGATCTGCAGATTTGCAGTGTCGTCGGGCTCGAACGCAACCACATGCGCCGCCCGATGTGCGCGCGCGGTGCGCAGCGTGTCGATGTGCGTGGCGTCGCCTTCAAGCACGATGACGCCGTTGCGCCTGAGACTGAGCGCGGTTTCGTGTGGCAGGTCCTCAGCGATAAGGATTACGGAATCTTTGCACTTGCGGCAATCGAGCGCGAGCGACAACGCCGCGGGGCTGTCGCCGGCGATGACAATGTGGCGCGCCGCGCCGAGATTGAAGATGCGCGCCAGCGAGCGGCCGAGCTGGCCCGAGAACGCAAACAAGAGGCCGACCGCGGGCGCGGCGATGGCGGCGAACCTTACGAGCTGCAAAGTTGTATCGAGCTGCACGCCCGGCGCTGACGCGTCCGTATCGAAATAGGCGTCCCACATGCCGACGGCGCTCAGCGTGAGATAGATCGCCTGCGCGGCGTCCTCGCCCTGCGCGAGCCAATACCAAAGGCCCCCGCCGATCCAGGCGAGCGTCAGCAGCACGACCACGCCCCAGCGGAATGCGCTTGCCTGTGTGTGCGAGACTGCGGTGAGCCCTGCGGCGGCCTGCGACCAGCCGTTGGCGTAGCGATGCGCCATTGTCCCCTCGCGCCTGTAACCCAGCGCGTCCATCATGCGGCGCGCGTGCGCCAACGTCCACGCAAAAGCGGTTGCAGCACGGCCGCGTTGTCCCTAGCTCTTGCGCGCCGCGGCCCCGTAGCTCAGCTGGATAGAGCAGGTCCGTCCTAAGGACACGGTCGGGAGTTCGAATCTCTCCGGGGTCGCCACTGCCTAAGCAAATCATGCGCTTAGCGTGGGGTTTGACCCTACGTTTGACAATTTTGTTCGCCGCACGTTCATCCACCTCTCAGAAGCGACAGGACCAACGCCCGGTCCTCCGTGTCAGGCAGTGCAATGCAGTGTCCACGAACAAACAACGACGCAGCCACTCCAGAGCGCACAACGACTTCGATTTAATGGAGGCGCACATATGGGCCTTGGATCGAGCACGCCGTTCTTGTCGGTTTAATCGTCGAAGGCGCGCGGCCGAGGGCTGCGCCGATGGCGCGGATGGATCTGCCGGCGACAACGCCTCTCGATATCTCTTCGCGCTCAGCCAAACTTAATGCCCGCGCCGAGCGCCGCCGCTCCGCCGGTCTCATCCCGCCACTGGGGGCCAGATGGCTGGCAATGGCGGAATGCCACTTGCCGAGCGCGCGAGCGATCGCATGCAAATCCTCGCCCGCCTTCCAGCGCTCCCACAGCTCGGCGCTCTGCGCTGCGGTAATGCCAACCCGATGATACTTGCGCTTCTTCATCAACCGCTCCACGAACCTCCAAGGTACGTGTTGCGGCGATCAGTTGAACTCAGAGATGCACAACGGACGTTCGAGCCCTTGAGCCGCGTTCGGTACGACCTTGCCGAGTCTGGACATTGGCGCTGGCCAACCAATAATTGTGTGATCGTCGAAGCTCATGCTGCAAATCCGGCCCCGGAAGCCTTGAATGTCCGGCGTTTGCGGATAATGCTCACGGATGGACCGCCTTCAGGCCATTGAAGCGTTTGTCAAAGTCGCCGAACTGCGCAGCTTCACTGCCGCCGCCGACGCGCTGCGTCTATCGCGAACCAGCGTGAGTGATCTTGTAAAAGATCTGGAAGAACGAATGGGGGTGCGCCTGCTGCAGCGGACCACACGCCGCGTGTCGTTAACCGAGTCCGGGGCCGCGTTCTTGGAGCGCGTTCGGCTGGGTCTTGCTGCACTCGAGGAAGCGGAAGCTGAAGCTACTACCTTCGCCGCAAAGCCACGCGGCGTGCTGCGTGTAAACGCGCCAATGAGTTTTGGCTTTCGCCATCTGGCGCCCATCGTAGGCGATTTCCTGATGGCGTACCCCGATGTCAGCGTGGAGTTTACGCTTAACGATCGTGTAGTCGATTTGATCGAGAACAATGTTGATGTCGCCATACGCATCGGCAATCTCACCGACTCAAGCTTGATCTCGCGCAAGCTCGCATCGGCGCGAATGCTTTTGTGCGCAGCGCCTGCCTACTTGAAGCGCAATGGCGCGCCCAAACACCCCCGTGATCTGCCGTCGCACAGGTGCCTTGCCTTTGCCTATTGGTCAGAAGGCCAGAATTGGAGATTCAAGCGCCGCGCCGATGAGGTCGTTGTCAAAGTGGACGCGCGGCTTTGGTGCAATAACGGCGACGCTGTCGTTGAGGCGGCCGCTAAGGGCGTAGGCATAGCGATGCAACCGGACTTTATCGCTGGCCCGCTCATTCGCTCTGGCCATCTCGTGGAGATACTGCCCGGTTGGCGCGCAATGGAACTCGGGATTTACGCGGTCCATTCACCGGGTCCGTTCGTGCCTGCGAAGACGCGAGCCTTCATCGACCATCTTGCGACCGCCTTGCGCGCGCCCGCCTGGCGCTGATTGTTCGCTCCTGCCGGATAGTAAAACCGCCAACTCGCAGATTATCTTTTCCGCTGAATGCGTACCTTCCCGTTATCGCAGTGTTTGCGTTGAACGGAGACTTTCCAATGAACATCGCCATCATCGGCGCCGGCGCAATGGGCGCGGGCCTCGCCTCTCGCTTTGCCGCCAGCAACTTCAACGTTGTCATCGGCGCACGCGAGCCGTCGCGCGCGCAAGACGCCGCCGCCCGCATTGGGGGCAGCGTGCAATCGGGATCGATCGCCGGCGCGGCCCAGTCGGCCGACATCGTCGTGCTGGCGGTTCCCTATGCGGCCGCAAAGGAAGCGCTGGCCGCAGCAGGCGACCTCAATGGCAAGGTGGTGATCGACATCACCAACCCTCTGACCGACGATTATAGCGGGCTGACCATCGGCCACACTTCCTCGGCCGCTGAAGAAATCCAGAAGGCCGCGCCGACAGCGAAAGTCGTGAAGGCGCTCAACACCGTATTCGCGCAATTGCTGGAAAACCCCAGCATCAACGGCCAGCCCGTCACCGCCTTCTATGCTGGCGATGATGAAACGGCGAACCAAGCGGTTAGCACGGTGCTCGAGCGTGCCGGGTTCAAACCGGAGTTCGCTGGTCCGCTGAAGAACGCACGCTATCTTGAGCCGCTCGCCGGCTTGAACATTTCGTTGGGCTATGCGCTCGGCGGCGGCGTCAACATCGCACCGGAGTGGCGGCGCGCGGCCTAAAGCCCGCACGCTTAAGGAGCATCCAATGCAAAACCTTGATCGCTACACGCCCTATGCGCTTGCCGCTTTGCGCATCGTCGCTGGTATTCTCTTTCTGCTGCACGGAACGCAAAAGCTCGTTGGGTTTCCGATGCCGCCGGAGGGAGGGTTGCCCGACGCTGGCTCGATTTTGTGGATCGGCGCGTGGCTGGAACTGATCGGCGGCGCCCTGCTGACGCTTGGATTGTTCGCGCGACCGGTCGCCTTCGTGATCTCAGGCGAGATGGCGGTGGCCTATTGGATGTTCCATGCGCCCGCGAGCTTCTATCCAACGCTCAATGGCGGCGATGCGGCGATCCTTTACAGCTTCGTCTTCCTGCTGTTTGTCTTCTCCGGCCCCGGCACGTTCAGCATCGACGGGCGCCGCAGGAACAAGGCCGCCGCGCCCTGAGCGCACCTTCGGACTTGCGCCGGTGGGTAGCAGCGCCCGCCCGGCGCGCCTCTTCGGAACCGTTGTAAGGAGTAAAATCATGTTCCGTCACTCCATTCGCGCTCTCGCCGCTCTGACCGCGCTCGCGGCCTGCACCGCGGCCCCACAACAACGGCCTGACCAACCGCCACTGGCCCAAGGCGAGATCGCCCGCGAGGTCGTTGACGCGCAGGCCGCGCAACATATTGAGACCTTCGACACGCTCGACTTCGTCGTGTTTTCCAACCAACAATGGGATCGACTGCACGAAAGTCACGCCGAGGACATTATCGTGACCTGGCCCGATGGCCACGACACCAACGGCATCGAAACCCACATTCACGATCTGCAGCAATTGTTCGTGCACGCGCCCGACACGCGCATCGATCTCCACCCCATTCGTATCGGCAGCGGCGAGTGGACGGCTGTCACGGGCGTTATGACCGGAACCTTTACCCAGCCGATGCGCATGGCGGACGGCACGGTTATTCAGCCCACGGGGCGTGCATTCAGTCTGCCAATGGCGACGATCGCCCATTGGAGCGACGGACGCATCGACCACGAATGGCTCTATTGGGATAACCAGACCTACATGCGTCAACTCGGCCTGGCGGAGTGAAAATGGAGCGCTGCCGAGGCGCCTAGGAGCTGGTGGTGAAACGCACGCCCGCACTTTTTTCGGCCATGGCAGTCCGATGAACACGCTCGAGCGCAACGGCTTCACCGAGGGTTGGCGCAGGCTTGGTGCGCGACTGCCCAAGCCGCGCGCCGTTCTGGTCGTATCTGCACACTGGTACTTCGGAGCGACCGCCGTCACCGCCATGGCCAAACCGCGCAACATCCATGACTTTTGCGGCTTTCCGCAGGAACTCTTCGAGTTCGAGTACCTCGACATCGCTGCGGAGATCGTCGAGGCGCTAAAACCCGCTTGGTGCGGATAGCGAGGGTTGCCACTCGGGCTGCGAAGGTTGGCCTTTTGGCATCGGCTTGCGTTTACCGCTCAATCTCCCAAAGTGATCCGTGACCAGTGATGGCCGCGACTTCCGCCGCCCACGACCGCGTTTCAAATAAGCTCCACGCGCACAACGCGCCTGGCCGCCTTCGCCAGCCGACGATCGCATGTCAGCAGCGCCGCGCCGAGCGCCTCGGCAAGCGCGACGTATGCAGCATCGTACGCTGTAAGGTTCTGGCGTAAGGCCCAGATGCGCCCGAGCAGCACGTCGTGCGGGTGTCTAATGAGCGGAAAGACGGCCAGATTCTGCAGCGCGGCCTGTCCTCGGTCGGCGCCAATCTCACGACGGTCGGCGAGGCGGCGAACGACTTGCGCAACCTCAACATCGATGAGATGCGGGGCATGCCGCGTCCGTGCGCCGAATAGACGCTCATCCACCGCCTTCGCCTTCGATGTGCGCAATAACGCTTCAATCATGGCCGAAGCGTCGATGACGATCACCGGCGATCGCGCTCTTTGCGCACGAGTTCAGCCGGCGTCGCCGAGAGCGCCGTTTCGGGCAGGCGCTCCAGGCGCGCGCGCATTTCCTCAGGCGAGGGCCGCTCGGCGACATGACGCAATTCTGCCAGCAGATAATCCGACAGCGACATGCCTGCCATCGCCGCGCGGGCCTTCAATCGGCGGTGCAGGGCATCGGGCACGTTTCGGATTTGGATCATGGTCGTCATGCGCATGACATGAATGCATGTGCTGCACATGTCAAGGCGTTCGCGTGCCGCGCGCCGGCCCGTAGCTGAGCTGGATAGAGCGGGTCCGTCCTAAGGACACGGACGTCGGTCATGGGCCCGCCCCCACCTTTAGGCAGGGCGCCGAAGGCGCGCTATCTTGAATCTCCGCCCCATCCAATCTGCGGCATTGATCGACGGAGTTTCAGCTGTTTGACTAGCCTCAAAATGGGGATGATGCCCGGAGGAAAACGATGCGGCGCAGCATTTTTGGCGCGTGCTTGGGGCTTGCCGTGATGACGGCAGGGGCGTCCGCCCAGACCGACCCGCCGCGCGATCCGAGCTTTGGACGCGGGGAACGCGTGTCCGGCGAGAGTTTCGCCACGCGTTCGCCGGTGCTCGGCGCGCACGGCGCGGCGGCCACCGCGCATCCATTGGCGACGCAGACTGCCATCGACGTGCTGCGCGCCGGGGGCAGCGCCGTGGATGCGGCGATTGCGGCGAATGCGTTGCTCGGTCTGGTGGAACCCACGGGCAACGGCATCGGCGGCGACATCTTCGTCATCGTCTGGGATCCGCGCACGCAGCGCCTCTATGGCTACAACGGCTCGGGGCGCAGCCCGCGCGGGCTCTCGTTTGCGGAAATGCGTCGCGAAGCGCGGCGGCGCGGCAATCCGAACGCCGTGCCAAGCTTCGGCGCCGCGAGCGTTAGCGTGCCGGGCGCGGTGGACGGCTGGTTCGCGCTGCATGAGCGGTTCGGGCGAAGGCCGATGGCGGAGAATCTCGCGCCGGCGATCCGTTATGCGCGCGAAGGCGCCCCGATCCCGCAGACGATTGCGATGTACTGGGCGTCGAACAAGCGCCGCCTCGACGCCGAATTCGCCGCCGGCCGGCTGCAGGAAGTTGAGAACGCGCGGCGACTCTACTTTTGTCAGGAGGACTGCGAGCGGAACCGG
>Ga0073934_10002473_pt1 | contig 38222 bp, 32 predicted proteins | sample LarsenN4metaG_FD_76834 | JGI IMG/M metagenome (GOLD analysis project Ga0073934, IMG submission 76834) | Hot spring sediment bacterial and archeal communities from British Columbia, Canada, to study Microbial Dark Matter (Phase II) - Larsen... ... | reverse complement strand
TGGGCCTCGTCGTGCACGGTGGGGCCGTTGACGTGGCAGATGCCGCTCTCGATGCGCCGCGCCACCGAGAGGGCGCGCGCCGTGTCGCGGCCGAACACGGCGGCCGCGAGTCCGTACTCGTTGTCGTTGGCGCAGTCCACCGCGGCGTCCACGCCGTCCACGCGCACGATGCACTTCACGGGGCCGAAGGTCTCCTCGTGGTACAGGCGCATCTTCGGCGTGACGTGGTCGAGCACGGTGGCCGGCATCAGCGTGCTGTCGGCCTTGCCGCCGCACAGCAGCCTGGCGCCCTGGGCCAGTGCGTCGTCGATCAGCGCGTTGCAGTGTTCCACCGTGCCCATGCCGATCACCGAGCCCAGCACCACCGGATCGGGCTTGCGCGGGTCGCCGAGCGGCAGGCCCTTGGCCTTCTTGGCGAACATCGCGGCGAAGTCGTCGGCCACCTTGCGGTCGACCACGATGCGCTCGGTGCTCATGCAGATCTGCCCGCTGTTGGCGAAGGCACCGAAGGCCGCCGCGTTGACGGCGGCCTCGAGGTCGGCATCGTCCAGCACCACCAGCGGGGCCTTGCCGCCGAGCTCCAGCACCACCGGCTTGAGGTGCTTGGCGCAGGTCATCGCGATGAGCCGGCCGACGCGCGTGCTGCCGGTGAAGTTGACGCGCCGCACCGCCGGGTGCGCCACCATCGCCTCGACCACCGCGCCCGCGTCGGCCGGCGCGTTGGTGACGTAGTTGACGACCCCGGCCGGGAAGCCCGCGTCCTGGAACGCCTCGACGATGAGCTGGTGCGTGCGCGGGCAGTTCTCGCTGCCCTTGAGGATGACCGTGTTGCCGCAGGCCAGCGGCGTGGCGATCGCGCGCACGCCCAGGATCACCGGCGCGTTCCACGGCGCGATGCCGAGCACCACGCCGGCCGGCGCGCGCACGCCCATCGCCAGCGAGCCGGGCACGTCCGACGGGATGATCTCGCCGCCGATCTGCGTGGTCAGCGACGCCGCCTCGCGGATCATGCCGGCGGCCAGCATCACGTTGAAGCCGGCCCACATGCCGGTGGCGCCGGTCTCGGCCGGCACCGCCTCGATGAACTTCGGCGTCTTGGCCTCGAGCGCGTCGGCGGCCTTGAGCAGCAGCATGCGGCGCTGCGTCGGGCCGGTCTGGCTCCAGGTCTTGAAGGCCTCGGCCGCGGCGTCGCACGCCGCCGCCGCGTCGGCCGGCGTGGCCGCCGGTGCGCGCGTGGCCACGCTGCCGTCCAGCGGGTTGCGGCGCTCGAAGGTGGCGCCGTTCTCGGCGCCGACGGCCAGGCCGTTGATGAGCATCGACAGATCGGACATGGGGTTCTCCTTCGCCTGGGAGGCGGTCTTCTGGCTCGGTTTGCCGAGGTAGGCCTCGCGCACCACGCTGCTGCGCGCGAGCAGGCCGGCCGGGCCGGCGGCGACGAGCCGGCCGCGCTCGAGCACGTAGCCGCGGTCGGCCACGGCGAGCGCCTTCTTCACGTTCTGCTCGACCATCAGCACCGTCACGCCCTGGTCGGCGATGCGCCGCACGATGGCGAGCAGCTCGTCGACCATCCTCGGCGCCAGGCCGAGCGAAGGCTCGTCGAGCATCAGCAGGCGTGGCGCGCTCATCATGGCGCGCGCCACCGCCACCATCTGCTGCTCGCCGCCGCTCATCGTGCCGGCCAGCTGGCCGGCGCGTTCGGCGAGCTTGGGGAAGTCCACGAGCGCCTGCGCCAGGCGCCGTGCCCTTTCGGCCTTGGGCACCAGCCAGCCGCCGAGCTCGAGGTTCTCGCGCACGCTCATCTGCGGGAACAGCTGCCGGCCCTCGGGCACCAGCACGAGGCCGCGGGCGACGATCTCGCTCGTCTTGGCGTCGCGCGCGATCTCCTCGCCGTCGAGCAGCAGCCGGCCGGCGCGCGGGATCAGCCCGGCGACGGCCTTGAGCAGCGTGGTCTTGCCGGCGCCGTTGGGGCCGAGGATCACGGTGAGCCCGGGGCGCGCCTCGAGCGTGAGGTCGCGCAGCACGAGGAAGGGGCCGTAGCCGGCCGCCAGCTCCTGCACCTTGAGGTGCGCGAGCCGGCGCTCGAAGAGGGCCGCGACGTCGTTCTTCATGCCGCGCTCACGCCGCCACCATCTCGTCGCCGAGGTAGGCCTCGATGACCTCGGCGTCGCGCACCACCGCGGCCGGCGCGCCGTCGGCGATCTTGCGGCCCTGGTGCAGCACGATCACGCGCTCCACGTAGCGCAGCAGCGTGGTCACGGCGTGCTCGATCCAGATGACGGTGAGGTCGAGCTCGTCGCGCAGGCGGCGGATCAGCTGCGCCATCGAGTCCACCTCGGCCTCGGTGAGGCCGGCCGCCACCTCGTCGAGCAGCAGCACCTTGGGCCGCGTGGCCAGCGCCATGCCGATCTCGAGCAGCCGCTGCTGGCTGGGCGTGATGGCGGCGGCGGGCAGCCGGGCCTGATCGGCCAGGCCGATCAGGTGCAGGATGCTCGCCTCGTCCTTGAGCAGCCACGATCCGCTGCGCCCGCGGCCGGCGAACTGCAGCCCGAAGTCGATGTTGGCCGCCACCGGGAGCTCGGCGAACACGCGCGGCGTCTGGAAGGTGCGCGCCACGCCGAGCTCGGCATAACGGTGGGCGCGCGCGCCGCTCAGGCGCCGGCCCTGCGCGAACAGCTCGCCGCTGCTCGGCGCGGTGACGCCCGACAGGGCGTTGAAGAAGGTCGTCTTGCCGGCACCGTTGGGGCCGATGATGCCCACCAGTTCGCCGGCCGCGAACGCCGCGCTGACCTGGTCCACGGCGACCAGCCCGCCGAAGCGCACCGTGACGCCGCGCGCCTCGAGCAGCGGGTGGCCGTTCACGGGCCCGCCTTGCGCGCGCGGCCGAAAGACCGGCCCCAGTCGCGGACGTCGTCGCGCCACGTCACGAACGTACTCCAGCGCAGCGAGGCCAGCCCGCCCGGCAGGTACAGCACCGACAGGATCAGCAGCAGCCCGAGCGACATCAGGTACAGCTGCGGCGCCTGCAGGCGCAGCGTCTCGGCCAGCACGCTGAAGACGATGGCCGCCAGCAGCGGGCCCCACAGCGTGGCCGCGCCGCCGATCAGCGCGATCAGCACGGTCTGCAGGCCGATGAAGGGGTTGAACACGGTGGCCGGGTCGATGTAGGTCCAGCGCACGCTCATCGCCGCGCCCACCGCGCCGGCGAAGGCCGCGCTGAGCGCGAAGCCGCCGATCTTGACGCGGCGCGTGTTCACGCCGAGCGTCTGCGCGCGCTGCTCGTCGGCGCCGATGCCGAGCATCGCCAGGCCGAAGCGGCTGCGCCGCACGACGATGCTGGTGGCCACCGCGAGCAGCGCCAGCGCCAGCACCGTGAGGTAGATGGTGTCGCGCTCGGGCACCACCGTGAGCACGCGGCCCACCGTGCCGGTGACCTGCTTCTCCCAGTAGGTGAGGGCGTGGCGGATCAGCTCGGTCATGCCGAAGGTCAGCACCGCGAAGTAGGTGCCGCGCAGGTGCAGCACCGCGCTGCCCATCAGCACGGCCAGCGCCGCCGCGATGGCGGCGCCGAGCGCGATGGTGCCGAGCCACGGCAGCTGCTCGAGCGTGAGCGCGCTCGTGTAGGCGCCGACGCCGAAGAACGCCGCGGTGGCCAGCGACAGGTAGCGCGTGGTGCCGCAGAACAGGCTCCAGCTCGACGCCAGCGCCACGTACATCAGGCAGGTCAGCGCCATCGAGACGACGAACTCGCTGCCGTAGTGCGGCAGCGCCAGCGCCCAGCCGGCGAGCGCGAACAGCAGCAGCGCGTCGCGCGCCAGCCCTTCGTGCGAGAGCAGCAGGCCCTTCATCGCGGGTTGAACAGGCCGTTGGGCCGCCACAGCAGCACGCCGATGAACACCGCGTAGCTGAGCAGCGACTTCAGCGACGGGTTGGTGAAGTGCATGCCGAGCGACTCGATGACGCCGAGCGCCAGCCCGCCGGCCAGCGCGCCGCCCATGCTGCCGAAGCCGCCGAGCGTGATGACGATGAGCGCCGTCACCGTGTACGGCTCGCCCATCGACGGCGTGATCGTGTAGGTCATCGACAGCAGGCAGCCGGCGACGCCCGACAGGCCGAGCCCGATGCCGAACATCAGCGGGTGCAGCCGCTGGGTGTCGATGCCGACCAGCTGCGCCCCGGTGGGCGACTGCATCAGCGCGCGCACGCCCTTGCCGCGCAGCGTGGTGCGCAGCACGACGATGAGGGCCACGCTGAAGGCCAGCGCCAGCCCGAACAGCACGAGCTTGTTGGCCGCGAACTGCACGCCGCCGAAGGCCAGCGGCCCGGTCAGGTAGTCGTAGCCGCGCAGGTCGGCGCCCCACACCAGCTGGGCGAAGTTCTGCACCAGGAACATCAGCCCGAAGGCGACCATCAGGCCGCGCGCCTCGAAGACGTCGAGGTTCGGGCTGGTCGCGGCGAGCCTGCGGAAGGTCAGGCGGTGGATGGCGATGCCCAGCGCCATCAGCAGCCCGAAGCTCACCGGCAGCACGAGCAGCGGCGACACGCCGAACGTGGTGACGGCCATCCAGGTCAGGAAGGCGCCCAGCATCAGGAACTCGCCGTGCGCGATGTTGAGGATGCGCATCAGCCCGTACTGCAGGTTCAGTCCGAGCGCGACCAGCGCGTAGACGCCCCCGGTGATCAGACCGGAGGCGATCAGCTCGACCCAGGAGGTGAAGCTCACGCCGCCTCGGCTGCGCAGGGAGCGGCCGGCCGCCGCCTCAGACCCAGGCCGGCTTGCTGGCGACGAGCGGCGCGGTGGCGGCGGCGCGCGGCCACACCACCTCGAACTCGCCCTTCTGCCACTGGCTCACGGTGCCCGGGATGCCGACGTTCTCGCTGCCCGCGAAACGGATCTTGCCGACGATGGTGTCGTGCGTGGTGGCGGCCACGTAGTCGCGGATCGCCTTGCGGTCCAGGCCCACCCGCGCCACCGCGTTGGCCATGATCTCCAGGCCGGCCCAGGCGTGGCCGCTGGCCCAGCGGTCGGGCTCCTTGGCGGCGCCGAACTTCTTCACGTGGGCGTCGAAGTAGGCCTTGGCGCCGGGGCTGGTCTTCGCGTTCCAGCTGCCCATGCCGAGCACGCCCTCGGCGCCGGCCTGCATGACGTTGCGGTAGAGCTGGAACGCGGTGCCCACGCTGGCGTAGAAGAACTTCGGGTTGAAGCCGATCTCCTTGCTCTGCCGGCTGGCCAGGATGGTGTCGGGCGGGTAGGTCAGGCCGACGAAGGCATCGGGGTTGCGGTCCTTCATCGAGCGCAGCACCGGGCCGAGGTCCTTGACGCCCAGCGGGTAGCTCTTGTCCTCGACGATCGACAGGCCCGCCGACTGCACCGCCACCTTCAGCGCGGCGTAGTTCTCCAGGCCGAACAGGTCGTCCACGTAGATCACGGCCAGCGTCCTGGCGCCGTTGGACTTGAGCATGTCCACCAGCGCTTCCATCATCGGCTTGGGCTGCTGCAGCAGCAGGAAGAAGTAGGGCAGCTTCATCTCGACCAGCCGGCGCGACAGCGCCGTCGGTGCGAGGAAGGGGTAGCCCATGCGGTTGGCGATCGGCGCCACCGCGAAGTTGGCGTTGCTGCCCCAGGGCGGCAGGACCAGGTCGACCTTGTCGCTGCCCATCAGCTTCTCGTAGGTGCGCACGCAGGTCTCGATGTTGCTCTGGTCGTCGGAGCTGACGAGCTCGACCGGGCGCTTGCTGCCCTTCACGTTCAGCCCGCCGGCCGCGTTCACCTGCTCGGCCCACAGCAGGTAGTTGGGCTCCTGGCTGGTCTGCGCGCCCACGCTCCACGGGCCGGTGCGCGCGATGGCGTAGCCGATGCGCACCGGCTGCGCCTGCGCCAGTGCGGGAAAGCCGGCCGCCGCCGCGCTGCCGGCGGCCAGGGCCTTGACGATGCTGCGCCGGCGCAGGCCGGCCGGTGCTGGGCGGGTCGGGGTCATGGCGGTCTCCTCGTTCGGTGGGTGCGGCATTCTGGGCAGGCCGGCGGGGCCCGGCTTTGCCAGCCGTGCATTCGGCTTGACGCGCCGTGCACGCCGAACTGGGACTAACCCTCGTCCGCAGCGGCTGCAAGGCCACCGCGCGCTGGATAAGCTGCGGCCCGTGGCCAAGCCCGAGCTGATGAGCACCGACGACGTGGCGCCGGCCGAGCGCGTGGCCTTCTGGGGCGACTGGATCGCGCGCCTCTTCCAGGGCCTCAAGAGCGACGTCTACGGCGACACCGACTTCGACGGCCGCGCCAGCACCGTGCACGCCGGCGACGTGGTGCTGACGCGCCTGGCCGCCTCGCGCCACCGCGTGAAGCGCAGCTCGTCGATCGCGCGCGCCACCGAGGTGCCGTACCTGAAGATCGTGGCGCCCTTCGTCGGCTGCGCCGGCGTCGGGCAGAAGGGCCGCGAGACCTGGGTCACGCCCGGCCAGTGGAGCATCTACGACACCACCGACAGCTACGCCGTGGCCAACCCCGAGCGCGTGGAGCACCTGATCGTGATGCTGCCGCGGCATGCGCTGGCCGCGCGCGGCATGCTGCCCGAGCGGCTGGACGCGCTGATGGCGCGCCGCCTGGGCGGCAGCGGCGGCGTCTCGCGCCTGGCGCTGGACACCATGCGCAACGCCTTCCGCGAGCTGCCGGCGATGCCCGACGAGGCGGCCCGCGGCGTCGGCGAGGCCATCACGCAGCTCGTGCACCTGTCGCTGCTCGATCTCGCCGGCCAGGCCAGCGCCGCCACGCAGCGCGAGGCGCTGCGCGAGCGCATCAAGCAGCACGTGGCGCAGCACCTGGCCGACCCCACGCTGACGGTGGACGCCATCGCGCGCGCGCTCAACGTGAGCCGGCGCCAGCTCTACAACGCCTTCGCCGAGGAGCCCGACGGCGTCGCCGGCTACATCCTGGCGCGCCGGCTCGAGGCCTGCCGCCGCGCCTTCGCCGACCGCGCGAGCGGCGCTCGCTCGATCACCGAGATCGCGCTCGCCTTCGGCTTCTCGAACATGGCGCACTTCAGCCGCGTGTTCCGCGCCCACCTGGGCGTGGCGCCGAGCGACTACCGGCGCGGTGCATGACACGCGCCGGTGCGGTCACCCGGCGCATGGCGAGTTGGTAGGCAGCAGGGCGTGCCGCGCCACACCCACGGATTCAAGGGCAACAAGGCGGCGCTGCCGAGCAAGCCCTGCCTGGCCTGCGGCCGCCCGATGAGCTGGCGGCGCGCCTGGGCCAGGAACTGGGAGCAGGTGCGCTACTGCTCCGAGGCCTGCCGCCGGCGCGGCGCGCCGCGGGCCGATGGCGGGCGCTGATCAGCCCCTCGAAGCCCCGCCGCTGCGCCGGCTCGTGCTCGTGCTGGGCGACCAGCTCGACGCCGAGGCGGCCGGCTTCGACGACTTCGACCCCGCGCAGGACGCGGTCTGGATGGCCGAGGTGGCCGAGGAGTCGACGCATGTCTGGTCGAGCCAGCCGCGCATCGCGCTCTTCCTCGCCGCGATGCGCCACTTCGCGACGGCGCTGCGCGCGCTCGGCCGCACCGTGCACTACACGCGGCTGCCCGAGGCGCGCCACGGCCTGGCCGACGAACTCGACGCCGCGCTCGACCGCCTGCGCCCACGCTCGCTCGTGATGACGGCGCCCGGCGACTGGCGCGTGCTCGACGCGCTGCGCCGCCGCGCCGCGGCGCGCGGCGTGCCGCTGGAGGTACGCGAGGACCGGCACTTCTTCTGCAGCGTGCGCGAGTTCGCCGCCTTCGCGCGCGGCCGGCGCCAGCTGCGGCTGGAGCATTTCTACCGCGAGCAGCGCCGCTGCCACGGCGTGCTGATGGAGGGCGACGCGCCGGCCGGCGGGCGCTGGAACTTCGACGGCGACAACCGCGAGGCCTTCGGCCGCGACGGCCCGCGCGAGGTGCCCGCGCCGCCGCGCTTCGCGCCCGGTGCGACGACGCGCGAGGTCATCGCGCTGGTGCGCGAGCGCTTCGGCGCGCACCCCGGCCGGCTCGACGCGTTCGCCTGGCCGGTGACGCGCGCGCAGGCGCTCGAGGCCCTGCAGCGCTTCGTCGCCGAGCGGCTGGCCGGCTTCGGCCGCTGGCAGGACGCGCTGTGGCCGGGCGAGCCCTGGCTGTGGCACTCGCAGCTCGCCGCCGCGCTCAACCTCAAGCTGCTGCAGCCCCGCGAGGTGGTGGCCGCGGCCGAGGCGGCGTGGCGCGCCGGCGGCGTGCCGCTGGCCGCCGCCGAGGGCTTCGTCCGCCAGGTGCTGGGCTGGCGCGAGTACGTGCGCGGGCTGTACTGGACGCGCATGCCCGGCTACCTCGAACTCAACGCGCTCGATGCGCGGCAGCCGCTGCCCGCCTTCTACTGGACCGGCCGCACCGACCGTGCGTGTCTCGCCGACGCGATCGGCCAGACGCTCGAGCACGGCTACGCGCACCACATCCAGCGCCTGATGGTGACCGGGCTGTACGCGCTGCTGCTCGGCGTGGAGCCCCGGCGCGTGCACGAGTGGTACCTCGCGGTCTACGTCGACGCGGTGGAGTGGGTCGAGCTGCCCAACACGCTCGGCATGAGCCAGGCCGCCGACGGCGGCCTGATGGCGAGCAAGCCCTACGTCGCCAGCGGCAAGTACATCCAACGCATGAGCGGCGGCAGCCTGTGCGCACGCTGCCGCTACAGGCCCGCGGTGCGCAGCGGCCCCGAGGCCTGCCCCTTCACGGTGCTGTACTGGGACTTCCTGATGCGCCACGAGACGATGCTCGCCGCCAACCCGCGCACCGTGATGCAGGTGCGCAACCTGGCGCGGCTGCCCGACGACGAACGGGCGCGCATCGTGGCGCAGGCGGCGGCGATCCGGGCGGCTGATGCAGCGGGTGCGGCTGATGCGGCGGGGACGGAGGACGCAACCGGCGCCGCGCGGGCGCAGCCGGATCAGGCCTGCTGAGGCGCCTCGAGCGCCGCCGCGAGCAGCCGGTGGAACTGGTGCACGCCGCGCTCGTGGCGCGGTGCATAGCGCCCGCCGCCGTAGAGGCGCGATCGCAGGCCCTGCTGCACCGCCACCACCGCGGCCTCGTCTTCGCTCTCCACCGCGTCGAGCGCGCCGCCGGCGCCCTGGCCGAGCAGCGATGCGTCGGCCACGTAGCTGCGGAAGATCACCCGCGTTCGTGCCGGCGCGAGCGGCAGCACCAGGTTCAGCGAGAGGCCCCAGGGGTAGACGTTGAGCATCAGGTTGGGGAACACCCACCAGTAGTAGGCCGCCACGCGCTGGCCATGCTCGGGTGACCCGGCCGGCGGCGTGAACGCGGCCTCGCCGTCGCGCGCCAGGGCCAGCTGCAGGTTGCCGCCTTCGAACAGCTCGTAGCGGTAGTGCGTCCAGTCGAGCGTGGCGTTGAGTCCCGCGTGCAGGAAGGGGATGTGCAGGCCCTCGAGGTAGTTCTCGACGTAGAGCGCCCAGTGCGCGTCGAACTCGAACTCGCGCGCGCGGCCCGGCTCGGGCCGCCAGGCGGCGATGTCCAGCCAAGGCAGGCGCTCTTCGATGGCGGCCAGCGAGAACGGCCGCGCCGGCGCCAGCGCCACGAAGGCGTGGCCGCGCCATTCGGCGAGCGCCGGCTGCGCCAGGTGGTCGCTGTCGGAGGGGAAGTCGCAGGCGCCCTCGAAGCCCGGGGCGAAGAGCATGCGGCCCGCGAGGTCGAAGCGGCGCCCGTGGTAGGCGCAGCGCAGGTGCTCGGCGCGCCCGGCCTGCTGCACCAGCGGCAGGCCGCGGTGCGTGCACACGTTGGACAGGCAGCGCAGCGTGCCGGCGGCATCGCGCGCCAGCAGCAGCGGCTCGTCGAGCAGGCCCGGCATCAGCGTGCGCGGCGACACGCGCGCGGCTTCGGCCACGTCGGCGGTGTCGCCGAGCCACAGCCACGTGCGCGCGAAGACGCGCTCGCGCACCTGCTCGAACACCGCGGGGTCGAGGTAGAAGGCCTTGACGGGCGTGCGCGCGCGCTCGACCTCGGGGTGCACGTGGAAGCGGTTCATCGCGTCATGCCGTCATGCCGTCATGGGGTCACGCCTTCACGCCTTCGGCACCGCGAGCATGAACGCCGCCTCGGCCACCACCAGGCCGTTGGCCTGCACCTCGACCACATGGCGCCCGGCGTGGTAGCGCCGCGTGGTCACCGGCTTGAGCGAATGCCGCTTGACGAGTTCGACGTGTCCGCGCGCCGGCAGCTCGATCTTCCAGCCCTTGAACACCTTGGCCGAGGTGCCGCCGTCGGCCTTGACGTGGTGCACGCGGTAGTCCACGACGAGCGGCTGCGCACGCGGGCTGCGGCTGGTGAGCGCGAGCCTCATCTCGATGCGGCCGCCGAGCGCCACGCGCGCCGGCTTGAGGCCGAGCGTGGCCGAGCCGGCGAAGCGCCGGCCATGCCCCCAGAGCGCGAGCGCCCGCGCGTCGCCCGACTTGATCAGCGTGCGGCAGGCGTGCTGCAGCAGCTTGCGCCGCTCGGGGCTGGCGCCGTGCAGGCGCCGCGCCACCCAGTCGACGACGAGCGCCGGGTGGTCCTTGGCGATGTCGTTGAGGTGGTTGGCCACGCTGCGGCGAACGTACTCGCTCGGGTCGTCGACCAGCGCTTCCAGCAGCGGCAGCGTCGGGCTCGGATCGTCGATCAGCGCCTTCAGCCGCAGGCCCCAGGGCAGGCGCGGGCGGCTGCCTTCGCTCGCCAGCCGGCGCACGTGCGGGCTCGGGTCGCGCGTCCAGCGCGCGAGCGTGTCGAACACCAGCCTGGGGTGGCGCACGATGAAGGGCCGGATCGCGAATTCGGCGGTCGCGCGCTGCGTCAGCGCGTGCAGCACGGCGAGCGCGCGTTCGGGCTCGTCGATGCCGCGCCGCGCGACGAATTCGCCGAGCGGCCAGACCACCCAGCCGGCGAGGCCGGCCTCGGAGATGCGCTGCCCGGACAGCCGGTCGTCGGCCGCATCGCGGATCGGCGCGAGCGCGGCCTCGATCACGCGCGCCGCGGCGTCGAAGTCCTGCGGCAGCGTGGCCTCCAGCGCATCGGCGATCTGCATCGCGCGCGCCTTCATCTCGAGGCCCTCGAGCCCGGCCGCGGCCAGGCGGCGGAAGCGCGCCGCGTCGAAGCCGGGCCAGGCGCGCGCCAGGTGCCGCGCGGCGCCGTCGATCAGCCGCTGGTCGATCAGGTTCTTGAACGGTTCGGCCATGGCACGATCATCGCGCAAGGCCATGCCATGACTGGGCCTGCCCGAAGCGCTACATTCCGCGGCCGATGGAAGAACAAGAAACGCGGTTCGGCGCCGGCCGCATCCGCATCGACTGGCGCGCGCGCGAGGTGTGGGTCGACGGCCGGCAGGAGGGCGTCGGCGACCGTGCCCTCGACCTGCTCGCGGCGCTGCTCGCCAGGCGCGGCGAGGTGCTGGCCAAGCCCGAGCTGATGGCCTCGGCCTGGCCCGGCCTGGTGGTGGCCGACGGCAACCTGCACGTGCAGGTCAACGCGCTGCGCCGGCTGCTCGGCGCAGAGGCCATCGTCAACGTGCGCGGCCGCGGCTACGCCCTCGTGCTGCAGCCCGACCCGCCGCCCGGCCAGGTGCTGTTCGGGCGCGAGCAGGACCTGGCGGCCGTCGTCGCGCAGCTCGAACGCCAGGATGCGCGCTGGCTCACGCTGCACGGGCCGGGCGGCGTCGGCAAGACGCGGCTGGCGGCGGCCGCGCTGCAGGCCGTGGCGCACCGGTTCGATCTGGTGCGGCGCATCGACCTCGCGCCGCTGCGCGACGCCGAGCGGCTGCCCGACACGCTGCTGCACGCCTTCGGCCTGCAGCCGCTCGGCGCCGCCTCGCCCACCGAGCTGCTGGCCGAGCACCTGCACCAGCGCTCGTGCCTGCTGCTGCTCGACAACCTCGAGCAGCTGCGCAGCGGCGCGCCGTGGCTGCAGGCGCTGCTCGACGCGGCGCCGACGCTCAAGCTGCTGGCGACGAGCCGCGTGCTGCTGCAGCAGCCGCACGAGGCGGCGTTCGCGGTGCTGCCGCTCGCCGGCCCGGCCGCCGACGAGCCGGCGGCCTCGGCGCTGCGCCGCGCGGCGATGCAGCTCTTCGTGCAGCGCGCCGCCGAGGCCGGGCAGGACCTCACGCGCGACGAGGCCGAGCTGGCCGCGGCGATCGAGCTGTGCGCCCGCTTGGACGGCCTGCCGCTCGCGCTCGAGCTGGCCGCGGCGCGCCTGAAGGTGCTCTCGGCGCGCGCCTTGCGCGAGCAGGTCGCGCGGCTGCCGCAGTGGCTGGGCGCCGGCGCCGACGCGCCGGAGCACCGGCAGCGCAGCTTCGCCGACTCGCTGCAGTGGAGCCTCGAGCTGCTGCAGCCCGGCACCGCACAGACCCTGGCGCAGCTGGCCTTGTGCGAAGGCGGCTTCGACGCCGAGGCGGCGGCGGTGCTCGGTGGCGCGCCCGGCCTGGCCGCCACGCTCGACCGCCTCGGCGAGCTGATCGATCACCACCTGCTGCAGCGGCGCGACGATGCCGCCGGCCGCGCGCGCTACTCGATGCTCGAGCCGGTGCGCGACTGCGCCCGCGAGCGCCTCGAGCGCTCCGGCCTGAGCGCGGGCGTGGCCGATGCCCATGCCGCGCACTACGCCGCTCTCGCTGCGCTCGGCGACCGCGAGCTGCGCAGCGGCCGGCGCCTGGCCATGCTGGCGCGGCTGGAGAGCGAACGCGGCAACCTGCGCGCCGCGCTGCACCACCTGCTGCACGTGCGGCGCGACGCCGCGCGCGCGCTCGCGCTGGCCGCCGATTCGGCCTGGTGGTGGTACTTCAGCGGCACGCTCGTCGAAGGCCGGCAGTGGCTGGCCGCGGCGCTGGCCCTGCCGCTCGCCGACGATCCGGCGCACCGCTCGATCCGCGCGCGCGCCCTCACCGGCGAGGCGAAGATGGCGCTCTACCTCGGCGACTTCGCCGGCGCCGCCGAGCGCGCCGCGCAGGCCGTGGCGCTGGCACGCGAGGCCGGCGCCGACGAGGTGCTGGCCTACGCGCTGTACCACCTGGCGATCCCGACGCAGGTGCGCTCGCAGGCCGCGGGGCTCGCGCTGTACGACGAGGCGCTGGCGCTGTTCACGCAGCGGGCCGACGACTGGGGCATCGCGCTGGCCACCATCTACGGCGGCATCCCGCTGTCGTTCATGCCCGAGCAGGCGGCGGCGGCGCGCGAGCGCCTGCTCGACGGCCAGCGCCGCTTCCAGGCCCTCGGCGACGCCTGGGGTGCCGCGGTGGCCGACCACTACCTCGGCCTGATGGCGCTCAGGCGCGGCGAGCTCGAGGCGGCGACGCTGCACATGCGCGCCGTGCACGAGGTGTCGCTGGCGCTCAACGACGGCTTCCGCATCGCCAACGGGCACCACCAGGCCGGGCGCATCGCGCTGGCGGCCGGGCGCCACGCCGAGGCCGACGCCGAGTTCCTGCGCGCCATCGAGACCCACATGGCGCAGGGCCGCTACGGCTACGCCACGCAGCTGCTGAACCACGCCGCGCGCCAGGCCATGCGCGCGGGCGACGAGCGGCGCGCGGCGCGCCTGATCGGCGCCGCGTCGGTGGACCGCGGACCGATCATCGTGCCGATGTTCCTGCCCGACGAACTGGCCGGTTTCACGGCGGCGCGCGAGCAGCTGCGCACGAAGCTCGGCGCCGCGGCGTTCGACAAGCTGGTGGCCGAAGGCCGCGCTCTCACGCTGGCGCAGGGCCTGGCGCTGGCGCGCGAGCGCGGCTGAAGCCGCCGCGCCGTCAGGCCAGCCGCACCGGCAGCCGCTTGAAGCCGCGAAAGCGCACGCGCATGTCGCGCTCGGGCGCACCGGCCGGCTCGATGCGCGGGTAGCGCGCCACCAGTGCGCCGATGGCGATGCGCGCCTCCATGCGCGCCACGTTCATGCCCGAGCAGGCATGCGCGCCCTGGCCGAAGGCAAGGTGGTTGTTCGGCTTGCGCGCGATGTCCAGCGCCTCGGCCTCGGCGAACTCGGCGGCGTCGCGGTTGGCCGCGCCGATGCCGAGGGTGACGAAGCTGCCGGCCGGGATCACGCGGTCGCTGATCTCGATCGGCTCGGCGGCCAGCCGGTTGTTGAGCTGCAGCGGGCTCTCGTAGCGCAGCAGCTCCTCGACCGCGCTGCCGATCAGCGCCGGCTCGGCGACCAGGCGCTCGAGCTGGTCGCGGTGCGTCATCAGCGCGTGCAGGCCGTTGCCGATCAGATTGCTCGTCGTCTCGTGGCCGGCGTTGAGCAGGAAGATGCAGTTGTGCAGCAGCTCCTTCTCGGAGAGCGTGCCCTGCGCGTCGCCGCGCATCAGGCGCGTCAGCACGTCGACCTCGGGGTCGCCGGGGTGGCGCGCGCGCTCGGCGACCAGGCGCTTCAGGCAATCGAGGAACTCGGTGGTCGCGGCGTTGGCGCGCGCCAGCAGCGCGGCGTCGGGCGCCGGCTCGAGCGCCGAGAGGATGGCGATCGACCAGTCGCGCAGCGGGCCGCGCTCGCTGCGCGGCACGTCGAGCAGGTTGCCGATCACCTCGACCGGGATCTCGGCGGCGAAGTGCGCGATCAGGTCGGGCTCGCGCTCGCCGGCCAGGCGCTCGAGCAGCCGGTCGACGAGCGCCACCACGCCGGCCTCCATGCGCGCGATGGCGCGCTGGTTGAGCGCGCCCATCAGGATGCGGCGCACGCGCGTGTGCAGCGGCGGGTCGTTGAACACCAGGCTCGTCGTGTGGTGCTCGAAGATCGGTGTGCCGGCGCCGAGGCGCGGCGCGAACTCGCGCTGCTTGTCGGAGCGCGCGTGCGGGCTGCGGTAGACGGCCAGCAGGTCGGCGTGGCGCGTCAGCAGCAGCGAGCCGGGCGCCAGCTCGTGCACCGGGTCGTGCTCGCGCAGCGCGGCGTAGGTGGGGTAGGGGTCGTCGACGAAACCGGGCGGCGGGTTCGTCAGCGTGAACCCGCGGGCCAGATCGCGCGCCGCGTCAGCGACAGGCCGGTCAGTCACGGGCCAGCGCGGCCACCGCGGCGGCCAGACCGCTCTCGAACGGGATGCGCTGCACCGTCATCGCCGCCTCCACGCCGGCCAGCGCGCCGAGGAGGGTGGCCTCGTTCATGTCGCCCAGGTGGCCGATGCGGAATACGCGGCCGTGGAAGGGGCCCAGGCCACCGGCGATGGCGACCTGGAAGCGCTCGCGCGCCACGCTGCGCAGCGCCTCGGGGTCGATGCCGGGCGTGGTCTCGATCGCGGTGACGGCGGCCGAGCGCGCCGCCTCCACCTTGCACAGCGGCTTGACCGCACCGCCGCGCGCCCAGCAGGCCAGCGCCGCGTGCACCGCGCTCCCGAGGCGGCGGTGGCGCGCCTGCACCTGCGCGAGGCCCTCGCGCTCGATGAGCCCGATCGACGCCTCGAGCCCCTGCAGGTGCGCCAGCGGCGGCGTGCCGCAGAACTTGCGGTACTGCATGTCGCTGACGCGGCGGTTCCAGTCCCAGTAGAAGCGCGCGCCCGGGTGCGCCTCGGCCCAGGCCAGCGCGCGCCGGTTGACGGCCACGAAGCCGAGGCCGGGCGGCATCATCATGCCCTTCTGCGACGCCGACATCGCCACGTCGATGCCGAGCGCGTCCATCTCGAAGGGCTCGGCGGCGAGCGACGCCACCGCGTCGACGACGAACAGCGCCGGGTGGCGCGCCGCGTCGATGGCCTTGCGGATCGCCGCGAGGTCGCTGGTCACGCCGCTGGCGGTGTCGGTGTGCACCGCGAGCACGGCGGCGATGCGGTGCGCGCGGTCGTCGCGCAGCAGTTGCTCCACCGCGACGGGGTCGGCCGGGTGACCTTCGGCGCAGGGCGTGCGCAGGACCTCGCTGCCGAGCACTTCGGTCTGCATCGCCCACGAGTCGGAGAAGTGGCCGCCGCCCACGATGAGCAGCGCCTGGCCGGGTGCCTGCAGGTTGCTCGTCACGCACTCCCACATGCCGTGGCCGTTGGCGGCGTAGAACAGCACCTGCGCCTCGCGCGTGCGGAAGACGCGCTGTATGCCGCTCTCGCACGACGCGATCACCGCGGCCACGCGCGGATCCATCAGGTCCATCATCGGCCGCTGCATCGCGTGCACCACCTCGTCGGGCACGCGCGTGGGGCCGGGGCTGTGGATGAGGCGGGCGCCGGGGATGCGGGGCTGATCGGGCATCGGCGGATGTTATCCGCGGTAAGCTTGGCCGATGTTCACCGGCATCGTGCAGGGCGTGGCCCGCGTCGCATCGCTCACCGCTCGCCCCGGGCTCGTCACGCTGACGCTCGAGTTCCCGGCACGCTTCGGCGACGGCCTGGAGGTCGGCGCCAGCGTGTCGGTGGACGGCGTGTGCCTCACGGTGACGCGGCTGCACCCCGACGCGGCCGAGTTCGACGTGATGCAGCAGAGCCTGGCCGTCACCACGCTGGCGGCGCTGAAGCCGGGCGACGCCGTCAACGTCGAGCGCGCGGCGCGCGACGGCGCCGAGATCGGCGGCCATCCGCTGTCGGGCCACGTCGACGGCCTGGGCACCATCGTGCGCATCACCACGCCCGAGAACAACCGCGTGCTGCGCATCGCGCTGCCGCCGGCGCTGATGCGCTACGTGTTCGCCAAGGGCTACATCGCGGTCAACGGCTGCAGCCTGACGGCGGCCGAGGTCGACAAGCGCGAGGCCTGGTTCGAGGTCTGGCTGATCCCCGAGACGCTGCGCATGACCACCTTCGCCGACAAACGCGAGGGCGACCGCGTCAACGTCGAGATCGAGCGCCAGACGCAGGTGTTCGTGGACACCGTGCGCGACGCGATCGAGGAGCGCCTGGGCCCGCTGGTGCCGGCGCTCGAGGCCCTGCTGCGCCAGCAGGGCCTGAGCCTGGACGACGCGACGCGGCCGCCCGAGGCGCCGCGCGCGTCGCTCAGAAGCTGAAGCTCGCCCCGGCGCTGATGCCGCCGGCTCTGGCCTCGCGCGAGGCGCGGCCGAAGCTCGTCACCTCCACGCGCAGGTTGAACTGCGGCGCCACGCCGAACTCGGCGCCGAAGCCGGCGAGCAGCCCGGTGCGGCGGCCGTCGATGTCGATCGGCACCTGGCCGGCCGGCGTGCTGCCGTCGGCCTTGTTGCGCGCCGCGCCGACGCGGCCGTACAGCGAGATGCGGTCGGTGAGCGGCGCGTTGACCTTGAGCGCGGCATAGGTGCTGCTGCCGCGCGCCGTGAGGTCGGTGGTGCCGCCGCCCACGCGGTACGGGATGGTGTGGCTCGAGATGTCCTGGTAACCGATCTCGATCGCGATCGGCCAGCCCTTGCCGATCGGCAGGTCGGCGAAGCGAAGACCGGCGAAGACGCCGGCGCTCGGCCGGCCGCTGCCGGTCTCGTTCTTGTCGGTGTCGAAGTCGTCGGCCACGATGGCGGCCACGCCGGCGGTGATGCCGACGTAGAAGGTGGGGGCGTCGGCGGCGTGCGCGGCCAGCGCCGCCCCGGCGAGCCCGGTCAGCACGCCGAGGCGCGCAAGGGTTGAGCGTTGCATGGTTTTCCTCTCCTGGCAGGTCAGGTCGCGGCCGTGCGAGCGCGACCGCTGCCGAGTATGCGGCGCGGCACGCGCGGTGCTGTCACCGCGCGTATCCGCATTGAGCCGGCTCAAGCCGGTGCGCCATGCCGCCCCGCGCCGGCCGCGAAGCGCGCCGCGCCGGCCAGCGCCTCGGCGGCGATCACGGGGAAGCCGCCTGCGCCCTCGGCGCGCAGCGCCTCGGCGAGCGGCAACTCCCACTGCGCGTAGGCCGACGCGCGGTCGGCGTTCATGCAGCGCTGCGGGAAGGCGGCGATCTGGCGCGCCAGCGCCTGCGCCTCGGCCAGCGCCGCGCCGTCGTCGACGACGCGGTTGGCCAGGCCCATCGCCAGCGCCTCGTCGGCGGCCACGGCGCGCCCGGTGAGGATGAGGTCGAGCGCGCGCGCCATGCCCACGATGCGCGGCAGGCGCACCGTGCCGCCGTCGATCAGCGGCACGCCCCAGCGGCGGCAGAACACGCCGAACACGGCGCTGCGCGCGGCCACGCGCAGGTCGCACATCAGCGCGAGTTCGAGGCCGCCGGCCACCGCGTAGCCTTCCACGGCGGCGATCACCGGCTTGCCGAAGGCCATTCGCGTCGGGCCCATCGGGCCGGGTCCGCTGCCGTCGGGGCGGATTGCATTGGCGCGCGCCGGGTCGCCCAGCGCAGCGAGGTCGGCGCCGGCGCAGAAGTGCCCGCCGCCGCCGGTGAACACGGCCACGCGCGCCTCGGCGTCGGCCTCGAAGCGCTCGAACGCCTCGCGCAGCGCCCGGGCGGTGGGGCCGTCCACCGCGTTGCGGCATTCGGGGCGGTGCAGCGTGATGGTGGCCACGGGCGCGTCCAACTGGTAGCTCACGGCAGACATGGGTCCTCCTGGCGATGGGCGACACTGGCGTGATGATGTCGCAATCGCAAACGCAACCTCGGGCGCATCCGCATCCGCATCCGCATGCGCACGCGCATCCGCTGTCGCGCCGCGACCTGCTCGCCGGCCTGCTCGCCGCCGGCGCCGCGCCGGCCTTCGTGCGCCACGCCCGCGCGGCACAGCGCCCGCGCTTCGCGCTCGGCGTGGCCTCGGGCGCGCCGACGTCCAACTCGCTCGTGCTGTGGACGCGCCTGACCGGCGACGACCTGCCACCCGAAGTGAGCGTGCAGTGGGAGCTGGCCGAGGACGAGGCCTTCAGCCGCATCGCCGCGCGCGGCCGCGAGACCGCACGCGCCGACGACGCGCACAGCGTGCACGCCGAGCCCGCGGGCCTGGCGTCAGGTCGCTTGTACTGGTACCGCTTCCATGCCCTCGGCGACGCGAGCCCGGTGGGCCGCACGCGCACCGCGCCGGCGCCGGATGCCGCGGTGGCGCGCCTGCGGCTGGCCATCGCGAGCTGCCAGCGCTGGGACCACGGCCACTACGCCGCCTGGCGCGACGTGGCGGCGCAGGACCTCGACGTCGTGCTCTTCCTCGGCGACTACATCTACGAATACGCGTCGCGTCCGCTGGTGCTGCGCGCCCACGAAGGCGGCGAGGTGCGCACGCTGGCGCAGTACCGCGCGCGCTACGCGCAGTACAAGTCCGACCCGCTGTTGCAGGCCGCGCACGCCGCCTGCCCGTGGATCGTGATCTGGGACGACCACGAGGTCGAGAACGACTACGCCGGCGCGCAGAGCGCCACGCTGGCGCGCGACTTCGCGGCGCGCCGCGCCGCCGCCTACCGGGCCTGGTGGGAGCACATGCCGGTGCCGCAGGCGCTGCGCCCGCGCGGTGGTGCGCTGCGGCTGCACGGCCGCCTGGACTGGGGGACTCTGGCGCGGCTGCAGTGGATCGACGGCCGCCAGCACCGCGATCCACAGGCCTGCCCGCCGCGCGGCCGCGGCGGCTCCAACATCGTTCGCGGGGCCGACTGCCCGGCGCTCACCGACCCCGCGCGTTCGCTGCTCGGCGCCGCGCAGGAGCGCTGGCTCGCCGAGGGCTGGAGCCTGGAGCGGCCGTGGAACCTGCTCGCCCAGCAGACGCTGATGAGCCGCTTCCACTTCGAGGACCCGGCCTGGTCCGGCGGGCGCTGGCGCACCGATGGCTGGGACGGCTACCCCGCGGCGCGCGCGCGGCTGCTCGCCGTGCTGGCCGAGCGCAAGGTGCCGGGCGCCGTGGTGCTGGGCGGCGACCTGCACGCCCACCTGGTGTCCGAACTGCACGCCGACGTCGACGACCCGCGATCGCCGCTGGTGGCCAGCGAGTTCTGCGGCACCAGCATCAGCAGCAACGGCCGCTCGCAGACGCTGATGAACCTGGCGCACGCCATCAACCCGCATCTGCGCTACGCGCGATCCGACCGCCGAGGAACCCTGTGCTTCACGCTCGGCGCCGACCGCATGGAGGCCGACCTGCGCGTGGTGCACGACGCGGACGACCCGGCGAGCGCGGTGTCCAGCGCGGCGCGCTTCGTCGTCGCGGCGGGGCGGCCGAACGTCGAGCCTGCGTGACGTGGCGGGGCGGCGGCCGCGTGGCAGCGGTCAGCCGCCTTGCACGGCCAGCAGCGCCGCGGCGAGGTCCTCGAGCGCCGTGCCCACCGACTTGAAGAGTGTGATTTCGTCCGGTGCAGCGCGACCGGCGCGTTCACCGCGGCACAGCTGCGCGAGCGAGCCCTGCAGCTGCATGGCCTGCCAGGCGCCGCTGGCCACCGGGCCGAGCAGGTCGCCGCTCTTGGCCAGCGCCTCCTCGGTGTCGACGAAGACCCGCGCGCGCGCCACGCAGGCGTCGTCGGCCTCGCGCATGGCCGGCGTGAAGCTGCCGATCAGGTCGACATGCGTGCCCGGCGCCAGCCACGCGCCGCGCAGCAGCGGCTCGGTGGCCAGCGTGGCGCAGGAGACGATGTCGGCGCCGCGCACGGCGGCGGCCAGGTCGTCGACGGCCTCGGCCGCGAAGCCCTGAGCGGCAAGCCGCGCGGCGAGCCCGCGCGCCGGCTCGCCGCGCCGCGCCCACACGCACACGCGTTCGATCGGCCGCACCACGCGATGCGCCGCCGGCAGCAGCGCGGCGATCTGGCCGGCGCCCACCACGAGCAGCGTGCGCGCGTCCTCGCGCGCCAGGAACGACGCCGCGAGCGCCGAGGCCGCCGCGGTGCGCCGGTGGGTCAGCGTGGTGCCGTCGAGCAGCGCACGCGGCGCGCCGGTGGCGGCGTCGAACAGCGTGTAGGCCGCGTGCACGCCCGGCAGCCCGCGCTCGGCGTTGCACGGCGCCACGTTGACCAACTTCACGCCGTAGGCGAGGCCGGGCAGCCAGGCCGGCATGACGAGCGAAGTGAGCGGCACGTCGGGCGTGCCGACCTGCAGCACCTGGCGCGGCGGCACCTCGCAGCCCTGCGCGAACATCGCGCGCAGCGCGGGCACCAGGCGCTCGAAGGGCAGGGCGGCGGCGGTGGCGGCGGCGTCGAGCAGGGGCGGCGCCGTCGTGGTCATCGTCGCTGCCGTGGTGCGCGCAGGTCGGGGCCGGTGAGGGGCCGTCAGCTTTCGCGCGGCACCAGCAGCGCACCCTGCGCCGCCAGCAGCTCGCGCAGCACGCCGCGGTGGCAGTGCGCCTCGTCCTCGCAGTAGCAGCCGAGCGAGAAGTCGGCGTGGTGCGACAGCGTGGCCAGCAGCGCGATGGCGTGGCCCGCCTCGGGCGCGGCCATCTCGGCGCGGTACTTGCGGACGAAGCCGGCCCACGCCGCCGGTGTGCCGGCCTGCTGGCCGAGCTTCATCGTCTCCGCGCTCGGCGCGAGGTTCGGGAACCAGACGTCGTACCAGTCCTGCCGTGCGAACTCGCTCCTGGGCACGCCACGCGGCGGGCGGCGCACGGTGCCGATGCGCGGGCCTTCGCCGGCGGTGCGCGGCGTGCCGAGGCGGACGATGCGGATGGCCATGGCGGCGGATGCGGCGCGTGTGGAGTCTCAGGCCGCCTTCCGCGACAGCCAGCCGAAGAGCGCGCCGAAGAGGCCGCGGCTGGCCGCCGGAGCCGGCGGTGGCAGGGCGGCCGCACCGTGTTCGACGAGCACCTGCTCCAGCCCGCTGAGCCCGGCCCGTCGCGCCGCCTGCATCGGCGTGGCGCCGTCGAACTCCGAAGGCAGGTTCGGGTTCGCGCCGGACTTCAGCAGGAACCGCGCCACCGCCTCCTGGCGCGCCAGGATGGCGGCCACCAGCGGCGTCGACAGGAACTCCGGATGCGCGTAATTGACGTCGACGCCGGCCTTGACGTGGTACTCGACGAGGCCGAGGTCGCCGGCGACGGCGGCGTCGAACATCTCTTTCCAGTTGCCTCCGGACACGCGGACCTCTTCATCAGGGGAGTGGGATGGAGGCGCTACTGTACGGCGCCCACGGCGTCATCGCCGCCCTCGGCGCCCTCGCCGCAGCCTCTGCGTCAGCGCACCCGCCGCCCCGCCACCCAGGTGCCCGCGACCGCCGGCGCATCGGTGGCGAAGACCCAGGCATCGAGCCCGTGCTCGGCCGGCACGCCGGCCAGGCCCGGCGCGTCGGCGTCGAGCAGCAGCAGGTCGGCGCGCGCGCCACGAACGAGACCCCAGCGCGTCCAGCCGGCCGCCGCCGCGCCGCCGCTGCCGCAGCGCTCGAAGAGGCGCGCCGCGCTGCTGCCGCCGTGGAGCGCCGGATCGGCGGCCACGTTGCGGCGGCGGTGCACGAGGCGCTGCGCGTACTCGAGCCAGCGCAGCTCTTGCGCGGCGTTGCGGCAGACCTGGCTGTCCGAGCCGATCGAGAGCGGCACGCCGCTCGCCAGCCAGCGCGGCAGGTCGGGCACGCCGTCGCCGAGGTTGGCTTCGGTGCTGGGGCAGATCACCACGCCGGCGCCGCTCGCCGCCACCGCGTCGATCTCCTGCGGCAGCGCATGCGTGGCGTGCACGAGCTGCCAGCGCGCGTCGAGCGCGAACTCGCGCGCCAGCCACTCGATCGGGCGCGCGCCGTGCGTGGCCAGGCAGTCGTCGACCTCGCCGGTCTGCTCGGCAACGTGGATGTGGATCGGCGCGGCGTCGCCCTCGAGGCGCGCGAGCAGGCGGCGCATCGACTCCGGCCGCGCCGCACGCAGCGAGTGCAGGGCGACACCGGCCTCGGCGCCGGCGGCCCGCGCCGCGGCGCGCAGATCGAGCACGAAGTCGACGTCGGAGGCGAAGCGCCGCTGGTCCTCGCGCAGCGTCGGCGCGGCGAAGCCGGCACGCTCGTACAGCACCGGCAGCAGCGTGAGGCCGATGCCGGCCTCGCGCGCCGCGTCGACGAGCGCCAGGCTCATCGCCGCCGCGTCGTCGTAGCGCCGGCCGTCCTGGTCGTGATGCAGGTAGTGGAACTCGCAGACCTGCGTGTAGCCGCCGGCCAGCAGCTCGCGGTACAGGCGCGTCGCCACCTCGCGCATCGTCTCGGGCGTGAGGGCGAGCGCCACGCCGTACATGCGGTCGCGCCACGACCAGAAGTCGTCGTGCTCGCCGCTCCGGCGTTCGGCGAGGCCCGCGAAGGCGCGCTGGAAGGCGTGGCTGTGCGCGTCGACGAGGCCCGGCAGCACCGGGCCCGGCAGGCGCTCGGCCTCGGCCAGGGCGGGCTGATCGGGCTCGACGCGTGTCCAGCGGCCGGTGGTGTCGGCCTCGAGCAGCACGCCAGCGCGCCAGCGCCCGTCCACCCAGGCCTGCGGGGCCCACAGCAGCGTGGAGCCCGGGCTCACCGGGCTCATGAGGCCGCCGGCGCCGGCTTCCAGTCGACCATCGTGCGCACCAGCGTGTGCAGCAGCGGCGTGACCTCGGCGGCGCGCGCCTCGTTCCAGCGAAACGGCGGCGTCTCGTCCATGTAGGCGCTCCAGCACATCTCGAGCTGCACCGCGTGCCAGCCCGTGGCCGGGCGGCCGAAGTGGCGCGTGATGTGGCCGCCCTTGAAGCGGCCGTCGACCACGTGGCCGTACCGCTGCTGGGCGGCGAACACGCGCGCCAGCGCGTCGCGCAGCGAAGGATGGCAGCTCGTGCCGTCGACCGTGCCGAGGTTCATGTCGGGCAGGCGGCCCTCGAACAGCCACGGCAGCTCGCTCTTGATGCTGTGCGCGTCGAACAGCACCGCGTGGCCGTGCGCGGCGCGCAGGCGCGCGAGCTCGCCGGCCAGCGCGTCGTGGTAGGGCTGCCAGTGGTGCTGCACGCGGCGGCGCACCTCGGCATCGTCGGGCGCGCGGCCTTCGCGGTAGATCGGCTCGCCGGTGAAGTGGCGCGTCGGCACGAGTTCGGTGTTGTTGCGGCCGGGGTACATCGGCGCGTTCTCGCTGCCGCGGTTCAGGTCGATCAGGTAGCGGCTGAAACGCGGCACGATGAAGCTCGCGCCGAGGTCCTTCACGAAGGCGTACAGCCGGTCGAGGAACCAGTCGGTGTCTTCGACCAAGAGCGCACGCTCGGTGTAGCGATCGCGCTGGTCGGCCGCGATCTCGGTGCCGGCGTGCGGCACGCTCACGAGCAGCGGCGCCACTCCGCGGTGCAGCGTGTAGACCTCGTTCATGGATTCATTCTGCGCCGGCCCCGCTGCACCGCGAAGACGCAGGGGTCGTCTCCGAAGCGGTAGGCCATCTCGCGCGGGTGCTCGGCATCCCAGACCACGAAGTCGGCGCGCTGCCCCGCGGCCAGCGTGCCGCGGTCGGCGAGGCCGAGGGCGCGTGCGGCGTTGACGGTGACGCCGCGCCAGGCTTCCTCGGGCTTCAAGCGAAACAGCGTACAGGCCATGTTCAGCATCAGCAGCAGCGAGAGCGTGGGCGAGCTGCCCGGGTTGTGGTCGGTGGCGATGGCCATCGGCACGCCGGCCTCGCGCAGCGCCGCCACCGGCGGCAGCTTCGTCTCGCGCAGGAAGTAGAAGGCGCCGGGCAGCAGCATCGCCACCGTGCCCGAGCGCTTCATCGCCGCGATGCCGGCCTCGGACAGGTGCTCGAGGTGGTCGCAAGACAGCGCCCGGTAACGCGCCGCGAGCGCCGCGCCTTCCTGGTTGCTCAGCTGCTCGGCGTGCAGCTTGACCGGCAGGCCGAGCGCACGCGCGGCTTCGAAGATGCGCGCGGTCTGCGCGGGCGTGAAGCCGATGGTGTCGCAGAACGCGTCCACCGCGTCGACCAGGCCGGCCGCCTGCTGGCCGGCCAGCCAGCTGCAGGCGGCGTCGATGTAGGCATCGGGCCGGCCGGCGTACTCGGGCGGCAGGGCGTGTGCGGCGAGCGAGGTGGTGCGCACGTCGAGCGGCAGCTCGCGGCCGAGGCGGCGCGCCACCGCGAGGCAGCGCGCCTCGTGCGCCTCGGCCAGGCCGTAGCCGGACTTGATCTCGATGGTCGTCACGCCTTCGCGCATCAGCGCGCGGGCACGGGCGGCGGCGCTTGCGAACAGCGTCTCGTCGCTGGCGGCGCGCGTGGCCGCCACGGTGGAGCGGATGCCGCCGCCGGCGCGTGCGATCTCCTCGTAGCTGGCGCCCTGCAGCCGTTGCTCGAATTCGGCCGCGCGATCGCCGCCGTAGACGAGGTGGGTGTGGGCGTCGATCAGGCCCGGCGTGACGAGGGCGCCTTGCAGGTCGTGTTCGGCGTCGGCGCGAAGGTCGCGCGGCAGCTGCGCGCCGATCCAGGCGATGCGCTCGTCCTCGACGACAAGCGCGCCGCCTTCGACGAGGCCCCAGGGCGCGTCGCCGGCGAAGGTGGCGAGGCGGGCGTTGCGGTACAGCGTGCGCATCAGCGGGACTCCAGGCTCAGCCACCAGGCGCGTGCGCCGGTCTCGAGCAGCCAGCCGCCGTCGTGCCCGTCGTCGCTCCAGGCGAGCGTGGCGGGCGGCAGGTCGATGCCGTTCAGTCGCGCCTCGGCGGCCGTGTACAGGCCGCGCCAGCGTTGCGCGCCGTCCAGGCGGCTGCCCGGCAAGGCGCGGGCCATGCGCGCCGGCGCGGGGCCACGCACCATCAGGTTCAGGTCGCGCGTCGGCCCGGCGAGCAACTCGCAGAACGGCGCATCGGCGCCGTCGAAGGCGAGCGGCGGCTGCGCCGGCGTGAGGATCGATGCGCTCTCGGCGAACTCGAGCCGCACGCCCATGCCTTCGAGCACGGTGAACCAGCGCTGCACGCCGGGGTAGGGCGAGAAGGGGCCGTTGGCCTCGATGTCGGCCACGCTCACGCGCACGAGCCAGTCCCCGGGGAACGTGACGAGCGGCCAGGCGAGCAGCTCGCGCGTGACGCCGCCGCCGTTCTTCCACGGCTGCGGTGCCACGTCGGCCAGCGCCACACGCTGCAGGGTCATGGCTGGAACTGCCCTTCGAGCAGGTAGTGGCGCCCGGGGTGCACCAGGCGCGCCAGCGTGATCACGGCGTCGCGCGTGAAGGTGCGGCGAACGATGACGAGGCAGGGTTCGTCGGCCGCGATCTGCAGCTCGAGCGCCTCCTGTGCCGTGGGCCGCGCGGCCTCGATCGAATACTGCGCGCGCCACAGCGCCGTGCTCTGGAACAGCGCCTGGGTGGGCGTGATGCGGGTGAAGTCGTGGTCCAGGAAATCGGGCGCGCAGGCCGGGTTGACCCAGCGGTCCTCGAACTGGATCGGCAAGCCGTTCTCGGCGTGCACGATGACGACGTGGAACACCGTGGAGCCGGGCGCCACGCCGAGCTGCCCGGCCAGCGCGGTGGCCGCGCGCTGTGCGCGCTGCTCGATCACGCGCGCCTCGTGGCGGTGGCCGCGGGCTTCGATCTCCTCGTGCAGGTCGCGGATCGTCAGCGTGCTGCTCACGCGGTGCAGCGGCGCGGCGAAGGTGCCCACGCCCTGGGTGCGCGCCACCAGGCCCTCGGCCTGCAGCTCGCGCAGCGCGCGGTTCACCGTCATGCGGCTGACGCCGAACTCGGCCACCAACTCGGCTTCGCTCGGCATCAGCGCGCCGGGCGGCCAGCGGCCGGCGGCCAGGCCCTGCTTGAGGTGCTGCTTGACGCGGGCGTAGGGCGGGGCGGCGAGGCTCGCGTCGGCCAGCGCATCGGGGGAAACCATGATCCGATGCTACTTGCCTAGGCTTGTCTAGACAAGTATGGTTCACCCCAACGCCGCGACCGCCAAGGACCCCGCCATGACCGACCTCTCCCCGCTGCACCGGATCGCCCACCCGGCCCAGCCCCGCCCGGTGCGCGCCCCGCGCGGCAGGACCATCAGCTGCGCCAACTGGCTCATCGAGGCCGCCTACCGCATGATCCAGAACAACCTCGACCCCGAGGTGGCCGAGAACCCCGACGCGCTGGTCGTCTACGGCGGCATCGGCAAGGCGGCGCGCGACTGGAACTGCTTCGAGGCCATCCTCGAGTCGCTGAAGAAGCTCAAGGCCGACGAGTCGCTGCTCATCCAGTCGGGCAAGCCGGTGGGCGTGTTCCGCACCCACGAGGACGCGCCGCGCGTGCTGCTGGCCAACAGCAACCTGGTGCCCAAGTGGAGCAGTTGGGAGCACTTCCACGAGCTCGACCGCAAGGGCCTGATGATGTACGGCCAGATGACCGCCGGATCGTGGATCTACATCGGCAGCCAGGGCATCGTGCAGGGCACCTACGAGACCTTCGTCGAGGCCGGCAAGCAGCACTACGGCGGCAACCTCAAGGGCCGCTGGATCCTCACCGCGGGCCTGGGCGGCATGGGCGGTGCGCAGCCGCTGGCGGCGGTGTTCGCCGGGGCCTCCTGCCTGGTGGTGGAGTGCCAGCAAAGCCGCATCGACTTCCGCCTGAAGAGCCGCTACCTCGACGAGCAGGCCAAGGATCTGGACGACGCGCTGGCGCGCATGCGCCGCTACACCGCCGAGGGCAAGGCCATCTCGGTGGGCCTGCTCGGCAACGCGGCCGAGGTGCTGCCCGAGCTCGTCAAGCGTGCCCAGGCGGGTGGCATGAAGCCCGACCTCGTCACCGACCAGACCAGCGCGCACGACCTCGTCAACGGCTACCTGCCCGCCGGCTGGAGCGTGGAGTCGTGGAAGGCCGCGCAGCTCGACGCCGGCCAGCACGCCGCACTCAAGGCCGCGGCGGCGACGAGCGCCGCCGAGCACGTCAAGGCCATGCTCGCCTTCCAGGCGATGGGCGTGCCCACGGTGGACTACGGCAACAACATCCGCCAGGTGGCCTTCGACCAGGGCGTGAAGAACGCCTTCGACTTCCCCGGCTTCGTGCCCGCCTACATCCGCCCGCTGTTCTGCCGCGGCAAGGGGCCGTTCCGCTGGGTGGCGCTGTCGGGCGACCCGGAAGACATCCGCAAGACCGACGCGAAGATGAAGGAGCTGTTCCCGCACGACGCCCACCTGCACCGCTGGCTCGACATGGCCGGCGAGCGCATCGCCTTCCAGGGCCTGCCGGCGCGCATCTGCTGGATCGGCCTGGGCGAGCGGCAGCGCGCGGGCCTCGCCTTCAACGAGATGGTCCGGCGCGGCGAGCTGAAGGCGCCGATCGTGATCGGCCGCGACCACCTCGACAGCGGCAGCGTGGCCTCGCCCAACCGCGAGACCGAGGCCATGAAGGACGGCAGCGACGCGGTGAGCGACTGGCCGCTGCTCAACGCGCTGCTCAACACCGCCGGCGGCGCCACCTGGGTCAGCCTGCACCACGGCGGCGGCGTCGGCATGGGCTACTCGCAGCATGCCGGCGTGGTGATCGTGTGCGACGGCAGCGACGCCGCCGCGCGGCGCATCGAGCGCGTGCTGTGGAACGACCCGGCCACCGGCGTGATGCGCCATGCCGACGCCGGCTACGACGACGCCGTCGCCTGCGCCAAGGAGCAGGGGCTGAATCTGCCGATGGTGCGTTGATGCCCGCATCGAGCCCCGAAGCGCTGCGCCTGACGCCCGGGCAGCTCACGCTCGACGACCTGCAGGCGCTGCACGCCGGCGGCCGGCGCCTCTCGATCGACCCCGCGGCCTGGCCCGCGGTGCACGCGAGTGCCGGCGTGGTGCAGCGCGCCGCGGCCGGCGACGCGCCGGTCTACGGCGTGAACACCGGCTTCGGCAAGCTCGCCTCCACGCGCATCAGCGCCGAGGACCTGGCCACGCTGCAGCGCAACCTGATCCGCTCGCACAGCGTGGGCGTCGGCGAGCCGCTCGCGCCGCCGGTGGTGCGGCTGATGCTCGCGCTGAAGGCGGCGAGCCTGGCGCGCGGCCACTCGGGTGTTCGCCGCGCGGTGATCGATGCGCTCGTCGCGGTGCACGACGCCGGCCTCGTGCCCTTCGTGCCGAGCCAGGGCTCGGTGGGCGCGTCGGGCGACCTGGCGCCGCTCGCGCACATGACGCTGGCGCTGATGGGCGAGGGCGACTTCCTCGTCGACGGCCAGCGCCGCCCGGCCGCCGCGGTGCTGCGCGAGGCCGGCCTCGCGCCGCTCGTGCTCGAGGCCAAGGAAGGCCTCGCGCTCATCAACGGCACGCAGACCAGCACCGCGCTCGCGCTGCACGCGCTGTTCTCGTTCGAGCCGGTGCTCGAGGCGGCGCTCGTGATCGGTGCGCTGACGGTCGACGCCGCGCGCGGCAGCGACGGCCCCTTCGACCCGCGCATCCACCGCCTGCGCGGGCAGCCCGGGCAGATCGACGTGGCCGAGTACTACCGCCGCCTGCTCACCGGCAGCGCCATCCGCGTCAGCCACCTCGAAGGCGACGACCGCGTGCAGGACCCGTACTGCCTGCGCTGCCAGCCGCAGGTGGTGGGGGCCTGCCTGGACCAGCTGCGCCACGCGGCCCTCGTGCTGCTGCGCGAGGCCAACGCGGTGACCGACAACCCGCTCGTCTTCAGCGAAGACGCTGCGATGATTTCCGGAGGCAACTTCCACGCCGAGCCGGTGGCGCTGGCCTGCGACGCGATGGCCACCGCGGTCGCCGAGGTGGGCGCGATCGCCGAGCGGCGCATCGCGATGCTGATCGACAGCAACGTCTCGCGCCTGCCGCCCTTCCTGACCGGCAACGCAGGGCTGAACAGCGGCTTCATGATCGCGCACGTCACGGCGGCGGCACTGGCCAGCGAGAACAAGAGCCTGGCGCACCCGGCGAGCGTCGATTCGCTGCCGACCAGCGCGAACCAGGAAGACCACGTCAGCATGGCCACCTTCGCGGCGCGCCGCCTGCAGCCGATGATCGCCAACGTGGCGCACATCCTCGGCATCGAGGCGCTGGCCGCGGCGCAGGGCATCGAGTTCCTGCGGCCGCTGGCCAGCTCGGCGCCGCTCGAGGCCGCGCACGCCGCGCTGCGCCAGCGCTGCCCCGCGATGGCGCACGACCGCTTCATCGCGCCCGACATCGAGGCCGCCAGCGCGCTGGTGCGCGACGGCACGCTGGCGCGCGTCTTGCGAACCCTGCCCGGACTGCCGGCGCTGTGGATCGCGGCATGATTGCCTTCCCCGCAACAGGAGTGAGCTCCATGAACAACACGCCCAGGTCGCTGCTCGCGCTGGCCTTCGTCACCGCCGCCTTCGCCACCGGCGCCGCCCGCGCGCAGGACACCAAGGTCGGCATCGGCATCTCAGGCTGGACCGGCTTCGCGCCGCTCACGCTGGCCAAGGAAGCCGGCATCTTCAAGAAGAACGGCCTGGACGTGTCGATCAAGAAGATCCCGCAGAAGGACCGCCACCTGGCCATCGCCTCGGGCGACATCCAGTGCGCCGCCACCACGGTGGAGACGTGGATCGTGTGGAACGCCAACGGCGTGGCGACGACGCAGATCTTCCAGCTCGACAAGAGCTACGGCGCCGACGGCATGGTGGTCAAGCCGAACATCGCCAGCATCAAGGACCTGAAGGGCAAGAAGGTGGCCGCCGACGCACCGGGCACCGCCACCTACTTCACGCTGGCCTGGATGCTCAAGAAGAACGGCCTGTCCATCAAGGACGTGGAGGTCGTCAACCTGAGCCCGCAGGCCGCCGCCAACACCATGCTCGCCGGCACCGGCGGCATCGACGCGGCGATGACCTACGAGCCCTTCCTCTCGGCGGTGCGCGCCAAGCCCGAGGCGGGCAAGATCATCGCCACCACGCTCGACTACCCGATGGTGATGGACACCTTCGGCTGCACGCCCAGGTTCCTGGCCGACAACCCCAAGGCCGCCAAGGCGCTGGCCGACTCGTACTTCGAGGCGCTGGAGATGATCGCCAAGGAGCCGAAGAAGAGCTTCGAGATCATGGGCGCCGACGTCAAGCAGAGCGCCGAGCAGTTCGAGGGCAGCCAGAAGTACCTGCGCTGGCAGGACCGCGCGGCCAACGCGCGCTTCTTCGCCGGCGAGCACGCCGCGTTCAGCAAGGAGGCGGCCGACCTGCTGCTCGAGGCCGGGATCATCAAGGCGATTCCCGACCTGTCGAAGCTGGCCGACACGCGCTTCATCAAGTAGGCGCGGCCCGGCGGCCGGGCGGCCCGGCGGCGCGGCTACAGGGTCTGCTCGTCCTGCAGCCGTGCCGCCTTGGCGGCGGCCAGCGGGTCGCCGAGCGCGGCCGCCCGGGCATACCACCGCCGCGCGGCGTCGAGGTCGCGCGTGACGCCGTCGCCGTGCTCGAGCATGGCGGCGATCAGGTACATCGCACCGACGTCGCCGCCCTGCGCCGCCCGCAGGTACCAGGCCGCGGCCTTCTCGAGCGACTTCGGCACCCCGCGCCCCAGGTAGTGGGCGGTGCCGGCCTCGACCTGGGCCTCGACGCTGCCGCGCTCGGCCGCCGCCTCGTACCAGCGATGCGCCTGCGCAAGGTCGCGCGGGCCGACGCGACCGCTTTCGTGCAGCCGGCCGAGCGCGAACTGGGCCGTCGCGAAGCCGGCGCGCGCCGCCTGTTCGAACAGCGACAGCGCCTGGCGCGGGTCGGCGCCGCGCGCCTCGCGGTGCAGATGCATGACGCCGAGGTTGAAGGCGGCTGCCGGCACACCGCGCTCGGCGAGCGCCCGGAACGCGCGCTCGGCCTGCGCCAGGCGGCCGGCCTAGTGGTCGGCGACGGCGCGCCTGAGCGCGGCGCGGTCGGCCTCGCCGCCGGCTGTCGGGTCGTTCGCGAAGGCGTGCGCGGCGCTGCCCAGCAGGGCCAGCAGGACGATCAGGATGCGGACGTGGCGGTGGGATCGAGCGCACATTCGGTGTCTCCTCGGGTGAACGCGCAGAGCGCCACGATCCGCCCGGCACGGCGGCGCCGTCCCGAAACGGCCCCGAACGACGCCGAAATCGGGCCGAAGAACGCCGACCGGCCGCGTTGGCCGTGCACCGGTGGCGGAGTACAGTGCCGGCGGCACCCCCTCCCCGCCCATGCAACGCGAGTTCGATGTGCAAGCGGCGTCGCTCCCGCCCCTGGCCCTGGGGCCGGGCCGGGTGCTGGACTTCACGCGCTGCGAACTGCTCGACGGCGACGGGCGGCCGGTGGAGCTGCGGGCGCAGGCGCTGCGCGTGCTGCTGGTGCTCGGCCAGCGCGCCGGCCAGGTGGTCGGCAAGGACGAGCTGATGCAGCGCGTCTGGGGCGACGTCATCGTCACCGAGGACTCGCTCGTGCAGGCGGTCGGCGACATCCGGCGTGCCCTCGCCGACCCCGAGCACCGCCGCGTGCGAACGGTTCCGCGCCGTGGCTACATGCTGATCGCCGAGCCGCCGACCGCACCGATGACCGCCCCGGTAGCGGCAGCGCCCGATCCGGTGCCGGCCGGGCCGACTGCGCCGACGGCCGCGGTGCGGGGCTGGCCGGCCAGGCTGGGTCTCGTCGTCCTGGTGGCCGCCGTCGCCGTCGCCGCCTGGGCCGCCACGGCCGCCTGGCAGCAGGAGGCGGTGCCGCTGCGCTCGCTGGCGCTGATGCCGTTCGAGAGCGAGGTCGGCACCGATACGTGGTTCGTCGACGGCGTCGCCAACGACCTCGGGACCACGCTCGCCGGCTGGAAGGACATCCGGCTGGTCGGCCGCGGCTCGACGGCGCGCTACCGCGGTACGGACGCGGATCCGCGCGTCGTCGGCCGCGAGCTCGGCGTGCGGCACCTGCTGATCGGCCGCGCCCGGCGCGAAGGCGACCAGATGCGCCTGTCGGTCTCGCTGATCGAGGCGCACTCGGGCCGCGTCGTGTGGGCCGACCGGCGCGACGTCCCGCGTGCCGAACTGGGCGCGTGGGTCGGAGACATCGCCGGCAGCCTCGCGCGCACGTTGACGGTCGAATACGGCGACGCGATCGCCGCCGAGCTGCGCACGCTGGCGCCGCACCAGGTGGGCGCCGACGACCTGGCCCTGCAAGGCATGGCCGAGCTGCTGCGCAGCGTGGCGCGCGAGAACTGGGAACGCTCCAGCCGGTCCTTCGAGTCGGGCTTGGCGCTCGATCCGGACTGCATCCGCTGCCTCGGCGGCCTGGCGCTGGCCCAGGCCGGGCTCGTGCTCTGGGAGTGGACGGACGACCGCGCAACGGCGCTCGCGAAGGCCGAACGGGCGCTGGCGCGACTGCGGCAGATCGCGCCGCAGCGGCAGCTCACCCATCTGGTGGAGTGGAATCTCGCCTTCGTCGGACACGACTGGGGCGGCACGATGGCGATCGCCGACCGGCTTGCCGAGCACTACCCGAACGACCCGACGTCGCACCATTACCGCTGCGCGTCGCTGCTGCGGCTGGGCCGCTTCGAAGAGAGCATCGCCGCCTGCGAGCGTGCGCAGCGGATCAGCCCGCGCGATTCGCGCGTCTCGGTCTGGCAGGGGCTGATCGGGTTCAACCAGTTCCTGCTCGGCCGCCCCGTGCTGGCCGAACAGGCCGCGCGGGCATCGGTGCTGGCGAACCCGCGCGTGCCCTTCTACAGCGCCGTGCTGGCCGCGGCCCTGGCCGAGCTGGGCCGGCGCGACCAGGCCGTCGCGGTGCTGCGCGACGCCGCGGCGCGCCATCCGGACTTCCGCGCCTCGCGCATCGCCGGCTACTGGGCCTCGGAGGACCCGCGCTTCCTGGCCGGGCGCGACCGCATCGCGGCGCTGGCGGTCGAACTGGGCCTGCCGCCGTAGGCGCGTGGCCGGGCGGCCTTGCGCGATACTGCTCGCCGCCTCTCTCGCCCTTTGCTTCATGAAGCCGTTGACCCCTGTCGGCCCCGCTGCGCGCATCGCGCTCGGGGTGGCCTTCTTCGTCGTCTTCTTCGCGGTCTGGAGCCTGGCCACCTTCGGCGGCCTGGTCAGCAAGACCTTCCTCGCCGACCCGCTGGCGATGCTGAGGAGCGGCTGGGTGCTGCTCACCCAGATGGGCTTTGCCGAGGACATCGGCATGACCGTGTTCCGCGTCGTCGGCGGCTTCCTGATCGCGGCGGTGCTCGCGCTGCCGCTCGGCGTGGCGATGGGCGCCTACAAGCCGGTCGAGGCCTTCTTCGAGCCCTTCGTCAGCTTCGCGCGCTACCTGCCGGCGAGCGCCTTCATCCCGCTGCTCATCCTGTGGGCCGGCATCGGCGAGGCGCAGAAGCTGGCGGTCATCTTCATCGGCAGCTTCTTCTCGCTGGTGCTGATGATCAGCGTGGCGGTGGGCAACACGCGGCGCGATCTGGTCGAGGCCGCCTACACCCTGGGCAGCAGCGACGCCAGCCTCGTCAAGCGCGTGCTGGTGCCGGGCGCGGCGCCCGAGATCGCCGAGATCCTGCGCACCGTGCTCGGCTGGGCCTGGACCTACGTCATCGTCGCCGAGCTGATCGGCGCCTCCAGCGGCATCGGTCACATGATCACCGACAGCCAGGCGCTGCTGGCCACCGACCAGATCATCTTCGGCATCATCGTCATCGGGGTCATCGGGCTGGTCAGCGACCTGCTGTTCAAGTGGGCCAACCAGAGGCTGTTCCCGTGGGCACAGCTCGGGCGTTAGCGAGGTCAGGCAGACGATGAACGGCATCCTCTCGGTGCGCGGCGTCGAGCGCCGCTTCGACAAGACACTCGCGCTGCAGGCCACCGACCTCGAGGTGGCCGAGAACGACTTCATCACCATCCTGGGGCCCAGCGGCTGCGGCAAGAGCACCCTGCTGCGCATCGTCGCCGGGCTCGACCACCAGACCGCCGGCGAGGTGCTGCTCGACGGCCGGCGCATCGAGGGCCCGGGCGCCGACCGCGGCATGGTGTTCCAGAGCTACACGCTGTTCCCCTGGCTCACGGTGCTGGACAACGTCTGTTTCGGCCTGCGCGAGCGCGGCCTGCCGCGCGATCGGCAGCTCGAGGTGGCGCAGGGCTTCATCGCCCAGGTCGGGCTCACGGGCTTCGAGAAGCACTACCCCAAGCAGCTCTCGGGCGGCATGCAGCAGCGCACGGCGATCGCGCGCGCGCTCGCCAACAGCCCGCGCATGCTGCTGATGGACGAGCCCTTCGGCGCGCTCGACCACCAGACGCGCGAGCTGATGCAGGAGCTGCTGCTCGGCATCTGGGAGCAGCAGAAGAAGACGGTGCTGTTCGTCACCCACGACATCGACGAGGCCGTCTTCATGGGCAGCCGCGTCGTCGTGATGAGCGCGCGGCCCGGGCGCATCAAGCTCGACCGCGAGGTGCCGCTCGCGCACCCGCGCCACTACTCGGTGAAGACCTCGCGCGAGTTCGCCGAGCTGAAGGCCGAGCTGACCGAGCAGGTGCGCGTCGAGGTGCGGGCGGCGGCCGCCGCCGCGGCCAACGCGCAGCCGGCGTGAGGCGGGCGCGTCAGCGGCGCGCCGGGTCGTCGAGCCACGCCAGCGTGAGCGCGCAGCGCTCGCCGGCGTGGAACTGCCCGAGCAGCGCACCGAACAGCGGCTCGCCGGGTGTCGCGCGTTCGAACAGCGTGAGGCAGGAGCGCAGCTTGAGCGCATCCACCGGGCCGAAGATCTCGACGGCGCTCTTCGTGCGATGCCGCGCGAGCAGTGCGCCGCATTCGACGAGGCGCGCGCCGAGCACCGGATGCGCCGCGTAGGCGCGCGCTTCGTCGAGCGAGCCGATACCGTAGCGCTGCGCCGTGCCGCTGCGCCCGAGGCAACGCAGCTGCGGGAAGGCGAACCACATCCAGTGGCTCGTCTTGGCACCCGCCGCGAGCTCGGCGCGCACGGCGTCGATCACGCCGGCCTGCGCGGCGACGAAGCGCGCCAGGTCGAAGGGGTCGTCGCCGGCGTCGCCCGGGTTCACGCCGGCGCGCTCTGGTCCTCGTACGCGCTCATCGGCACGCAGCTGCAGAACAGGTTGCGGTCGCCGTAGACGTTGTCGACGCGGCCGACCGGGCTCCAGTACTTGCTGCGGCGCAGGCTCTTCACCGGGTAGGCGGCCTCCTCGCGCGTGTACGGGTGCTTCCAGTCCGCCGCGAGCAGCGACTCGGCGGTGTGCGGTGCGTTCTTCAGCGGGTTGTCGTCCTGCGGCCACTCGCCGCGCTCGATGCGCGCGATCTCGCCGCGGATGGCGATCATCGCGTCGCAGAAGCGGTCGAGTTCGACCAGCGGCTCGCTCTCGGTGGGCTCGACCATCAGCGTGCCGGCCACCGGGAAGGACAGCGTCGGCGCGTGGAAACCGTAGTCGATGAGGCGCTTGGCCACGTCCTCGGCGCTGACGCCGCTGGTCTTCTGCAGCGCACGCAGGTCGAGGATGCACTCGTGCGCCACGCCGCCGCCGCGGATGCCGGCGTGGCCGCCGCTGTAGAGCACCGGGAAGTGCTCCGCCAGGCGCGCTGCCACGTAGTTGGCCGACAGGATGGCGACTTCGGTTGCCGCACGCAGCCCGTCGGCGCCCATCATGCGGCAGTACATCCAGCTGATCGGCAGCACGCCGGCGTTGCCGAGCGGCGCCGCGCTGACCGCGCCCACGCTGTGCTCGCCGCCGATGCCGGCGGTGCGGTGCCCGGGCAGGAAGGGCACGAGGTCGGCCACCACCGCCACCGGCCCGACGCCGGGGCCGCCGCCGCCGTGCGGGATGCAGAAGGTCTTGTGCAGGTTGAGGTGGCTCACGTCGCCGCCGAACTCGCCCGGCGCCGCCACGCCGACCAGCGCGTTCATGTTCGCGCCGTCCACGTAGACGCGGCCGCCGTGCGCGTGCACGATCTCGCACAGCTCCTTGACGCGCACCTCGAACACGCCGTGCGTGCTCGGGTAGGTGATCATCACCGCGGCCAGGTTCTTCGAGTGCTGCTCGCACTTGGCCTTCAGGTCGTCCATGTCGACGTTGCCCATCGCGTCGCACTTCACGACGACCACCTGCATGCCGACCATCTGTGCGCTGGCCGGGTTGGTGCCGTGCGCGCTCTCGGGGATCAGGCAGATCTTGCGGTGGCCTTCGCCGCGCGAGCGGTGCCAGGCCTCGATGACGAGCAGCCCCGCGTACTCGCCCTGCGAGCCGGCGTTGGGCTGCAGGCTCACGCCGGCGTAGCCGGTGGCCTGCGCGAGCCAGGCGCACAGCTGCTCGTCGAGCGCCCGGTAGCCGGCCAGCTGGTCGGCCGGCGCGAAGGGGTGCACCTGGCCGAACTCGGGCCAGGTCACGGGGATCATCTCGCTCGTGGCGTTGAGCTTCATCGTGCACGAGCCGAGCGGGATCATGCTGCGGTCGAGCGCGAGGTCCTTGTCGGAGAGGCTGCGGATGTAGCGCAGCATCTCGGTCTCGCTGTGGTGGCTGTTGAACACCGGGTGCGTGAGGAAGGCGCTGGTGCGGCGCAGCGCCTCGGGGATCAGCGGCTCGATGCCCTTCTCGTAGGCCGCGAAGTCGGGCAGCGCGGCGCCCTTCGGCGCGAACACGCGCCACAGGGCCACGATGTCGTCGCGCGTGGTCGTCTCGTCGAGCGTGATGCCGACGTAGGCGTCGCCCCACTCGCGGTAGCGGCGCAGGTTCATGCCCTGGGCCAGCGCCGCGGCCACGAACTCGCCGCTGCGCGCGCTGGTCGCCAGCGTCAGCGTGTCGAAGGCGCCGCTGTCGGTGCGCGTCTGCACGCCGAGCTGCTCGAGCCCGGCGGCGAGGATGGCGGTGTAGCTCGCGATGCGCTGGGCGATGCGCTTGAGCCCCGCCGGCCCGTGGTACACGGCGTACATGCTGGCGATCACCGCCAGCAGCACCTGCGCCGTGCAGATGTTGCTCGTGGCCTTCTCGCGCCGGATGTGCTGCTCGCGCGTCTGCAGCGAGAGGCGATAGGCCGGGTGGCCGTGCACGTCGACGCTCACGCCGACCAGGCGGCCGGGCAGGTTGCGCTTCCACTCGTCGCGGCAGGCCATGAAGGCGGCGTGCGGGCCGCCGCAGGCCATCGGCACGCCGAAGCGCTGGCTGGTGCCGACCACCACGTCGGCGCCCCATTCGCCGGGCGGCACCAGCAGCGTCAGCGCCAGCAGGTCGGCGCAGACGATGAAGGCGGCGTCGCGCGCGTGCACGCGCTGCACGTCGGCGCGCACGTCGTGGATCGAGCCGCTGGTGGTGGGGTAGCCGATCAGGACGGCGAAGTAGTCGCCGCCGGCGATCAGCGCGTCCCATTCCTCGGCGGAGTTGGCCAGCGCCACATTCAGCCCGAGCGGCGCCGCCCGCGTGAGCACCACCTCGATGGTCTGCGGATGGCAGTCGCCGGCCACCACGATGGTGTCGCTGCGGCTCTTCACGCTGCGCTTGGCCAGCGTCATCGCCTCGGCGGCGGCGGTGGCCTCGTCGAGCATCGAGGCGTTGGCGATGGCCATGCCGGTCAGATCGCAGACCATGGTCTGGAAGTTGACCAGCGCCTCCATGCGGCCCTGCGAGATCTCGGCCTGGTAGGGCGTGTAGGCGGTGTACCAGGCCGGGTTCTCGAGGATGTTGCGCAGGATGAC
>Ga0073934_10002471_pt1 | contig 38251 bp, 23 predicted proteins | sample LarsenN4metaG_FD_76834 | JGI IMG/M metagenome (GOLD analysis project Ga0073934, IMG submission 76834) | Hot spring sediment bacterial and archeal communities from British Columbia, Canada, to study Microbial Dark Matter (Phase II) - Larsen... ... | reverse complement strand
GCCCGAATTGAAAAATAGAACTTGAAAAATAGAACTGTTTTGAGGGCGCTCAGCGCCCGAATTGAAAAATAGAACTTGAAAAATAGAACTGTTTTGAGGGCGCTCAGCGCCCGAATTGACTGCAATCTTTTCTAAGATCTATAGCAAATTACATAGACTTTATCTCTACATCATGCATTTCCGTAGTTTCAAAGGGATTCTCTCACCTGTCGCGCATTGCGCATCACTGTGAAGGAATTCTCACAGATTACGCATTATGCATCACGCATTACGCGCTTCACTTCGACTCCGGCCAGCTCCTCTGAGATAGTTATGATTGCAGAGAAATCCATCTCTCCTTTTCCCTGAGCCAGTGCAGCGCCGAATATCTCGCGCACTACTGCTGCTTCCAGCACAGGCACGTTCAATTCGGTCGCCGATTCCAGCACAAGGCTGAGATCCTTGTGCATCAATTTAAGAGAAAAGTGAGGATCAAAATCTCTTTTGAGGATCGACTGCGCCTTCATCTCCAGTATTCCTGAGCGAGCCGCGCTCGAAGAGAGCACCTCTATCATCACATCCGGATCTATGCCGCCTCTGACAGCCATTACTAACCCTTCGCTGATCGCTTCAAGCATGCAGGCGACTATCAGTTGATTGCAGAGCTTCGCCTGGGCCCCCTGGCCGCTCTCGCCGATGTAGATGCTCTTGCGCCCCATTGCGGCAAATATATCCTGGCAAGCTTCATAAGCGGCTCTGTCGCCGCCGACATTGAATACAATGGTTCCCGCTTCGGCGGCAAGCTTGCTGCCTGTTAGCGGCGCATCGAGCATAATGGCCCCTTTAGCAGCGATTAGCTGAGCGAATCTGCGCGTAGTCGAAGGCGCAACTGTGCTCGAGTCTATCAGTATTGTCCCCTGCTTGATCGTTGATAGCACTCCTTCTTTGCCCAGGATAACATCTTCAAGTGCCTGATGATTGGAGACGACTGTGATAATAACTTCGGAATTAGACGCGACCTGAGCGGGACTGCTTGCTACTCTGGCTCCGCCGGCGGCAAGCTCTTCTGCCTTCTCGCGTGTGCGATTGAAGACAATCAACTCATATCCTGCCTTGAGCAGATTCTTTGCCATCGGCTTGCCCATAATACCGAGCCCAATGAATCCTATCTTTTTCTTCATATCACCTCCTAATCTGCTGCGTCAACAACTACTCTATTGGCTCTGTAAGGTTGTGTAGCATATTCAGCGACAATCCTGGGGACTACCCCGTGCGCTGCATCTGTTACCGAAACCATTCTGTTTGTCGGAGCAATGACGCGGGCCCTCATCTCAATGCGGCGCAGACGCTCAAGCCCCAGTTCATAACGGTCCTGCTCCAGCTTTCCCTGATAGCTTACAAACTTCCCATCGGCGCGGAAAGCCTCTCTGTCAAGCAAGTCTATTCTGCGCTCTCGCAATTTAATCAGCAAAACATCTCCTGTTTTGAGATAGAGTATCCCGCCTCGATTCTTGGCTTCAGGAGTGACGTGCCCTATCGCCGCGCCATAAGTCACGCCTGAGTAACGCCCATCGCTGATCAGCGCCGCCAGCCGCCGCAACTGGCGATTGCTGTTGATATGCTGCATAGGAGTGAACATTTCTGGCATGCCGAAAGCTTCGGGGCCCTGCCCGCTGATTACAACCGCAATCTTCAAGCAGCGCATCTTGACCATGTAATCGAACAGTCGAGCGTATCCCCAATCCCTCACCACAGACTGCGGCTCATCTCCGTCAGTTCGGTTGTGCCGGCACATAGCAAGCAGATCGGCAAATGATATTGCCCCCTCATCTTTGAGCGATGCTATCAAATCAGGGTTGAGCAGATCGCGATTAGCATCATCCTCATTCTCATAGTAGAGTACAAAGAATACTTTCCCATCGAATTCGTCTATCTGCTCTGTTGACATGCCGCTGATCTTGACTACGGCTGACTCAAAGAAGTTCCCTTCCAGGACATCCACGCCGCTCATCGGACGGCGAGGTCGGGATAGAATTATCGGATTATCCTTAACTCCATCGGCGCTCAAATTGCGTTTATCGCTCAATCGCTCGCGCCAGGTCCCCCCTGTGGCTGTAGGCGCATCGAGGTTCATCGGCACGCCATTTCTCAGCAGCTCATAGAACATCGTCTCCATGCCGCGAATCTGGCCTGAGCAGCACTGCATCGCCAGATCGAAGATGCTTCGCCTCTGCGTGAGGCTATAATCGAACAGGTCGGGCACAGTCACCTCGCGGCGAATCCGGTCATAGTCCCAGAGACTGAAATCTACTCCAGCATAGATCATCGCCGACACAAGATGCATTGCTATATTCGTTGATCCCCCTGTGGCGCTATAGATGCGAATAGCGTTTTCGATGTTCTTCTTGACCATGCTGGAGACGCTGTAATCAGGATCATTGCAGTATTTGAACAGGCAATCTACAGCCGCGTTGACCTGATCTTGATTGGCAGGCTCGGTTAAAAGCTCAACCGCAGGGTGAACCAGCCCCAGAGCAGAAACAATATGGCGACTGCTATTGCCGGTACCGTTAAATGCGCAGATGCCCCCTTTGCTATCACAGGTATTGACTGCCAGTCGCTTCTCGTAATCTTTCTGCTGCTCAGCAGTGATGATCCCTTCTCTGACGGCCCTTTCAAACACGCCCTGAAAAGCGGTATTCGACGAGCATTGCAAGATATAAGACATCGTATCGCGCAGATCATCAGCAATGGCCGTTTTGCCTTGAGCCTCTGCTCGACGCGCGACTTCCTCAAGCTCGGTTCTGAGGTCTTCAGGTATAGCGCCCCCTTTCAAAACGTGAGCCGGCGCGAAGGTAGCAAACACAGGCGCATCGCCGCGCTCTTGACGAACTACATCAAGCAGAGCCAGGCCGTCTACGATTGCCAGTGGAGTTTTATCACAGCCCTGAATTACAAAAGCGCCGTGATAAGATTGCGCTTCCATCTGGTTGACGACTATCTCGGCCACAGCCAGCCGCGATTGAAGCGAATAGCACATCCCAAGCGTGCTCTGCGCTGTGCCATCGCAAAGAACCGGTATGCTGAACGAGAACGGCACTCCACCGTCTTGCCAGATCCGGTAAGCTGCCCGCAGAATGGTTTCATGATCCATCACATGGGCTGGATGATCCGGCGACCCGCCTATGATTGCGATGCGCGGAGCGTTGTACTCAAGCCTGTCATAGATAACCTCAAGCGAATATTCAAGGTCTTTATATCCAAACCTCATTCGCGCGCGATCAAGCAATCCGGCGACGGTGATAGGCTCATTGGCCTTGCCCTGTACTTCGCGTTGAAAAGGATTGTCTCCACGAGTAATTTTGATCAACGGCATAATGCCCCCTATAGTTCTTGCGCAACTACTCCCGCTCCTGTGGGAAACGCCTCGCCGGTCGCTCTCCTGGAATCTGCAAACCTTAAGAAAAAGATTGCAGTTGATTCGGCAGATACTTCGCGCAAATACTTCGGGCGCTCAGCGCCCGCGAAACCGCCATCAAAACAGGTTCATTGTTAATCTGTTTTGAGACCCGGATTTTTTCTGCAAATGTCAAGGCATCACCCGCCACCAAAACAGGTTCATTGTTAATCTGTTTTGAGGGCGCTCAGCGCCCGAACGGGAAAACGTTTTTCTTGAAGACTATAGCTCCTCATTTCTGTTGGAACCCTTCAGAAACAAGCATGATATTTATCCTCGCGCCTGCCGGGCAGGCAACCATCTACAAAACGATCTCAAGGTTGCGCTTCGCCCCATAAGTTAACCACGCGCGCACTCAACGCAGCCAAAAGCCCGGACACAACGAGCAGTAAATGGGGCCCCACAAACAAAAACGCCCGACGCAGCCTATACCTGACGCCAAAAGCAAAGCGCATTCGGCGTCAGATCGAAGAACATCTACGTCGGACATTCGCGTTACAGCTAAGTTTGGACAGAATCGGCAACCGAAATGAAGGTCCTTTTTACCAGCTAGTGATCGGTCACTCCCTTAACAACCAGCCAGAGGGGCATCTCGCTTCCCGATCTGGTTTTAACTTTAGTTACGAACACCACGTGCCCTTGATCATTCTCGATCAGCGTTGGAGCATCCTTCTGGCCTTCGGGATAGACAAGGCTGAGCGGAGCCGGATGGCCAGTCCCGCTTGCCATTTTGCTCAGCTTCACCAGCTCTTCAAATTTAAACTGCGCATCAACATTCTTATCAGCAGCAACAGGAATAAGCAACAGAAAATCGCGGCTGGGGGCCGCTCCCAGGTGGTTTCCATCATTGGGAAGCAGTCCATAGCGCATTGTATAGGCCCCCGGCTTAATCGCCTGCCCGCGATAATCCGTGCTTGCTCTGAGAAACGAGATCACGCCCACAAGAGTCGATTCTGCAAGCTCGGTGTAATTTGCGCCAAGCTCATCCACTTTCTGTCGCGTAGGAACGCCGCTGCGCAACCAGATATCGCATAATGGACTGTTCCCAAGCACTATGCGATAGCCTTTCTGCTCCAACGCAGTTCTCACCGATTCCGAGGCGCTTTGATCAGCGAATGCCCCAACAGATTCTACTCTTTTTTCATCTTCAGAAGCTGTAAAAGGAATTGCTACAAGTATAAGAATTAAAGCGAGAATATGACCGAACATCAAAACACCTTTAAATTAAAGTAACTACTCAGCCGTAGCTGCGGTAGGAGCGACCCGTTCATAGCAAGCGATGTAAAATATCGTTCTATAAACCTCAAGAAAAAGATTACACCGGGTTCGGGCGCTGCGGCGCCCTCAAAACAGATTAAAAATAGATCCGTTTTGAGGGCGCTTGGCGCCCGAACGGAAAAGGTAAGATCCACTGCTTTTACTTCTGCCTTTTACCTTTTGCCTTTTTCCTTCGGCTCGCTTTTCTCTATCTTGAAAACGTGCCAACGAAGGCGCTGCGCTTGCCGTGCGATGTCCACGATGCCCCCAATCCCGGCCCGCTGTAATTATCAACCAGGGCAACGGCTGGCATAGCATGGAACGTTTCAGCCAGCGGCTGGTAGTACACATCTTCATTGCCGCACAGATGATCTTGATCGCCGATGGCGCGGGTCTCTATCCTCGCCAGATTGCCGGCGCGCAGCAACGCTTTGCCGTGATGCTCGCCGTGATGCTCGCCGTTGTCGAGCACATCCAGGCGAATAGGAGCAGCTTCCACTTGCACTACATTCTTCAACAATTCACCGGCCATCTCTTGAGCAAAATTGACGAGCGCAGTCCGCTGCTCAGCGTTAGCCCTCTCATCAACAATTATCACTGCTTTTGCCGGATATGGATTTGCCCAGATGCCTCCCAGTGTAGCTCTGGCTCTGGCAACTCCTACAACACTGAGGCCATCAAGGCGGACCCCCTTCCATTCTCCTTTTTGCACTCGCCAGGCCAGCATCGCTTGATCGCCTCCCATGCCGCTCTCAGCGTTGGCAAAGCACGGGCCAGTGTAGACATCAGCGTTGCGCGTCTCCAGATAATCGCCATAGATCTGCTGCGCCTGACCGGTGGACGACACGGTTAAAACAAATGCGACAACTGCTGCGATAAACCAAACTCTACGCATATCTTTGTTACCTCCTTGCTTAAAAGCGAATCACTGCCATTGTGCCATCACTGCCTGGAGAACGGCGAGCTTTGACGAGACTAGCCGTTCTTCAAACAGTTACATTCTCATTCAAGCAGAGACCAATCGTCAAGACTTCTTTTGGACAAGGAACCTGTACAACAACCTGTCAGGTTGTTGACTTCTTCGGCGCTATTACCGCTACCGGCACAGCGCAGCTTGGTAATAAGCTGTACAACAACCTGTCAGGTTGTTGACTTCTTCGGCGCTATTACCGCTACCGGCACAGCGCAGCTTGGTAATAAGCTGTACAACAACCTGTCAGGTTGTTGACTTCTTCGTCCCACAATCCAGCTCCCGATTCTATAACCGGCAAATTCTGCTGCCAGGGGACTGTCCGTTTGTTGCCCCCTTTCGGCTCGCAAGCTGGGGCGCGCACACAACCGCAACCTAACAGATCGCGGCACAGCTACAGCCCCAACTCTGCCCGACTCAATCAAAGATTATAAAGGTGCCCGGTCCCATAACATGGTCGCTTGAGCGAGGAACACCCTTTTGGCTCCGTCAGCTCGCCATCCGGCCCCAGGCAGGTCTGCGTAAATGCACACCAGAAAACGCTGTCCTCGGCAGGCACAACAGGCGCGATGGGGTCAGCGGCAATGAATTGACCTTTCCAATGCAGATACCGGCACAGATCATGCTGGCCATTATTTGAATGTCCAGATTCATTAATCATTTCGCACCTCCAGCGGCTTGCATTATCGCCCGCTTAACCGCCACGCGCGCGAGCTGTATCTTGTAAGCATTATGGCCAAGGCTCCTGGCTTTCTCTACTGCTGCGCTGCCGGCAGCCTTCGCCACATCTTCTGTAATCGCCTTCCCTGCCAATGCTTGCTCTGCTTCGGCGGAGCGCCACGGCGTCGGCGCCACATGTCCCAGCACAACGCGAGCAGACTGTACCCGGTTGCCAGAGAGTCTAATCACCACCGATGCAGCCGCCAGTGGCCAATCCAGCGCCTCTTTCTGGCGCACCTCATAGGTGGCGCTCCTTGCTCCGGCAGGCGATGGCACAATGATCTCGGTGAGGATCTCGTTGGGCCTGAGATCATACTCGCGTTCATTGTCTGATTTAGGAGAAATGAAGAACTTCTCCAGCTCGACATCGCGTTCCCCCTTGGGGCCGTAGATGCGCACTCTGGCTCCGTAGGCAATGAGCGCGGGGGCCAGGCTCGAAGGGTTGACAAAGAACGCTGGGCCGGAATTGCCGAGAATGGCATGGTAGCGATTGTCTCCTTCAAGCGCGAGCGAGCGGCCGCTTTGATCTTTCGCCAGCAGGCCATAGCCGGCGCGATAGTACCAGCACCTGGGACGCTGGCACAGGTCCCCTCCTACTGTGCCCATATTGCGGATCTGCGGGCTGGTAATTCCTCTGGCGGCTTCGGCGATGGCCGGATAATTTCGCCGCACTTGAGGCGAATCAAGCAGATCTTCGATAGTCGTTGTCGCGCCAATTCTCAGGCCCGTCTGCGCGTTGAATCTGATGCCTCGCAGACCGGCAATATCTTTTATGTTCACCAACCGCTTGGGGGCCACTATGTCATCTTTCATGAGGCTGAGCAGATCGGTGCCCCCGGCAAGGATCTCCGTTTCGCCCCAGGCGCCGGCCAGGAGGTTAACGGCTTGCTCTTTTGTTGTAGGACTGGCGTATTCAAATGCCCGCATTACTGCCTCCTTTCTTCTCCAGAGCTTGTAACACTCGATCAGGTGTAAACGGCATAAACGGCACGCGCACGCCGATGGCATTGGCTATTGCATTCGAGATGGCGGCTCCGGGGCCGATCACCGGCGGCTCGCCGAGCCCGATGACCCCTCGATCTTCGTGCTGCTTGGTTGTCATCATGTGCACCACCAGCTCGCCAATATCGCCGATGCCCGCCAGCTTGTAGAACTCCATATTGGGATTGAGCGTTCGCCCTGTGGTCTGATCGCGGACCTGCTCCTCATACAGAGCGTAGGAGACGCCCATGATCATAGCTCCGTAGCACTGGCTTTCAGCGGTCTTCAAATCGATGACGAGCCCGCAATCCTGCACGCACACCATCTTGTTCATCCTGACTATTCCCGTTTCGATGTCTACCGAAACATCGGCCATTATAACTCCACCAACATTTTCACTGATGAGATTGCCGGGGCCGGGGTTCCTGCCTTGCACTGACAACGGCATTGCGCCGAGCTTGGCGCAGGCTTGCTCCCAGGTCACACTGCGGCTTGCGTCGCCCTTGACCTGAATCTTGCGGTTGACCGCTTCAAGCTCCTCCGGTTTGGCATTGAGCGATGGAGCGACTCTGGTAAAGAGCTGATCTAGCGCATCCAGGGCAGCGCGACGGGTGGCTGCACTTACTCCGCCAATGGTTGTGCTGCCGCCAGAACCGCCAGAAGCCGGGTATTGATTGTCGCCAATCAACAGCTTGACATCTTCCATCCTCAAGCCAAGCGTATCAGCAGCGACAATGGTAATGGCGGTGCGGGTCCCTGTGCCCAGGTCTTGCGTTCCCATCTTTATGAGAACCGATCCGTCCGGCTGAATGGTGAGATCGCAATTGCTGCCGTGGCCACGACCGCCCCAGGTGTGGATTGCCAGGCCGAGCCCCCGTTTGTTTACTCCCGGCGATTTATCGCCGCGAGGATGCCAGTTCTTCTTCCAACCGATCAGGTCTGCTGCGATCTTAAGCTCTTCGGTGTAGATGTCGGCAAGCTGGCCGGTGAGCGAGATATTCTTCAAGAAGAGATCCAGCGGATCCATATTGAGTTTAGCCGCCAGATCATCCAGCGCAGACATTGTTACCAGGCAAAGCTGCGGGTGATTGGGAGCGCGCCAGGCCCGCTGAGCGCCAATATTGGTTTCAATGACGGTGTTACTCTTGCGCACGTTGGGGATGTTTCTGAATACGTAAGGTGTTGTACCTATAGGCAGCCCGCCCGGTTGAAGTCCGCCCGTTCCCCAGGCTTCAGATTCCCAGGCGGTGATCGTTCCATCCTTCTTGGCAGCGACTCTAACGCGAGCATAAGCCGAGGGGCGAACCCCGGCTACCATCATCTCGGCGTCTCGCTCAAGCATGATCTTAACCGGTTTGCCTCCGGCCCTCTTCGACAGCAATGCGCCTTCAATGCCCCAGGGATCGGGACCGAACTTGCTGCCGAAGCCCCCGCCAATGTGATCCATCTTGACGCGGATATTGCTGGCAGGAAGCTTCACCGGCCCGGCCATCTGATTGGCTATGCCGGAGACGTTCTGAGTGGAGATGTGAACTAGGAGCCGGTCATCTCCTTCCCACTCGGCTATTGAACCGTGGGCCTCCAGACAGCAGTGGGCAATGACGGCTGCGCCGTAGACCCCCTCGTGAATCACATCGGCTTCTTTGAACGCTTTGTCCGGATCGCCCGTCGTCTGTTCGCCGGCCAGCCTGGCTCTACCACTAACCGCCTTGGGATCGGTGTCAATGACATTATGCGGGAGCGGCTCGTATTCGACCTTGATAGCGCGGATGGCATCTTCAGCCGTCGGCTCATCTACTGCGGCAACATAGACAATCTCGGCCCCCGCCCATCTAATCTCCGCGCCAACGGCGACATTCTCGGCGACTTTGACCGCTTTCACTCCCGGCATGCGCTCGGCTGCGCTTGTATCGATTCGCGTGATCTTTGCGCGAGCGTGAGGGCAACGAAGAACTTTGCCATAGAGCATCTCGGGGCGATTGATGTCATAAGTGTATTTAGCCCTGCCCGACACTTTATCCGGCCCGTCAAGGCGCGAGATGCGCTTGCCAATAAGAGTCCGTTTCTCCGGTTCCGGCCACTTATACTCAGCCATTTCTTCGTCCTCCTTTCTGCGCTGCTGCCTGCGCCACTGCTGCTCGCACGCCAACATAGGTGCCGCAGCGGCACAGATTGCCCCCCAACCCTCCCTGAATCTGCTCCGGCGTCGGATTGGGATTCTTATCGAGAAACGCTTTGCAAGCGACAACGAATCCCGGCGTGCAGAAGCCGCACTGTTGGGCATCATTGTCGATGAAAGCTTGCTGAATTGGGTGCAGATTATTCCCCTGCGCCAATCCTTCTACTGTGGTTATTGCCTTGCCCTGAGCTTCAAGGGCAAGGAGAGAGCAAGAGTATACCGGCTTGCCATCAACAATAACGGTGCAGGCGCCGCAGGTGGCGCGGTCACAGACGCGCTTGGCCCCCGTCAGATCAAACTCGTGACGAAGCGCCTCAAGCAGTGTGACGCGCGGCTCCACTTCCGCCGTGTACCTCTTTCCATTGACTGTAAGTGCGATTGGAACTTTCCCCGGGCCGTACAGCTTGACTTCTGCCCCGGCAACTTTGATTACTCGATGTCCGATCACTATCGGGACAGAAAGAGAAACACCCGACGCTCTCAAAAAGTCCCGCCGAGATAGGCCTGAGGGGTGCTCCTTTATGTCTTCCTTCTTGCGCATCCAGTGCCTCCTTTTCAGATGAACCCGTCTCTCCTGCGCCTATGGCTCAGGCACGGGCGTTTCCTTAAGCTCAAATTCTTGACGACAACAATGACAGGGACCCGGCGCGTATGCCGTGATGTTGCATATTTCGCAGAAATAATAGATGTCGTATAGCCTTCCCTGATGAATCGAGTGAACCTTGATTATCTCCAGTTGACCTTCTGCATCTAGCCTTGCAGTGATTTGCAGCTCCCGCTGACAAACTCGCGGATCAAAGAACATTGCAGTAGCAGAGTCCGACCGGAGGAATAGATAGAACTTTCCATCAGAGGTATCAAACCCAAAGCGATGTGACGGCTGCTGGCAATTGTGTTCTGAAGCCAGGCGCCGACCCGATTCGTCAAGACACACCACCTTGCCCCTGATGACAATTTGACCGGGGCGCGCAACGCCGTTGACCGATTGCGACAGCGCCAAAGATGAGAACAGCGTCAGGCAAATTACCGCCAGCATCAACGAAAGCCAGAATTGCTTCATCACACTCTCCGGCGACAGATCCCCTTCACAAACCGGCATATAACACAGCATCAGTCAACAGGGGCGCTGCCCTTCAGGTCGCGCCGATCAGCCCGATTTAACGGTTCCCTCGGGCAAAAACATAACGAGTGAGGTAACCAGAAACACTCAGAAATATGAAGTCTTGCAGTTTTTCAGTCTGCCTCATGACAGCAGTCATGTCAAGGCAAGCGCAGACCCAATTACTAATTTTTACAACTACTCCGGCCAGTCGAGGCGAGGCTGTAGCTCATAGAGCTGCGCGCGTCAAACAGTACCTCGGCAGCCGCCTCTCACCAAATCGCTTCATTGCTGTGTACTGAGCAGAGGGGGCCAGCAAAGCAACCAACTGAAGAAAAGCAAGCGGCTAAATCTAAATGCGCTTGACATTCAATCTATCTTCCAGTCTTCTTACTTTAGGACATAGAATAATGTCCGAAGACTAAACTTATATCTGAGCGCCTGGCAATACCCCTTGTCCAGGTTGAATTAAAACCTTTACTACTGCTACAGGCGCTTGAGAACGAAATGAGGTCTCTATTGGAATAGATCCTCAAACTCGCGAAGTAGCGATTCTAGCCGAGAAGGCGCTCCTGAAAAAAGAGCAGCAGATTGTGCATAAACAGAGAGAGTTATTTCCTGCCCAGACAAATGCGCCCAATACCATTTTAACTCCGAAAGGGGATAGCGGCACTCGCACTGTAATCAATAAAGTTCCGGGAGGAAATGCCAGCTTCTATCCAGAAGTTTACCAGGGATCGGGGCGGGGCACCCGCGGAAGTAGGTCGTGGGCGCCGGCATTTAAGCTCAGCCCGCGCAAATCGGCGCTCGGCAACCTTCCTGAAGACGAATCCAAATTCTACCGTAATTGCTAGTTTGATCTAAATCGAACCAACATGGATAGGACAGATAAGATCCACCGCCGCAGATACAGAGGACACAGAGAGGAGCAAACTCAAGATGGTTTCTCTGTGCTACGGCGGTAGTGAAATTCTTTGTCCCATTCTTGTGTGCTCCAATTTAGCAATCACGGCAAATTCTCTGTATCGACCTGGCTGAAGGGTCTGCTGACTGATGGAGCGCAACAATTCGTTCTCAACAGCGGACGTATCCGCAAAGCAAGTCCACCAGGGCAAATCCGCAGATTTAAGCCTGATGGTTCTAATCTGCCCTGGGTGATAAATAACCTGAAGAACAGAGCGCCGGACTGATTTAAAGAGTAGTTATTAAAACAATGGTTTGCGCAGAATAAATAGCAGCAAAGGTTCAGCGTTGAAGCTGCGCGCGCAGCCAATCGACCAGCTTCTGTTTGTAACCCATCCACTGCGGATGCCCTTCCCAGTTCTCCATCCCATGCGGGGCCCCTTCAATTGCGTATAGCTCGCGCCGCGCTCCTACTTCTGAAAGCCTCCTGTCCATAGCTACACCCTGCTGCCACAATCGCTCATTGGTTCCGTGGATGAGCAAGATTGGCGCCATATCTTTATGCACATGATAGATGGGAGAATAACGCCGCAGCACACTGCGAGCAGCGTCATCCAAAGTAGTCATACCGAATAGTCTAACAAGCAGCGAGCGAGGCGAAGCATCGGTGACCATCGGAATGAAGTCGTAAACTCCGTAGAACGACACTACAGCAGCAATTCCGGAATCTTCTGTCGCCAGTTGCGTTACCATCTGGCCGCTGGCCGATTCTCCCAGGATAGCCAATCGGCGCGGATCGATCCGGAACCTGCGCCCGCTGCGGCGAACGAACCGGATTGCCGTGCGCAGGTCCTCAAGTTGATCCTGATGGCGAAACCTGGGGGTGAGCCGGTAATCAATGGAGAACCAGGCGAACCCGGCGCGCGCCAACGGCTCAAAGACCGGAGTCAAATAGGTGACCTTATCGCCCGCTTCCCAGCCTCCGCCATGCGCCAGAATCACCGCAGGAAAGGGCCCCTGACCCGGCGGAATGTAAGCATCGAGAAGCAGCCCATTGTTCGGATCATAGACAATGTCTTTCTCAAGCCGGCCGTTATATGGCTCATAATCAGGCTTTGCCAGACCGAGCTTCCGATTCAGCCATTCAACCATGCGCGCTTTGTATCCCCACTGCTCCGGCCTCCAGTTTTCCATTCGATGGATTGCCCCCTGAACCGCCAAGTAATCGCAGCGCCCACCGGTTCTACTTATCGCCTGGCAAAACCGCGCTGCTTGCTCCGGTGGAACCTCGCGATCTTCCGCCCCGTGAATTACTAACACATCGGGCATTCCACTTGAGACGCGCAAGATGGGCGAAGCTTGAACCAGGGCCCCTTCGGCAACAGTCGATTTAAAAGGCGCCAGGTCGCGCAGATCATAGAATCCGCCGATCAGGACCGAAGCTTTCACCCCCGGCGGTCTTTCGGCAGCAAGCAAAGCCGCCAGGTGCGCCCCGGCGTCTTCTCCTACAATAGCTATCTTTTCCGCGTCGATTCTAAATCTATCGGCGTTACAGCGGATGAAGGCGAGCGCAGCGCGCAGATCATCCAATGCGTCGGCATACTGCTGCAAGGGGCCGAGACGATAATCTACTGAAAACCAGTTATAGCCGGCGCGGGTCAATACCTCAAGAAGCTGCCCAACATAAGCGATTCGACTGCCGGAGATCCAGCCGCCGCCATGAATGATCATTACAGCGGGACGGCGGGGCCCCTTCTTTTGCGCGTAAGCATCAAGCGAAAGCTCTACCCCGTCTACGCGGCGATAGACAATATCCCCCTGAACTCCCGGGATGATGTAGTTGCCTTCTGGATTGCGAACCCGGACCGGAGGGCAAAAAGCAGATGAAGAGATCGAAAGGCAGAAGGCAAAAATCAAAAGGCAAAGATAAAAAGCGGCAGGTTTTAATCTTTCGGTGTTCCTCTTTGCTTTATAATAAGAAGAGAATAACAAGCTTCCGCTTTCCATACTTTGATTTTCGCCTTTCACCTCTAAACTTTCAGGCCATCCGGCGCCATCGGAAGCGACCTCAAGCGAATGCCGGAGGCATTGAAGATGGCGTTGCCTACTGCCGGGGCCAGGCAAACGATAGGGGTCTCCCCTGCCCCAGCCGAAGGTAGATCCTTGCGATCAACGAGAACTGTTTCAAGCACCGGAACATCGCTGAAACGAGGAACGCGATAACGGGAGAAGCGCGGATTGAGAATCTTTCCCTTCTCAAACTCAACAGCTTCAAACAGCGCCCCTCCTATTCCCATCACAATCGAGCCTTCAATCTGATTCTTCAAGTGATCGGGGTTGATAATCGCGCCGCACTCGAAGGCTGTGACGACGCGCGCGATCTTTACTTTGCCGCTCGAACGGTCCGCCACAACTTCAGCGCAACTGGCGACATAGCTCCCTTTTTCAAATCCGCAGGCAATTCCAAAACCATGACCGGCTGAGGCTACGGCTTTGCCCCAACCAAAGGCTCTGGCAGCCGCTTCGAGCACTGCCCGCAATCGCGCATCCTTCAGGTTCTTCAAGCGAAATTCAAGCGGGTCCATCCTCAACAGATGCGCCAGCTCGTCCATGTGCGTCTCGCGCGCGAAGTGATTGGCCGTAGCCGCCAGCGCGCGATAGGAGCCCTGGCGCAGAGGCGAGCGAGCAGCGTGAAAGGCGATCCGCTGATGTGGAATATCGTACAGGGGACGAATCGCCGCTCCTCCAGAGTTGTAATTATGAAACTCCCAGGCAGTGATCGTCCCATCGGCCTGGACCCCGCTGGCAATCTCAATCACTCCGGCAGGGCGGAAATATGCCCAGGTGAACTCCTCTTCGCGCGTCCAAACGAGCTTGACCGGCTTGCCCGCAGCTTTGGCCAGTCGAGCAGCTTCAACCGCCGCTTCGCCTGTATGCTTGCCTCCGTAGCCGGAGCCGGTATCAGGCACAATCACCCGCACTTGATTCTCAGAGATACGAAATGCTTGCGCCAGCTCGCTTTGAACTCCGAAGGGGCGCTGCGTCCCGGTCCATACTGTGAGCTTTCCATCTCTCCATTCCGCTACAGCAGCGCGCGGCTCAAGCGGAGCATGCGCGATATAAGCGACAGTATAGCTCTGTTCCAGCTTCTTGTGAGCTGCCGCCAGCCCTTCGGCAATTGAGCCGCGAGTGTAGTTGGAGCGTCCCTCGAACCCCTGAGCTTCCGTAGTTTGCTTCTTCAAGTAATCGAATATCTCTCGTCCCGACGGTTGCGGAGTTGTCTTCCACTCTGCGCGAATGGCAGCAACGGCGCGCGCGGCTGCCATCTCGCTCGGCGCTGCGACTCCGACAAAATCTCCATCGCGGACCACAATGACTCCGTGCATCACTTCTGCTTCTCGTGTATCGACGGACAGGAGAGTGGCCCCAAATGCAGGGGGACGGAGCACCTTTCCATAGAGCATGCCGGGGAGTTTGACGTCTGATGTGAATTTATGCTTTCCCGTTACGAACAACCGGCCATCAACTTTTGGAATGGATTTGCCAGCGACCTTCCAGTCAGATGCAGGAGTGGTTGGGGGACTGTCGGTGACTGTCTTCAAAAGTTTCTGCCCTTTAGTGAGCTGGCCGAACTGGAGCGCGCGCTTAGTCTCATTATGCACGACTTTCCCGGCAACTACAGCAACTGAGCTTCGATCAACTTTCCAGGCTTCGGCCGCCAGGTCTATCAGAAGTTCGCGGGCTACGGCAGAGACTTTGCGAAGCTGCGCAGCCATTACCGGCGTGGTCTGGCTGCCGAATGTCCCGGCATCAAACGGAGTAAGCTCGGTATCGGCCATCACCAGGCGAATGGTAGACAGGGGAATGCGCAGCTCTTCGGCTACCACTTGAGTCAGAGAGGTGCGGGCGTTCTGGCCTACTTCGACCTTTCCCGTGTAGACCGCCACCGCGCTGTCTTCTCCGATGTGGAGCCACGCGCTGATCTCCTGGGGCAGATTGCGGCCCCCTCTGCCGCGACGCCCCGATTCTTGCGCAAGGCCCCCTTTGAGCATGAAGGCCACAACTATTCCGCCGCCGAGAACCTTGAAGAAATCGCGTCGGGCAAGCTCGAAGTGATAAGCCGGCCCTTCGGCAAGCTCGTATCGTTCCGGTTCAAGGGGGATTTCAAGAGATAATTTCTCGGTCATCGAGCGCCTCCTTTCTGTGCTTTTGCAGCTTTACTTATTGCTGCCACAATTCGCGGATAGACGCCACAGCGGCATACATTACCTTCCATGAAGCGAATGATCTCTTGCTCGCTGGGATTAGGATTCTTCTTGAGCAGAGCAACGCCTGACATGATCATGCCCGGAGTGCAATAGCCGCACTGCAAAGCGCCCAGCTCAAGGAACGCTTCCTGAAGCGGATGCAATCGTCCGTTGCTCTCCAGACCTTCAATAGTAGTGATCTGCTTCCCTGCAACAGCGCGCACCGGCGTGATGCAGGATCGCATCGGTTGCCCGTCGATGAGCACCGTGCAGGCGCCGCACTGGCCTTCACCGCAACCGTACTTGCTTCCGGTTAAATCCAGGTCCTCACGCAAAACGCTGAGCAGACTCTTTTCCGGCTCTGCATCAATGCGACGCCTGGCTCCATTAATGTAGAGTTCCGTCACCTTGAACATAAAGTCCCCCTCGATTTTAAATTTGCTGCAAGCTATTCGCCAGCTTGATCGCGCGCCAGACGCCCTCAAAACAATTCTACACTAAACTTGTTTTGAGGACGCTGGCGCACGAATCAGCTAACAGTGTTCTTCGGCCTGTATAGCTACAGTTACGCCTCGTTGAGATCGCCGGTTACTGATGACTGTAGCTTTGTTTCCAGGGAAAAAGTTGAGGGATATAGATGTTACAAAAAAGATAATGTAACGGCACAGGCCCCAGAGGGGCGACCTATTTATAGCAGACAGTTTGATGAAATCTTCTTCAGCTCCGTAGGAGCGACCCGCTTGGCCTCAACTTACCGCCCCGCTCCTACCGGAGCTAGAGAGGTCTTTTATTTCTCAATTTCTATAAACAGGTCGCTCATACAGAGCCGAGTACTGCTCTAGCAGTTACAAAATAATCGTCCTTTCGTCTCATAAGATCCTTTATTCCCTTTGGCCATCATCGCACAGCAACGATGGCCAGAGGGGAAACTCCGATCACTTGACCTTTTTGACAGAGACCACCACGATTATCGCTTCATCCGAACTGCCAACATTGGCCGTTCCTACAACAACCATTTCCCCTTCTCGCATGCTCAGCCCGGTGCGAATGCCAACATCTTGATACTGAATTTGAGGGAAGCCGCCCGAGGCGCCCTGCGCAGAACTCTGTATAGGAACTTTAAGATTAAATCTAAAATCTTTCAACTGAATCTCATCTTTGCCCGCAGCATCAGGCACTAATCTAATGCTGCCCAGCGAATAATTATAAAAAGACTTGGCTGCGCTTGCTGGCAAATTAAAGAGCGCATCAGCTACGCCGTTAGCTTCGACTCTTTCGCCAGCCCAGACCCGATTGAGGAATGTGGTAACAAGGCGATAGCCCTCGTATTTGAGCGTTGACCGAAGCTGATTGATTACAGGCTGCAATTCAGCAGGAAAAGTAGTCTTCTCCACCGACTGCCGCGAAGCAGCAATCAAATGAAGTTGAACATCCAGACTTACCGGAGAGGGCATAGGGACGTCGAGGCGTTTAAGCGCCTCTTCCATTACCGCTATATTCTCCGGGTAATCGCGCACAATGATAACCTTAAAACTTTGGTCGAAGGTAACCTGGGAGCCCTTTTCGCCGCTGCCAAAGGCGCGCAGAGTAGGGACTATTCTCTCAGGGTCCCCTCTTTTGACTTCAAGCATCTTTGTCGTGAATCTTTTCGTAGCAGGCGCAGTCTGTTCTTCTCTGTTCTGCTCATTGTTTGATTGTCCTAGAGCAGATTGGAGCGGAATTAACAAAAACATTATCAATATAATAAGTAACAGAGTAAGCTTAACTTTCATTGTTGCCTCCGATAATTTTTTTATGGCTCCAAGCGCCTTGGCGTTTTGGAGTGCGGCGACTCGTCGCCGCTTTGGTTTAAACACCCTGGCGAAGCTTTTAGAGTGCGGCCCTACAGTCGCCGCTTTGGTTTAAACACCCTGGCGAAGCCTTTGGAGTGCGGCCCTACAGTCGCCGCTTTGGTTTAAACACCCTGGCGAAGCCTTTGGAGTGCGGCCCTACCCGCTTTGGTTTGCATAAGAAAAGCGACGAGTGGTGCGGCCACTTACCAAAGCGCTGACAAGTCAGCGCACTAAGGTTGAAGCCGGAGATTTAGAAGTTTGTAGAAGCGGCCACTTACCAAAGCGCTGACAAGTCAGCGCACTCCAAACACCTTGAAGCTTTTAGAGTGCGGCCCTACAGTCGCCGCTTTGGTTTAAACACCCTGGCGAAGCCTTTGGAGTGCGGCCCTACAGTCGCCGCTTTGGTTTGCATAAGAAAAGCGACGAGTGGTGCGGCCACTTACCAAAGCGCTGACAAGTCAGCGCACTCCAAATTTATACCTCACATAAGAACACTACATCGAGTGCCCCTGTATTCAAATTGTCCGGGCCAACTCCCCCGGGTAAGCTAACCATGTACGCCTACTGGTTGCATCCAAAAGTTAACTCTTATCTACCGGGTTGCTGCCCTGTGGCCGGTCTCTTTATTAATCAACCAGATGATGCGAATATTCGGGTTGCTCGTCTGAATCTCAACCTTTATCTTGCCCTGTTCAACAGGAAGATCGTTCTCAGCTTCAACGGACAGCTCTTCCGGCAAAGCTTTCGGCGCTACTTCTGGAACCGGATCGGTATTGCTAAGCAGTGGATTGCTCAAATTATTCTCAAAAGAGGGCCCCAAAGCCGCCGTCAGATTTTCAAAGCTGTTTATGCTCGGAGCGCGTCTGTTCCGTTTTGGCCTCTTGACCTGAGCCCTCTCTGGCTTCTGCTCAATCACTGCCTGAAATGGCAATTCAACGCTCTGGGCTGGCTCATTGCCACGGACGGCTGTCTGTTGATTTGAATCAAGCCGTCCGGCAAGATACAGAGATGCAGACAGAGCTAATACCGCGATGAGCGTCGTAGCGACTGCATATTGCCATCGGAAACGATTAAAGAGGCGGCTCCAGAAACCGGCTGCGCCGTGGCCGAGCGAAATTTGATTCATCACCGACCGGCGAAGCTCGTTGAGCACTGCATCATCGAAATCATCTGAGCTGAACATTCTCAGCACGGCCTGGCTCTCTTGAATCTCCTCGGCAAATCGCTTGCAAGACGGGCAAGAGGCTATGTGAACTTCGACCTCAGCGGCCTCGCGCGCTTGCAGATCATCTTCAACATAAAGAGCAATGAGGTATTCAAAGTCTTTACAGTTCATATTGCACCCACCGGTAAAAGGCTCAGGATCTTTTCAACACTCTGTCAAGATACTTCTTTATCTTCACTCGCGCCTGGCTGATCTGGCTGCGCACAGTAGCCTGGGAAGTTCCAAGCAACCGCGCGACTTCTTTGGTCTCCAGGCCCTCAATATCTCGCAGCACAATGGCTGCGCGCTCTTTCTCTGAAAGCGTCGCCAGCGCCTCGACTAAACGGCTGCGCTCCTGGGCAACGGCAATCTCGCTTTCAATATCATGGCGGCTGGCCAAGTTATCCAGCGCCCCGCTCTCCTGTTCTTGCTCAAGAGAGACGCTTACGATAGGGCCCCTCTTGCGCGAAATGTCATGGCAGACATTGACCGTCATCCGATAGAGCCAAGGCAAGAACTCTTTCTCTTCATCAAATTTATGCAGGTACTTATAGAGTCTCAGGAACACTTCCTGCGCCGCGTCGCTGGCATCATCAATATTGCCGAGCAATCTGACGGCGGTCCCCAGCACCTGCCTCTGGTAGCGTATCAATATCTCTTCAAAAGCGCCTGCTTCGCCCATCTTGGCGCGAGCTATGAGCGATTGCGCAGCAGGCAAAGAGCTGCTGCGATCACACGGCGGCGGCTGAACCATTATGGCGAAACTGGTCGTCAGTCGGCTTTGCATCCGTTGCTCCTACTGCTGTTAATCCGTTGATTGAGCAGCTTTCATGAACTTATACTTCGATCAGACGCAAACCGTTTAAAAATATTTTATCGGCAGGAGGGTGAATTCGAGGCGCTGGTTGCATTTGAAGATTGGGGGGCAGACTCAACGACGGTAATTTACCGGCGGCTACTACTCCTTTGTATATCCACGCTCCAGCAATCCATTCGACAACCTGGCGACTCTCCGGTAAAGAGGATCATCCTCAACCGTTCCCAGCGACCGGCGCAGCCTCTGGGAATCGAACCAGAAAGTGCGACTCTCTTGATCCACAAACAGCAATCCTTCACTCTTTGCTTTCTCAACTTCTTCCCAAAATTCTCTTTCACCATCTTGCTCGCTCTTTTCCATATAACCTCCATAATTAAGCGGCGGCGCCCCGGCCAAGTGGCGCACCGACAAAATCAAGCCAGAGTGATTTGCAGCCGCGTCACCGAAGCAGGCGCGAAGCTAAAAACGAGCGTGCCCGCGCCCCTCGGCGTAATCTGGCTGTTCTTCGGTTCGATTCTCGAAGGATTATCGAAGCTATTACAGGCGTGAATATCTTTGTCGGTCAGGGTAGCGACCTTTACCTCCTTGATCGAGGCGCCGCGCAGGACGATCTCTGTTTCCCGCGTCTGGCCGAGATCAGGATTGGTGACGGTCAGGATCAGTTGCCGGTCATGAAGAGAAGCCGAGCCGGACAAGCCACGAATGGTCGCGGGCTGCCCGTTGCGAGTATAAGATGAACGGGGAGACGAGAAGATGGTCCTGACTGATTGCCCCCCTTGATGCGCGGCATACATCTCGAACACGTGAAAGGTTGGGGTAAGCACGAATTTATCTTCATGCGCCAGGAAGAGCGATTGCAAGCAGTTGATCAGTTGCGCGATGTTCGCCATCGCAACCTTATCAGCGTGCCGATGGAAGGTGTCCAACGTCAGGCCGGCCACCAGCGCGTCGCGGATAGTAGATTGCTGGCCCAATAGATGAGTGTTGTGCGCCTCTGTGCCCGGCTTATGCCAGACGCCCCACTCGTCCACTACCAGCTTCACCCGATGTTGCCGATCAATTTCGCCCATCACCGACCAGTGATCGGTAATCAGCGATTCCATGCGATCGGCTTCGCGCAGGAGTTCGTACCACTCCTCAGTTGTATAATTGAGCGCATCGCCTTTGCCCTGGAACCAGTCGGTAGTGCGCCCGCCGCTGACATTCCAGGAATAATGATGCAGCGCCCATCCCCACATTCCGCCTAGGGCGCGCCGTTCGGCCAGTTTGGCGAAGAAACGTCGCGTCCAGTCAAGGTCACCACCGTTCGGCCCGGAACCGATGAATGCCAGATTGACTCCATACCTGGGGACCCAGGCAGTAAAGCGGCGAAATTCGGCTGCGTATTCTTCCGGCGTGAAATTCCCGCCGCAGCCCCACGATTCATTGCCTATGCCCCAGTAGCGCACCTTGAACGGCTCGCGCTCGCCGGCAGCGGCGCGCATCTCGGCCGGCGAGGTGCTGTTGGCCGGCGAGTTGCAGTACTCCACCCATTCATAAAAATCCTGCGCCGTCTGGCTGCGCAAATTGGCGGCCAGGTAGGGTTCGGCGCCAATCAGCCGGCAGAAGCGGATAAACTCATTGGTGCCGAAATGATTGGGATCGTATTTCCAGGGGCCATCAGGGGCCCCTCTGGGCCATCCCGGCGCGTCTACCCAGAAGTTCGTGCGACGGCGGCGCTGCTCCCTTGGCCCAACGCCATCGCGCCAGTTATAACTGTCGGCGAAACAGCCGCCGGGCCAGCGCACGACAGCGGGCTTGACTCTCCGCATTGCTTCGACGAGCGACCGGCGGATGCCGCCGATGTTGGGCGCTTTGGAATTCTCTCCCACCCAGATCCCATCGTAAACCACGCCGCCGAGGTGCTCCACAAAGTGGCCGTAGATTTCAGGGGCGATCTTCCCGATTGGCTCATCGAGCAAAACTTCGATCCTGGAATCGGCCGATTGGGGGGCCCCAGGCATTAAGGATAGTAGCTTGATAGCGGAACCGTCCAACTTATTTCCTGCCCACAGCGCGATGCTTCCCGTCAGCGCCGCGTTTATGAACTCGCGTCGTTTCATCGTTTCTCTCCTCAGAAAACAGAAGGCAGTAGGCAGTAGGCAGAAGGCAGGCGCTCCTTCTTCCAACTGCGCTGTTCTCATTATTTCTCTCGCGTCGCACGAGTCGTCTGAAAGACTCCTCAGAAGATGTACAGCAACCTGTTAGGTTGCTGCCTGTCGCGCACTATCAGCAAGGCTGACAGGTTGCTGTACATCTCAGGTTGCTGCCTGTCGCGCACTATCAACAACCTGACCGCCTTGCTGTACATCTTAGCTTGCTGATAGGTCGCGCACTATCAGCAAGGCTGACCGCCACGGCTGTACATCGCATTTTCATCATTTCAGGGCGTCGCACGAGCCGCCTGAAAGACTCCTCAGAAAATACTCCGGGAGCACCTCTCATCCTTGCCTGCTTGTTTGCAATACACCGCCGTCTGGCAGGCAAGGATGAGAGCCGCTCCCAGGCTTTTCATTGTTTCTGGGCATCGCATAAGCAATGTGAATAACTCCTCAGTTAACATCCACCACCCAGCGACCGGGAGAACTTACATTTATACCATCTTTAAGCTCGGAGCCGAGCAACACCTGCTCTTTGCCAGCAACATCGGTCACCCGATAAAGAGTATTCTCGTCTACTGTAAACCATTCCGGCCATTCATTCAATCGGACGTAGTTGCGATCCAGATTTATCACCCGCCGGTGGCGGGCAAAATCGAAATGCAGCTTTCCTCGCCACGGAGCTGTTGATCGAAGCGTCAGGTACAACCGTCGGCCCATCCGGTGGGCCCCCAGCTTCACTCCTTCGCGCCACTCATTCAAATAACAACCTTGCGTCTTGTACATCGCGTAAAGCAGCAGCGTGCGGTTCCAGTTACCATCTCCGTACCATCGCTCAATCGTGCCGTCCTGTTGCTGGAAGTTGATCAGTGCGCGCATCTCAGTCTCTATCCAATCCATCGCTTCCGGCACAGGCTCGCGCGCTATGAGGTAGAGCGCGCTTTCAATAGAGTCGGCATAACCGTCGTGGCCCCCACTCTCCCAATCATAGCTGCGATACCGGGGAAGATTCTTCAACACCTGTAAAACAGCGTCCCGATAGCGCGCTTCGCCGGTCGCCATGTAGAATGTGTAGACTGCGCCGTAGACGTACCCCCAGTTATCCGACAAGCGCCGGTCAAGCGGCTCCAGATCCGAGCAGCGAATCTCATTGTAGAGCATGCCATCGGGATTGGCCGACTCTAAAATTCGGTCGAGCATTCGCGCAATCGCCGGGCGGTAAAGAGCGGCTCGCTCTGTGTTGCGATAGTTCTCCAGAGCAAAGAGCAACACCAGGCCAACTACGATCTCATTTCCATGATCTCGCAGGCGCAAGCGGTCGGGCCCCTGATGGCGACTGAAGTCCCAGGTGTAGCCCGGCAGTCCAGATTGGCGCGGCAGCACTTCGCGTATATAAGCATCGCCGATACGCTCTGCCCATTCGAGAAATCGCCTGTCGCCGGTCATTGTCGCCAATCGCACCAGCGTCTGCAGCATATCGCCATTCACTTCTGCTCCGGCATCGGGCAAGCGGCCAAAATCGCTCTCTACCGGGGCCTGCTGCATCACCGCCGCAGTCATATCGACCATGCGATAAAACCACGGCGAGCGCCCCAGCAGCTCTGTAATAGCCAACAGTCCATCCTTAGCATACTCGGCTGCGCCGAATATACTTGCTGGCCCCAACTTCCCTTCTTTCAATTGCAGGTCGCCGGGGATGCCGTCCTTTACATCGGTATATCGAATCTCGTTGCGCAACATCTCGCGCATGCGGCCCTGGTAGAGCGCGCGGTCGGTGAAGAATGAACTAGCAACCAGGTAAGGATAATTGTCTGCGCCGGAATTATGAGGCGTATAGAGGTCAAGCAGGCGATTCCCCCGCTTGAAGCCGGGCAGATAATCGGGCAGCAGAAGCGTTCTGGGATCGGCGTAAGACAGCCAGGCATGCAGCATCTTGCGCGTGCGGCGAAAGACCTCTTCAGTGCGGACGCCATTTTCTTCTGCAATAAGAAACGCTTGCCGATCCGGCGATTGCGCCTTTAGTGCTGGCAGTACCGGCAACAGAATCGCCAGCGCCAGAGATAAGATGTGTGTCCCCTTTTTTCCCTGTCGGCTCATGTTGTCACCATAGTTATTAAACAAGTTCGTTGACAAGTAGCAATATCTCACCGGTGCGCATTACATTTTCACTTCAGCCCTGGAATTATCCGCCTGGCATTATCCAGATAGAATTTCCCCAGCACTTGCGGCGGTAAATTTATTGCATTTACTTTCCAATCACCCTGTATTGGCGTTGGATGATCCATATTGCGCGCAGCCGTCTCGAAGAATTTCCAGTGGGTATCGTAAAACGCTTTGGCATCCTCATTAGTCCTTTTACCAGGCATAGGCACGCCCAGTTCAATGTTATCGGGCCGGAATACGATGTCGCTGCCGAACAGAATTCGATCTTGATACTTGATAAAGAACTCGCGCAGCTTGATAGGGTCGTGTCTTCCGATTTCTCCCACGCGCGCAGCAGTATCAATATTGAAGTTAGGGCAACGATCAAGCACTGCGGCCACGTAGCGATAGTTCTCTGGATTATTTCCGAAGTGCACGCCGACGAAAGTCGTCTCAGGATGGCGCAGCAACACATTGACCATCTGAGTAAGCAGCTCTTCGCGAGTCGGGAACTGATCGCCATAAAAGCTCCACTCAGGATGGACCTTCAACTCAGCATAGCGTTCATTATCTGGCGTTGGCGGGCGGAAGAAAGCTGCCGGATCGCCTACATGAAACCAGACAGGGATTCCTAGTTCGCCGCACTTTGTCCATACCGGATCAAAGCGCGGATCATCAAAGCGTATCAACTTCCCGTTTGCGTCTTTGTAAGTCAATCCCAGCGCCTTGAATATCTTCAGTCCGCGGGCCCCCAGCCGGTGTGCCTCCTCCAGATCGGCCATCGCCTTCTTTGAGAATTGCGGATCATTGACTTTGGAAAAATCTATATTGGTAAAAGGCACGAATCGGCCAGGCGCGATCTTTTCAAAGATAGCGATATTATCTTTCAGCCGCTGGCCGAATCCGCCGCTGAGATCAACCATTTTGATAATGCCATTTGCATCCATAATCTCGACCGCTCGCCTGACAGCAGCTTCGGATACGGCAGTTGGGGCCCCTGGGAACGGTGAGACGTGCGTGTGAACATCAATCACCTGGCGCTGCAGGCGTTGGGCCAGCGTATTACCACCGGTGTAGCAAAATGCAGAGACAAGGGCGATCAGAGCAAATACACTTAAAATAGAAAGATTCAAATGGCGCTTCATTATGTCTCCTTAGTCGTTATTCCACCTTCCAGGATCAGCTCGTATTTCTCTCGCCTATAGTGAGCGGTTGCCCCCTGCGCACCAGGACAAGAGTTGCACTCAAATAGATACCATCGACTTGCGGCTCGCTGCGAGGCTCAACTTTGACCTATCGTGGGCTAAAATTGAAACTCCACTCGGCTAAAGCCGGTGGTATCCGATAGATGATTCTCTTTTTAGGTTGAAATTGAATTACCACGCGACTGCAAGTCGGTGGTATCCGTTCCAGGTGGAAATTGAATTACCACGCGACCGCAATTCCTAGCTGAACCCGAATTGCCACGCGACTGCAAGCCAGCAGTATCCGAGCCTATCTTGACACGCATTGGGCCTCTCGCTCACGGCTATCACATTAATGCTATGGTTAACTGTTCTCTGCCTGTTGCCTTCTACTCGCCGCCTTTAAGGAACACGACGATCAGTGAAAACAATCTCGCCGAACATCTTCGGCAGGTGAAAATCGTTTTTGAAAGTGGGGGACCATGCCAGCCCCGCAGGAGCAGGCAGTTTCTCCACTCGATAGAGATTCAATCGCCAGCGATCCCCTGGTTTGGGCGGAATGTTGGGCGCAGGCACAATATCGTCTATTGGAAGGGCAATCTCGCAGGTCCACTCTTTATCACCACCTTTGCCATCTACTGTGCCATCTACCTGCACAGCCCATTTCAGTTTTTCGCTGTTCCAGCTCCGGTAACGCAGAGGCTTGCGTATATCGAGCAGGAATATATCAATCATCGCCCCCAGCGGATTCACTTCCAGCTCGATATAGCTTGTTTGCCGCGGATCGGCTTGCAAGAACACCTCTACGACTTCTTCTTTCCACAGGTGCTCATCGCGCTGCTTCATAGTGGCCCAGATGTTTTCATCTGCGCAGCGAAAGGCGAAATAGAGAAATTGGTCATCGTACAGCACTCTGGCTTCGGTCCGGTACTGGCTGGGGGCCCCATCCAGATTATTCACGAAATTCCCTATTGCGGGAGACTTCGACCAGGGGGCATCATCCAGTTTTCCATCTATCTGAATCGGCTCGCTTGCGCGCAGAACCTCAAAGGTGGGCAGCTTTGGCTCTTGCGCGAAGCTGGCGCTCAATCCGAAAATCAACAGGCAGATCGATATTAAAGGCAGCAAGATATTCTTCAGCTTCATCTTGATCTCCTCAGAGAACAGAAGGCAGGCGGGCCCCCGCCCAACCGCGCAGTTTTCCTCGGAAGATGTACAGCCGTGGCGGTCAGCCTTGCTGATAGTGCGCGACTATCAGCAACCTGAGATATACAGCAACCTGTCAGCCTTGCTGATAGTGCGCGACTATCAGCAAGGCTGACAGGTTGCTGTACATCGCATTTTCATCATTTCTGGGTGTCGCACGAGCCGACTGAAAGACTCCTCAGAAAATGCTCTGGTGGCGATAGTTTCCTTGCCTCCTTACTTGCGATTAGCGCAACCTGAGCAGGCCGTGTGAGAGGCGCTCCCAGATTGACCGGTTGTCGTCGATCGGTCCTGTTTATTCAAGATGTACTCATACAACTTATTCAGATTGACATCAACGAATGTCACCTTCAACTGTCTGGCATCGGCTTCCATCACAGCAAATCCGTGAACGCCTTTAGCAAACAGCGAGCGGGGCCCCGGCCTGGGCTGGCGAAGCGAAGCGCCGCCTCCGCCGGAGACAAAGAAATGGACACCTCCCTCCGGCTTCAAATGCTGCAAGTCATGATCGTGCCCGGCGATAAATACATCGGCTCGGCCTTTCAGCACCGGCAACAGCCGTTTTATCATCTTCGGATTGTCTTCATGCGCGCCGGCAGAATAGATTGGATGATGGCCGTAGACCACTTTCCAGGTAGCACGGCTGCTGTCCAGCTCGTCTCTCAGCCACAGCAACTGTGCTTCTGACATTTCATTAGTGTCAAGAGCAAAGAACTGCACTGGCCCGGCGGTGAATGTGTAGTAAGCTGCTGGCATTCGCCAACTGGGACTCTTCTGCGAATAGAGGATTTCGGCGGCAGGGCTGTTTGAATATCCCCAATCGTGATTGCCGAGTGTAGCGTAAACCTTGATTCCCAGTGGATTATATAGCTCATCCCACCACGTCTCCCAGCGAGGATCGTTGGGGCTCTCCATGCCATCGTTATAGAAATTATCTCCCAGGGTAATAGCGAAATCGAACGGCTCTTTCCGGTGATATTGCAACATTGCTGCTGCAACTTGCTTTTGCTGGGCGCTGCCAGTGCCAAAATCGCCGAATGCCAGCACACGAATCGGTCGGTCGGCTGCCTTGAGCGAAAATAGCGGCGGCGGTATCTGCATGAAGGTGGGCAGCATGGTACCCTTGACCAGCGAGATCCACCGTTCTTGCTCTTTGCCAAGCAATCTTATTTGCTTCTCATCGCCGTTCTTATGCGCCTGCTCCAGCCGCTGCTCTAACAGTTGGAATAAATCTTCGGCCCGCTGGGCGCGCAATCGCTCCAGAGCCAGGATGGCAACTCTATCGTCTTTGTCTGACAGCGCGCACCGCTCCAGCATCTGCCGGACTTGGGGATGCGAGTACCTTCCCAACCGATTAACAATTGCATATCGCACAGTTGCAGAAGGCTCGGTCTCGAAGACAGATAACAGGAACTCCATTGCCGCGGACTGCTCGGCGCGCGCCAGGTCTGCGGCAATGCGAGCCCGCTCATTCTCATTCTTCTGGTTGAGCAGCGCTGCCCCTCGCTCGCGCAGCGCGGGAGGCAATTTGTCCAGGCGAGGATCAGAGATGCTTGCTCCACCAGCCCGATTACCGGGCTGGGGCCCTGTCTGTCCATAGGCGAATGGCGCAGGCGCAAAGAGATGCAGCGCGAGCAGCAGCAAAGTGGCTCCTATACTGCCTATTACCTTCCGCCTGGCGCTTTCTGATCTCTTCCTGGTGCTTTCAGAATCCATTAGCTGCGATAAATAGCCAGTCCTATACCTCATCTAAACCACCTCTTTGTTTATCTCGATACTAAGAGCTTTTTCTCGCAATGAAAAGCGTTTGAAATACCTGGAGCACTCCAGTGATTGTAACCGACATGAAGAAAATTAGAAATAGAATGCTTGCTAAGTCTTCGGTTGTGGGAAGGCCAGGGTTGCCGCTAGCTGTAATCCCTTATTTGAATTTTCTGCTACGTAGGCGCCTTCGATACCATCGACTTGCGGCTCGCTGCGAGACTCAGCTTTGGCCTAATAGGCTGAGATTGAATCTCCACTCGAGCGCAAGTCGGTGGTATCTGAAATGGGTTCTATTTTGCTAGGTTGAAGTTGAATCTCCACTCGAGCGCAAGTCGGTGGTATCCAACTTACCTGTAAATTAATCCTTCCCCCAACAGAGTTGCTAAGTCCTGCGCGCCATAAATACAGTGCAAGTTAGATCGAGCACGCGGCGCCTTTAAAACAATATATATCAGACACAGCTATAGTCTTTAAGAAGAACGTTTTCGGTTCGGGCGCCAAGCGCCCTCAAAACAGATTAAAAATAAAACCTGTTTTGAGGAGCTCGTGCTCAAATAGCGGAAGCCCTGGAACTACGGCCTCAAAACAGATTAAAAATAAAACCTGTTTTGAGGAGCTCGTGCTCAAATAGCGGAAGCCCTGGAACTACGGCCTCAAAACAGATTAAAAATAAAACCTGTTTTGAGGAGCTTCAGTTGCAAGCAATTGATTGTCAGCCTTATCCCTCAAAACAGATTAAATATAAAACCTGTTTTGAGTACCAGTCGGCAGTAGCAATGGCGATAAGCCGGGAGACCCTCAAAACAGATTAAATACAAAACCTGTTTTGAGGGCGCTCTCGCGCCCGAAGCGACTGTAATCTTTTTCTCAAGGTCTATAGCTTTACGTTTCCGTTCGGGCGCGAGAGCGCCCTCAAAACAAGTTTATTTTTGAATTGTTTTGAAAGTGCTCTCGCGCCCAAACTCGCTGCCATCTTTTCTTAAGGTTTAAGCCCTCTTCAGAATTTGAGTTTGGCTCCTATTTAAATTGTGCGATTGCCTCCGGCACTGTTGATCACTCCAAACGTAGATGGACTGGCCAGGTTGGTCGCCGGATTGTCGAATATTGGCGAATTGAACGGGTTATTTATTTCGCTGCGCAATTCCAACCTGACCTCTCCATGACATTGAACGTCTTGAACAGCGTCAGATTGTGTTGCAGCTCGCTCGGCCCGCGAAGCCAGCCGTAGCGCGGCGGCTCAGGCGTCACAGTAAATTCATTGCTATCAGCAATGCCGCGACCATCACGGTTATTTTCCAATCGCGTGTGATTATCTTCCAATCGCGCCGGAGTTGAGGCGAAGGCTGAGCCGGCGTCGCTTCGATAGCTATAGGCTCTCGCTTTTGAAAAACAGGGATGTAGCTCCCTTTGCAAAGGTCGATCAATATAGGATCGCTGCGCCCTTCATTGGTATAATACTCTTTGAGTTTGGATCGCAGCCTTGCTGCTTCGACGCGCACAATTGTATCCAGCCGAGGGTCATAAGATTGATCTCGATCAAAGACTTCGACTCCGAAGGTATACTCTTTGAGCCGGTCGCTTTGCCCCTGAATTGTCTGCTCAACAGCATAACGCAAGAACGGCTCAATCGTTCTGAACGGGCAAAGTCTGCGCTGGAGAAAATCTTTTCAAGCTGAGTTCGGATGGCCTCGCGGGAAATCTCAATCTCAGGTTGCCGCCAGCTAAGCCCATTAGAACTTTGCGATACTTTATCTCTTGGGGCAACCTCTTGCTCCATAGCTCTTCCCACCTGCTTGAAGATCAACCGAGACGGAGAGGCTTTCATTGTAACCCCAGCGCGCAGGCAAATCCAGAGGCGCAATTGATCAACATTTAACGCTTGGCTTTCAAATCCGGATACCTTAATCTATTGAACCCTGTCGTTATGGCCGCAGAGGCTCAGAGTAACCACGTCCAATGTTCGCCGTCCGATGTCTGACGTTCGGACGGCGAACCGATGACGCAGCGCTGTGTGCCATAAATACGCGGCGAGTTATACTTTGCACGGCTGCGGCTGCATAAGGAACCTTTTCTTCACCGCAGAGAGACGCTGCGTGGGAGCGGAAGTACTGGCTGGACGGTTGCTTATGCTGCATAAGGAACTTTTTCTTCACCGCAGAGAGACGCCGAGTCGCAGAGGTTACGCAGAGAAAAAAGGTTTCATCCATGGCCACACGCAGTACTTGGCCGCGCGCAGTACCCGGTCGCACGCAGTACAGTTCGGGCGCTCAGCGCCCTCAAAACAAGTCAAATATAGATTGCAAGTCAAATATAGATTGTTTTGAGGGCGCTTGGCGCCTCAATAAAACCGTTTTGAGGGCGCTTGGCGCCCGAACATCCCGGCTATAGATTGTTTTGAGGGCGCTTGGCGCCTCAATAAAACCGTTTTGAGGGCGCTTGGCGCCTCAATAAAACCGTTTTGAGGGCGCTTGGCGCCCGAACATCCCGGCTGTGCAATTGCGATTGAAGATCAGGGCTTGCTCAGTTGGGCGCATTCGGTCGTATGCGGATATAGATTGTTTTAAGGGCGCTGTTCGTCCGACGTTGCCATGTCCTATGTCGGACGTTTTGGACGTTGGACATCGGACGTTTAGACGTCGGACGTTTCTGTCTCCGCGCCCCAACTGCTTACTGTTTTTCAAGGAGTCTTTCATGTCGCTCATGTGACACCTTGAAATGATGAACGCCTGGGAGCGCCGCGACGAGAGAGGGTGCCCCGCCTTGCCAGCTAGTGCAACCTAAGCAGGCAAGGATGCCTGCGCTCCCAGGAGGAGTCTTTCAGACGGTCCGTGCGACACCCTGAAATGATGAAAATGCGATGTACAGTAAGGCGGTCAGCCTTGCTGATAGTACGCGATAGGCAGCAACCTGACCGCCTTGATGTACAGCAACCTGTTAGGTTGCTGATAGTGCGCGAGACGAAAATGGGCGCGATGTACAGTAACCTGTCAGGTTGCTGATAGTGCGCGATAGGCAGCAACCTGACCGCCTTACTGTACATTTTCCGAGGAGTCATCCATGTCGTCCTCGACGATGCGAGAGAAATAATGAAAAGCCTGGGGGCACTGGTTTCCTTGAGAGGCCCGCCTTGCTAGGTAGTGCAACCTAAGCAGGCAAGGATGAGAGGCGCTCCCAGGGCATTTTCCGAGGAGTCATCCATGTCGTCTTCGACGATGCGAGAGAAATAATGAAAAGCCTGGGGGCACTGGTTTCCTTGAGAGGCCCGCCTTGCTAGGTAGTGCAAGGCTGAGCAGGCAGGGATGAGAGGCGCTCCCAGAGTATTTTCTAAGGAGGACTTTATGAAGCAACTGATTTCAGCTACGAGCTTAATTATTATGATCATCCTTTCCGGCGCTGCTATAGCCGCCGATTCAGATCTCGACAAGCGCGTTGAGCACGGCTACGCTAACAATAACGGCGTGAAGATTCACTACGCCAGCCTCGGCAAAGGACCCCTCATCGTTATGATTCACGGCTTCCCCGATTTCTGGTACTCCTGGCGCGATCAGATGGAGGCGCTCTCAGCAAACTATCAGGTGGTAGCCATTGATCAACGAGGCTATAACCTGAGCGATAAGCCCAAAGGCGTGGAGAATTACGATATAAGACTGCTTGTCAGCGATGTAGTAGCAGTCATACGCCACCTTGGCCGGGATAAGGCAATCATAGTCGGGCACGACTGGGGCGGAGTCGTCGCCTGGGCCTTCGCTATGTCTCTGCCACAGATGACTGAGAAGTTAATCATCCTCAACCTTCCGCATCCGAGGGGCCTCAGACGCGAGCTGGCCAACAATCCACAGCAACAGCAAAACAGCCAGTACGCCCGCAATTTCCAGAAAGAGGGGGCCCACCTGCAACTGACGCCTGAGCGCCTGGCGTTCTGGGTCACGGACCCGAAAGCGAAAGAGAAATATATCGAAGCTTTCCGCCGCTCCGACTTTGAAGCCATGCTCAACTACTACAAGCAGAACTATCCCAGAGAGCCTTATACAGAAGACACTTCGCCGGTGATCAAAGTGAAGGTTCCGGTGCTGATGATTCACGGGCTCAAAGACACGGCATTGCTGCCCGGAGCGCTCAACAACACCTGGGAGTGGCTGGAGAAGGATCTCACACTGGTGACCATCCCCGATGCCGGCCACTTCGTACAACAAGACGCATCTGATCTGGTGACGCGCACGATAAAGATGTGGCTGGCGCGATGAATAGTTTTCCGTTCGGGCGCTGTGGCGCCCTCAAAAACAGTTCTATTTTTAACCTGTTTTGAGGGCATCACAGCGCCCGAACCTGTTGCAATCTTTTTCTTGCGACCTATAGATCAATTCCCCTGCAATATCTGAATCAGCATTATCAGATCATTCAAATCCGTCTTGCCATCCGCGTTGATGTCCGCTCCTGGCCCTGCTTCTCGCATCTCCACTCCTTGCAGTATCTGAATCAGCAAGATCAAATCGTTTGTGTCTACTCTACCATTTGCATTAACATCTCCTCGAATCACTACTATGAATACCACTTCCTCTGTCCTCACATTGCCAAGCTGGTCTCTTGCCTCTACCTTTACCGCTACTGTCCCTGCCTTCATGTCAGCCAGCTCGATGCTGTAGTTCCCATCCTGGCCGCGCACTGCTGGCTTGTCATTGATCTCCACGCTCGATTCATCTATTCCACTGCCTCCATCGGTTATCTGGAATGTCACTTTGACAGTAGAGCCTGCTACCAGAACTGCCGGTATTGGCTTGCCTTCTTTCGAGAACCCCTGAATCGGCGATAGCAATGAGATCGTTGGAGCAGTGTTGCCAATTGTCACTCCTATCTCAGAAGTAGAGATGTTGCCTGCCCTATCTGTTGCCACTACCCGGATCGTCAGCGGCCCGGTCGATAGACCGCTCAATGTGGCGGTAAACAGTTCACCACTAACTGTCGCTGTCACATCGTTGACTTTGACCGAATCGACTCCGCTTTCGGCATCGCTTACTGTCCCTGTGACTGTTACAGTACTGCCGTTGAGCAACGACAGATTCGCTGGGGATGTAATCGACAGCGCAGGCGAAGCTTTATCTGCGATGACTGTCAGCGATCCATTGCCGCTGCTGGCAAAGTGCTTATTGCTTCCGCTGTAGCTGACCGTGATTGTGTAGTTCCTGGCGGCAATAGAAGCTGGCAATATGTAGACGGCTGTAGCAGCGCCGTTGCTCACCGGAGCAGAGACTGAACTTCCTATATTCGCAGCTCCGTCCTTGATCTGGAATACGACTGTCCCTTCATTGATTACCGAACCTGTCACTGTTGCCGTCAGAGTGATCGACTGAGTGGCGTTGATTGAGAAGATTTGGTGGTTTGAAACTGTCACTGCTGTCGCTGCCTTGTTGACAGTTAGCGCCTTAATGTCGCTGCTTGGAGCAAAGCCCCCTGCTCCACTAAAAGAATATTCAATAGTGTATGTGCCAGGCAGAGTGCCCCCTGGCAGCATCCAGACCATAGTTGCTCTACTATTGCTCACTGTCGAAGCCACAGACGAGCCGATCGCCTGGCCTGAGATGTTCCTCACGGTGCAACTGACTGTCCCTTGATTGACTTCAGAAGACGTCGTCTGTCCGACGTCCAATGTCCGACGTCCGTCGGCGTTCGACGTTAAGTCTTTCCATCCAGAACGTAGAACGTATAGAGGACTTAGGACGACAGACGCAGGACTTGAGACGATTGTCGCTGTTAATTGAATCGCCTGATCGGCGTCGCTGTAGCTAGCCTGTGCATCGCTTCCTGTGGTGACAGTCGCTCCCTGGCCCACTGCCTGGGTCAGCGCAACGGATGTGCTGGGATTGAAATTACTGTCTCCACTGTACCGGGCTGTGATCGGATGAGTGCCAACTGTCAGGGTCGATGTGACCAATGTTGCCTGGCCTGATGAGTCGAGTATCTTTGTCCCTATAGTTGTCGCTCCATCTTTGAAAACAACTGTCCCTGATGGTGTGACTGTCCCTGCGGGGCCACTCACTACGACTGTGAAGACAACCGACTGACCGAAGACAGATGGATTGATTGATGAGTTTAAGGTAACGGAACTGGCTGCTTGGTTGACTATCTGAGCCAGAGATGATGATACGCTCGCGTCGAGACGGCTATCTCCGCTGTACTGGGCGGTGATCGAATGGCCCCCAACGACCAGCGTTGCTGTGCTGATGCTTGCCTGGCCTGATGAGTTGAGCGAACTACTGCCCATCACAGCCGAGCCATCCTTGAATAGAACTGTGCCGGTGGGAGCTAATATTCCCGCCGGACCACTCACCTGAGCAGTGAATGTAACCGCCTGGCCCAGACTGGACGGATTGAGTGATGAGCTTAAAATAACTGAGCTTGCTGCTTTGCTCACAGTAAACGACTGGCTCACACTAGCAGCAGGATTGAAGTTCTCATTGCCTGATTGCTCTGCCTTAATCGTTACCATCCCTATTCCTGTAATAGTCACAGTATTGCCTGAGATAGTCGCTGGCCCCGATGTGATCGAGAGTGTCACAGGCAAGCCGGAACTGGCTGTGGCAGAAACTGTCAGTGGAGCATCTCCCAGCTTCTTATTGGCAATCGCTGCCATTGTGATCGTCTGATTGGCTTTGGCCACAGCCAGTGTCCTGGTCACGCCTGGCGCCGGGTTGAACTTCTCATTGCCTGCTTGTTCAGCTTTGATCATCACTATCCCGGCTCCTGTGATCGTCACTGTGTTGCCTGAAATGCTTGCCGGCCCGGAGACTACAGAGAAGCTCACCGGCAGCCCTGAGCCGGCGGTGGCGCTGATAGTAAATGGCGCATCGCCATAAGTCTTGTCAGTAAGGGGCCCAAACGTAATGGCTTGATCTAACTTGATCACTGCGAATGATTGAGTGACTGACGGTGCCACATTGTAATTGTCATTGCCTGATTGAGTTGCCTGCACCACGACTGTGCCAGCGCCTGTCAGACTCAATTGATTGCCTGAAACGGTCGCCGGGCCTGAGACCAGGCTGAAACTGACCGGCAAGCCTGATGAGGCAGTGGCAGTAAGAGTCACAGGCGTTTCCAGCACGGTCTTGTTGCCGATAGCAGCAAAGCTGATCGTCTGATTGGCTTTCAGTACATTGATCTGTACGCTGGCAGTGGCAGTGTTGTAGTTGGTTGAATCACTAGGAGTCAGAGTCACCTGCAGGACTTGTCCATTGCCAGCATTGAGCACTGCCCCTGCTGGGGGATTGTAGCTCAATGTCCCTGCCACTGAAGCACTGGCATTGAGTTGCGCGCTGCTCAGAGCCGTCCCGTAGACTATATCAGCAGGATTGTTCCAACTGATTACAGGTACCCCTTTGGAGACGGTGAACGAGCGATCAACAGAAGTAGCCGGATGGTAGTTGTTATCTCCTGGTTGCGAGGCTCTGATCGTCACTGCGCCTGCTCCTGTCACGGTCACAGTGTTGCCTGAGATAGTGGCCGGGCCCGAGACTACAGTGAAACTGACCGGCAGCCCGGAACTGGCTGTTGCGCTGACAGCGAATGGGGCATTGCCGAGCGCCTTATCGGCAATCGCGCTGAAGCTGATCGTCTGACCGGCTTTCAACACGTTGATCTGCACACCGGCAGTTGCATTGTCGTAGTTGATCGTGTCACCGGGAGTAAAACTTGTTTGCAATAGCTGTCCATTGCCGGCATTGAGCACAGTTCCCCCTGGCGGGTTGTAGCTGAACGTGCCTGGCACTGATGCATTAGCATTAAGCTGACTGCTGCTGAGCGCAGTCCCGAAGACTATGTCAGATGGATTGCTCCAGGTGATTATTGGAACCAGTTTATTGACGCTCAACTGCGCGCTGCCGCTGCTGCTTGACAGATTCTTGTCTCCGGCAAAGCTCGCTGTAATGCCCGCGGGATAGTTTCCGGCATTGATCCCTGATAGACTGACGCTGCTCAGTGTTGCCACTCCGTTGCCATTGGTAACAGCATCGCCCCGCTGCTGCCCGTTGACAGAGAAGCTGACCGTCTTGCCGCTCACAGGGGCCCCTCCGCCAGTTAAAGTGGCTGTCAGCGCAGTTGTTCCCGCGAAACTGCCGCCTGCGCTAGAGACCGACAGGCTGCTTGCAGCAGCAGTTACAGTCAATGTCCCAGGCACGAATGAGATCGAGTAATTACTCGAAGTCAGTCCGCTTACTGTAATCGGATAAGAGCCGACATCGCTGGCGGCTGTTGCCGTTGTGCTCAAGCTCAGCGAGCCTCCCAGATTGAACTGGTTCTGCCCCAGCACAAATCCGCTGAAGCTGGCAGTCAATGCTGGTAGAGGGGCCCCGAAGACTTTACTCTTGTCATCAGCAGTCACTATTAGCGCAGCTTTAGCCACAGTTAATGTCCCCGGCACATAAGCGATGTGATAGTTATTTGACGTCAGCCCGGTGGGAGTGATCAAGTAAGTCCCGACCGGACTGTTCTCAGCAACAGAAGAGATGAAACCCAGCGTTCCTGTAAGGACGCTCTGGTTTTCGCCGCTGACGAAGCCGAAGTAACTGACAGTCAAAACTGGCAGAGCAGCGCCGTAAGATTTCACCTTATCATCAGCCTTGACTGTCAGAGGAGCTTTATTGACACTCAGCGCGCCGTTTGCGCTTGCCGGCGCGAATGATTGATTGCCGGCGTAACTGAAGCTGACAGTATAAGGCGAACCAGAAACCGGCAACGCATGAGTATCGAAAGTTGCGGAGAACAGGCCATTGCTCTGGATTGCCGCATGCCTGGCCACTCCGTTGAGAGTAATCGAGACAGTATCTGTAATTGGAGGCGTGAACTGATCTGTGCCGATCTTGCCCGAAATAATAACTGAAGGGGTTCCATAAGTAATCGTTGGGATGCTCAACTCTCTGAAGAGGGGCTCTACTAAGGCAGTAGCGGCCCCGCTCCAGAATCCTCCCAGCACAGTGAACTGGCCGGAGGTGCTAACGCCGGCAACAGGCTGTCCGGCTGTGCCCGCTACTCCGGTATTGCCGCCGGCGCTTGTTCCGCCGCCTCCGGCAGCAACGAAGTTGATGATCTTTTGATTGCCTGATTGTGCCATAATTGATGGAGTAGAGATGCTAGAGATGCTCTGGAGCGCGACGCTCAGCAGCGCAGCAAAAATAATGCAGAAATATTGAGAGGCAAATCTTTTCATGGCATTGAATCTCCCATTCAGTTGCTGATCGAGCGGACACGGCGATGCGCGCCTCTTGGGGACCCTTCTTTCAAACCTGGCTATAGAGCTTAAGAAAAAGATCAGAGTCAGTTCGGGCGGCGGGCGCCCTCAAAACAAGTTAAAATAGAACTGTTTTGAGGGCGCCCGCCGCCCGAACCGAGAAATGTTTTTCTTAAGAGCTATAGCAGAGGATCTTTCCCCCTGTGTTGTGTCTGCGCATCGCATAATGAATCCCTTCTCTATTCATTTGCACACATCCGCGTTGGGGTGGCCAGCGCAGATCAGTCGCTTGAGCGATTCAATCTGTTTTTGCTGCTGTTCGATCAATTGTTGCTGCTGCTTGATAGCATTGATGAGTATGACGTTGATGCGGTCGTACTTGACGCCTTCGACCTGTCCTTGCTCATTGCGGATAACGAGCAGCGGCTCGATGGCAGCTATTTCTTCCGCGCTTAAGCCCAGATCAGGACTGCCATCTGCTTTCCAGGTGAAAGTAATCGGCCGCAGTTTGTTGATGAGTTCCAGCCCGGCGGTGAATGGCCGCACATCAGTCTTGTAGCGCAGACTTGAAGAGCAGGTTGCGATCTGGTTTGAGGCGTTGCGGCACAGCTGCGTGCTGCCGGCCGCGCCGAGGCTACTTAGGGTGACATTACCAGTGACATTGAGACTTCCTGGCACCTGGACGGCGACGGCGTTGGTGCCGAGCACCAGCGTGTTGCTGGTGTTGACAGTTGCGCCCGCGCCGATGGCGGTCGCGTTGCTCAGGCCATCAGCGCCGCTGCCGGCGTTTGCGCCCACAAGGGTGATGTTGTTGCCAGTAGTATTACTTGCTCCAGCCTGAAAGCCGACAAAGGTGTTACTATTGCCGGTAGTGTTGCCATAGCCAGCGGCTCGTCCGAGAAACACGTTAGCGGTCCCTGCCGTATTACTTGCGCCCGCTTCCATTCCGAAGAAG